>FUFK010040848.1_pt1 | contig 40962 bp, 41 predicted proteins | sample 1021851 | NCBI WGS metagenome assembly FUFK01 (sample SAMEA51879418, study PRJEB19060) | metagenome
CACTTTTTGAGGAGAAGCAATGCCAAGTACATATACAAGCAACGGTGGTATAGAAAAGATCGGTCTTGGTGAAAAGGCAGGAGCTTGGGGAACCACTACAAATAACAACTTTGATATTATAGATAAACTAACTAATGGTGTTATTGATATAACGCTTTCAGGCACAACACACACTCTCACAACTAGCGATGGTACAGTTTCTGATGGGATGTCAAAAGTTTTAGTTTTAGGTGGATCGCCATCTGGAACAAACACAATAACAATAAGTCCTAACGATGCAGATAAGTTATACTTTGTAAAAAACGGAACAAGCCAAACAGCTACGTTTACACAAGGCTCTGGTAGTGATGTGAATGTATTAGCAGGAAACTCAGCTATTATATTTGCAGATGGTGGAGGATCAGGGGCAGCAGTTACTGATTTAACATCAGGACTTATAGTTAAAGGTATTAAAACCTCTAGTTCTGATGATGTTTCCATAGATGCAGCAGGAGGGGATTTTAAATTTTCTGTTAGTGACACAGAAATATTAAGAATTACTAATTCCTCTAGCGATGTGATTATTAAACCTGTTGTAGATGCAAAAGATATAATATTTCAACAGAGAGATGGAACAGAGGTTGCTAGAATAGAAGACAATGGTACGTTTAATGTAGTCACAGATAAACTTGCTATTAACGCTACGGCTGTAACTTCTACAGCAGAGGAATTAAACTTATTAGACGGTGGCACATCTGTTGGTAGCTCTATAACGATAGCGGACTCTGATGGTGTAGTTGTTAATGATGGTGGCACTATGAAGTCAGTGCCTGCAAGTGATTTTAGAACATACATTATGCCAGCAGGTTCTGTTATACCTTTTGCAGGAAGCTCTGCTCCAACAGGGTTTTTATTATGTCATGGACAAGCTGTATCAAGAACGACTTATGCAACACTGTTTGCTGCGTTAAGCACTACATATGGATCAGGTGATGGCTCTTCAACATTTAATCTGCCAGACTTGAGAGGAAGAGTTGTTGCAGGTTTAGACAATATGGGAGGCTCTTCTGCTGATAGGCTTACTAATCAATCTGGTGGGATTAATGGAGATGCGTTAAATGCTACAGGTGGTTCTGAAACGCATACATTGACAACAGCACAAATACCCTCTCACAGTCACACTGTTGCAGCTCAACAACAAGTAGTTTCAGATTCTACAAACAGGGGTGGTAGTGGTCAGTTAGGTGCAGCAGCTACGATTACGACATCTAGCACTGGTGGTGGAGGAGCGCACAACAACGTACAGCCTACGATAATCCTAAATTATATTATTAGAACCTAAATGCCTTTACAAAAATTACAGTTTAGAGCAGGTATAAACAGAGACTCAACATCATATACAAACGAAGGTGGATGGTTTGATGGAGACAAAGTACGTTTTAGAAATGGCTTGCCTGAGAAGATAGGTGGTTGGACAAAGTATTCTGATACACAGTTTGTAGGAACCTGTCGTGCTTTGCACACATGGACAGCATTAGATAACACAAACTTTATAGGCATAGGCACAAGTCAGAAGTATTACCTGAACGCAGGTGGCACTTACTATGACATAACACCAATAAGAAAGACAAACACAGGCACAGCAACATTTACAGCTACTGATGGTAGCTCAACCATCACAGTTACAGATGCAGACCACGGAGCAAACCTAAATGATTTTGTAACATTTACAAATGCCTCTGCCTTTCATGGTAGTGGCAACATAACAGCAGCCGTTATAAATCAAGAATACCAAGTAACCTCCGTTACGGCATCGAATACCTACACCATATCAGCAAAGGACACTAGTGGGTCGGAAGTAACAGCAAACGCTAATGATGCAGGTAGTGGTAAAGGTGGTGGTTCTACAGTAGCAACTTACCAGATAAACGTAGGACTAGACGACAACTCCTATGGAACAGGTTGGGGTGCAGGTATATGGGGTGGTATATCTGGATCAGCAGCAACAACAGCCGTAAACGATGGAAGTGGCATGACAGCTTCAGCAACTAGCGTAACAGTTGATTCATCAGCTAACTTTGAAACAACAGGTTACTTGTTAATAGATAGCGAGATAATTCAACATACAGGAAAAACATCTACGACATTTACAGGACTAACTAGAGGATTGTTTGGAACAACGGCAGCTACTCATGCCGATGACGCTACAGTTACAGAAGCTTCAGGTGGTTGGGGTATTCCTGCAACTACTAACATAGCAGGAGCTTTGTTGCGACACTGGTCACACGACAACTTTGGTGAAGACCTAGTTATGAATGTTAGAGATGGTGCAATATATTATTGGGATAAATCAGGTGGTACATCATCAAGAGCCGTAGAGATTACAACCTTGGCAGGGTCTACCAATGCACCAACGATAGCCAAGAAGGTAATAGTCTCTGAAAGAGACAGACACGTTTTAGCCTTTGGTTGTGATAGTGAAACAGCAAGTGGTACACAAGACCCACTATTGATTCGTTTTGCGTCACAGGAAAGTCTTACAGAATGGAATGCTCTTCCTACGAACACAGCAGGTGAGTTGCGTATTGGTACAGGTTCAGAGATAATTACAGCCGTACAGACAAAGCAGCAGACACTGGTTATTACAGATGTATCCGTACACGCTTTGCAGTTTATCGGACCTCCGTTTACATTTGGTATCACAGAGGTTGGTAGAAACACCACAATAATATCTGAGAACGCTGCCGTGGCTGTAGAAGAGTCTGTATACTGGATGGGATACAGAGAGTTCTATGTTTACAATGGTCGAACACAAAAGCTCGTATGCCCTGTGCAAGACTTTGTGTTTAGTGACTTAAACAGAGATCAAGATACTAAGATTGTGGCAGGTCAAAACAGTGCATACTCTGAGGTATGGTGGTTCTACCCATCTTCAGATGCTACAGCTAACGACAAGTATGTGGTATACAACTATGAACAGAACATCTGGTATTATGGAACTCTGGCAAGAACAGCTTGGGTAGACAGAGGTGTCTTTCTTTATCCCATAGCTGCTTCAACAGATAACNATCTTTACTATCAAGAGTTTGGTTTAGATGATGGATCAGAATCACCTGCAACAGGGATTACATCTTTTATAGAATCAAGTCAGGTTACAATAGGAGATGGAGACAAATTCTTTTTTGCAAGTAGAGTTATACCAGATATAACCTTTAGAGAGAGTACAAACGTAACACCACAGGTCAACCTGACGTTAAAGGCAAGACGATTCCCTGGCACAACATATAATCAGACAGATACAAGTGCTGTTACACAGTCAGCAAGCACTCCTATAGAGTTATTTACTGAGAAAGCTGATATACGCCTTAGAGGGCGTTCTTTTGCTCTTAGGCTAGAAAGTACAGCAACAGGCGTTTCATGGCGTTTAGGAACCACTAGAGTTGATCTGAGGCAGGATGGTAGGCGATAATGTCCACAAAAGTACCCATACCGTTCTTTCCATCGGCTCCAAACGAGTATGATGCAAACTACATAACACAGATTGTAAGAGCCTTTGCGATATATACAGAACAGCAAAACGCAGGGGGAGAGGGTAGAAACACAGGTCTAGTCTTAACTAATCTACAAACACATGACGATAACCTAGAAGTGGGGTCATTGTTTGACCACGATGGTTTTGTGAAAATAAGTAGAGTAGACAGACCACATCCAAGAGGCAGTTTGGGAACGACAGGACTAGGGTCGGTAACCGTAACATTACCATAGATGGGTAAGAGAAGTAATTTTGTCAGGTTCGACAGAGACTATTATACAACTCCAGTAGAGGGGGTTGTACCTTTGTTGCCACATATAATAGGAAAGATACAAAGATTTGCAGAGCCTTGTGCAGGTAATGGTGCTTTGATAGATCACATAGAGGGGTATGACTTCTTTTCTCTTGAAAAAAACAATCCTGTTTGTGTTTATGCATCTGATATAGAGCCACAAAGAAAAGATATTATTAAGAAAAATGCACTAAAACTAACTAGGAACGATGCAGTAGGAGCAGAAGTATTTATAACAAACCCACCTTGGGATAGAAGCATACTTCACCCCTTGATATTTCATTTAACAGCTTTTAAACCAACATGGCTTTTATTTGATGCTGACTGGATGCACACTAAACAAAGCTCTATTTTTCAGAATATGTTGAAGAAAGTAGTAAGTGTTGGTAGAATCAAATGGATTAAAGACAGTAAAAGCACAGGCAAAGATAATTGTTGTTGGTATTTGTTTGATAAATATTTTGATGGGAACACAGAATTTTACGGAAGAATAGAATGAAACAAAAGAAATTAGAAAAAGGTTCTGTGTGGGAAAAAGCTGATGCAAACGGTGATGGTGTGGTCACAGATCAAGAGATGGCTATGCGAGAGCGTATGGTTCTTTTGGAAAATAGAGACAAAAAAGAGGATCAACAAAGACACCTTGTTTGGTTTTCAGCCTTAACGGTTACAGCTTTTATAGTTGTGTTGATGACACCATTAGTTCCTGTTGATAGAATTTCACACCTTTCAGGAATTGCTGAAATTTGGGTATTATCTAACATGGGCGTTTTGGCGAGTTTCATAGGATTTAATCAGCTTGCAAAAAGAGGAGCAAAAGATGACAACAAGAGCTAAGAAAACAATTAAGAAAGTAGCTAGTAAGCTTACTAAAGCTAGTAAAGCACACGCAGGACAAGCAAAAGCATTGTCTGCAATTAAGTTAAAAAAAGGCGGTAAGGCAAAATCTAGAGTAAACGAAGCAGGCAACTATACAAAACCAGAGATGAGAAAAAGAATGTTNTCAGCAATAAAAGCAGGTTCNAANGGNGGCAAGCCAGGTCAGTGGTCTGCCAGAAANGCNCAACTACTAGCANCTCGTTACAAGAAAGCAGGTGGTGGTTATCGCTAAAGACCCNAAAATAGGAACAGGAAAGAAACCAAAAGGTTCTGGAAGGAGGCTATANACAGATGAAAACCCCAAAGATACAGTCACTATTAAATTTGCCACTGTGGCAGATGCCCAAGCAACTGCTCGTAAGGTTAAACGTNTTAATAAGCCGTTTGCTAGGAAAATNCAAATCCTNACCGTCCTTGAGCAAAGAGCAAAAGTCGCAGGAAAAAACAGACAAGCCCAAATCGCAAAGAGGGCGAAAGAAGAAATCCGATCTAAGCATAGAGGAAATCAAGCAACAGCTAAAACCAAAAAAAAGAGGAAGACCTAGAAAAAATGAAGGAAAGTCAAAAAAGTCTTAAACGGTGGACGCAACAGAAATGGCGAACAAAATCAGGTAAGAAGTCTGGTAAAACAGGAGAGCGTTATTTACCAGAAGCCGCTATCAAAGCGTTGTCACCACANGAATACGCAGCCACAACAAGAGCTAAACGCAAAGGNACAAAGCAAGGCAAGCAGTTTGTTAAGCAACCTAAGAGCATAGCTAAGAAAGTCAGGAAGTATAGATAATGTTACAGAACTTGATAGGACCTGTTACAGGTCTGTTAGACAAATTTATAGAAGATAAGGATCAAAAGGCAAGAATTGCCCACGAGTTGGCAACGATGTCTGAGAAACACGCTCAACAATTGGCAATTTCGCAAATAGAGGTCAACAAAGCTGAAGCACAGTCAGGTTCACTGTTTAAGGGCGGTTGGCGACCAGCAGTTGGGTGGGTCTGTGCGATTGCTTTTCTATATCATTTTCTCTTAAAAGACATAATTATATTCGTATGTGCATTTGCAGGAGTAGAAGTGCCAGACCTACCAGAGTTTGACATGAGTACGTTGCTTACAGTTTTAGGTGGTATGTTAGGAATTGGTGGACTCCGTACATATGAAAAGCAAAAAGGACTAACAAAATAGCATCCATCAAATGCGATGTATGTGGTCACGACATGGAAAACGTAGAGGGAAGTATGCGTTGTAAATACTGTCAATACTTCTATGATATGAANAAAGAGTGGATAGATTTTGTCCACAAGAGATCGACCATAATAAAAAAGGAGGAGGAAGACGATGGAAGATAATTATCACGATAGTTTAATAGCACTACTACATCACGAAGGGGGATATGTAAATCACCCAAAAGACCCTGGCGGTGAAACTAATTTGGGAGTTACTAAGAGAGTTTACGAGGAGTATCTGGGCAGAGAGGTTACTAGTGACGAGATGAAGAACCTTCAGCCATCAGATGTAAAGCCATTATACAAGAAACTATACTGGGATCGCTGTAAATGTGATGATTTACCTAGTGGTCTTGATTGGGCGGTTTTCGATTGGGCTGTTAACAGTGGCACAGGTAGAGCCGCTAAAGCAGTGCAAAAGATATGTGGTGCAGCTCAAGATGGAGCTATAGGACCTAAGACATTAGCCTTAGTAAAAGGTCAAGACACAGAGTATATGATAGAAGAATTTGGCAAGATACGACAAGAGTTCTATGAATCCCTAAAAACATTTGATACATTTGGTAAAGGTTGGACAAGACGTAATAAAGAAACCACTGAGAAAGCCTTAATAATGGTTGAGGAAGATGACTAAAGACCCAAGGTTAGCTAGAGCAGGGGTTAGTGGGTACAACAAGCCTAAACGAACCCCTAATCATCCCAAAAAATCACACATTGTGGTGGCAAAAGAGGGTGACAAGATAAAAACCATACGCTTTGGTCAACAGGGTAAGAAGGTTGGCACTGTAAAAGGCACAGCAGGCAAGCCAAAGAAAGGTGAATCTCAGACAATGAAGAATAAACGCAAAAGTTTTAAGGCTAGACATGGTAAAAACATTGCTAAAGGCAAGATGTCAGCCGCATATTGGGCAGATAAAGTCAAATGGTAAAAGGCATAAAATTCTTTTTATTCTTTAATTTATTCTATTTTGAACTTTTAGCTTACGAATTTATATGATAAAAGTACTGTAGTACTTTTGAAAGGTTATGAATGGCACTTCCTTTAATTTTAGGTCTACTAGGGTCAACGCTTGGAACAACAGGGGCGTTGGGTACAGCTATAGGGGCTATAGGGGGTGGAGCTTTAGGCTCTGGTATCGGTAGATTTTTAGAGACAGGCGATTTAGAAGAGGGTTTAAAGACAGGAGCTACTAGTCTTATAGGGGGTAAAGCACTAGGTGCAGTCCTTGGAGGNATGGGAGGTCAAGCAGCTACAGAAGGGGCAAAAGCAGTTCCCACGTTTGGTCAAGCAATAGCTCAAGACCCAACTAAAACATTTGGTAGCACATTGATGCAAGCTGCTCAAAACCCAATAACTTTAGGACAATCCACACTAGCCCAAGCGACAGTGCCACCACCAATGCCAAAGAAACCAGACCCTGTAGAGTTTGAGAACAGACAGGCAGGCATACCAAGAAACGTAGATAGAAGACCTCCGCCAGACTACAGACCAGGCTATGATGGTGAGTTTGACTATGGGATTACACCTAACTTTGGTGTTGGCTTGATGAGTCCTGATGACCCAAGGTACATGAACGAAGGTGGTCTAACGTCCATGAGAGAGGGTGGAGAGTTAAAACCAATACCAGAGGGCAACAAAGGTTTACCGAACCTACCTAAAGATGTAAGAAACAAAATGGGTTTTATGCAAGAGGGTGGTGTGGCAGAGATCATGGCTCCTAATGTAGAGGACTCTAAAGAACTACAAACAATAATAATAAGGGCAGCCAGAGCGTTGCAAGGTGCTACAGAAAACCCAGAGAAAGATATTNAAGTGTTTGTTGAGAAGTTNGGTATGCAGGCACTAAACGATCTACGACAGAGGGTAGCNTCTGGAGAACTTAGTTTTGGTAGAGATGGTGGCATTAGAGGTATGATTAGTGGCGAAGGTGATGGTATGAGTGACTCTATAGAAGCAGAGATAGTAGAGAGTGCAGGAGACCCATCAGGATCAGGAAGACCGCTACAGGTTGCTAACAACGAGTATGTTGTGGCAGCAGACGTAGTGTCAGACATAGGTAACGGATCATCAGAAGCAGGAGCAGCAAAGCTAGATAGACTGATGAAAGATGTAAGANTAGCAAGGCATGGCACAACAGAACAACCTGATGAGAAAGATATGATGGGTGTTATGAAAAAGGCAATATCATGATGTTTAGTGCTGTACCAAAGCAAGTTATAGATATTGTATGGGATGATGTAGTCAAAGTATTAAAACCTGCTGTAGACACAGCAAAAGGTAAGCTAGGTATAAATGACATAAAAGATTATTTGTCTAAGGGTTTGTATGAATTATGGGTTGTTATGGACGGAACAAAGATTATAGCAGCGATTACAACTAGAATTATAGAATATCCAGAAAGAAAAGCGTTAGCGATGGATTTTATAGGTGGCACTAGAATGAAAGAGTGGTTACCAGAAGCCCAAAGTACCATAGTACAATTTGCCAATGACAATAATTGCAGTCATCTAGAAGGCTACGGTAGAAAAGCGTGGAGCAGATGGTTAAAAAAGTATGGTTGGGAACCAGATTACATAGCATATAGGATGGAGATAAATGGGTAAAGGCGGATCAGCACCTACAGAGACAAAGTCAACAGTTACGCAAACTAACCTGCCAGAGTATGTACGTCCATATTTTGAAAGACTTTTGCAAAGAACAGAGGCAGAGTCACAAAGACCCTATCAACCTTTTGAGGGTCAAAGGATTGCGGATGTTAGTCAAGATTTATTAACATCAGAAGATAGAATTAGAGGTATTGCAGACCAAGGGTTGCCTGGCATGAAAGATGCTATGGATCGTGTAAGGCAAGGAATGGATTTCAAGGCTCGTCAGTTTACAGGTGATGAGGTTAGCAAGTATATGTCGCCTTACATGGATCAGGTTGTAGCAAGACAAAAGCAGTCAGCTATAGATGATTACAGACAGCAACTAGCAGGTGGTAGGGCTGATGCTATAGCCGCAGGTGCTTTTGGTGGTTCTAGAGAGGGTGTGCAGAGAGCATTAGGAGAAGAAGCTTTATATGATAGACTAGCCGATATAGATGCTACAGGAAGACAAAGAGCGTTTGATCAAGCAACAAGCGCATTCCAAGCCGATAGAGCGGCGGATGTAGACGCTGAGAGAATAGGTTTAGGTGCTGCAGGAAACTTGGCAGGTCTATCAGAGAGAGCAAGAGCAGGAGATGTAGAGGCAGCCAGANTGTTAGAAACTATAGGTAAGGCAGGAATGGCAAGAGATCAAGCAGGATTAGACTTAGCTTATAGTGATTTTAACAGACAGAGAGCGTATCCACAGGAGAAGCTTGGATTGTTTTCATCGGTTCTTAGAGGTATACCAGTGCAACCATCTACAACCACAACACAGTACGAGCCTTTTGATCCACTAGGTAGAGCATTAGGGTATGGTCTTACAGCACTAGGTGCATCTAGATACGGAAGAAGAATGTAATGCTTAATATTTTACAGATAGAAGATCGTTTAAAAGATATGTCACAAGATGCTGTTATGGAAGCATTAAACAATCCTAACCCTGTTATACCTCCTTTTATGGCTTTAGCTGAACTCAACAGGCGTAAAAGAATGAATGACGATTTAGCGATGAGGCAGGCACAAAATCAACAGACAGTTAAAGATCAGGTGGTAGCAGGGGCAGGTATGCCTATGGGAATGGCATCAGACATGGCTACAGCTATGGCTCCTAAATCAGATATAGCAGGTAATACAGGATTAGAGGCAATGATGCAGAGCAACACTCTGCCATCAGAATATAATGATGATATAGCTATGATGGACACAGAGTTTGAAGATGAGCCTATGGAGATGAGAGAAGGTGGTCTCATAGATGGAGGTCCTAACAAGGCTAATTACGGTCTTGGTTTGTTAACACGAATTGCACCGTTTTTTAAGCCAAAGCCAAGCCCATCAACAGGCACGAGTTTAGTGCCTAAAAGCACAGAGGTCGGACCTTACCTAGGTCCGAAAAAACCACCTAGTTTTAATTTTAAAGACCTAATGAGAAAGACAGGTATACTAGGACTTCCTGGTTTGTTTGCAGGTGATGATGATGAAGAGGATGAGATAGGTCCTGAACAAGGTCCTCCGTTTATACCGCCAGAGGAAGATGATGATCCAGTAGATGTTCCTGATCCAGACCCAACATACGCTCCAAGTTATATACCACAGCTTATGAAACAGTTGCAGGAAGATAGAGAAGCACTAANNGCAGGTAGAGATCANGACATGGGTCTGGCATTAATGACCGCAGGATTAAANATAGCAGACAGAGGTCAGCTATCAGCAGGNGTNGCAGGTGTAGAACAANTAGCACAGGCTAATCAGGCATACAGAGAGAACCTCAGAAACCTATCTNGTCTAGGCGTACAGGCAGGTGTAGCAGGAGANACATTAATGCAGAAAGCAATGCAGGCTAGAATGAGCTACGACAAGTCCATAGAGCTTGCTAAGATGCTAGGAGCAGGAGACCTGATAAAAGGTATCGGAACAATAGGTGATCAGATGGCTTTAATAGACAGTGCAATACAGCTTGGTGTAGATGAAAATAATGAGCCATTGTCGCCAGAAAGAACAGCATTGCTAAATGCAAAGAGAGAGGCTCTATCAGATATTTATAAAATGCTCATAACAAGAACGCAAGGAGAGCTTGGTAAAGATGTGATTGCGAGTCCGTAATGCCGTTAAAGTTAATCAGAAGCCCTGTTACTGGAGAATACTATCCAGTAAATATTGCAGGTGATACACCCACACCAGAAGAAAAAGAAAGAATAAGACAGTATCTTCTTATGAAAGAAAGAGAAGTGCCTGCCGTTCAAGAGGAGATACAGAAAAAATATCAGCCCACATCTGGTTTCGGTGCATTTGGTGTATCAGCAGATCGTATGGGTCAGAGCTACATGAGTTTCTTAGAATCTATTAATAAGGGTCTAGGTAGAGAAGATGCTGCGGAATATTATGCAGACGAAGCTGAAAGATTAGGCGATAAAGCAGAGCAAAAGGGTGCAGGATTACAGAGCTTTGGTGAAATAGACAGTGTTGGCGATGCCGCTCGATTTGCAGGTGAAACGGTTGTTGGTGCTGTTCCTTATGTTGCAGGATCATTACTAGGTGCAGCAGGTTTAGTAGCGGCTCTTCCTGCTAGTGTTGTTGCAGGAGCAGGTACATTTTTAGGTGTTCCTGTTATTAGTGCTTTAGGAGCATCGATAGTTAACTACCCTATAATGATGGGTCAAAATAGAGAGCGTCAGAAACAGGAGCTTGCAAGACAAGGTTTGCCTATTGAGGTAGATGAGTCAGCCGCAGCTCTAGCGGCTATTCCTCAAACAGCTTTAGAGTCTATAGGAACAATTTTTATAACATCTGTAAAGAAAGCAGGACTTAAATTAAATCCAGAAGCGTTTGAGTCGGGTGGTTTGTTTACAAAATTAGTAGATAAAGCAACAGGTACAGCACCTAAACGTATAGCAGGTGCTGTTGGTACAGGTGCATTGGCGGAGGCTGCAACAGAGGTGGGTCAGGTATATTTAGAAAGAATGCAAGCAGGCTTAGACCTAACAAGTCAAGAAGCCATAGACGAATACATAGAAGCAGGAGTAGCAGGTGGTCTAGTTGGTGGTGTATTTAAGGGAGGTATTACAGGTGTTAGTGAATTTAATGAAAGAAAGAAGAAAGCAGACAAGCAAACAGAGCTAAACAATGACCTAGAAGAAGAGTATAGACAAAATGTGGAAATGCAAAAAAATGCACAGCAATCATTTACAAATAACCCTGCATTGCTCATGTCAGAAGAAGGGTCACCAATCACTGACGGTTTAACTAAAGCAGGAGATACACTAGCATCAGAAACAAGAGAGCCTAGACCTGTAAGACCAGACGAGCTAACAGCGAAACAATTAGCAGTCATAAGAAATGAGAGAACAAAGAAGGGTGTATCTCTGGATGAAAGGCAGTTTCCTATTACGCTAGAAGAGATAAGAGCAACGCTAGGTCCTAGAGAAGCAAGAAGATTGGCTGCCAAACAAGGCATACCAGTAAAAGACGTTAACACAGCCACAGTTAGTAAGTTTAGCTATGATCAATACAAGAAAGTATTAGAAAACATTAGGAAAGATAAAGAAAGAGATTTTTCTGAAGATAAGATTAATAAAATAATACAAAAGACAACAGGCTTTAAGTCAGGGGAACTGACACAAGCTATAAGAAACGAGCTTGTTGGTAGGGGTCATCTAAGAGCTACACAGGATCGTGCATACCGAATGGAGACAGGTATGTCTATTCCTGTTGGTGAAGTCGAGTTCCAGAAAGCCAGAGAGTTTACAGAGGGAAGACTAGCAAAAGAATCCAAACAGCTAGACGACAGAATAATAGAAGCAGAAAAGCAACTAGAGACAGGTCAGGTAGAGGGCAGAAAAGAAAGAGGTAANAAAAGATTTACCATGCCAACTCTGGCACAACAGTTACAGGACAAGATAGAACTAGCTAACAAGCTAGAAACTATGAAGGACAATGTTACAGAGTCTGTAGTGCCTGCCATAAACAAACTTATAAAACCCTACATAGCAAACAAGACAGTCAAGCCTTTCAAGACACCGCTAGATGTGTTCAAAGGCATCAACACAATATTAGGTAGTGCTACAAGCAATAACTCTAGAGGTGTTCCCTATGGTCTTAGAAAAGAGATAAGAGACCTACAGGAAGAAGTTGCAAGAACAGAAAGAGGTATAGAAGCAGATAAGCAAGCACATATGTTTTTACAGACAAGTGATTTTAGTGCTGACAACGTAAAGTTTGGAATGCGAGGGTCAAGCCAGGCTAATGATCCAGAGATATTATTTGCAAGGCAAAGACAAAAAGAACAACAGCTAAGAACAAAAGAAAAAGAAGTAGAAGATGAACAAGCTATTGCAAGAGAGTTGAAGAAAAACGTCAGGGTTCTAGCAGATCAAGAAGCATACGAAAAACAAGTGGATAAAATTAAAGGTATTCAAGAAGAGGTACAAAAACTAAAAAGAGATGCAAAAGAGCTAGAAGACATTAGAAGAAAGCCAACGGCTAGTGTCACGCAAAATCAAGGTCAGAACCAATCAAACCAGATGAATGCCACAGCTAATCTGGGTGCAAAAAATCCTTTTGTTAATGAGTATCAACAAAACCTAAATGAGGTAGGCAATAGATTAAGAAGCTATCTAAAAGATGATCTAAAGCTAAAACCAGACAGGGTAGAGCTTATAACAAAAAACTACATACAGAAAGATGGCTTTGTTTTTGGTCAGGAACAGAGAGCAGGACACAACAAGAGAGCTATAACCCTAGCCATGCAGTTGTTTGATCGTGATACGATTGCTGACCCTACAAAGCAAGACATGATTCTAGATAGGATTAAAGGTACGCTAAATCACGAAGTGCTACACTCCCTCAGAGCGTTAGGATTGTTTACAGAACAGGAGTTCCAAACCCTTGTAAAAGCAGCCAACACAAGAAAGAAAGTCCTATGGCGTGAGGGTAAGGTTGTAGAAAGACAGTATACATATCTCGACAGAGTAAAAAGAATATACAGAAGAGATAGATTTCCTGACATGGACGAGAAAGCCTTCAACGACATGGTGCAGGAAGAGGCAGTAGCTGACCTGTTCCAAGATGCTATGGATGGCAAGCTAAAGCTAGGTGGCGTACAAAAGACATTACTACAGAGAATAATAGATTTCTTCAAAGCTATATACAAAGCCAATATCGACAATGAGTTTGATGATATTAGTCAGATTATAGAGGACGTTAAGTCAGGTAAGATAGGTATGAGAAAACCTCAAGAACTTAGCTCTGATGATCAAGTTAAGTTCTCACTTGGAGAAGACGTATATAACAATGCCCGAAAAGAAAAAATAAAAGTTGATGAGCTTGATGTTTATTCAAGGGTAGAAGGTGTAAACGCCAACAAACCAGATACAGAATTTCTAGCTAACTATAAAACCAGAGTGGGTAAGTTAGGGCAAGATGCCAGTAAGATAGGTCACAACCCTATAGGCTACAGACCTATTTATGAAGATGAGTATGTAAAGACAATATTAGTTCCTACAGACCAAGCCGCTAAGTTACTTGCCCCTATAGATATAGGCAATGATACAATCGACTCTATAGCAGAGGGTATAGAAAAATACGATGTAAAGATAAATCCTCCTCAAATATCCGTTGAATTGTCAGAGGACGGAAAGTCTTTACTCGTTACTTCAGGAGAAGGAAGGAAAAGAATACAAGCCTTAAAAAAGCTAGGATACAAAAATGTAGCTGTAGACCTTATGTCTAGAAAAGGAAAGNNTTACAAGTCAGAGTTAGAGGCTTATGCAAAGCCTAAAATACTTATAAACAGAATTGGGTATGACCCTACCAATCCAGACAAAGGTTCTAGAGGTGTAGTCTATAGTATAAATGACAACAACTATGCCACCATAACCCAAGAAAGAGACATAGATAAGCTAGGTTTTTACTCCAAAGCCTTGGAAGTTATAGAGAAAATGCCACAGAAAAAAGGAACAGGAGAGCAGTTCCTTAAATATCTGGAGGGTAAAGTTAAGAAAGACGAGTTGCTGTGGACAGGAGTTCAGGATTATTTAGAGAATACAGATAAGGTTACTAAAGACGAACTATTAGCTCTTATGAGTTCTAACAGAATATATGTTGAAGAAACAGAGTTGCTTGCTTTTGGAAGACCAGAACAAAGAAAAGATTTAATTCAGCTTCCTAATCCCATTCCAGAGAAACTCCCTTCTGAAAAAGAAGCAATAGCAGATGCGTTATTGTTTAGTGATAAAAAAGGTAAAAATAAAGATGCAACTCCACGCTATCCAACAGGGGAGCCAGTGGTTTCCGACAAAGGAATTTTTGAACAGTTTGTTCATCCTGATGAATTAAAAGACTTAATATCGCAGGGGGCAGTGAGGACTTATGAGGGGTATTATAACAGACCGACAGACGGATTAAACATTGAATCAGCGTTAGATTTTAGAAAAGATGCCACAGAAACTGCAGCATTAAAATATCAAATAATAGAGGTAAAAAACGAGCAAGCAGTAAGGAAGATGATAGACCTTAGAAGAGATCAAATAAAAACTCTTAGAGAGCAAGGCATAATAGAAGAAGCTAAAATACAAGAGTTTGAAGATATACTATCTATATTTGAGGATTCTAATGGTGAATTAACAGAAGATGCTTTTAATGAATATGAACGTATGCAAGAGAAAGCAGGACTATCCACTGAAAATATATTTTATGTATTAAGATTTGAAGGAGAAACTAATAGACGAATAAGAGACTCAAGAAGAGATCAAAAATATGATAAAGAAACTCTTGAGAAAGAGGCAGTATTTAAAATAACTCTTCCCTATCACCCACAAGGTCAGAATGTTCCTCGTAGAAAAATTATTCGTTCACTAACAAAAGCAATACAGGATCACGCAATACAGAAAGGTGACTTTGGAACGCCAGAAGATGTAGAGGCATATAGGCAACTTAGAGAAAAAGAAAATCAAGAAATAAGAGAACAAAATATTGAGATTGAAAAACAACGGGTAGAAATACAAAAACAAAATGAAGAGATAGCAAAAGCTAATATACTGGCATTGCCTGCGGATAATGAGAGAGCAACTCTAAACGGTGGGTCAAATTACAGAGTGTTTGAGATTGAACTGCCTGCTGAAGCATTTCCAAAGTTAAAATATAACCCAATACATTTCAAAGGGAAAAGACAATTAGTATTTGCTTTGGGCAGAGACAGGATAATGCCTGATGGAAGAAAAGGTTTATACATCGATCAATTGCAAAGCGATTGGGGTCAGAGAGGAAGGAAGTCTGGGTTTACAGACCCTGTCCGAAGAGAGGATGTAGACTACAGTATAAAGCAGATAAGAGATATAATTAAAGGTATAAAGGGATATTTCCAACAAAGGTTAGATGAGTTAGCGGAAGGGATAAATATAACTGATTTGACAGATAAAACTTTAGAAAAAAAAGTAAAAAAACGACAACAAGACTTAGATCGAGCTGAAAAAGTTATGGAAGAAAACGTAAGACAAATCAAAAAACTTCCTTTTCCTCTTAGGGATGGTAATAAAAATGTAGAGTTACTTAACGGTTTTTTTGTGCAATTAAATGATCTTACATACTCTGATATCTTGCCAAAAGAGGGAAAAAATTTAATTCCTGAATTAGATGATTCTGCTAATCCTGTAAGTGTTAGTTTTAGGAATCTTGGCTCTGCTAAGTTAAGTAGATTTAATGGTTTTGGTCAATATCCTAACGCTCCTTTTATAACACAGACACAGCATTGGTCTAAGTTGATGGTCAAGCGTCTGTTAAAAAGAGCATCAGACGAAGGATATGACTATGTAATATTTGCAGGTGGTAATTCAGTAGTTGATCAGTTGGGTCAACCAGAGGGTAATCGTAATTATTATGACGATCAATTGCCAGGATTCGTAAGAGATGTGTTAAAGCCTCTGGATAAAGAAGCTTTTCTGGGAACGTATCAAGATCAAATAAGAAAATTAGTTGGCAGAGGTATGACTGAGTTAACTCAGCAAGAAAGAGAAAGCATATTAAATTATTACGATTCAACTAGAGATGATAAAAGTAAAATGAATATGGATGTTGTCTATACTCCAGAACAACGTCAAGAAATGGTTGATGCAATAGTCAAGTTAAGGCAAACCACTGGAGTTACGCAGGCTTTGGTGTTGAACGCACTTCAGCGTAACCAATATAAAACAATATCAGCATCAGCTTTGGCACAAGGAATTGAAAGAGGAAATCCACAAATAGAGCAAATGTTGACTAGACCACTAAGTGAATTATTTGCAACAGCCCTTCCCACTGGCAAAGTGATACCAGTAAGTCAAGAGCAGAGAAATAAAGAAAGCAAAGCAATAAGGTCACAACTAGTTACATTTCCTGCGTATGAAGGAGAGACTGATATAAGGGGAGAGGTTCTTGTTTCAAAAACAAAATCAGATAAAAAGTACTATGATACTTTTGTTAATCATGACCAAAAAGGACGACCCAGAGAAGGAACGGATTTTGGATTGCTATATTACGATAATAAGTATGATGCACCCTCTAATGACAATTCAACTCGCACAGTCCGTAGAAACAGCAGACTTGATTACGGAGCTTTGCATAAGAGTTATGCCGTAAGATTAACAGAAAAACTAAAAGAACAGTTAGAGCTAGGTCAGGAATTATTTTCTCTTGGATACACACCTGAAGGAGACAAGGTTACTGGGATAGATAAGACTCTTATGGAAAGGGTTATATCAACTCTCACAGAGAACCAGTATCTCATATCCTCACTGCCAGAACTAGAGGATGACCCAAAGGGTGATCCGACACTTAACTTTAGAAATCTAATACCGTCCACAGGAAGACGTAATGTTCCTGTAGTGATGAGAGACTACCTGACACACAGACAGAACAGAGCAGGTGACTTTAGAATAAACCTAGATGACGTAACGGATGCTGATAAAGATAACATTTCTACGATAATGGCAGCCGAAGCAGAGGTTGCACTAGCCAGAGATGGCAACGCAATAGGATGGTATGATGCTAAATTTAGAGCGGCTAAAAGTTTAATTGGTCTTATACGTCCAGAGATACTCAATAACCCTGAACATGATGCAGTGTTTGATTATGCGTTGGCAGTTACATCTAACGGTATAGCAGTCAATCAAAACTTTGATTATGCATTAAGACAATATGATTATTGGGTAGAGAACGGTAAGTTTGAAGAGGTAGGTTATGGGCAGTCAGCAAAGGCTATGGAAGCTCACTTTGCCTTGTACAATACGCTCACTGACCTAATGAAGTCTGGTGACTATAAGAGACCAAAGAGACTAGACAATTACCCACCAGAAGCCATAGGCGTAGACATAGAACATTTCCTCGACAGAGATATAAAAATCAGAGACCTGATAAATGACCCTGTATTGAGCGGTATAGCAGAGAGAAGTGGGGTAAGTCTTTCATCACTAGGCTCACAGGAGAAGAAAGACACTGTGGTTAAGATGTCAACGATTATAGGGTCGAAGATAGGTGGTGGATTCTATCAGAACCTCAGAGGTAACTATGATCCTTTGACTATGGATAAATGGTGGATGCGTTTCTTTAATAGAATTACAGGAAATCCATTTAAGATACCTCAAGATAAAACACAGCTAAAAAATTATAACGATTTTCTACAAGAGATAACTGTTAACAAAGCTAATCTAAAGCCAATAGAAAAACAGCTTCTCAAGCAAGCTAGGAACATGATAGGAAACGTGCCTCTGCGTAGAGACATGACAGCTAGAACAAACCAAAGAATGGATCAGCGAGTTATTGATTTAGCTATAGAGTATTCAATTTTAAGAAATGCCTACTACAATAGAATGTCTGACGGTGCTATAGAGGGCTTTCCAGATGGTGTGGTTGGGAAAGGTCCTAACAAAACAACGCCAGAAGAAAACATACTTATAAGGTCTACAAACAGAGATAGATATGACCTTAATCAAAAACCGCAGTCTGTTTTACTAGCGGATAGCATAAAGAGAAATTTTAAAGACTTCCCTGCTGACTCACCNAGAAGTGCGACAGATCGTGAGTTGATGAGAGAAACAACAGAGATGGCTATAAAAAAATTAGAGCAACGTGGTGTAGTTGCCAGAGGTGCTTTAACAAACTCTGACTTTCAAGCATTAATGTGGTTCCATGAAAAAGAACTTATGGACAAGTTAGGAGCTAAACTAGGGAGCGGAGAGCAAAATGATTTTGTAGATAGTGCCATACAAGCACTAAGAGAGAGAGGTATAGACGATGACACGATTAAGGAAACACTCCCCATTGCTGAACGAGGAAGGATCGTTGGTGCAGGAGATGCCGAAAGAAGAGTTGCCGAACCTAGCGAAGGCTCTATTGCGGCTAGGCAACAACTCGCAACTTTCAAAAGCGTTAAAGAAAAGAACGACATCACAAGAAAACAAGCAGAAGACATCAAGAAAGAGCTAGATCAAAAGAGACAGCCGTTCTACAGCTTGGGGTACATACCAGAAGAAAGAGAAAGAGACAGAGCAAACTTTGAAAGCACACTGAGAGCTAACGTGCAGGACTTCCAACATAAATGGAACTACAGTGCATCATCAGACTTTGTNGCNAANATANTAGGTGGCATCAAGATAGGACAAAGCTTTCAGCTAGGATACAGCGATGAGAAAGCCAAAGCATTATCTGATCTGTTTATTAGAAAGTTCCAAGANAGAATGATACCTGTATCCAGAATGGTCGATGAGTTACAGGAGAAAGGCTTCAAACTAACAGATGCTCTCAATCCTATCATGCAGGCTAGACTATCACAGGGTAAAGCAAACGAAGAGATACGAGANAANAGAGAGACAATNCACAAGGATGTNGTNGAAGCTGTANCAAAGCTTAACTTTACAGATGCAGAGTTTGAGCAACTCAAGAGCGTATCGAATGCTGCNACTGACCCTGACCAAGGAGGNGAGGGCTACATAGAGGTGGTCATGAAAGATTTCATGCCATCGTTCTGGAGAAGGATGTTGTTTGGCACACCAAGCAANAAGTTGGTCATGGCAGAAACATATCTCTATGCTCTACACGCTAAAGANAGAAACAACTATGTCAGAGAGATTGATGTAAACAACATCAATCAGTTTAAGGACAGAGGCTCTGGTATGTCTGACAGAGAAGCAGATGCCATACTGAACTGGTTTAGAAACCAGGAGAGAGAACTAGAAAACCTCAACGACATACGCACAAAGATACAGAGAGTCATAGACGATACCAACGAGGTAAGAAGAAACTCTGGTCTACAGGCTATGTTCTTGCGAGGGTCAAACTGGACGAACTATATACCTTTGAGAGGTGCTTTCGATCCAGAAGATGAGACCGTTGACTTTAACAATGCAGGTCAGCGTAAAGCCCCACTGTTTGGTAGCAAAGGTAGAGAAGACCCTGTGGTCAAAGGCAGAATAGATTATGCTCCTAATCTAATTGTAAACGCATTAACACAGAACGCTAACTCCATCATGAGGGCGGCTCAGAATAACGTGGGTCGTGTGGTGTTAGACATGATCAGAGAAGACCCTGTGATGCTCCAAGAGTTTGCAACCATACAGGACACAGTGCCAGAAAGAATGTTTGTGGATGCACGAACAGGGGTTCTAAGCAAGAGACCTGCCACAAGGGATGATGTTGCTAAAGACAAGCACATATTAATTGTAAAAGAAAACGGCAACGAAGTTGTCATACGGTTTAACAGTGCTGTGGTTGCAGGTGCGTTCAGAGGTGATACTGGTGCAGGAGATGCGACAAGCAACTCTTACTTGATGATGGCTAACAAGTTTAACAGATACTTGTCTAGCATTAACACCACGTTTAACCCAGAATTTATTATTCCAAACTTTGTCCGTGACATACAAACAGCGGCGGTCAACATCGATCAGTACGAGGGTGAGAGACTAAAGAGAATAGTTGTCAAAAGATCATTTGCTATGGCTAGGGGTATATATAGTGCTGTGCAGAAGAACGATATGTCCTCACCAGAGGCACAGATGTACGATGCTTTTGTAAAAGCAGGAGGTAAGAACGTAACCAACCAGATGACGACACTTGGTGATCAGGTTGCTGATATACAAAACACCTTGAATGCCATATCCGAAGGCGGAGCTAGAGGTGGGTTAGCCAAAATGAAAGAGAATTTTGTAGGTAAAAAGGTTGGCTCTTTAATAAACTGGATAGAGAATACCAACACTGCTATGGANAACGCAGTTCGTGTATCCACATTTGAAGCTTTGTTAAACACAGGTCGATACACAGAGCAACAGGCAGCCCTAGCCGCTAGAGAGATTACAGTGAACTTTGCTAGAGGTGGTGAGTATAAAACATTCCTAAACTCTTTGTATCTGTTCTTCAACGCATCGTTACAGGGAACATTTGCTTTAGCAGAAGCCGCCACACGATCAAAAAATGTAAGACGTTTGTGGGTGGGCATAGTCGTAGCAGGTATATTGTCTGATCAAATCAATGCAATGTTCTCTGATGAGGATGAAGATGGCATTCTTATTTACGACAAAACAACAGACTACACATTAGAACATAATTTTCTCATACCTAATTTAGCAGGTAAGGCTATGGATGCAGTAAGAGATGAAGAAGATAATGTCATACAGAAAAACTCTTTCTCTATCCCACTGCCCTACGGAATAAACCTAGCGTTTAACGTGGGCAGGTCTCTCAGCAGAAGAATGAGAGGAGCATACACCCCTGCACAGGCAACAAGTTCTATAATGTCTACAACATTTGAGGCTCTTAATCCTTTAGGTGGTTCCGAAAGCATTGGTAATATGGCTTTGCCAACAGTTGTTGATCCATTCTACAGCCTATTAGCAAACATAAATTACGACAGAACACCTATAACAAAACAAGTATCGCAGTTTGCGGTGGGTACGCCAGATAGTCAGACATACTGGAATAGTGCAAGTCCTATGTCTATAAGCATCGCTCAGTTTCTGAACAAAGCTTTAGGTGGGAACGAAGTAAAGAGCGGAATGATAGATGTCAGTCCAGATACGTTGGACTTCTTGTTTAACTATTTTACAGGTGGTGCAGGTATGTTTGTCCAAAGGACAGCGACATTTGGATACGACTTGTCTACAGGAAATGTCTTTGAAGCATTTGAAGATGGTCTCACGGGAGAAGCGGTTAGGGAACAGATTAGAAAAACACCAATACTTAGAAAAGCCATTACGTCCGTATCAGAAAGAGAAGATACAGGTAAGTTTATACAGAAAAGAAACGTCATATTCGGTGCGAAGAAAGAACTAAAAGAAGCCATAGCTAGTAGAGATATGGACGAGATTAGAAGAGTTAGAAATAAGTTTCCTAAAGAGTTAAGGATATATGGAATAATCAGAGCCATAAACACGAAGAGACAGAAGCTTACATCACTCAGAAACAAACTGATCAGAGCAGAGAAGACAGCGAAGAACAAAGATGTATACGAAGCTAGGATAAAGAGACTAGATAAGCAGATACAGGCTTTGATAGGTAGAGGTAATTCTCTAATGAAAAATATCGAACTCGACTTCTTTACAGAGTATGGCTTAACAGGGTATTGATATTAAAAGTGCTATAGTACTTTTACCTTTGTGAAGAGTGGTGTCTCTCCCATAAGTCTGTCTTCAGCTATCTCAACATAGTCTTTATTAAGTTCTATAATAGTAGCGTTCCTATTTAATCTGTCTGCCACCAACCCTGTGGTTCCCGATCCGCCAAAGGGGTCAAGAACGTGTCCGTCCTTTGGACAGCCTGCCTTGATACAGGGTTCTATTAGATCAGTAGGGAACACAGCAAAGTGTGCTTCTTTGTATGGTCTTGTATTTATTGTCCAGACAGACCGTTTGTTTCTGGTGTCATACATTTTATTATCGCCACCAAAATTATTTTGCTCGTACCTGTTTGTTGAACCACCTCTCATAACATCCTTGTATGTGGCTTCTTCCTGTATAGCCTCATGGTCAAAGTAGTAATGTGAGTTCTTGCTCAATAGAAAGATATACTCATGTGCTTTAGTGCATCTATCTTTTACTGATTCGGGCATAGGGTTTGGCTTATGCCATATTATATCCTGCCGTAGATACCATCCGTCTTCCTGTAGAGCGAATGCCACTCGCCAAGGTATGCCCATCAAATCTTTCTCTTTTAGTCCTTGTATCTTGTTTGCCCTGTTCGGACTCACCTCTGGCTGATCATGTTTGTCTTTATGGAGTGTTTGCTTAACATTTAACCCATCTGCACGATAGTTGTGATATGTGTCGCCCAAATTTAGCCATACAGTGCCGTCTTCTTTTAGGGTATCTCTTACTCCACGGAACACCTCTACAAGCCGTCTGACGTAATCCTGGGGGGTCAATTCTAAGCCAATTTGCGAATCTTGACGCTCTGCACCGCATATTGGACACTTTTGCCTGTAAATTGCATCTCCGACCACATCTCCGTGGTCATACATATTTGCATGACCTGTAGCTGTATCTTTGGATATCTTGGTTAGTCTTTTGTGAGGACAGTTTGGGTCACCACCCACCCACGTTCCTGTATTGTAGTCACGGAGTCCGTAGTAGGGCGGTGAAGTAACAACAGTATCAAAGTGATTCTTTGGTAATGTCTTTAGAACCTCTAGGCAATCACCTATCTTTATGTTGATCATTCTTTATTTCCCAAGCTGCTTTTCTTATCTTTTTGAACTTTGTTTGTGCCAACGTGTCAGTGGCTAATTCTTTTCTTGATTGTATATGTAAAAATCGTTTTAGAAATCTTGTACAAAGTTCTTCACTATTAATACCCTCTGACATTAAATGATAATCATGTGCATAGAAGTTTGACTCATCTATTGCGTCCATCAATGCTTCCCAAAACTCTGGCTCTTTACAGGACATAATGGCACTCTTAACAAGACGTTGACCCTCTAGTTCGGTTGGTTTTATGTCTACCTCTTCATGCTCGTTTATCCTAACCATAGCTACACCATATCTAGAACCCACCCAATCTCTGAGCAATCCGTCTGGAACATCATCAGGGTGTATGCACAAGCGTAAATTAAAACCATTCTTATCTTTGTTCATTGATACCTGCACAGCTTCAAACTGATACGCTACATCTTTTACATTAGTCATTTGCTTTCTCCCCAGAAGGTGTGGCTTTGATTGCACTAACATTCTTAACTTCATACGCTATCTTATTCATCTTATCGTATCTTTTGCTTGCAACATTTAACTCTCTATCTCTTGCCATCTCTTTGGCTTCAAGTTTGTTCCTTGCTCTGATTCGTCTTGTTCTTCGATATACAACTTCGACAACGACATCAAACGACATCGCTCTAAGATAATCAGTTGTTCCTCTGTCTAGTTTCATTGTACTTTCTCCAATTTTCTTCTGCCCATTCGATTGGGTCAACTCCTTGGAATATCCACCATCGCTTCTCGTTACCGTCATGATGTATTTCCATATGGTGGGTATGGCAGATAGGCACTACCCAATTGTCGCCCACTTTCAATGCAACACCTCTAGGTTCTGCATACATAATGTGATGAGCCTCACTCTCTCTTCCACAGATCAAGCAAGGCTCTTTTCTAACTAAGGATAAATATTTTTTATCCCTTATCTTCAAGACAACAAGTCATCCAGAGTTGTTGTTTGTTGTGCAGGTTTACTTGGGATAGGCTGTTCGCCATCTTTCCTATCCTTGTGAACACTCGCCCTAACCGTGATGTACTTCTGCTGTTTAGAGCCATCATCCCTTGGCTTGCTGAGATTAACCCACCCTGCAATGCTGATCTTAGGCTTTGGGTCATCATTGCTGTGTATGTTATCTTTGTATAAAAGATATTGCTTGTGGATGTTCTCACACAAATCTAAGGGAAGTTCTAAGTCACCAATCATATCTGGTTGACCGTCTTTCTGCTTAAACCTGTTTGAGTTTAAGATACCATTGAAATAGATTTTATTCATTAGCTTGCTCCTTGTAAGTTATCTAATTTGGTTTTGGTTTCTTGTTTAAATTTAGCCATCAAATCTGCATCGTCTTTAAATGTGTTTATGGCTTCTTGGTTTACCGAAATAAACTCCTTTAGATGGTTCACAGACCCTTGATCTTGCATGAAGTGTTTTAGTATTCTAAACACCGCTTGCGGATGGGTCTCACCCTCATTCTTCTTTACTTGGTTATTCTTACCAGACAATTCTTTCACCACAGTTTTAATCTCTTCCTGTGGTTGCTGCCTGGCGGCGGAGTAGTTGTATTTTGTACCATAGTACTTTTTGGTTCTACNGTAGTAGAATTACCATCGTCATCTGTTTCTGGATCACATTCTAGGTTCAACATGGATTGAAGTAGATATCTTCTCATGTAGGTGATGCCACTACCGATTGCTTGGCTACCCTTTTTCGTATCGTCAAGACAGCTAACTTTACTTTCTAGTTTCTCACCAGAGGGCAGGTGGTACAGGGTACAAACCAATATGTTTTCTATTCTGTCACTCATATTCACCACCTCTGTGGTAAAAGATATGTGTATACCATTCTCCTCTAGAGGTTTCTTGCAAGAGTCAAACACATCCATAAGAGTGGAGTATTTGCTTGAGAATGCAGGATTTTTACCAGACTTCTTTAGTTCTGAGAAACCCTCTCCTCTTGCTTTCTCTATCGCTTCAAATATTTTTTCTTTAAGTGGCTCAACCATTTTCTTTTCCTTTCATGTATGATTCAAATATCGAGTCTATTACTGCTTTGTATTGGCTCTGTGTTGTGAACTGAGAAATCATTAATTCACCTACCAATTTCTGAAGATGCTTCACATCTTTCTGACTTATATTCCACATTATCTTATCGCTATAAGGGAATGTTTTTTTCTCACTCATGATTCTCTCCATATATAGTTTTGGTTTTAAAAAACCCCTTATGTTGGGGGTATCTATGCATGAAGTACCTTGCATACATAGAAATAAAATCGTTACTAATCTTAAATGGGTTGCCGTAAGTTACCACGCTAGTCTCCCATCGTACTCTATTTATAATCATCCACGCTGACATCTTCTTGTGACCTCTCTTGATTGCATGGAAAGTAAACTTGTCAAACAACTCGCATACCTCTGGATTTTTTAAATGCCATGCCCACCACTTTTCTTTGAGGTGTTCGTAATGATTGAAATATTCGGTCATCGCTTTCTGCCCTTATTGTTAAAAAGGTCTGGTTTTATAAAACTTTTGCTCATGTCTTCATGTATTTCTTTCATGATCTTTGCCTTACGCTTTCCTATCGCAGAAAGTTTCTGACTTTTCTTCTGCTCTGGTGTGATTGGCTTTAGCTTTAATGCATCCCAATCTATGTAAACTGACTTCTTTTTATCGTTCATAGCATTCCCTCTGGTTTTCTAAGTGGTATTCTTACTTCTATGTCAAAGTTTTCTACTTCAACACAGTTAGGCTTGCCGACAATTGGGTCTCTCAGTTGGCTAAGTGCTTGAGCAAACTCAATGCAATCCTGTTTGTAGCTAAAGACCATCCTGTGTACGGCATGATCATCTTTCTGAATGTCTGGTAAAGTTATTAAAAACAATACAAAATACGTCACGGGGTTCATAGGTTCTCCTTTGTACTATGGTACTTTTTAGTTATCGTTGTATTGGGAACAGAAATCAGCGACAGCACAATAATTTGATTTACATCGTGTGTACTCACCTTTACGAAACTCAATGTCGTGATTTCTTTTATGTACGTCTACATCTATCTTATCGGAAAGATCGTAAACTAAATCTTCTGCATCTTGTTGATTGTCAAAAACTCTAAACGCTTTCTTGTTACCTTTTTTAATAACTGCCCACTTATCTTCTTTTGCCCATCTCTCTTTGTCGGTGCATAAGACAAACTGATCTTCTAGATCAAACAACTGTCGAGCATCTTGATGTACAGTAACTCTCTCGTTTACATACTTGATTCGCTCTTTCATAGACCACAAAGGTATATCTATGTAGGCTACAGGATGCTGTGGGTAGTCTGGTTTTAATTTAGCTTGTGTCCTGTTCCAATCTCTAAGTATTGCACATATCTTTATATTCGTTACAGGTCTCTTCTTGTTCTTCTCAAGCAGGTAAGCATAAACATTTAACTGATTGACCCATTCTTGCTTATCAAACATTACTGACCAAACAGATGTGACCTTGTAATCCGTAATTATTAATTGATCATCTTTTGATTCGTATTGATCTATTGCACCAGATATTTTCCAACCTCTCACCGTGTCATANAATCTTTGCTCTTTGGTNACNTTNTCAGATTCGCCACTNTCCAAAACAGAGTGAACTGCCGTACCAAACAANGCAAAAGTCATGTCCATAACATCNGTNGATATCTCTTCCTTATGTTGCTCTCGTAACAAAAGAACTCTGGGCGAATCAATAAGNTGAGTNACNGATATATCAGCATCACCTNTACTNTATTTATCTGATGTTGCGTAATTTAAAAAAGANTCTGGAAGACCATATTTATTAGTAATCATTTTATACCTATGCTTTATTATTATTATATTACTATAATATTATTATTGATTATTTTTTAATTATATAATAATTAATACAATATATGTCAACTCAAAATAGAATAAAAGTTTTGTTTAATATAATTTTTACAATCGAAGGCGAACCTGCAAGCAAAGCGAATCAGCGAAAATTAGTGTTGATTAAAGGTCGAATGGTTCCAATAAAGTCTAAGAAAGCATTGGATTATGTAAAAGAATTTCAGAGACAAATTCCAAAGATTGACCCTCTTACAGAGGACTATGTCAAGGTGGAGATGATGATCTATTACGCATCCAGAAGACCAGACTTAGACGAATCACTTATCTTAGATTGTATGCAAAATTATGTGTACTACAACGACAGGCAAGTAAAAGAGAAGCATATTTATTGGGGTCTAGATAAAGAAAGACCTCGTACAATAATCAGAGTGTCTGAGTATAGAAAGGAGGACACACCAGACTACTTGACAAACTAACTAAATAAAAAAATAATACAAACTTCATAGTGGAGATATCATGCTAAACTCAAACATGAGCAACATGGTACTCAGTTTAGGTAAAGGGCAACATAAAATACAATGCCCATCGACAGAGTGCCAACAGCGAAAAAAGAAAAATCTTAAAACATTATCCGTTAAGGTGGATATGGATGGGGCAGTTTACTATTGCCACCATTGTAATCTTAGTGGTCAAGAATTTTATAATAAACATAGGGAAACTAAAATGACTTCAATACCAAAGATAGAGAAAAAACCATTGAGTATCAATGGGTTAGAGTGGCTTAACAAAAGAGGTATCAGCGAATCAACTGCCGATAAGTTGGGCATTACCACTTGCACACATTACATTCAAGGAGTTGGAAACGAGACCGAATGTGTGATGTTTCCCTACACAAACAGAGGTCAGGTATACGCATCTAAAATTAGATCGATAACTGAAAAAGGGTTTGCTTGTTCTGGCTCACCACAAAGCTTTTTTAACTTGGATAGGGTGGACACTACCAAGCCACTAATAATATGTGAGGGTGAGTTGGATGCTNTGTCATTTATTGAGTGTGGTGCAGAGGATGTTGCTTCCGTTGTCAGCGTACCGAATGGGGCAGTAATGAAAGTAGTTGATGAAGAGTTTGCAAAGAAAGACGATAGTAAGTTCCGTTTCCTGACAAATGCAGAAGAGATGCTAGAAGAAGTGGAGAAAGTAATCATAGCAACTGATTCGGATACAGCAGGGCAGGCTATGGCAGAGGAAATGGCTAGGAGAATAGGTAAGCATAAATGTTTTAAGATAAACTATCCGAAGGATTGCAAGGATGCTAACGATGTTATTCTTAAAAAAAGTACCATAGCACTTTTTGATTTGATCGATCTTGCCTCCGCCTATCCAGTATCAGGATTGTATGATGCATCTCAGTTTTATAAAAACTTAGATAGTTTATATTCAGACGGCTTTGGTAAGGGAGAAAGTACAGGGTTTGATAATGTGGATGAATTATACACAATCGTTAAGTCGCAACTCACCATAGTTACAGGTCATCCGTCAAGTGGTAAATCAGAGTTTATAGATCAGCTTATGGTTAACCTTGCTGTTAATAAGGGATGGAAGTTTGCTGTAGCAAGTTTTGAGAATCAACCAGAGATACATTTAGCCAAGATAATCTCTAAGTATAAAAAGAAACCTTTCTTTGATGGACTGAACCCAAGACTTACAAAAGAGGAGCTAGATGATGGTAAAGACTTTATAAAGAAGCACTTTTACTTTGTGCATCAGAGGGATGGTAGCTTGAGTTCAATTGATTCCCTGCTAGAAAGGATCAGGATTAGTGTATTACGTTATGGTACAAACGCTGTCGTCATAGACCCCTACAACTATATCATGCGACCGACAGATGAACAGGAGACAGCATTTGTGTCTAGTCTGCTAAGTAAGATACGAGTGTTTGCTCAGACCTATGATATCCACGTTTGGCTCGTTGCTCATCCTACTAAGATGATGCGAGATAGTTCTGGTAAAGTGCCACCGCCTATGGCTTACGATATCTCTGGCTCTGCTCACTTCTTCTCTAAGACCGATTGTGGTCTCACCATACACAGACCAGACCCTGCTAACAGCAATATTACAGAGGTGCATTGTTGGAAGTGTCGATACTCATGGGTGGGCAAACAAGGACAAACCATACTAAGCTACGATGGGTTGACATCTACATACAAACCTTTTGAGCCTTACAAGGGCATAGACGAGTTGTTTTCTGATGTTCCAGACTTTTAGTTGGACATGGTGGACATGATGATAAGTGGCATATCCTGTGGCTGAAAAACCACAAACCACAAAATATAGCATTGACAACAAGCCAAAATCGTCCGTATATTATCGAATGTGAATAGCACTACCTATGCGAAATCACTTCACTATGAAACCTTGGGTCTCTTCGGAGACCCTTTTTTTTTACATCAGCAAAAAATAAACCGCTGGCTTCGATCCGCTGGGAGACCAGGATTCAAAAAGTATCATGGTACTTTTTATAGGATGAGATTTAAATGCTGATTTAAATCCTGTTCGATTAAGCAAAAAAAAAGCCCCCAGACATTTCTGTCTAGGGGCTGAGTTGGGAGGAAAGTACCTGCTAAAAAATGGGGCGGTGAAAGGAATATAAAACCGCCCCAAGTACACAATAACCCACAGGTAAAGGTTATTGGTGTTCATGTTAAATTATTCTGGTAATAATCCAAGAATTTTTAATACAGCATCGGCTAATTCCTTTCTGCCTATCAATACACCATGATCATGTAAAGAAGAAGCATTCAAAATATCGTCTTTGTATTTATTAAAATGCTTGATCTCATCTTTACACAGGTCAATGATCTCACCTAACTTAGATGTATCTTCGATGACCTCATCTTTTAATCTAGTCATATCTAATCCTTTCTATCTAAAATATAACCAACGATAATTCCAAATGTCGCTACTGACATAAGGGATGAATATGCGGATAATAATTCTTTGTCATTATCCGCAAGTGCGGATGTACTCAATAAGCAGAGTACACCCATAAAAATTGATGAACCTATGAATAAAATTCTCATGGTGCGTACCATAAAACTACAAGTATCCATAAACCCACGATGCCACCTAAAAGAAGTACAAGTGATACCGCATCAACAATTGTCTTTAAGACTTCTAACCAATTGATCTTCATGACGTTATCTCCAACTCGTTAGCAATCCTAGTGACAAGCTTCTTGTCTAGGTCTCTGTTAGCCTTACCTATGTCCTCATGAACTGCGTGAAGAACATCACCGCTTGGCAAAGTCTTAGCCATAAGGAAAAGGTTAGGTATCACATTAGGAGTAAACTCATAGCCTTTATGCATTCCCTCTTTGTCAGTATACCCATTAGCTTCAGTTCTTTTAGTGAAAGCAAAGTCAACAAAGTTACCCTTGTATAACTTCTTGCCCTCTTTCTTGACCCAATCCAATTCAACATAAGAGCCTTTCTTTTCATCGTACTTTTTATAAACAGTAAGGCTCATAGGAAACAAAGGTCTGTTGCCCATGTATGATTTGCCAAAGTAAGAACACCGCTCGTTCCACATAGGTGAAACCTGCAATGTCCATTCTTTGTTGCTATAGGATTTAGTAGTCATCTGGCAGGTACGCTTCAAGAATGCTTTGGTAGAGTACTTGACCTTATCCTCTGGGTTCCAATCATACTTTGTTTTTTCACCAAAAAATGACATGGGCAAGTGAACCTGTACATCTGAATTATTCTTAGCATCTTCTAGCAGACCCTTAGACTTTCTCAGCAAATCAACATACGTTGCTCCACTCTCAGATTCTATGTAAGTGTTACATTGTACATCTAGATGTTCATATGCTTTTGGAAATTCACTAGCTAGTGATCTATCAGCTCCATATCTAGCACTACCTAAACGACTATCTATTTTAGAAAAATATGAAGTGTTTTGAGAATCGTATCTAAGGTCTTTCAAAGACTCCAACTGATGAACAAAACCCATAAGATTAGCACCAACATCACCACTAGAATAATCTCTAGAGAAGTTACCAAAATTTTCAGCAAAGACATAAGCTTGTCTGATATCTCCGCCTGCGGTGTTCTCCTTTTTAATAGTTACTGACTTAGAACCTAACCGCCTGCCTGTGCTATGTTGTGTGTGATACGTTCTATTCTTTTCATTAGAAACATCAGCAATAAAGTCTTTTGGAATGTCTAATGTCTCTCTCTGAAAGTTTACACATTGTGCAAGTTTTATCTTTGCAAGATATTGTTTAACAGCAGTTTCTCTTTTCCTACCTGCTTTATCTTGGGCGGTCTTCCAATACCATCTAGGTCTCTTGTTATAGATATAGTCTTTAGCTTCCTGCTTAGTGTCAAATATCTTTCCATCTGGCATAACCGTCCATGTGTATTCTGGCGGTTCACCTACAGACGTAGCCTGCTTTATGATTGTACGTTTTTCCATTTTTGATTCCTTTTCTTAAATGGTGTTTCTCTAGGGCAACCCTAAAGAGAATACAAAAAGTACCATAGTATTTTTGCATTCTCACAAAGGTTGCAGGGGGCAATGCCCCCTACAATTAGTCATCGATGAATATTGTTGTGCCATAAGGTGGCAGGTAATAACTGCCAAGCTTTTCTTTGGATTGGCAACATACCCAGATAATGTCACAAGGCTCATCGAACTGCGGTTCGTCACCGTAGTCACTAATCTCGCAATCAGTAAAGATAACAAGCTTCTTGAAATTAAAGTCCTGCCAATTCTCATCGACATATTGAAAAGCAGGTCTAATCCTAGTACCGCCTGTACCGTTGATCTTGAGAGACTCTATCTCCTCACCCTTTTCAAACCGCTTGATACCATCAACGTCAACTCTGGATGTAAACGGTATGACAGTAATAGAGTCTGGCTTGATATCTTTAGATAAAGCATTCATCTCTGAAAACCCTCTATCTCTTTGCTTCTTATCGACAGAAGCAGAGGTATCTTGAAGCACTCCAACGTCACCGCATGACATACCTACGATTGTAGGTGTAATGGCATTCCAAGTAAGATGCTTTTTGTTAAGCTTCTTATATGTGTAGGTAGAGTCATTGTCACCGCCCTGCCATGCAAAGGTAAATGCTTCCTGCCATTCAACCTTAGACTCTTCAACTCTGTTTAGAACGTCTTGAATCTCTTGGTTGATTGCACCCACCTGCTTTGCCTTGATACCTGCTTGAATGATCTTCCTATCAATAGACTTGCTAAGTTTTTCTAACTGCTCTTGGTTCATCTCAGAGCCGTCTTCATTGGTAGGCTTCTCGATCTCACCGCCCCAAGGCTGTTGCGGTTCATCCTTAACAGCGTCCTTGTTCTGCTCAAGCACCGCATATATTTCTTCTGCGGTCATCTTCCTGCACTTGTCTCTGGTGAGACCTAAGTCTGGCATTTCAACTAAAGCACCTTTGGGCAATTGTAACCGTAGGTCTGGTTTACGAAACGATGCCATACCAAAGAAACGGTCTCTCTGATAGTCATAAGTCTCAATGGTATTGTTTGCCTTTAGATCACAGGCAAAGTTCCATAACTTAGGGTCTCTGTTTCCCATGCGGATATGGTGCTTGTCTACTATGTGAATAATCTCATGAACAAGTACGGTTGCATTTTCTATAACAGGTAAGGTGTTTACAAACGGTAGTGAATAGAAAATGTTTTTGCCATCAGTACACATTGTCTCAATGTCATTGCGTTCTGTTGGGTTGCCTGCAATCATCACTCCACCGTAAAAGGTGAAGTGATTTGAAACGATTGACTTGGCTAATGCAATTTTGTTTTCCATGTTAACTCCTATGCATAAACTGTATTGTCATTTAAATGCCCATCAACGACTAACTGCTTGAAAGTCTCTGATGATCGAACACCGCTACAAACTGCCATGCAATCCTGCACACAAACCTGCAACAGGTCTCTGTTATCTAATCGCACACAATATTCCGCAATAGCAGGGAACGTGTCTAATGTGCAACGTGCAGATAAAGAGCCTAACAATACGAACAGAATATCTGGTCTATCGCAGATAGGAGCATTAGCAGGGTCATCCAAAATAGCATCCAAGTTTGTCAACTCTGGAGCGGTCTGAACTACCTCTAGGAATGCCATGAAGCTATTAGTCGTAGCTTCTCCTATCGTACCAGATAGCAAAGCCTGTAAGCAGGCTAGGTCACCCTCAAGACCCATATTCAATATATTGTCTGCTCTTTCCCATGCTCTAGGTGTAGAGGTTGAGTCCTGCGTAGGGTCTGAATGACAAAAGACGGTAGGGTCTTCCTTACCTTTGAACCGCATGAAAGCAGGAATATAGGGAGACCATCCTCTCTTAGTGGCAAGTTCACAAAAATCATCTATATCTGGCTCAACATAGATGAATGTAACCCTGTCCTTAATGTGTGTAGGAATACGATTAGTACCTGCCTTATCTTTTAGGCGGTTACCTGCACACATAAAGAACCAACCGTCTGGAAGCTTGTATTCACCTACCATGCCATCATTCATAAGAGGAGCGATAGCATTCTGAGTGGGAACAGGTGCTTGCGGAAATTCATCGCCAAAAACCCAACCTATCTCAATACCTGCGGTCTTCTTAGCAACCACATCTAGATACCAATGAGACTTTAAAACTTTTGTTTTATCGTTGGCTAAGTCTGGCATTTGAATGCCGTTAACCTCTGTAGGGTCTTTCTGTGCTAGAGCAATCTCAACCATGCCCATGTCTAGACCGTTGTAAGGCTCTTGAACTGATTGCCTTGCACAATCTGTCTTACCAATTCCCTGCATCCCCATAAGCATAGGAACAATTGGTTTCGCTCCTGTGCCTGCCTTTTGGTTTTCGTAGTTAGAAATTAGGCAATGTCTTAATATCTTGCCTGCTTGTCTTATGTTTACTGTTTGTGTCATTTTTTATTCCTTTCATAATGACTTCATAAACTCACCATTAAGTTTATGAGTAGGGAGTCTTGAAAAATACTATGGTACTTTTGAAAACTCCTAACTGATAAACTTTAGAATGCTATCTTCTTTGCTCCTGCAACATCAGATACAGGTGCTAGAGCATCAGCAATCTTATTAACTTGATTGTTAATGTCTTTTACTTTTGCTCCTTCTTTTTTAGCCTTAGACATTTTCTTTTTGGCTTGATCTTCAAAAGATTGTCTAGTCGCAATGGCTTCTTCTAGTCTGCTCTTTAGATCAAGAACGATATCCATTTCCTTACCGCCCTTGTATTTAGTTCCGCACTTGGCAGGAACACCAACAACAGAGTCGATAACTTTCTGGACAAAGTCTCTGTTAGCTTCCTTGTTAGGGTTGCATATGTCCATCAATTTAGCTTCAGAGGTGATTTTGTACTGCTCCATAACCTTTACGATATGGTCAACGCTAGTATCATTCTGACCTGCAAAAGCATCATTCTTGATCACTAAGAACTGATGTAACCAACTAAGCTTTTCAGACTTCTTCTTTTGTTGATTATCGTTTAAGCCTGCTTCCATAAGACCTTCTCTAATAGTCGCAAGATCGTCAGATTTTAATTCTGTTTTCCTGCTTATGATTGAAGAGGTTGAAAGCATAGTCGCATAGGTCTGGCAATTTGAAAGATTGATCTTTTCAGAGTTCTTTTTGTTGTTGCCCTTTAGTCTATTGATTGAAAGATCAAGAGACTTGATTGAAGAAATTGCGTCTTGAGTAAGATTGATTTTAGTGTTCATGATTAAGTTCCTTTCATAAATGTTAACACTATAAACAAAGCAGGATGAACCTGCTTTGATCACAGTGTTACCTGTGATGCGCTGATAAAGATTTACGACTCAATAAGTATTCCAACTAACTATCCGAAGATATTGAGCTACCACCATTATTTTAGACTAGGTGTTTAGATCAGCTATGGTCTCCACGTTAAAGGTCTGGATATCGTCAGTACGTTTGCATCTAGGCTACAAGGGTCACAGGACTTGTTAGGCTNCCAGAATGCCCCTAAAGGGGCAGAGCGAATTCAACCCTTGTGCGTTCCGCATTGAACGTCACCTTATGTCTAATCTGAATTAATCCATGTGAACTCCTTTCTAAAAAATNATAAGTAAAATTATATATGTAAGTACTTTTTCAANAATTACAATAGTAGTACAAAAAAAATATTCAATAAAAGTAAACTTAATTATCTGATATCAAAGGGTTAAAAAGTACCATAGTATTTTTCCCAGATCGAAATCTCACCTATGCCAACGGGAACGCCTGTAAGGGCTTGTAAGTATGTCAGGTATATTGGGTTGAAAAATGTATCAATGCCCTGTTATAACTAATTCTGAGAGGTCAATTTTTTTGGAGTTATTAAAATGGCAGGAAAGAAACCGCCCAAGTTAACATTAGTGAAAGGTCAAGAAAAAGGGAAAGACCGCCCCTTAACTGCGAAGCAGGCTAGTTTCTGTGAAAGTGTAGTAGGCATTAACGAGGATGAACCCTTAACAATAGTAGATGCATATAGAAAACATTACAGTACTGACAATATGTCTTTGAATGCTCAGTATGTAGAGAGTAGTAGATTATTTAATCACCCTATGGTTTCCCTAAGAATCGAACAGCTAAGAACTGAGCAGGAGAAAAGAAACATTGCACGAAACCAGTCGAGAAAGGAGAGGGTAATATTTAATCTGGAGTCACTTGCCTATGATAAAACTAATACAGGACATACAAGAGTTAAGAGTCTGGAACTGTTAGGTCGAATGGCAGGAGTCGATCTGTTCAGAGATAACCATGTGATAGAAGATAATAGGAATGCACAGGATATTAAGGCAGAACTAGAGAAGAAGCTAAAATCTCTATTGTCATGACCCCACCTACCCCCACCCCCCATGATAACAGCGTTGCGTTGGTCATGACTATATATAGTAATCCACACAAATAATTCTATGGAATTTCTATCAAGGTTCAAAGTGGGTGAATGGATGTGGTTTAGCGTTATATTCTCTTATGTTATGGAGAGGCTTATAGAAGGCGATATAGAGGGTCTAATGGTTTGGTGGTACTTTGTGTTATATCTGGGTTCTATGTCCTCTGAGTGAGGCTTATTTCTTCGCTATCAGGCTATCTAGCTTTTGTTCCAGTCTCACTAAGTGTTCGACTACCCTGTCAATGTCATCTTTATGGTCATTCTTATGCACATATTGTTCTCTGGTTTTATTAAGAAGTATCTGAACTCTTTTGAGTTCATCACTTTGGGATTTGATATACCACGCCAGTGGTGCTACTACTAGTGTGAGAATGATATTCCAGATTGTTGAGAGTTCTAAGATCATCTTATAATGATTCTTTTTATTTTATTATAAATATATATTATTATAATACTAATATTATTATAATAACAAATGTAAAGGTAAAAATGGCGAAAAGAAAATCAGGTGCATTGAAGACTGCCAAGATACCCACCCCCTTCCCCAGTGAGCTTCAGCCATATAACAAACCTTATAGTTTGGGTGATATAGAGTATTTGGCATTTTTAAAAAACTTAGCACAGAGAAGAGTGCCAGGTGGAAGCAAGACAACAGAGCTTGCTATAGATGATATCGAAAGAGAGACAGGCGGTGACTTTGGTAAAGTCATACAAATGGTCACAAGTGACAAAGCACCCTCCAAAGCAGAAAAAGATTTTGTAGAGTATTACAAACACTTGGAGAGTATTGGGGCAGTAGAGCTTCCAAAAGATTTTAAAAGCATTTACGGAACTAATTTAAGAGGAACATTTTTTCCAAAATCAAGTGATGAAAGAAAGGTGTACAAAAGCAAGACGGATGAACCTCAAATACTTGTTCAAGATTTAGATAAGATAGAAAAGTTTGGTGCGAAATACGATAAGAGAGATATAGACAGCAGAAGTTTTTTAGAAAGATTTAAAGCACTATTTGGATATGACAGAGATGATTTTAGTTTAGCTGAAGAAAGGGAAGAAGGAACTTTCCCCACAGCAGAAGATATGGAAAAACTAAAAATGATGCAAGGAATGGAGAGAACAAAAGGAGAGGAGCTTGACCACTATGCGATAAATCTTCTTAGAAATCTTGGTTACAAAACACCAGAGTCAATAGATAGACTAGGCAGTAAAGGTACAAGCGGTGAAGAGGCGTATATGGGAGAAATAAACGCACTTAGATACGGAAAAAAGTTAGAAGACTTTAGTGAAAAAGATTTTAAAACTCTTGTAGAGTTAGAAAATATGGCGGAAAAAGAGCTAAAGAAAAGGCGTGGATATAAAGAAGGTGGCGTTGTTAATATGCTAAAGAGTTTTAAATGAGCGAATACAGAAAATACCATGCTTCTAAAAAGATGAAGCAAGAGAGAGCTATGCGAAACAAGAACCGCAGGACGGCTTTGAAGAACGGTACTGTTAAGAAGGGTGACAAGAAACACATAGACCACANGGATGGTAANCCCAGAAATAACAAATCAAAAAACCTGCGTGTNATCTCTGCCAAGAAAAACAGAAAAAAACAGTGAACCTCCAATCAAAAGATATCAAAAAGAAAATANGTATGCTCCCATTGGAGCAACAAAAAGAAGTNTTAGCTCTNCTAGAACAATACGAGCAGGTTAAAAGCAAAGAAGAATCACAAAAAGAGTTTATTCCTTTTGTTCGGGCTATGTGGTCAGAGTTCATAGGAGGTGAGCATCATGAGATTATGGCAGAAGCTTTTGAAAAAGTGGCAAACGGTGAGCTAAAAAGACTGATAATCAATATGCCACCNCGTCATACCAAGTCAGAATTTGCATCGTATCTCTTTCCTGCGTGGTTTTTAGGACAATATCCAGAAAAGAAAGTCATCCAGACAGCCCACACAGCGGAGTTGGCAGTTGGTTTTGGCAGAAAGGTGCGTAACCTCATACAGTCAGAGGAGTATCAAAAGGTATTTAGCGGTATAGAACTGTCTACAGACAGTAAGGCTGCAGGTAGATGGAACACAAACAAGGGCGGAGACTACTTTGCTATCGGTGTTGGTGGGGCAGTAACAGGAAAAGGTGCGGATGTTTTGATAATTGATGACCCACACTCCGAACAGGACGCACAGGCAGGGCAGTATAACCCAGAAGTATTCGATAAAGTGTACGAATGGTACACATCAGGACCTCGNCANCGTCTACANCCAGGAGGTGCTATCATACTTGTGATGACCAGATGGGCAAAAAGAGACCTAACAGGTCAAATTTTAAAAAGTATGACCGAAAGAGAGGGTGCAGATGACTGGGAAGTCATACAATTACCTGCAATTATGCCCTCTGGTAGCCCTTTATGGGGCGAATACTGGCGATTAGAGGAATTAGAGAGCCTAAAAGCGGAATTACCTCTGTCAAAATGGAATGCACAGTACCAACAAGACCCCACATCGGAAGAAGGAGCGTTAATTAAGCGTGAATGGTGGCAAGAATGGACAGAACATGAGCTACCACCCTGTGAATGCATCATACAATCGTGGGATACAGCGTTTTTAAAGACACAAAGGAGCGATTATAGTGCCTGCACCACATGGGGCGTGTTCTATCACGCCAGAGATGTGGATCAAAGCCGTCCTCACCTAATTCTTTTAGATGCATACAAGGAAAAACTAGAGTTTCCAGAGCTAAAACGTGCGGCATACGATAAATATTGGGAATGGGAGCCAGATCAGATGATTGTAGAAGCAAAAGCTTCTGGTGCGCCGCTTGTATTTGAGCTTAGAGCTATGGGAATACCTGTTACAGAGTTCACCCCCACTAGGGGTAACGATAAAATTGCTAGAGTAAACGCAGTTACGGACTTGTTTTCTAGTGGAAGTGTATGGTACTATTCGTCTAGATGGTCTGAAGAGGTAATTGAAGAATGTGCATCATTTCCCACAGGTGATCATGACGACTTAGTAGATAGTACAACCCAAGCTCTTTTAAGGTTTCGTCAAGGAGGATGGGTCAGAGCAGAAAGAGATGATTGGGATGACGAACCTAAATACAGAAGACCAGTGGAGTACTACTGATGACCATATCTAGAGCCAGTATGAAATCACAACTGGTTAGAGGTAAGAAGAAGTTCGTAAAGGCTAAAAAGAAAAAATATAAAAAGAAGAAAAAATAATGGCAGCCTTTAGCTCAGATGAACTTAAATACATGAAAGCCATAGCTGACTATAGAGCAAAGAAGATAAGCTATTCAGACTTCCTCGACATAACTCTAAAGCTGAGAGACATAAGAAGACACATTAAAGATAGCCACACTATGACAGGCAGAAAGTTTTCCCCTAGGTATAAAAAAGGTGGTAGAATAAAAATGCGTGGCGGCGGTGCTGTCCAAAAACAATTGACATACAGGATTCGATAAACATAATAACCTTAGAGGAGTACAGCTATGGCAGAAGATAAAGACAAGAAACGAAAAGAAATTCGTGAAAGACTAAAAAAGTCTAGAGAGAGTGGTGGAATAGATCGGAGTATAAACCGACTTACTGTCAGTTCGCCAGGTGGTGATCCAACCAATAGAAACAAAGACGGCAGTATCAAAAGAACAAAACAAATAAGAAAAGAATTTTCTACGAAAGAAAGTGTTCTTCCTAAAAAGAGAGTTGTTAAGAAAACAACAGTTAAAGCAGACCCTGCTAAAAAGACAACAAAGAAAGGCTCACCAAAAGGTCAAGCAGGAAAAGGTGCATCTCCATTAGAGGGTAAGCCAAGAAGTATAGCAGAAGCAAAGAGAAGAGGTGAAGTATACTTCTTTGATAGCAAGGGTGTTAAGAAGATAGCGGCTACTGCGGCAGACTTGAAAAGAACAGGACTGACACTTAGACAGTACGCTAATAAGTTTGCNCCTAAAAAACAAACTAAGAAACACGCAGAATCATTAAAAGGTTTTGCCGCCATTAAAAAGAAAAGAGCAGGCGGTATGATGAAGAAAAAAGGCATGGCTCGTGGTGGCATGATGATGAAAAAGAAGGGCATGGCTAAAGGCGGTGCTATGAAGAAGAAAGGAATGGCTGCAGGCGGTAAGCTTAAAATGGTCATGAAAGATGGTAAGAAAGTACCTTTCTTTGCCGCAGACGGTAAAGGTAAAATGCGTGGCGGTGGCATGATGAAGAAGAAGGGTTACGCTATGGGTGGAGCCATGAAGAAAAAGGGTATGGCAAAAGGCGGAGCCATGAAAAAGAAGGGCTACAAAAAAGGCGGTAAAGTTCTTAAAATGAGAGGTGGAGGTCTAGCCACAAGGGGTACGAGCTTCACAATTAAATAATGGCAGTAGACAAAACTCTAGAACCCTTTGAAGTAGAAGCAGAGGGTAACCCAGAAGAATCAGAACTTAAAGTATCTGTAGTAAATCCTGATGCTGTTGCAGTTGAGACAGAGGACGGAAGTGTTGTGGTTGATTTCGATGGGGGCATCACACAGGATGCAGAGGGTATAGGTCACAACGATAATCTAGCAGAGCATATAGAAGAACAAGACCTAGAGGAGATGGCATCAAATCTAGTTGATGACTTTGAGTCTGATAGAACATCTAGAAAAGAATGGTCACGATCTTACATGAAAGGTCTTGATTTACTTGGCATGAAGATAGAAGAAAGAACGCAACCTTGGGAGGGTGCGTCAGGTGTATTCCATCCTTTATTGTCAGAAGCCATTGTACGATTTCAAGCACAAGCTATGGGAGAGATATTTCCTGCATCAGGTCCTGTTAGGACAAAGGTTGTTGGAAAAATGTCAAAAGAAAAGACAGCACAGTCTCAGCGTGTAGAGAACGAGATGAACTATATGCTGACAGAAGAAATGACAGAATACCGTGACGAGATGGAGCAAATGTTGTTCCGACTCCCCCTTGCAGGATCAGCGTTTAAAAAGGT
>FUFK010041607.1_pt1 | contig 40952 bp, 35 predicted proteins | sample 1021851 | NCBI WGS metagenome assembly FUFK01 (sample SAMEA51879418, study PRJEB19060) | metagenome
TATTAGCTCAAATCGGTCGTAGTTTTACTACCATTGGACCATTATACATCGATTTTCGACTTTCTACTGGTGCAAAGCACTATTCTACATTAGAAAATGGTTTGTTTTCAAGGGGTTAGCAACCATTTTTCTTGATTTCTATGGCTCAAACGCATCAAAAAGCTGTTATTTATCAATTGCTTAACGCCCAAGGCCCATACGGGCCTCCTATGCTAAGTCATTGGTATCATTGATGGATTTTAGGCAAAAAAATAGCCCCCGAAGGGGCTATTTCCTCGCATTTCATGCGATTTACTGGCTGACCATACCCAACAGGCGGGTCAAAGCCTCTTTTGTGGCACCTTCGAAGCCTTTTACATCGAATCCAGTACCCTCCAGGTCACGAAGAATCTCCTTTTTGGTCGGTCCTTCGACTTTCCGGGTCACTTTCTTAGGCTGTGCCACATAAACACCCTCACGGACGAGCTTCGACCGGACAGAACGTACCGTTTTGCCAATGCTATCAGCAATTTCGGCAACATCCATGCCTGCGGAGTATGCATCCACGATTTGGGTGGTCATTTCGGGGGTGTAGTTTACTTTCTGAGCCATTAGGGCCTCCTCTCTGTTGATGATGTATAATACCAAATCAATCAGGAGATAGCAAGGAGTTTTTTACTTGTGAATACACTTTTTGTCTTTAAAATTTATGACTTTTGTTTGTAATTGTGTAGTTATCAAAGTAAAATAAGACTTGACATGATCACTTTTCGACTTTATACTGGCGCAAGCGCAACACCAATTTAAAATCTACTTTCTACTGGTGCAGAGCACCAGCTCTGCACAATTTTAAGTGGTGTACGCGTACGATCGCGAATGATTCTGATTCGCATCGTGCAAACGTCCCGAAAAACCGTTAAATATCAATTGCTTAGTGCCCGGGGCCCTCTAGGGCCTCCCGCCGTAAGTGTTTGAAACTTAAGGCTTTTTGGGGCTATTTAATTATGAGCCAAGCAATTCCGCCGACGACGCAAGCGTCCAAAATTACGGAATAAACCAGATAGGCCTTGACAAGCCAAGGCAGGCATATTTTTAGTTTTTCCTTCATGCGACTTTACTCCGAGTAATTCGACGGGCGATAAATTGAGAAGCATAGTTTGCGCGATAGTGGCCGACACAATGTAGAAACGCCATTTCGAGTGCGAGCGGATCTTTAACATCGACCTCAGGGAACCAGTGAACGCAAGCCTGCGAACGCCATGCCCGATCTGAATTGCCAACAGGCTCGACGCTCTCGCATGTGCCGAGAATGTAAACCGGACGATTGTTAGAAGTAACGTGACCAAGTTCGACAAGCGAACCCGAATGCATGTTGCCGTCGTCAGGATGGCAAGCCATTATCATCATATCGCAAGTCATGCAATCGACTTTACAGCCTTCGTCCCAAATCTGCCGCTTTAGTTCTTCATCCTCATGGATTTCGTCAGGAACCGTATCGTTCTCGTCCTCGAGAATGTCCTGTATGTCAATCCAGCGGGCGTTGATGTTGAATTGATCTTTCAACGGACGGAACCAATGGGCGGCCCATGTTTTGCCAGCGGTATAAATTTTTGGGTCAATCATCATCTCGTTTTTCCTTGTGTTTGTCATGGTGAGACTTTACGCGATTCAGATGCATAAATCAAGAAAAAAGTGCAGCGAATTGTCCTTTAGTTTCAGTCACTTAGGCCGGGAGACCCATACGGGTCCCCCGCCTTAACCCCTTGATTTTGTTAGCTTTTTCGGTGCATATTTTTCTTGACAAGGCAAAAAAAAGGGGGCCGAAGCCCCCTCTTCAAATCCCGAGACGGGACAGTCCGATCTCAGAATTGAGACGCGCGACCCTTTGACGCATGGCCTTGCGCGCTTGGGTGGTTGCCTCAAGTTCCGGACCCTTCGTGCCGGTTTCGGAATTTTCNATCCAGATCCAGCCCTTACGGGTCCGGAGCTTGAACGGTGCGAGATTTACTTTTTTGGTCATGTTTAACCCTCCGAGTTAAGCGGCTATTCCTAGCCGCTTGTTGATGTCACGCCATACCGCGCCGCGAAACTTGGACGGATGGCGAACCGTATTTAGTGCCTTGCGACGAGCCAAAGCGCGGAGCAAAATTTGCTTNTCNATTTGGACATCGTGCCAAGCGATGTGACGCTCGACAAAATCAGGNTGCTGATTCTCGAACCGAAAAGCGGATTCTGCCGAGGTAGACAGAAACTTGCCGCTTGCCGTTTTTGGTGCCGTGTAGGTCAACGGGACCGACGCGCCCCAATAGGCCCAGATATCAAGCAAGTCGAACGGGCGATCAAGAAACCGCGCTTGTTCGTCGCCCGTGATAACGCGCAAGGTATGCGGCAACCAAGTAAAATCGAAAGCCGCATTGTACGCCGACAGAATGACGCGATGACCAGCGTCCGCCAGCGAATTGATTTGTGCGTTGAACGTGTCGCGCACTTCCTCAATGGTCGCGGGCGTGATGACGCGAGCGAATGCATCATCGAAATAGTGGCCGAGCTTTTCTTTGAAGAATGGCACATCATGCGCGAACGCTTCACGGATGACGAAAGAGCCGGACCCGAAGTCGCCGCCCTTGCGGTCGGTAATCGTCCAGGCGACATCGAACGCGATCCGCTTGCGTAGCGTGGTTTCNATATCGAGGACGACGAAAAGAGTAGGTTTNGACATGAAAATTTTCCNTNTGGTTATTGGTAGAGTATAATTGCAAGNAGAACNGATTGCAAGAAAAACCCAACCGCNTTNGANACNAANTAGAGCCAATCGATCCGAGCCAGCGCCCGAATGAAGAACAGGAACAAACCGGACCAGATCAGCAACACCATATCAAGGGGCGGCAAATCGCTAGACCATCCCATGATAACGGAAACGCTGGTCGGAATGGTGGCCCCATGTATGAGAACCATCCCGATCCAGCCTCCGATTTCTGCAAGTCGTTTTATCATGGTNAGNANNNTACNCNANCCNGNCGCAGATGTAAACCCCCNAAATGCATTTTTTTGAAAAAAAGTGCAGCGAAAAACCCAATAGAATCAAACACTTAGACCGGGGGGCCCATAAGGGCCTCCCGACCTAACCCCTTGTAATTGCTTGCTTTTTCGGTGCAGTTTGTGCTTGACAAATAAAAAACGCCCCGCCTTAGCGGGACGTTTCAAGAGGGCCAATATGCGGCCCGTGGNTTAGCCATTATCCGCCGCAGCTTCGGCGGTATCAATGGCCCAAGAAATCGCTTCCTTGGTGGCACCCATCAACCCGCCCAGCGGGGCATTAGGGTCGACCTCTTCGAGCTTTCCGAGAAGCTCTTTTTTGGTCGGGCCATTGTCGCGCTTCGAGCCTTGCGGCTTTTCCTTCGCAACATAGACGCCCTCGCGGACCAACTTGGACCGGACGGACCGGACCGACTTGCCGATTGCGTCGGCAATGTCTTCGACGGGCTTGCCCGCCTGATAGTCGGCCACAATGGCGTCGGTGAGTTCGGGGGAGTAATTCGGAGCTTTTTTAGCCATGATGCTTTTCCTTTCTGGACTAGGATATTCAGTCGCATGTGCGCTAGAGCCGCCTACCAGCTCGCCAGTTATCCATGTCCATATCTTCATCATGGTTAAGAGTATACGGGAAAGCCTGACAGGATGCAAGAGAAAAAATGCGTTTTTTGGTAAAAAAGTGTTCTGATTTATTCAATGATTTCAATGACTTAGGCCGGGGGGCCCATAAGGGCGTCCGGGCGTAAGGTGTTGATTTATAACACCTTTTCGCCCTAATTTAAAAGCTTTTTAACTTCTTCGTTAAAAGCTGCTTTTTTCTGTTTATAATCGCAACTTGTAACACGTTCCACAAAAGTCTCAGATTGTACCCAACCCCAGAACGGATCTTTTTTAGGGGGTCCATCTTTAAAAGCGTTTTCTAAAGCTTCCATGTCAATATTCATCTTTATTACTCCTTACCGCCGAATGGCCGTATCTACGATTCCACACAACAGGATTGGCAAGCCAATACCGACCCCTACAGTAAAGATCATCTCGGCCAGAAAAAAGTCTTTCGGCTCTTCCATGAACAACACGCCTTCAAAGCCGGGGCCTATGCTGCTAATGGTTGTCATGCTAACACTTATCAGTAGCATTCCGATTATAATTTTAAACATCTATCGCGCCTCACAAGCATGAACCAAGAACCAAATAGCCGAAAGCGGGATTACTGTTAAGAACGTGATGTCCATCACAATCCAACCAAATAGTACGCCCTCGGTTGCTACCTTTAACATGCACAGTAGAAATAGAGTGGTTGCTACCATGAATCCGAATAATGCTATCGCTCTCATTTTGTCACCTCTTTACAACTAGCGTTTATGAATGTGAACTCGTCTTGATACCTATCTTGTACCATAAGGGATACTTGTTTGCAAGTATCTAAATCGTTAAACGACTTCGATACATTTACTACCTCTCCGGTTGAACCGTTCCAAAGAAATATAACTAGTAGGAAAGTTTTCATCGTTTTACCTCTTACAGGGCGGGGCCGTTAGGCCGCCGCCTTCGCTTCGCGGCGGAGCTTCGCCGCGAGCTTGTGGTTGCCTTGCCGCTTGGCCCGCAGGATCTTGCGCGCCCATTGTGCGGCCTCGGTATCGCGGCCGGGCTTGATCGTGCGACGCTTGCCGCCCGCCGTGAATGTGAGCTTCTGAAATCGCTTGATGATACGGGCCGCTTGTGCTGCGTTCTGCGCGTTCTGTTCTGCGCGCGACTTGTCGAAATGGCAGCGCCCGCACAATGCCGTTGCATTGTCGATGTCGCTCGAGCCACCAAACTGTAGCGCGTGGATGTGGTCGACTTGTGTCGCCCGCTCGCGCTTGCAGCAGACGCAGAACTTGCCGCCGCCGAGAATGGCGCGCTTGATTGACTGGCTGAAATCGCGTCCGTTGGAAACTGTTCGTGTCTGGCTCATGTCGTATCTCCTTGTTCAATGATGATATAATAGCGCCGCCTGTCTCATATGTCAAGCGGGCTCGTCTGTAAGTGATTGATTTTATTGCGTTATTCGCCGCTTTTTTTATGCTTTTTTTATTGCTAAGTGCTTGATATATAACGATTTTTTTTTGAAGTTTTTTAAATTTTTTTTCTCAGCCAGGAGTTGCGATTGCGAATCATTCTCAACGGCTGCCGCACATTGCACGGGGTGCGCATAGGGGCGGTTATGTAGGACTTGACCGCCGACGTGTCGGCGGGGGTACTGCTCAGAAACTTTACAAGGGGTTTTTTCAAAAATTCGAGAGAAATATTGACATCCTTTGAAAGGAGTAGTATGATAATGTATAAAGTATGGAGGGGACATGACAGAAAAATTCAAGTATGGCCCACTAGTGTGGAACCATGTAGACGAGGAAGATGACTCAGGTAACTATTGGTGGCCGGGATTAGCGCCTGTAAAGTATGATAAAATGGGAATACCTGTTGATGAAAAGAATCTTCAGTGTTTACCTGTTAGTTGTCCAGTGCATCCTAGCTACGAGCCAAAACACTCCGTGTTTAACTTTACGCTTCAAGATTATCTTCCTAGCATAGAAGAGTGGCAAGATTGGTTTGACAATCAATTTATTGAGATTGATGAAGCTCGAATCAAACGTGACATACTTAGATGGTATTCAAGACATAGATACAAGTCGAAAAATTTTTTTGAATTACAAGANAGTGTAAATTCTTTAGATGAAATGGTAGAAGCAGTATGGCCACTAGAAGACGAAGAATAATAGATGGTTTTAAGACAGAGCTTGGGCAAACGCCAGATGTCGATGCATCGAACGTACATAAACTTTTTAAATTTTTAGATGAGTTAAATGATTTTCCGAGCGTTTGTTTTGTCGCATCATCTGAAAGTCGCGAGCAGTTAGGTGCCAATCGAAGATTGGGCACTATTGATGTTGCCCTGCGTGGTTATGTTTTTGACGAAAATAATGTTGACAAAGCAGAAATTTTGGCTCAAAATGTAGAATCAAAGGTAGACTCTTTTTCNGCAAATGTAGCTGCACNAGCTAATGGNGTTTCNGANGCCCGTGTNGTTAGNTTTCGCACNGATGAAGGATTACTTCAGCCNTATGGNGTTGCAGATTTAGAGNTNNAAATTTTATATGATNTGGAAGAANNNNTATGACNTCAAATGCAGTTGCTCCTACNACGACAGTNGATGCTCTNAATAAGACNCTTGAAGCTCCTCCGCTNGATCCTGTNATTCTTGCNATTGCGAATGANTATTTGTCAGGTAAATCTGTGGAACAGATTAGCGATGAATATGCTGTTTCACAAGACAGAATCACATCCGTGATTGAAAAGAAAGAAGTAAAATCGTATATTGACAATGTATTCGCTACGCAAGGATATCTTAATCGGATCAAGCGAATTAATTTGATCAATCAGGTGATAGACCAAAAAATTCAAGACGCTGTGGAAACTGGTATCTACTCGAAAAAAGATTTGCTTGACTGGATGAAACATCTCCACGAAGTGGAGACAGCGTTGAAGCCGAAATCAACTGGTCCTGCTGTGGCGGTACAGATTAACAATTATGACAAACTCATGAAAGATTTGATGGAATGACCACGACCCAACCTGCTGACGGACAAAACCAACCGATTAACGTGCTTGGGCTAAATCCTGGTAAAGGACATCAAGTTCCTTTCACTACATCAGAGGCTAACACTTCACCTGAAATTTCTGAAACAATTTCTGTTATCTCAGTATTTTCAACAAAAGATTGTTTTATTCAAACTGGAAGCAGTGATGTAACTTGTACAACGTCAAATGGACATTTTTTACCTGCCAGCACGTTAATTGACTTAGCACTAGGTGGAGGTGCGTTGGTGCGAGAGTTTGATAAGTTTATTTGTGTAATTGGCTCAGAGGAGGCGGGAACGCTTTTTGTAAGCGAGCGTAGCTAATGGCTGGACTCGGTCTTGGTTTAGGTATCTCTAGCGGCACTGTAAGCTCTGGAGATGCTGTAACTCCTACTCCAGGAAGAAACACGACATTTGGACGACTACTTACTCAAGATGATGATTTTATTTTAACTCAAGACGGAAAATTTTTAGAGGCGCACGGATTAACAAGCTTCATTGTTACACAAGCAGGTGACAATTTAGTTTCGCAGGATAATAATCAATTTATTACCTCGTAAGGAAACGATATGGCAAATGTAAAAATTACAGCATTAACTAATTTAGCATCTGGCGATGTAGATGATGGCGACGTATTTGTCATTGATGATATTTCCGCAACTGAAACTAAAAAGGTTACAATTGCTAATGTTAAATCAGTTGTTGGGACCACAGGTCTAACTGCTTCACGTGCTCTTGAAACTGATGGTAGTGGTAATATTGTTGTAAGCGATGTAACATCCACTGAACTGAATTATCTCGATGGCGTAAGCTCAGCCATCCAGACGCAACTTGACGCAAAAATCGCGACTACGGCGAGCGCCTCGAACGACTTCGTCACATTCACTCGACTTAATGCAAACGTTAATGTAGTTCAAGATAACGTAGCTGCATTACCTACAAGTTTCTCTAACGCACGTTATGTTACAACAACTGCAAACTCTTATAACATTGGTGTTACCGTTGCAAACATTAATGAGGTAGATGTTTATGTGGGTGGTGCGTATCAAAGTAAAAAAGAGTACGTTCTTGCAAACAGTAGTCATAATGTGCAGTTTACAGATGCTACATTTGTTGCTGGAGAAGACATTGAGATTATTTCCCGAACTTAAAAAATTAAGTATTTTATAAATTGACACTCTAAAAAGGTCNAGNTATACTTAATAAAATACTTGAAAGGTGATTACAATGGTTACACGCGTTGGAAAATTTGTTGGTGGGTTTAACCAAGATGTTACTAATACTACTAACGCCCATGCAACAGAAAATAGAGTTGCGTTTGGTCATGGCGACACCAACCCAACTGCGAACGTTCATGTAGTAGGCGATATTTTAGCGACCACAACTGTTACGGCGACAGGTGGATTTATTGTTCCTGATGATGGCGATGTTGGTTCTGCAAGTGCAACCGATGCCATGCAGATTTCATCCGCTGGAATTGTTACCTTTAAAGACGACATTAAAATTAAAGACGGTGGAACCATAGGTAGTGCTACAACTCCAGCAGCGATCACCGTAGCCTCTGACGGTATCGTAACTTTTGCAGACGACATTAAGATTAAAAATGATGGTACAATAGGTAGTGCTGGGGCAGCCACTGCCATGACCATTGATTCTAGTGGTATTGTCTCCTTTGTAGACGACATTAAGATTAAAGACGGTGGTACTATAGGCAGTGCTACTACCGCAGATGCGATTACTGTAGCTGATGTTGGTGCTATTACTCTTGCTGATGATTTAGCCGTAACTGGGAACGCTATCGTAACTTTAGGTGTGGGTGCAACAGGTAACACTGCCCCCGCAATTGACACAGCAAGTTTTGGTAATCCAGCCAATGTTGTAATTAGAGCAGTATCTCAAAAAGGCGGTAATGTTATTATTGGAGACGCTACTGCTACTTCTGAATTTAATTTAGATGTTAGAGGAACAGCTAATACAGGTGCGATTACCGCAACAACAATTGCTTTGAGTGCTGATGGGGGTGTGCAAGTTCCTAACGATGGTAACATTGGTAGCGCAGGTGCGACAGATGCTATGCAGATATCTTCTGGTGGTATTGTTACTTTTAAAGACGATATTAAAATTAAAGATGTAGGCACAATCGGTAGTGCATCAGCGACAGAAGCAATTACCATAGCAGCCGATGGTGCTGTAACATTCTCTGGGTCTGCTGCGTCTTTTGATACTACTCCTGGAACAACCGGATTAACAACTTACTATGAAACTGACACTGGTCTAGCCACTATTGCTTCACATAGTAGTGGTGGTAGCACTCAGCTTGTATTTGAGACAAATTCTAGCGCTGGTGCCACTGCTGAAGCCATGCGTATCGGAAGCGATGGTGATCTTACTTTAGCTCAAGACTTAGAACTTCAGCATGACGGTGCTGTAATTTCTTTTGGGACAAATGACGAAATTACTTTAACTCATGTTCATGACACTGGATTACTTTTAGAAGACTCAGGCGGTTCACCAACACTACAATTACATGATTCTAACGAGTCTGTTTCGTCTGATGGAAGTAAGCTTATTCTTACATCAAATGGTGTTGCATTTAACATGCCCACGGCAGACGGAAATGACGGTCAAGTTTTACAAACAGATGGTTCTCGTACTTTATCTTTTGCAGACGCTGCTGCAGGAGATCTAAATCCTGCCACAGAACTTGCCTCTGATTTAGATTGTGGAACGGTGGGTAGTGGTACTCAAGATGCGTTCGGACAAGCAACGTCAGCACTAGACGTATTAGATTTATTAACAGCCCCATCAAGATCATTAGGCACCGTAGACCAAGGTGCATTATCATAAGGAGAAATTTAAATGCCTACTCAATTACAATTACGTCGTGGCACGACGGCTCAAAATAACTCATTTACAGGTGCTACCGGTGAATTATCTATTGATTCTGATACCGAAAACATTCGAGTCCATGATGGCTCTCAGGCTGGCGGGTTTGAGGTAATTCCTGCAGGAACTATTGTTGCGTTTGGTTCTACAACTGTTCCAGCTCATTTTAAGCTTTGCGATGATTCTGCTATTTCAAGGACTACCTTTGCACGTTTATTCGCAGTAATTGGGACCACATACGGAGCAGGTAACGGAACTACTACTTTCAACGTCCCTGATTTACGTGATCGTTTTCCTTTAGGAAAAGGTACGAATAACAGCTCTCTTGGTGCAGAAACCACGGGTTCTGGTGCGTCTGCTGTTGTAGCCACTGCNTCAGGCTCTGCATCCTTAACCTTAACTACAGGGACGTTTGCTACATCNGCGAAGGACTCATCGACTGCAACCGCTGTTACTGGTGTTACTGCTGGNGGTCANACTCACAACCTTACNCTNCCTGTACAGGTNATGAATTACATNATNAAGANTTAAGCTNATGAGNGAGTCTCGTGAGTTAGACCAAGTACAGTCTGAGTTAAACATTCTACATGAGAGATCTCAAGATAATAAATTGAGAATAGCCTCTCATGAAGCTTCTTGCGATGAACGTTATGCAAACATTATGAAGATGCTTGAAAACTCACAAAAACAACATGATGAAATGCATCAAGAAATNCTNAGGCTTAGTAATTTAGCCACACAGGGAAGATCAACAATTAAAACGCTATTTTATGTAGGCACATTTACTGGAGCGTTAGCAGCTTTTGTTTATACAATTTTAGAAATTTTTCCGAGATGAGCGACAAGTTTTTTAAACTTAAAATCCAAAAACTTTTAGACCGTTTACCTACGCCTATTAAATTTAATGANGCACAGTGGGCGATGGTTTATGGTCTTGACGAAAATCGTTTCTTTGTTCAAATAGCCGCACGTCGTACTGGTAAATCATACGCTGCGGCTATTTTAGCTTTTGCTAAACTTNTAGANCCTGGACAACAAGTAATGGTTGTTGCTCCTAATTTTTCTCTTTCATCTATTATCTGGGATTACGTTACTGATTTGATTAAAAATCTTGGTATTGAAGTAGAAAAGTTTAATCAAAAAGATAAAGTCGTTCGTTTAATTAATGGCTCTATTTTTAGATTGTTAAGTGCTAATAATCGTGACTCTTTAATTGGTCGTGCTGCTAATCTTTTAATAGTAGATGAGGCAGCTGTTATTCCTAACGACGAATACTTCATTCGTGATCTGCGTCCTGCTTTATCTACTTTTAGAGACTCACGTTGTTTGTGGATTTCCACACCAAGAGGAAAAGGTAACTACCTTTACAACTACTATCTTAGAGGAGGTGACTCTGAATTTCCAGAATGGGGTAGTAACCTTTTCACTTGGAGAGTTAATCCACTTTTATCAGAACACGACATTAGTGAAGCTAAAAAAGCAATGTCTCGTGCTATGTTTGCTCAAGAGTATGAGTGTGAATGGACAACCACAGAAGATCAAGTTTATGAATCTCTTGATCAGGAAAAACATATTGGTGAATTTGTTGGAGAACGTTTTACAGAAGTAATTGCAGGACTTGATGTTGGGTATCGTGATGAAAATGTTTTTGTAGTCATTGGTACNAATGGNAGACANTANTGGGTNATNGATGAGTTTGTCTCTAAAGAATCAACNACATCAGAATTNGCAGATAACATAAAAGAAAAAGTTGATGAATGGAACATTGATAACATTTACATTGACTCTGCTGCACAACAAGTAAAAGCTGATTTCGCTTACGACTATGACATTTACTGTGAAAANGCAATNAANTCNGTNAATGATGGNATTTCTGCTTTACAAGTNNTAATTGAACAAGANAANTTATATTTTGATCTTGAAGGNGGTCAACANACNTTTGCNGCTATGTCCTCTTATAAATGGAATCCTAATACCGAAAAACCTAAACCAATACATGATTGGTGTTCTCACCCATCTGATGCTGTTCGTTATGCAATATACACACATCAAAAAATGAGTAATATTTCAATTTATGCTTAGACTTGTTATACTAAATTATCAAAGACCTGAGAATGTTAAAAAAATTGTTTTTTCTTTATGGAAACTATTTCCTAAAATTACAGTAATTAATAATAATCCAAATTACTCTTTACCATATTGGGGTGGTGAAATAGATGTAATTAATAACAATCAAAATTATTTTTGTATGGAGCGTTGGATACGTTGTTTTGAATACCCCGAAGAATACAAATTAATAATTGATGACGACATTTTACCNTCTCCAAAATTAGTAAAAAATATGTTAAAATCAAATTCACCAATTACAGGTATTTATGGTAAAAGAGGCGTATCAACATCTAATAGTTATAATGAGTTAGAAGACGTTTGGAGTGATGGAGAGGTAGATTTTTTAGTTGGTTCTATAATTTTAGTAAAACAATCTGTATTAAATGAAATACAAACTGATCTTGAAAAAACAGGCTATCCAGAAAGAGGTGATGACATAATTGTAAGTTATTTAATTAAACGTAGATTCCAAACACCTTTAAAATTAACTCAAGGTCGATTTATGTTTTTACCAGAAGGAGATGTTGGTTTAAACAAAAGTAAAGAACATTTTACAAAAAGATGGAATGTGATTAAAAAATTTCAAAATATTGGTTGGACAGATTAATGGTAAANAAATAAAATGNATGTATTAAAGCGATTTCCGATAAAGTATGTTCGGGACTATATTAAAAAAGATTATAAAATTCGTGACAAATGTTTTATTTGTGGNANTAAAGANAANTTAGAGNTACACCATTTATATAGTCTTTCTCAANTNTGGGAANCTTGGTGTAAAGAGCATAGTTTAAAAAAAGTGGAAAGTGTAGANATAATTAAACANTTACGAGTAATTTTTGCANAGGANAATAAACAGTTTTTAAGTAATAAAAACTTATACACTCTTTGNAAAACNCACCATCTTAANCTACACACTCTTTATGGGCAAAATTANTCTAATCATTTAGTTCCTAAAGTNAAAAAATGGTTAGAGTTGCAAAGGGAAAAGTNAATTGGCTGAAATTAAAAACGANCCNCCAAGATGGCGAGAATGGNTNAGCGAGAAATTNAATCCCGCNCANCCNTCTATNGCTTCCCTTGAGCCTTATGCATCTCCAGAAACAATTGTTGATTTTGAGCAAGCCTATCGTGAGATAGANATNATTCATCGTGCTGTTGAAATGGTTATTGCNGCTTGNGTTGACACACCNCTNAAAGTCACTGGACAAACCCCNGCTAAAAAAGTTAATAAACTTTTAAANATACGACCCAATCCATTTGAAGATCGAGTTCGTTTTTTCAGACGTGCTCTCTTAGATTTTCATCTTGACGGCAACGCATTTTTTTATTACGATGGTAATGATTTATATTTGTTACCGGCAAACGATGTTGAAGTCGTACCTGATCCACACACTTTTGTAAATCATTATAATTATTTAGTATCNAATCANCAATCNTCTGATTTCTTTGGNTACAANAAACAAACTAGAAAAAGTGAAGCTATCAGGTTTGAGCCACATGAAATTATTCATATTACNTCTGAAAACACNACNAGTATTTTTAGAGGNACAAGTAANTTAAAACCCCTTTTAAGGTTAATAGAACTTTACTACTATATGATTAATTTTCAAAGACAGTTTTTTAAGAATAACGCTATTCCGGGATTTGTTTTAACCACTGATAACATTTTAAGTAAACGAGTCAAGGAACGTTTGTTAGAAGGTTGGAGAAATTCTTATACCACTATTTTTGATAATGCTAGGCATCCTGCAATTTTAGATGGTGGTTTAAAAATTGATCAATTTTCTCAAGTTAAATTTCAAGAACTTGATTTTGAAAATTCTATCGAACGTATACAACAGGATATGGCAAAGGCATTAGGCGTACCGTATGTGCTATTAAAAAGTGGTAATAACGCTAACATTGACGCGAATCAAAAGCTCTTTTATCAGCACACAGTAATGCCAATCTTAAATCAGTTTTGTAGCGCGTTTATGTTATTTTTTAACAATGGTGTTCAGATTAAACCAGACAAGCTTACCATACCTGCTTTAAGACCAGATGAACGCACACAAAGTATTTATTATTCTACTCTTGTTAATACAGGCATCATAACACCAAATGAGGCAAGAGTAGGTTTAGGGTTTCCATCAATTGATGGTGAAGATAGCATTAGAGTACCGCAAAACATAACAGGCAGTGCCACAGATGCTACTCAAGGGGGCAGACCTCCCAATGAAGAGTCTGAAAACCAAATCGAAGAAGGAACAAGCGATGAAGGATAAAATGCTTTTTATAAGTAGTGAGATTGAGAAAGCTTCTTTATCTAAGCAAGATAAGAATCTCAAAATCGCTGGTTATGCAAACACCACAGCAAAAGATCGCGCTGGTGACATTGTCACTGCTGATGCTTGGGCTAAAGGTGTTGATAACTTCAGACGCAATCCGGTCCTTCTTTACCAACATAAGCATGATTGCCCAATTGGTAAAGTAAACAAGATTACTGTGGATAAAAAAGGTATTTTTGTTGAAGCCGCTGTTAGTAAAGCTGCTGAAGACAACCACGGTATTCAGACCCTGATTAAGGACGGCGCTCTCAAGAGTTTTAGTGTCGGATTTAAAGTAAAAGATGGAAAATATAATCGAGACGAAGACTCGATGTATATTACCGACGTTGAATTACTAGAAATTTCTGTTGTAAGTGTTCCTTGCAATCAGGANTCTCTTTTTAGTGTTCGTAAAAGTTTTGAGACAGANGATGATTACTCAAAGTTTGTTGAATCATTTAAGTCTGAAGAAAGTACCACTAAAGAAGAAAAAGCCGCTAAAATTAAGGCTGGAATTACGGATCTTGCTGATGGTCATTATCANACAGTTGAGATGGACAAAAAAGGTGATGGAGTNACTACTTANGCTTCTCACATGGCTAATCACGCACATAAAATTAAAGATGGCGTATTAGAAGCTGCTGANGGTCATACTCANGAAATTAGTATGGTNGGTGTAGCTGTTCATGACTCAGTTGGCCCAGATANTGATGCTGATGTAAGCACGCGTCCATTATCTCCCTCGGAACAAGAATCTGCTAATGGAGATTCTGCTCCTAAAGTNCATGCTGAAGGGCAAGGACAAGTTTTACCTGTTGCGGAAGCTTCTAGTGAAGACTTGGAGATAGAAATTAAAAACGAAGAGGAATCGTTAGAGATAGAAGGAAAGGATGAGGAGGATGAAGAAGATTTTGATCTTGATCCAAATACCCCAATTCCATTTTTAAATCTTCTATCCACAGAAGCTTCTCAAATATCTAATGGAAACTTTGTAAAATACGATAACGTAAGGTACAAGGTCACAAAAATTGCAACTGCCCAAAGTCCAACTTTTAAATTTTTAGAGGTTGACTTACAAGGTAAAGATTGTGATAATAGTGTTGATGTTGACGCAGATAATATTTTTGTTGTTAATACATGGGACATCGGTTCAAAATTTGATATTATAGTTGAAGATTTTGGCGAAATTTCCGAAACACTAGAAGAAGAATTTAACAAGTATTGTAATGCTTCAGAGGCTGATCTTTATAAGTTTAAAGATTCAACGGAATTAAATCCTCAAGAGCAAGAAAAACTAAATACTTTAATTAACATAAAACTTACACCATCATCAGAATGGAATAATATCGAGCAAAAATTTGCTCATGTTTATACTCAAAAAATCAAGGCTCTGTTAGAGCTTAATACTAGTGAGGCACAGGAAGATTCAAATATTAGTCTGGCTCTTAAGCTTCACGGATACTTTAAAAAGGAGAACGATACTATGGCAGAACAGGTCGTAGATACCATTGATCTTTCTAACGCAGGTGCGGAGAAGATCGAACAAACGACTGAGCAGGTTATTGAAGAAAAAGCTGCACCAGTCGCNCAAGTGTCTGAACCAGAAGTAGCCAAGTTGGTTGAAAAGACCGGCGAAGCTGTTATGAAGGAGTCGGACGCGGCAGAAAAAGCTCAGGAAACTGGCGCTTCTTATAAGAAAGAAATTGAAGAGCTTGCGGAACTTAAAGCTCAGATTTCTAAGTACAAGGATGAGGTTAANTCNCTCACCGAAACCAAAATGGTTTTCCAAGAGAATCAGCGCAGTTCGCAGCAGTTCTCTGAAAAAGAAATGGCAAATGCTTTCCTTCTTGCGAAGTGCATGAATAAAGCAGATCCTTTCGACACACAACTTGGCTCTCGCATGAAAGCCATTACGTCTGTGGATCAGTTCCTTTCTAACTTCTCTAGNAACATTTATACGGAGATGGAACAGCAGCTCGTTATTGCTCCGATGTTTAACCGCATTGCAGTTGATGCGAAAAACTTCCGTGTCCCGGTTGCNGATGAAGATACTGATGGAGATGTCGCACAGTTCGCTTCTGGCACNTTCGCCACGGGCGTTGGTGACACGACGAACGTTCCGACGTCGAATCAGAACACCATCAGCGCAGTGACCTTTACGCCTCATAAGTTTATGGCCACTACGCANCTTGCGAAAGACGAAGAAGAAGATACGGTTCTTCCGCTTCTTGACTTCCTTCGTGCTGCCGCAACTCGTCGTTTGGCTCGCGCCATTGATAAGACGATTCTTCGTGGTAGGGGTAACCTTACCGGTTTCACGGCTGCTCCGACTAACGCCATTACGGCGGGCACTGGTTATGCAGCTGTCTTGAAGGGCATTACCACTTTGGCTAATGACGCTTCTCTTACGGCAACTACGGGTTCTGCAAGNGATAAGGTTGATCCTACGGACATCGCCTCTGCTCGCGGCNCNCTTGGTAAGTATGGTCTTCAGCTNGGTGACCAGCTCGTTTATTTGACCACGATTGAGGGTTATAATAACTTGGTTACTACGTCTGATTTCCGCACGGTCGACAAGTTCGGNCCGAACGCCACGTATCTTACGGGCTCTGTCGGTGCGGTCTACGGTATTCCGATTCAGATCACTGAGTTCTTGGATGTCGTTGGCGGTTCCGGTCGTCAGATTGGTGCCTTGGTTTACAAGCCAGGCTTCATGATTGCCGAACGTCGTGGTATGGAAATTGAGAGTGAATACGAACCTCGTCAGCAAGTTACGGCGATGTATCTTTCCACTCGCTTTGACTTCAAGGCGCTCACCACTAACTCTAGTGCGGCTCTTGACTCATCGAAGTATTCCTACGCTTGCCAAGTTAAAACCGGTTAATAATTGGTTACAACTTGAGTTACAAGGGGGAGGTGGGAAACTGCCTCCCCTTTATACTTTAAGGAGAAATTAGATGGAGAAGTTTGAAGAAAATCTAGGTAAATTTCCTTATGTTACACTAGCTGATGTTAAGGACTATCTTAATATTTCTAGTGATACTCATAATGGCACACTAACAAATGCTATTAGTTATGCTACTGCTGTTGTAGAACACTACATTGGTCAGCAAGTTCTCGCAAACGACTATTTTGAAGTATTTGATGGCGGAGCAACAGCTGTCTATGTTAACAGGCTACCTCTAAATAATGTGTATACTGTAGCAGAGTATAACGGCACAGACTATGTAAATTTATCTAATCCTACTTCTACAGGGTTGGATGTACAAACAGGCGAGGATAGGGATAATCATACAATTACTAACATTGGCAGTGTTAGTAAACTTAAAAGAATTAAAAAGTTTGGAACGACCTCTGCTAATTTCGATGGTTCTAATTATTTAGCAGTAAAGGACCAAGGCGACTTTTATTTTGATACTGAAGACTTTACAATAGATCTTCAAGTTAGAATGAGTTCTCTTTCTAGCACACAAACTTTCTTAACTAATTACACTGATTCTAACGATTTTTGGGAATTTAAAATTCATCCTGTCTCAATTAATGTTGGGCTACAGTGGAGAGTCGTTGAAAATAGTGTTGAAACTGTAAATGTCGCTCACGGCGCAAATTCAGGCTATACTGCAAACACTTTTCATCATTTTGCTGTTGTTCGTAAAGGAACAGATTTAAAACTTTACAGAGATGGTACGCAAATTGGCTCAACTACAACAGTTTCAAAACAAGTTGATGTGCCTGACTTTACAAGTAATGTTGAGATTGGTAGAAACCCTTCAAACGCAAATGTATTTGTGGGTCAAATGGATGAGATTCGCATTTCTCGTTCAGCGCAGTATGATGGCAATTTTACCGCACCGGAACATCAACACGCAACCGATGATGACACAGTTTTGTTAATTCATTGTGACGGTTCAAATAATGATCTTGATTTCTCTGATTCAAGCGCCACCACAAATGAATTTACTTTTGCTCGTGATAGCGGTAAAATTACTCGTAACGTAGGGCATGTTGGAATTACGGGTAATTATCCTACAGTTAAAAATTCATACCCTGCATTAACACTCGGTGGTCCTCCTAAATTTAATCCATATGCTAATGCTCTTAAGATTAAATATCGTGCAGGTTATGAAGATGGGGATGTACCTTTTGATTTAAAAATGGCTACTTTAGACTATATTAAAATATTACACAAACAAGATCAAGATCGTGCGGGATTTTCTTTTGAAGGTGAACGTGCTGATAAGTATAAACTTTCAGCAGACTTTCCTCCTCACATTCGTCGTGTTCTTGAGTTGTACAGGATTGTTTACTAATGGCTACAAAACCTTTAGTTAATGTTAAAATAAGTTTTAATAATAAAACATTAAAACAACACATGGCTGCTTGTAAAAAGGTCTTAAGACCTTCTGGAAAAAAGAAAAAATCTTACAGAAGTCAAATACAGTTATTTTACTCAGATTTCATTTCAAAACAAAAGCAATTTAAACCAGCGACTAATACTCGTAAATGGACTAATCCGGCTGCTAGACCCGATGTTCAAATGAGTTTGACAGTTGCTGGACTTGCTTTAGGAGAAGAAGCGGCTAGAACTCTTAAGAGAAATACTGGTCGAGGGGCTGAGATTTCTGCGGAAATTAAATCAAGAACTTCAGGAAGGGCTGATAAAACAGTAACTATTACCGAAAAAACATTAGGAGGCGACACTCTTCAATCTTTTGAACAAAAATTTGGATTAACAGCGGGATCTAAAGAGGATGGTGAAGCGACTTACAAAGGTCGTTTTATAGACCAAATTTCATCAAAAGAATTACAACAATTTGTAAGTGACGCTCCTGAGCTTGAAAAAGAAATGATATCAGTTATAAATGAAAAATTTGAAAACTTTTTCTTTATTAATTTTGTTGATACACAAAAAGGAACAGGTAGACCACAGGTATATGTTTTAGGCGATGCAGCAAAATCTCTAAAACTAGCTACAAATGGACGGCTTAGCGCAAAAAATTTAGAAATTAGGGCGAGACAAAGAAAAAGCAATAAAAAAGATAGAGTTTTTATTGTTTTACAATTTAGACTTTCTATGAAATCTTACCAAAACTTTTTAAAACAAGCTACGGTAGTCACTGATCAGTTTCATACTTTTTTAGGAGATAGAGTATATAATAGATTTATTAAGTATTCAATTGATAGATTTGCAGTTACAGATAATCAAGATTTTTGTGATTTTTTAAATGATTTAATTAGTTTTGCAGATACCTTTAAACCAGGCTCAAATACTCCTTTTGAGGTGGTTACAGAAATAACTCAACTACCAAATGATTTTACGAGCATAGGAGCAGACATTCCTGTGGACGTAGCAGACGCAAGTAAAAAAAGAAGACAAGCACAAAGATTTATTTCTGGTGCTCAACTTACTCAAATGGTGAAAAGAAAACTTGGAAAAATTTTACCAAAAGGACCACGTAGAGGTCCGCCATTAAGTCCGGTGCACCTTACAGAAAGAACAGGAAATTTTAGACGGTCTATTCAGGTTTTTCCAAATTACAGGAAAGACTTGATACGATACACCTATGACCCTCGTTATGGAGTACATAGAGAGACTCCTAGAAATCCTGATAGAGACATTACAAACTCAATTAGGGAAGTTGTAACTGCCCTATATACCCGAGATTTTAATATTGTTAGAGGATTTTAATGGCAACTTCAAGAAGATCAGATATAATAGATTTATTAGTAACAGAATTGAAAAAAATTGATGGAGGCACATCTGATTTTGATTCTAGCTATACGTTTAACACAGATTTATCTAATAATGTTGAGAGAAAAATTAGATTTATAGATGAAGTAAATGACTTTCCAAGTCTTTACATAGCTGCGGGAACCGAAATTAGAGATTTTAATTCTCAGAATTTGACAAACGCAACTCTTGACGCTACCATAAGAGCATACGTTTTTAGTGAAGACGAATCACAGGATAAAATGGATGATCTTATTCAAGACATCGAACACGTGATTTATCGTATCGGAGATAATTCTGATAAAGGTATTCAAGAAATCAGTATTTCTAATATATCTGCGGATGAGGGATTATTTACACCATACGGTCTAAGTGAAATCGAAGTTATTATAGACTATATTTTAGTTTAAAAGGAGAAGAAATATGGCCTCTCTTAATCTACAAAGAAATTCAGAGGTGTTCTATTCGACAGTTGACCTTATTAATGGTGCTGCTGTCACAAGTATGAACAATGAAAACACTTGGAAATTAGAAGTGTTAGCAGGTTTCGCTGTTTCCTCGTCTGCAGCAACTCAGGACATTACGAGTCTGGAATCAGGCACTGACCCTGACCGTTCGCAACAACGATTTAACACTGCGATTAATCCTGTTGATTGGAATTTCCAAACATATTTACGTCCAACTGGCGTTAACTCTGGCGGAACAGCTGGAGGAACCGGTGGCGGGACTAACCAGACGGGTAACGTTGTACCTCTCGCTGATTGGTATATGTGGCAAGCACTTGTGTCAAACACTAGTCCTTCTAGTGGCACTACTTATACGAGTGTGTGGAAGTCCACTGGTGGTAATGCTGGTAAGTTAATGACTACTACACAAACGCAAACTAGCGGTTCACATGCTACTAAATCAAACTTTTCTACTGCTACAGAAAATCATTTGTATTTTAAACTTGATAATGTTATTTATCAGGTATCAAATGCTACAGTTAATCAGGCTACTGTTGACGCTGGTATTGAAGAAATTGCAACCACCACTTGGGCTGGTTTTGGTACGACAATGAAAGAGCTTACAGGGCTTCCTCGTAATAACGCAATTTCTGCTTTTGGAGGTATTCTCAATAACGGTACGACTGTTACCGCAAATGCCAACGTTGCAGAAATGGTTGCAAATACAGGTCCGTCCTTTATGCCTTACAATCAAATGAACGTTGCTGGAACTATTGGAACTAACTCGTTCATTAAGAATCGTCTTAGTGCTATTGAGTTCCATCACAAAGCTTCTGCAAGTGCTTCTGATGAGAAGTTTACNTTNCCAGTTACNGCGTTAANTTTTGATTATAACAATAACATTACTTATCTTACGCCTGAAGAACTCTCTGCTCTTAACGAGCCGATTGGTCAGTTCACAGGTACGCGTGCGGTTACTGGTTCTGCTACTATGTATCTCCGCACAGGTGATCTTGAAAGTGCCGGATTCCTNCGTAACATTTCAGAAGACTCACGCACTTCTTCTGCACAAACTTCTAATGCAAACCTTATTATCGGCGGCTCAACCTCTGGTGATCCTCAAGTTGCATTCCAACTTGATGCTTGTCAGTTTGAGTTCCCGGTAATTGCTACGGAAGATGTTGTCACGATGAGTGTTAACTTTGTTGCACAAGAACCTACCGCATCTAAAGGTGATGGTGGAGAAGTAACNATTTTCGCTGCTAAATCGGTAGCGTAACAATTTTTGAGGGGAAAAACATTTTACAGAGAGTGCCNGACGGCTTGCGATTCATAGGTTTCCCCTCACCTTACGAAAAGCATATTAACCGTCGGGCACTTACTTTATGAGGGGAAAACTATGAGTAAAATTAAAAAAGTTGATCGCCAAGGAAACAACTTCCTGGGTTGACTATCCAGAAATTGATGGATTTAAAGTTGAATTAGTATATTTAAATCGAGAAGATTTAATGAAAATTCGTAACCGTGCGCTTACTTACAAATTTAATAAACGCACCCGCCAACGTGAAGAAGAAATTGATAACGATAAATTTCTTGAAGGGTATGCGGAAAAAGCTATAAGAAATTGGGCAGGTTTAAAAGCAAAACATTTGCCCGATTTACTTCCAGCTGACATTTCAGATATGGACCCTGAAGAAGATATAGAGTATGATGAAGAAGATGCAATTGAGCTTCTAAAAAATTCAACAGTTTTTGATCAATTTATTACTGATTGTATGAATGATTACGAATCTTTTTCTAAGAAAAAAGTTGAGGAAGACGTAAAAAACTAACTGAATACCTTCGCAACGTTCTTTTTGCTGGAGGTATGAGTATAGATCAGTATTTAGAGATGTGTGAGCAAATGGGGTGGGAGCCTAAAGACGAGGAAATGCCTAAAGACCCCTCCTATTTGTCTTATAATGTTCAGTGTGCTTTGATACTTTTTAACGCATTACCTGACATGTACGCTGGAATGACAGGCACATGGATAGGAAAAGATTATGCAGGTCTTCTTGATATAATGAGTATTTATCAAATGGACAATCAAAAAAATGTGTTTGAATTATTAAAGATAGCAGAAACTGAGTACGGAAAGTATTCAGCTGAAAAAGCAAAACAACAGGAGTCATTAGACAAAGTAAAGAGAGGTAGATAGTTGGCTAAAAAGATTAAAGTTAACGCAGAGTTTTCTACAACTGGAGCAGGGAAGGTTGCAAAAGACACTGAAAAAGTTACTAAAGCACAAACTCGTCTTGGACAAACTTCTGCGTCTGCTGGTCGTCAATTTTCTTCTCAAGCACAAGGTTTAGGTGGATTAGTTTCTGCTTACGCTGGTGCTGCCGCTACCATATTTGCTGTAACTCAAGCTTTTGATGCTCTTAACCGAGCTGCTCGTGCTGAACAAACTATTACTGGTGTTAATGCTTTAGCCAATGCAATTGGTGAATCAGGACCAAAAATTCTACAAGGCATTCAAGAAATAACAAAAGGTCAGCTATCTTTAGTACAAAGTGCTGAGTTAGCTAACCTTGCCCTTTCATCAGGTTTCTCTGGTAAACAAATTGAAAACTTAGCAGGCATCGCACTTAAGGCTTCAAGAGCTTTAGGAAGAGATCTAACTGATTCTTTTAACCGATTAGTTCGAGGTGTTGCTAAACTTGAACCAGAACTTCTTGACGAGCTTGGTATTTTTGTTAGAATTGAACCGGCAGCTGAAGCTTACGCCGCATCTATAGGTAAAGTAGCTTCACAACTTTCAAATTTTGAAAAACGACAAGCTTTTGCTAACGCTGTTGCGGAAGAGGGTACAGATAAATTTAAGAATATTGATACGGATGCTGCAACGTCTGCGGAATCTCTAGAAAAATTTGCTGCTACTTTGAGTGATTTAGGGACTAAAGTAGGGGCTTTTATTGCTGGAGCATTACAACCACTTGTAGAAGCTCTTTCTGGTCCTGTCACAGCTATTGGTGCCTTTGGTATTTTAGCCAAAACTGTTTTTGGCACAGCTATCAGAGAAGCTAGGGTATCCTTAGAAAATTTCTCTCAAAAAGCGGTAGAATCAGGTAATAACGTTCAAGACTTTTTAGGTGGAGGTAGTGCAAAAGCTGCTCAGGCAAATGCGACTTTAGCGACAGAATTAGATAAAGTAAATTTATCTATCGCAAAAGGCACTACAGATCAAAGAAAACGAATTAACGCCTTAATTAAAGAGGGTCGTGTAAATGAACTAACAACATCTCAATTAAAAAAGTTTCAAACTGAACTTGAAAAAGAAAAACAATCAATTAAAGCATCTGTTACAATGCTTTTGAAAAAAGAAAAACGTACAGCCGCTGTTAGGCGTCAAATAATTGCTCTTACAAGAGCTAATCGTGAATATAGAAAAGCTCAAGCTGCGGTTAACGCTCGTCTTGGTGAATTTAATGTAGTAGCTAAAAAAGCAGGAGCTGCCGCAGCATTTTTAGGTAAAACTATTGGTAAAGCAGGTAAAGCTGCTTTAGGGATTGTAGGCGCTATTATTACTTTTATCACATACGCCTCTCTCATAGTTACGGTTGGTGCACAAATTGCTGAAGCTTTTGGCTGGATGGACACTATTGCAAATGGTGTTAAAAGTGTTGTATTAGCTTTTCAACAACTCTTAGGAATCACAAGAGAACTTCGAGAAGAAGCAAAAATTCTTGATCAAACAAGATTAGCAGGTGGTTTTGATAGGGAAGAGAGGGTTGATGTTGGAACCATGATAACAAATGCTAGAGGAGTCTTCACACAAGGGACTGCTACAGAATTGGGAAAGAATCTTAATAAACTCATAAAAGAGGGTACATCTCAAGGCTTGAAGGGCACTGATTTAGAAAAATTTATAGAGAAAGAGTTGTCAGCCCCGTATGTTCAAGTTTTGTTAAGCGATGAATTTAAAGACAAACTTAGACAAATAGGAAAAACTGCAAGCGAACAGTTTGGGGTAGGATTTACTGAGGGAATAGGTGCTTTTGCTGAAGCAACTGGTAGAGAACTTAGCACCGTTTTAAGACAAGTTGATAGATCTAAATCAGGTTTAACTTTTAAAGGTGTGCGAGGTAAAGATAGAGACGTTCAATTTGAACGAATTTCAGGTTTAAACTTAGGAGTAGAAGAAACGGAGGATAGACGAGAAAGAAATGCGGCTAGAGCTGAAGGCTTGCAAATACAGGAACTTGAAGTAGCACTTCAAGATAAATTAAATTCGGGTAATGCAACAGCAGAATCTATTGAAAAGTCTTTAGGCGCTCTTCAAAACAAAAAAACAGCGTTATTGGCTGAAGAAGAGAAACTAGTTTTAAGAATTAGATCTGGTGATTTAACAGGTAGACAAGTCCAACAAGCATTCGCCCTTTTAGATATAATTCAACAAAACTTAGCCGAACAGGAAAAGTCGGAACAATTAACTAATAAACAGGCATCTCTACAGTTAACTATCTTAAACGCAAGAAGACAAATTCTTAAAACTTTTGGTGCCCAAATTAAAGCGTCTGAGAAAATAGCAGATTCGTTCATAATTGAAAACGATTCTGTAAGATTAGTTCAAGAGGCTAATGATAAAAGAAAAGCACAAAGTGCTTTTTTAAAGCAATCACTTGACCTTGGTTTAAAACTTTTACGGCAAGAAAGAGCAGGAGCAAAGTTGAGAGATAATCAGGCTCAACTAGCAGCTTTAGCAAGAGATGCTCAAAACGCTATCATTGGTAATTTTGAAAAGTCTGTATCTGAGGCAAGAAAACTTACACAAGAACTTGAAAAACAAGCTAGGACGTTAAAAGCGCAAGGAGATACTCTTGACTTACAGATTAATTTACAGGAAAAACTTAATGCTATTACAGAGGCAAAAACAGAACTAGCGATTAGAAAAACTAACTTAGATGTTACAAAACAAACTCTTGAGGCAGAAATAAAACTAGCTAAAGTAAAAGCAGATGCTGCTAAAATAGATCGAGATGCTTCCTCTCAAAGGGCACAAGACATCATGGCCGAGTTTGGTGATTTAATTTCTCCACAAAAGAGAAGAGGAATTGAATTAAGAATAGCACAAAGAGATTTGGCTGCTTTAAAAACTACAATCGATCAACAAAAAGTGAATGCGGAAAAACTCGCCCAAATAGAAACAGATAAGGTAATTGCTCAAAATGCATTCTTAGCTGCACAAATTGGCGGTGGAGCTAACGCTACCCCCGGTCTTATTAGAGAAAGAGAGGCAGCACAGAAAAAATTAGAAGATCAACGAATTGAGGCGGCTAAAAATGAAAGAGTTGCCCAGATAAGCTTATTACAAAAAAGAAATGAAGGAATTATAAAAGAGCTTAAAGGGTTTAAGGAACATGTGGACGGTATTGCGGCTGTTTTGGCTGCTGACATAGTTGAGAGGAAAAAGTTAGCTCTTACTGAGAAAGAAGGAGAGTTTGAACGACAAGCAGTAGCCCTGGCAGCAGGAGACTCTTCATTAACTGCGCAAATAAAAGATTTTGATCCTGCAAAAATAACAGCAGATCAGGCGAGACAAATATTCTTTAATAAACAATTAGGAGAGACTTCTGTCCAAGTTGGAAATGAGATTGACGATTTAGTTAGGAAACTAGAAGGAAATGCGGGAGCATTTGAAGATCTTAAAAAACAGGCAGAAGATAACGCAACTGCACAGAAAAAATTAGCAGATTTAAAAAGAGGTGGAGCTACTGATGCAGAGATAGCAAAGGCTCAAGCTGAATTAGCTGCTGGACAACAAGAATTGCAAAACATTCAAACTAAATTAAAAGGTACGATAGGCGATTTAAATAACGAGTATAATAAACAATCAAAATCTGTTACAAACTTAGCCAAAAAAACAGCGGACGCTAATAACACGTACTTACAAGTCGCAAAAGAAATAGCTACTAATGTTGGTGAAAGATTTGCTAATTCTCTACGAGATTTGAATCAAGCGATGATTGATGGCACTTTAACTTCAGAAAATTTCAAGCAAGGAGTAAAAGATTTATTTGTTGGTATTTTACAAGATGTTCAGAAAACTGTATTTGAAAAGACTATTGTAGAGCCTGCAAAAGCGTTTGTAGAAGATGCTGTCTTAGGGTTGTTCGGTATTCAACCTGACAAAAAGATTGAAGATGCTTTAACAACTTCGGCAGGTGGGACCGCTGTACGAGTAGTGATGGCTGGTGGGAGCGGTGCAGTGCCTATGCCTGCCGCAGTAAAGCAGCTTGGAATACAAGGCGCAGGTAGTGGAGACCCTGTAAAAGATATTATGGCGGCTAATCAAGCAATGGTTGGAATCGAAAGTAGTCAACTTGGTGGTTCATTTCAAACCATGGACGATACTTTAGATGATGTAGAAGGCGCACTCGGTTTGACGTCTGAGACAGCTCAAACTGCAGCACTATCTTTTCAAGGTTTAGATTCTAATTTACAACAAACTAATGGTATTTTTCCCACGTTTATGAATGCCATAAAAGGTGCAGGAAGTGCTGCTCTTGATTTTGCGCTTGATTTGGGAAAATCGCTTTTAGGCTTGTTCGGCGGCGGCGGGGGCGGCGGCTCCAGTATTATTGACCCTTTGTTAAGTGCTGGTAAATCAGTATTTGGTAGTATTTTTGGTGGTGGTGGATCAGCAGTTACTGGTGGTTTTGCTGGTTCCCAAGCTGGCTTGTTCACTCCGGGCCTTGGTGCTACACCTTTCGCTATCGGTGGTCTTGTTCAAAAAATGGCCGCTGGAGGAATGATGCGAGATCGGGTACCAGCTATGCTTGAGCCAGGTGAGTTTGTTATGCAGCGTAAAGCTGTAAATAGAATTGGTGCTGATAATCTATCTGCAATGAACGGGTCAGGCGGTATGCCTAACATTGAGGTTCAAGTTAATAATGAAGGCACACCAAAAGATGCACAAGCAAATGTTAAACCCCAAATGGACATTAATAAAATGGTTGTTGAAATTGTTACCAGAGACATTAGGAATAATGGTTCTATCCGTAAAACTTTAAGAACAGGAACTGAATAATGGCCACTTATCCTGATGACGCAAGTATTTCTATTGAATCTTTTTCTGTTGTGGCAGACACAAATTTTACTAACACTGGATCATCGACAACAACTTTTGCCTTAGGGGCAGCTGCCTCATTTACCGGAGAAGTGATTGCAATAGTTGATGGCATTACTCAAGCAACTGATTCTTATACTCTAAACGCTGATGGAGATGAGATTACTTTTTTAAGTGCTCCAAACGCATCTAATCTAACTTTAAAAGTAGTTAGTATTCCTAGTAGATTTAGAATTAATAGAACAATTGATCAAGCTCGTGCTGTCAATTATAGCAACTCCTCTGCAACTGTGGTAGATTCAAATACTTTTTTAATTAATTCTAATACAGAGTCATTTGCATTACCTCAAGGATCTAATACGACTACAACAGATGAGCTTTTTGTTTATGTTAGCGGTGTTTTTCAAGAGCCTTCCGCATACACTTATCCAAGTGTAGTTTATGGAAATGACGGCATTGATATTGGCGATAATACTGCCACAAAATTACTTTTAAATTTTAACGGTGCAGATGGAGCTACAACGACTACTGATGCGAGTCCGTCTGCACATACTGTTAGTTTTGAGGGTAATGCTCAATTAGATACAGCCGCAAAACAATTTGGAACAGCATCTCTATTGTTAGATGGAACAAATGATGCAGTAAATATAGCTGCTGATAATGATTTTGATTTTTCAGATGATAATTATACTCTTGAGTGTTTTGTACGTCCTGCAACAGGAGCTTTTAGTGCTAATTCAACTATTCTTTCAAGAACTAAAGACGCGAGTAATTTTTATCGCTTAGATTTACTTCCAAACGCGAACTTTTCATTTTCATATATGAATGCAGGCACAAACCACATTGTAACTGGTGGTAATGCTAACGGTGGAGTATTTTATCACGTTGCTGTTTCATACAATCATGCTGATGATAATCTAGCGTTATACGTTAATAATGTAAGAGTCCAGACAAATGCTTTTTCTGTATCTAATCATGCAGTAATGGTAGATGCCCCACTACAGATTGGTAATGCAAATGTGCTTGCTCAAGATTTTAGTGGTCATGTCGATGCGCTTCGCATGGCAAAAAGTTTAAAGTATAAAGCAGCAGGTCTTCAACCCATGATATCAGCTCCAACAGTAATTGGTGGTGGAGCTTTAGGTTCGCTACAAGCCACGGATAAACTTACTATTAGAAGTTTTGGTATGACAGTAACGTCTCTTGACCGTTTTAATTCGATGGTGGACAGAAAACCAGATACAGGTTTTTCAACGCAAGAGCAATTTTCATCTTCTATTTTTACCAGTCAAGCGGGCTATGAAAAACGAAGACTTAAAACTAGGCGTTCAAAGCGTAATTATACTTTAACTTATTCAAACATTTCTGGAATTGAAAAAACAGCTATAGAGGAGTTTTATCGTGCAAGAAGCGGAGATTTTGAATCTTTCACTTTTGACTTGTCACATTTGAATGATTCTGGTACAATTAACGCAAGATTTGATGGATCACTTGACATTCAACAGGTGTTATCTGCAGGATCAACCCTAACAGAAAACTTTTTTACTGTTTCTTTTAAGTTACAAGAGGTCTTTGATTAATGACTGCAAGAAATTATGATGTAATTCTTAACTTTGCCACATCACCGAATGAGGTAGGAGCTTTTGAAGCAGGAAACACTCTTGTTGGTAATGTAACAGGTGCANTAGGTGTAATCGCTAATGTCGATTTGACCGCTAATACTATTAAAGTAAAGTATTCTAATACTTTCACAGAGCTTAAAGCTACAGAAAACGTTCATTCTAATGTCGCCACTGCACGAATTATTTCTGTTGACTTTAAATACTCAAACGCTAATGCAACCGGTGCTGTTGTAAACAACCTAAACTATGGTGAATTAAATCAAAATTTAGAGGCAGCACGATTTGCAATTAGAACTGCGGGTAATACTTTTGCAGAGGACTTAGCAGCAGCAAGTAAAGATACTGCCCATACTAATGCTCTCTTACTTCCTATTGAAGCAAATTCAAAAAGTGAAATTACAGTTATACTTAATAATACTATTGTTCATCCTGATCAGTATCTTTGGACAGGGGATTTAGCAGCTAACGCCAATCAACAAGGTTCTTTTGGTGGTAATGTTCAATTAAACTCACAAACAACTTTTAACGTTGTGCCTATGTTTGCAAATGCGATTGTGTTTAAAGCAGAGTCTTTAGCTAAAGACGTTAACGTTACTGTTCGAGTAGATACTGCTAATCTTGAGTCAACAGCATTCAATCCGGCTGTTTTTACGGGCAACGTAACCACCGCAATTAGCCCTCGTATTGCTTCTATTACAAACTCTCCGTATATTAAAGAGAAAAATTCATTTACACAAAATCCTATAGTGCGTTTAATAAAAATTTATTATCCAGGTGAGTGGTATCCTCCTAATAAAGCAGGTAATCCAACTGGTCAAGGTGATGGTTTATCGTGGCCAGTTAATTTCCCATTTAGCGTGGCAGAGATTAATGGTGACATAATTGCTGACATAAACTATAATGTAACATACGATGGTTCAAGTTACCAACCTTATCCCTTGAATGTTTCTGCGATGGAACAAAAAAGCGATGGAGAAATTAATGAAGTTGAAGTAACTTTATTTAACTTTGAAAATACTATCAGTGCTTTAATTGAAGATCCTTTTATTGCTGGTAATAATAAAAATAATTCAGCTATGGCAATTGTAAATGGTGAGTATGTTAATGGAATTGACCCAAGAAGTATAAATGTTGCAGAAGCTGACGAACTTAGTAATTGGACTGGTTTTCCTGACTTTGAACTTTCCTCTAAAACAACGGCTAATTTAGCTGCCAACATTTTACATAACTTACGAGCCATTCAAGTGGGCGGGGCTAATGTTTATAATTTTAGCTCTACTGTTGTAGGTAACTATGGAAAAGAAAATGCTGCTTGGACTCGAGATGAGGTAATCAGTGCAGATGGCGCTGCAGAAGCGAACTGGGATGAGAAAAAATTAGATTCTCGTGACTTGCTAGGTGGGGTTGTTGAAATTAAGTCTACATTCGCCAACTTTTTAGATTTTTGGCCAGAGTATTCTACAGTTAAATCTAAATTGGGTAATGCTTATGAGATGACAACAACTATGCCTTATCGAATAGGTGATAATGTAAAAAGCTCAAAAGGTGATACAGAAGCAACTATTCAAGGTATTGAGGAAAATAGATTTTTATTTTTAAGTAATGATCTTTCTGAGGGTACGACTACTGGAGACCCTCTTTACATAATTAACGTCGATGCTGATCCTGAAGCGTTTTTAGAAGATGTTTTTAAGATTGAAACGCTTGATGGGTTAAATGACATAACTGCTACTTTTACCTTAACTTCTTGGCTACAGTATTTTAAATTTGTAGTGCCAAAAAGAAAATATTACAAAAATACTTGTCAATGGGAGTATAAGGGTGCTGAATGTCAATACCCTGGACCGGGAGAGCTTCCTATTCCTGGCACGGACTTAAAAAGTAACGCAAACCCAATTAAAGCAGATAATACACCTGCATCTTCGGCTCAGGATGATGTATGCGGTAAAAGTTTGTTATCTTGTCAAATTCGTAATAATGATATACATTTCGGAGCTTTTCCAGCAACAGGTAGGACGATTCCTAGACAGTAATGATTAAAGGTTGCATTTTACCTTGGATACATTTACACGGTGATGTAAAAGGTAATTACCATTTATGTTGTCACATATCTCCTAAATCTAATCCTGTGGGTAATCACACAGAACCTATTTCCACTATTTTTAATAATGATAACTATAAAGAAGTTAGAAAACTTTTTTTATCTGGTAAGGCACCAGCTGTTTGTAAAAAAGCGTGTTATGATGTTGAAGCTTTGGGAGGGGAATCTAATAGGCAACAAGTTAATAAACGTTTTGGAAAGTTTGCAAAATTACAACATTATACTAACAAGGACGGATCAGTTAGTAATAATCCAATTTATCTTGACATAAGATTTGGTAATAAATGTAATTTTAAATGTCGTATTTGCGGTCCTTTTGCATCTTCTGCTTGGTTTAAAGACGTTAAAAAAGTTACTAAATTTAATAATTTTCCTTTTCAACTAGAAGATTACTATACAGAATCCCCTGATTTTTGGGATTACTTAAATAAAATTAAAAATTCTGTACGGCATTTTTATTTTGCAGGAGGCGAACCTTTATTAATGGACGGCCACTATAAACTTTTAGACTGGTTAATTAAAAATAATAAAACTGATGTTGAATTAACTTATAACACTAATTTAAGCACATTGTCCTACAAAGGTTATGATATTTTTGACATGTGGCAAGAATTTGATAATGTAAAATTGTGGCCTAGTGTTGATGGATACAAAGATCATTGTCAATATAGTCGAACTAATTTTGATTGGAATACTTTTGAAAAAAACTTAATTAAAGTAAAAAAGTATGTGGATACTGTAAGTTCTACTGTCTCTATTTATAGTATTTTAACGACTCCTGAATTAATTATTTATTTTAAAAATTTAAACATTTCTACATACTTAAGCACGCTTGATAATCCAGCTTTTATGGACATAAGATTATTACCCGAAAACATAAAGACAAAAATAACTAAAAAATTTAATTTATTAAAAAGAAAAATGCCTTTAAATCAAGATGAAATTATTAACATTGATAGTAATGTTAAGTATTTAAATAATAATATAGAAAATAAAGAATTTCTTTTAAAACAATTTAAACAGTTTAATTCAGAAGTAGATCAAATTAATAAAACTTCTTTTATTAAAACATTTCCAGAGTTATCAGAATGGTACGAAACAATATAACTAAATATTTAAGCATTCCACATTCTTATGATGGAATTAATTGTTTAACCCTTATTCATGAGTTTTACAAAAATGAACTTAACATTGATTGTATTGCTAAATTAATACCTGATAATATTGAAGAGGCAGGAAGAAGATGGATGTCAAAAATTACCCTTCCTGAAATAGAAGAATGGGCATTAATACATGGTACAAAAGTTCATTTGACAGATGCACAAGATTTTGATGTAATTGTATTTAAGTCAGTAAGATTTGAAAGACCGATACATTTTGGTATGTTTTTAAAACCGTGTCATATGTTGCATCTTGAAGAGGGGAGAACATCAAGATATGAAACAATTACAAACGAGTGGTCAAAGTGCTTCCATGCAATCTACAGACATCACTCCTTGGTATAATAAATACTTAAATTTTCCTTATAAACATTTAGGTAACAATACTGAATTAGGTATTGATTGTTTTAATCTTTGTAGATTAGTCTATAAAGAACAATTAGGTATTGAAATACCTTATGATACAGCTGATTGGTGTAACATAGTTGATGAGGATTGGTATAACAAGACTCAAGACAGACCTTTTGATAAAGGTGGTACTGAAGCTTATGGGTGGAAGAAAACTAATGATTTAGAAAAATTTAACATAATCACTATGTCTATTGGAGCTACTAACGTTACTAATCATTGTGCGTTGTATTTAGGAAATAATAAAATGTTACAAACAATGATTAATCATAAAAGTTGGGTTGCTCCCTATGGTAGATGGTATAAAAATTTTACAGTAGGAATATACAAATGGATAGGTATGCCAAATTAATTGAAGACATGAATAATCATGCACTAAGAGATTATCCTCTTGAAGCGTGCGGAGTAATATTAAAAGACTTTACTTACGAGCCGTGTAAAAATTTAAGCGATTATCCAAAAAATACTTTTATCTTAGACCCGGCAGTTTTTATTAAACACGATGAAAACATTTGGGGAATTTTTCATTCACACCCTGGAAGTGACCAGCCAATTCCTAGTCAAGATGATAAAGTAAGTGCAGCGTTTCAAGAGTATAAATTTTTAGTTGGCTTCAACATGAAATTTTTTATATACTGGATGGATGAAAAAGTTGATGCATTAAAATTTGAGCCTTTTGAGGAGAAACACTGTATTGTTGACAATTAAACCTGTAGGGTCTATGAAATCTTTTTTTTCGGAAGATAAGTATACAATTGATGTAAAAAATTGCATTGATGTAATTTTTTACATTCAATCTATGCACCCTAAATTAGGTTTATTTATGAAACAGGCGGAGGCTTTAGCAACGTTTGAGGATTTTTGTTTTTTAGATGCTGAAAGTAAAATTATTGATCCTCAACTATTTCCTTATCATAAATTTAAAGAGGATGATGTGTTATACATAGCTCCTGTAATAACAGGAGCTGGGGGTAGAACAGGTACAATTATTGTGATCGCAGCGCTTATTGCAATCACAATTGCTGCTCCTTATCTTGCTCCGGCAACTAAGCAAACTGCTGCTGCGACAGCTAAAATGCAAACTGCTTTTGTTGCAGCTCAGTCCGCTTTTAGTGTAACAAGTATAGTAACAAACATAGCGATAAGTTTAGCCATGAATTTAGTCATGTCCCTCTTTACATCTACACCAAAAGCAAGGACTAGAGAAATTACAAAAGACTCAGGAACTCGTTCACAAAATGACGCTTTTGGGTCTTTAGTAAATAACACAGTAGCAGGCACGCCCATAGCTTTAAATTATGGTTTAATGAGGTGTGCAGGACAATTTTTAAGTGGTTACATTTTAAGTCAGCAACATGCGCAAAATGATGCCCCAAGTATTGCTTCTATTTTTAATGCTAATCAAAGCCCCTTATCAGCAGAAGCAGAGGAAGCGGCGTAATGTTAGTTACTCTTAAACCTCATTCAACTTTTTCAAAATTTTTTGATAAAAAAGAGTATAAAGTTGAAATTAACTCTTATTATGATATTGAATTTTATTTAGCCAGTGTACACCCACGTTTTAAGAAATACATTTCAACGATAAAGCAAGGTTTGTCTAATGAATCATTTACCTACGTTACACAAGATTTAAAAACGATTAAAAGAAATGAATGTAATCTTAAAAAACCAAAAGAGGGCGCTACAATATTTATAGCCCCTGTCATCACTGGTGGGGGTGGTAAAAGAGGACAATTAGCTCTTGCCATAGGTCTTGCTGTAGTTGGTGGTTATGCTGCTGGTGGAGGTTTTGGTGCGCAGGGCTTTTCTTTTGGAGCACTCGAAACAAATGTTGGTAACTTTTTTGGTGGTTTTGGTGAGGGAGGCGGTGCCTTAAGTAATTTGTTTAGTGGGTTAGATGGTATTCCTAGTTTTATTAAAGGAATTGTTGGTAACTTAGCGATTTCATTAATTACCTCTTTATTTACCTCAAGACCAAAAGGTAAAACAATTGCAGTAGCAAAAGATTCAGGTACAAGAACAGAAAATAATATCTTTGGATCGCTACAAAATACAACAGAACCTGGTACAGCTATTGCTTTAAACTATGGTTTGATGCGTGTTGGCGGACAATTTTTAAGTGGATACATTTTAAGTCAACAACACGCGCAAAATGATGCGCCAAGTATAGCACAAATTTTTAACTCTAATGAGTCTCCATTAGCGGCTGAAGCGAGGGCAGAAGAATAATGGCTTTAAGAAATTATACAATATACGATGGACAAATGATGCCTCATGTGCGAGGCTCAAAAGGTTGTTTTGTTGGTGGAACACAGATTTCTATGGCTGATGGATCTAAAAAAGCCATTGAAAACATCGAGCTTGGTGATTTAGTTTTAGCGTTTAATAAAGATGGAGAATTAGGACCTGCTAGCGTTACAAAAACATTTAAACATGAAAATGACCAGTTCATAAAATTAATTCATTGGAACGGTGAATTAACTCTTACTCCTAATCATTGGGTGCTTTTAGAGGATGGTTTATTTTTAGAAGCAGGCAAATTAATTGCTGGAGAAGATCAGCTTGTTACTGAAGACGGAAAAATTTCCCCAATAGATGAAATCTGTCCTGCTCCTTCAGCCACCAGTTATAACTTTACTGTAGCAACTCAACACACCTACATTGCAGATAGTATACGAGTTCATAATAAAGGTGGAGGAGGTAAAGGTGGCGGCGGTGGAGGCGGTGCTGTAGAAGATCCAAACAATAAATTTTCTACTGACATGATGTTTACAACAATTGGATTTGGTGAAGGACCGGTTTATAGAATTAATTCTAATGGTCCTCAAGATATTGAAATTCAAGACGGAAACATTGACGATTTAATAAATTTAGACGGTGATGGCGGTGAAAATACTGTTTTATTTAAAACTTTAACCAATACTGGAACTGTTACTCAACCTGCACTAAGAGTTTTTGGAGAGGAGATTGCAACTCCTCAAAACTTTACTTCTCCTGTTAAGCTTAAAAAAGGTAATGTTGGTGGTATTCCCGAGTCTAAAGTAGAACTTCAAGATACGAGCGCTCAAGCATGGGACGCTCTTCGGTTTGCGTTTGAATTACGAGGATTAATTAATCAAGATGACCGAGGTAACATTCGTGGTCATTCAGCAGAGCTTTCCATTGATGTGTTTGACAGAACTGGAACAACACAAATTTTAGAGGACGGTGAGCCGCACATTGAATCAATTAGTGGTAAAACTAACACCTTATTTAGATTTGATGTTACTATTTTAATTCCTGAACAGCATAGATCTGATGATGGATACAAATTTACAATTAAGAAAACATCAAATGATAGTGACTCTTCGAAAATTCATGATGACATTAGTGTTAAAGGTTGGACCGAAATTGAATTTAAGCGTCAAGCCTATCCAAGAACTGCACACATAGGGTATGCAATCAAGGCACACTCTGAGCACGTTGGCGGAGTTCCTAACTTTACCTCAATGGTAAAAGGACTACTTGTAAAAGTCCCTTCTTGTTACAATCAACCAGTGCTTGAAAGTGGTGAGATTGATTGGAGAGAGTTAGAAGTTGTCGATGGTGGGTCCACGGGTAACTCTTACCAAGAAAATGGGTATTCATTGCAATTTAGTGGTCCAGGAACAAAACTTACTGGGAGTAATCCTCAAATTTATGTAGGCACGTGGGATGGCACTTTTGTTTTTGGCTGGACACAAAACCCTGTATGGATAATTTATGATATTTTAACAAACAATACTTATGGATTAGGCATTCCTGAGGATGTCATAGATAAATTTAAATTTTATCAAGTTGCTCAATATTGTGATGCCTGTAACGTAGAAACGGGTAGGTTTGAAGGCGTTACATCTTTAGCTGATGGCACTTTTAGGCATAAACCAAGAGGTCTATTTACTACAATTAGAGAAAATCAATTTGGTTTAATTGATTCAATAAAAATTAAAGAGCGTAGATTTACATGTGACATTACTATCTCAGATCAAGGGCAAGTGATGGACATTTTAAACCAAATTACTTCTATTTTTAGAGGTGCGTTGGTTTACAACATGGGTAAATTAACTCTTGCTGTTGATATGCCAGATGAATTACCTGTTGCAATGTTTAATGAAACGAACATTAAAGATGGTACTTTTCAGATTTCTGGTATTAAAGAAAGTGACATTATCACGGCAGTAGATGTTAGTTACATTGAACCCACAAATCACTACAAACGAGAAACTGTTAGAATTGATACCGTTGATAGAAATGACGGTAGAGACAAAAGTGCTTTAGAAAATTTGTCTACACTTGATTTAATAGGTGTAACCAGAAGAAGTCAAGCGTTAAGGTACGCACAATATCACATTGCTGCCTCTAGATATTTACGTCGTCGTGTTGAATTTACAACTAGCATTGAAGCAATAAGTCTTGCTCCTGGTGATGTTATTTCTGTTTCTCAAAAACAAAATGGATTAGGGTTTGGTTTTGGTGGTAGAGTTAGGAAAATTTCTAATCTTGCTGTTGGGGGTAATACTAATACTCAAAACGTTTATTTTGAATACTTTACTGATCCCACAATTCCAAGCACTTTCTTTACAGCAAATACTAATCCTCTTGCTATGAGAATTTATAAACAAAATTCTGATAGAATTGATTTGTATTTAATTGATGATGATAAATTTCTTCTGGAAACTACACAAATATCGAAAGAAGCAACATCAACTACGTCTATAACATCAAACGCAAATGTAAATTTTGGCATTGATCAGGCGGATGTGATGGTAACTCACATGTTTAATCCAGTTACTAAAGCATTTGAAGCTTTTTCAGGTTTTCCTGCAAATGCTTTGCCAGAAAAAAATGACATTTGGATGGTGGGTGAGATGACAAATCCTGGGACTATTGGATTAGCCGATTCTTCTGATGTTTATACAAATAAAGCAGGAAAACTTTTTAAGGTTACAGGATTAAACAGAACAGATGAGCATGAAGTTGAAATTGAGGCAATAGAGTATGTTTCAAATGTTTTTGTAGATTCTGATGAATTTATTGATTATACGCCTACAGCTTACACAGACATACTATCTCCGTTTACTCCTCCTCCGGCCCCTGATTTCCAATTATTGCCAATTCCAAGACGAACCTCGGATGGTAGTGTAGTTATTGATGTTTCTGTTGATCCTTTTATAGATCGCCAAGATTATCCTCTTAACATAAGCACGGATTATTTTGTATCTTTACCTGATGTAACACAAAAAGTTACTAATTTAACATCTACTGTGGGAACACATCCACCTACTTTTAAGGTTGGAAACTCAGCTGGTTTAGCTGATTCATTAAACCCTGCGGTATTAAGTGGCAAAAATGGATTTAGTGGTACTCTTGGTGAGCTGCGTTTATTATGTAATGCAGTTACAGAAACTGGGGGTGCATCAGAATTTATTGAATTTACCCTTGAAGGTTTGAATGCGGCTTTTGATTTTAATTTTCATAAACACATTTTAAATGTTAATGATGATACCTCAACTTTCCAAGGTCTTAAAGGAATAGATCAAATCTCTTTTCCTGCATTAGAAAAAGCTAATACGGGTGCTCCTCTTGGTTTTGTGGGACATAATCCTCAAACTGTTGATTTTTCTTCAGCTATTTTAGGATTTAATAGTAATGGAACTACTTCAAATGCATCTTTAACCTCTATTGATGGTGCTGATAAGAAAAATAGACTTATCATATCTAACCCAACTTCTACGGATAGCACAACTCGACTATTTTCAAAAATACCACCAGCTCCTTTTTATGTTTCTCTAAATCAACTTTTAGATTCAAGATTTTATGCTAATAATAGTTTTTATGTATCAGGAACATCCTTTCAATATTCACGAAATAATACAGTTTCGCTAATTAATCCAGTCGGAACTGCTGCTTCTGCGGCTAAAACTTCGCATGTTGAACCTATAGAAATTGTGCCTAGAGATAAAGGATTTATTACAGCATTTGTTGATGGTATTGAAATTTCTACATCAGATTTTAATTTACATACAGGAGAGTTTCCTGCAAATGTAGAGTTTGTATCTCTTACATCTGAAGCTTCTACAGTGAGAGTTGTAGTAGATCACTATACTGTCCCAACTATTGAAGTCGGAGATAATGTTCAATTTACTGTAGGTAATGTTTTCCCTGTAATTGCTACAAGTTACAGCCCTGCACAGGTAACTAACGCTTTTACTAGTAATGCAGGTATGACTGCTAATAATATTTATACGATTACAACAGGTGGTGAGTCTCCAAAAGCGAATGTAGGTGGAAGAACATTTATAAATATCTCTCCTGATGTTACTGCNNCANTAGGNAATGTNAGNGGNGACNCTTTTACNNTAGATTATGANCCNTTTACGTATCCCGGAAATTTTCATCTTGCAAACAATGGTGTGTATGACTTATCTCTAGGAAGCGAATTTGATCAAATTTTCTTAACAGAAGACAGAACTATCCCAAATGTTAGAGTAGGTCCTATCTCTGTTAAAGCAAGAAATAGAAACTTTCAGGGTAGAACAAGCCCCTTTACTGTTAGAACTATTGTAATTGAAGAAATTCCAATTAGAAAAGTAACTGGNTTAACAATTTCAGAAAGTTTATTTATTGATAGAAANCAAGGAGTTTCTGTTAGAGCGACTATTGCTTTTGATCATATTACNGGNCAAGAAGTAACTGATTATGAGATATCTTACAAACTTACNGGTGAATCTCCTGATTTAACTACATTTAATACAGTAAAAGTAGCTGCCACAGGTGTTGATGATGATGGTAAAGTTAGATTTACTATTAATAATATAGATCGTGGTTCAAGTTCTGGTGTTAATACTTTAATAATTAGAATTACTCCTCTAAACAAAGAAATAAGAGGTGTGACAGCTGAAAAATCACAATTGATTCTTGGNAAAANAGCTAAACCTAATAATATATTTAATTTATCCGCAGGTCAAAGCACTGANCANGTNACTCTTTTNTGGGAATATCCTGATCCCCTTGACCTTGATTTACAAGATGTTGTAATCCGTAGAAGAGCAGGAGAAGTTTCAAATACTGTTGCTAATTTTAACATCGCCNCCCCATTAGTGACAGTGTCCTCAGGTGTTAACCGAAAATCTGTTCCTATTGATACTTTTGGTGAATTTACCTATTTAGCAAGGACAAGAGATACAAGNGGAAACTTTAGTGAAGATGTAAAAGGTTTTACTTTTACAACCGTAGCCCCTCCCGGAGAAACTCCTCTTTTTGCCTTTAACGAAGATTCTCCCTCTGTTAATTTTGCTGGTATTACAAATACTAACACAGGAGAAGCAAATTACCCATCATTTACTACTTCAAATGCTGATGGATTATTTTTTGCAAATAAAGGTGACGGGCATCCGAGTAGTATAGTTGATAACTCAAATGGTTCAAGCTCTGGTTTTTCAGCTGTATCTGACGTAGACGATTTGTTTGTTTCAGGTGCTTCTGCTCAGTATGTAACTCAAATTAGAGACATGGAATCATCTGATTTTTATAGAGTAGAATTGGATTTTCAAGGATCGCAAGACGTTAAAACTACTTATAATGATTTGCGTACTGTAATTACTTCTGATACATCTGAGGCACAGTCCGGAACTCCTAAAGCTAATGTTGTGAAAGCTACTGGGCTTGGAACCTTACTCGGTACTACTTTTGGCGGAGAGTATGACTCTAACAATAGATCTCTAATTGATGACTCTTCAAGCGGTATTACCACAGGTCAAAATGTTTTTGCTATCTGGAATGAGGGTCAGTTTACAGGAAATGTTATTTCGATTTCTGCAATTACAAAAGCTTCAACTGCAAGAGTTACGACAACAGGTAGTGAGCATGGTATTTCTACAACGAGTTCTCCAGGTGCTCGTGTAATTGTTCATGACGTTGCTGGTATGACAGATATTAATAACAAAGAACTTTTTGCAAAACGTATTAATGGCACTACCATTGATTTGTTTACTGACTCTGGATTAACTAGCGGGCTAAACTCAAGCGGTTTTGGTACTTATACTTCTGGCGGGGTTCTTGATCAGGGTGACTTTTCTAATTCAAATTCTTACGCATTAATAGCTGGTGTAATTGACGCTGATCACATTGAACTTAGTGATACTTTCTTAGCCAATGGCCTTTCAACAGGGTCTAATTTATTAGCTAACCTTGCATCAACAGCAGGTAATAACTTTAAATTAGTTGATTTACAGGACTACTCAGATAGTACAAACTTTACATTTGATGGTGGGGGAGAGGACATAAGCACTACAGTTAAAATGCGTATGTCCACTGAAGATAATGTTTTTCTTGGGGGTCTAGGAGCTTCAATTACGGGTAATGGTAATGTAAATACTTCTCAATTTATTGCTTCTGATTTTGATAGCGGTTTCCAATCTTTTGAAGC
>FUFK010037666.1_pt1 | contig 40940 bp, 50 predicted proteins | sample 1021851 | NCBI WGS metagenome assembly FUFK01 (sample SAMEA51879418, study PRJEB19060) | metagenome
GTGGTTAAAGGATACGATTTATTTGGAGACCATGGGAGAAACTTACCCACTCCTCATGGTAGTGGATCTAGACCCATGTATGGTGACATGGGTAAATCATGTAGACCAGATCCAAATCGCAAGAGAGAATATCCTCACTTATATGCTGTGTTTTGTCTTGACTCACATAACACCAGTTATTTTTATGTAAGAGAGGATGGTTCATACTATTGGTTACATTGTCGTAAAGGAAAGGATGACATCGAGGTAGATGCTGATATAATACAAATGGATATATTTGGGAAACCTGATCTATCTAAAGATTTTATTATGAAAGAGATACTCTCGGTATAAATACCTATATGAAACAACTAAACACATTCGTCTTAGATACTACAATCTATATCTTAGACTTCCTCTACAGAGGTAGAGATTTTCAGAGGTTCTGGGTTCTTGAAGTGATCGCCAGAGCACCTTACTTTGCTTTTATCAGTGTGTTACATTTTCGTGAAAGTCTTGGACTTCGAGGTGAAGAACATGTATACTTAATGAAAGAACATTTTTACCAAGCACTCAATGAAACAGAACATTTGGAGGAAATGGAACTTAGGGAAGGCAATAAGCATTGGATCGACAGGTTTTTTGCCAAGCATCTTGTTCTACTTTATTATTGGATCATGGTTGTTTACTATCTCGTTGATCCTATGGACGCTTACGACATAAACATGAAGATTGAGCAGCACGCATATGAAACTTATGTTAAGTATGGTGCATATCACCCAGAAGATGCTAAAATACAAGAAATAGCGTCAGACGAACTAGAACACGCAAGAGAACTACAACATGCAATGACAATGATATGAGTGACATACATTTTAAGAGACACCGTGTGTTTCGTGAAACAGATGATGTAATATTTTATGATATATCTGTAGAAGAATCAAATGCCAGTGATCTTGTGGTACACACAGGTCCTGCTACATCACCTCCACCTGATTGCGTAGGAGGTAAACAATTTTATATTCATAGTTTTCAAGATGACTGTAATAGAGTCATACAAGGAGAGAGAACTTTTGAATTAGTTAATAGAGATTGGAAATATCCTTATCATATAATACATCTTAATGTACACAGTGGTGCATTGATAATACCTCGTGGCACATTTCATAGATCTACATCAGGAGAGAATGGTTCTATTGTAATCAACCAAGCAAAAAGATATGATGGGTTTGATCCCAGTGCTGAATTCTATCCTGTTTCAACCGCAGAGAACATGGAATTGTATAACATTCTAAAAAATGAGAAACCTGTTATACATACTTTAGGTGAGTAAATGAAGACAAATGAATAAATTAAAATGGATTTCTGTTGGTATTGTTGGCAGTCTTTTTGCTGTCTCACATATAGGAATGATAGGATATATTGCTACAAGAGAAAAAGAAGCACCACTGCCATCAGTGGATTTACCTGTAGGTCCTTACACATCATATAAAGTGAGTGTATCAGAAGAGGGATATGCTATATCATACAAAGCAAACGATCCCAAGACAGCATACATCACTAAAGATATTAAAGAGAAAGGTGGTTTCTTAGGATTAGCAAACAACACAACTAAAGTTGCTGAAGAATACTTTATGGATGGACAAACAAATCAAGGTGGTGCAGTATCTAATACCAGATCATGGTTAGATCAGAAACCAGGCTTGACTCATGAACAAGCAGCAGAGATAAGTGCTGAAAGAATTGCATGTATCAAAGCAATAGGATCAGGAGAAGGTACAGGTAGAGTAGTTGGTACTAGCATCGGTGCAGCAGCAGCACCTAGTCTTAGCACTATACCATTCGTAGGATGGGTAGCAGCAGGATGGGTAGCAATGTTTGGTGGTAACCAAGGTGCAGAGATAGGTGGTAATATGGCAGAGGATATGTCTAAAGATTGCTAAAAATACATATAATATAGGACTTACAATTAACCATGCAACAGTCAGTCGTTTATTCTAACGGAAACCAAGAATGCGAACGTGCGGTTTCACTTCTAAGAAGTTTAGGTCATGATTTTCATGAGTATATGGTAGGGGAAGATTTTACCCAGACCGAATTTGAAATGGAGTTTGGTGGAGATGCCAAATATCCGCAAGTTACGATTGGTAAATCACACGTAGGAGATTTAAAAGAAACTTTACAAGAGATGTTTCTTAAGACTTGACAAAAGCATGGTCATCACCTAAAATAAGGTCATGACTACTCCAAACTGGCAACATCACTCAAAGAAAGAACAGAAGAGGACATTAAAACCTCAAGCACTTCGTCGTGCAAGGAGACGTCTTAAGATGTTTAAACTCAAAATGAAGTTTGTTTCTGTTAAATAGAGACAACATGATGCTAGTGACATGAAATACCAAATTGGCAAAAGACATGTATTCGTAGACAGTGAACCTGTTAGAATGTATTTTATTAATGATATACCCTTTGCGTTTGATGGTCTAGAACATCATCAGAAGCAAGATAAGTGGATTCTTACAGAATGTGCTATCAATCCAGAGTATACATTAGAAGATATTTTGAGATGGGGTGACTACCTAATGGAAGAAGAGTGCCATCCAGTTTTATTTGAATTAGATCTTCTTAATCGAGAAATTTTACCCGAATGAATGAATTTACTGAATTGCTAGTGGGAACATTTGCTAATAAAAGACAAGCACAATCCCACCCTACTCGTTATGCACATATACGTGTTTCTCATCGTTTAATTAGTGGGAACCGCATCTATGGTGAGCAAGCATATAATTATCTTTTGAACAGACCCTACAGACAGTTCGTAATTGATGTTGTGCAACAAGAAGAAGAATATCATTTAAAAAATTACGAGATCATAAATCCTCTACAATTTGCAGAGTGTAAGAATATAGATAAAATTACTGATGATATGTTGAAATATCGTGAAGGATGTGATGTCATCATGAGGAAGACAGGTCCTAAAATATTTTTTGGTGGAACATCTACATGTGAGTGTTGGGTAACATGGAATGGTATAAAAACATATGTTCAGAATGAGGTCATGCTCAGTGAGACAGAGTATCAGGTAACAGATAAAGGATTACATGCAGAGAATCATTCAAAGGTGTGGGGTTCTGACTATGGTGCGTTCAAGTTTGTGAGACAGTAACATGCCTATTAAAGATAAAGAGGAAAATAGAAAATATCAACGGGAGTGGGCAAGAAAAAATTCCAAGACAAAAAAAGCAAATCAAGTCAGTGCTAAAAGAAGGAAGCAGATGGTTGATGATGCTAAATCTCACCCGTGTGTCATTTGCAATAAAGATTATCCCGTAGAAGTTATGGATCTATATCATATAGATCAGTCAGAGAAAGCTTCAAGCATATCTAAGTTGATGTGTATATCAAGTTATAGTGCATTAAAAGAGGAGATAGATAAGTGTGCTCCTCTATGTGCAAATTGTCATAGATTACTCGATAATGGGTACGTACAACTACCAGAATTAATCGTAATTACATAAGGTTCAAATCTAACCTATCTCATATCTTAGAACCCTCAGCAAAACTGGGGGTTTTTCGTGTATAAATAAATCACGAGGAAAGTTTTAACTACAGGATCAGAGAGTAATCATGCCATTATCACGTTTGGATAACCTTATCAGCAGTAAGACTGGTAAGTATCTTTATGTTTCGCCTGATGATTTTAATGCAACCGATGCATTATCTAACAGAGGTAATTCACCAGTTGTACCATTTAAGAGCATACAGAGAGCATTTTTAGAAATCGCTAGGTATTCATATCTACCAGGATTTGGAAATGATAGGTTCGACCAGTTCACTATAATGCTGATGCCTGGCATCCATTATATTGATAATAGACCTGGTTTAGTAGACACAAGTGGTGTTGATGTATTTGGATTTGATCAAGCAAACAATGCTTGGACAGATGACAGTATTACAGACCTCTCTAACCCTGATAACATATACTATAAATTTAATAACACTGAAGGTGGTGCCATTATTCCTCGTGGTTCATCACTTGTTGGTTATGACTTAAGAAGAACTGTTGTAAGACCTCTATTCGTTCCTGATCCTGCTGTAACAGAAAGAGAGATTCCTCGTTCCGCTATGTTCAATGTAACTGGTGGTTGTTATTTCTGGCAGTTTACTCTTAAAGATGGTCAAACAACATCTGAATCTCCTCTATATGATGCTGCAGCTGGAACTGGTAAAGTTTATTACGATCCATCTGATTTTACTAGGTTAGCAGCACCAAACTATTCTCACCACAAACTAACAGTATTTGAATATGCAGATACAGATGAGTTAAATCTATTCTACAGAAAGATTGCTAAGGCATTCTCTGCATATCAACCAACTATTGATGATCCTGGCGAATTTGATACAAGAGTACAAGAGAACAGAATCGTAGGTCCTCTATCGGACAGTAGAATTATTGAGAGTTTAACTCTTACTGATGCTACAACTGATCCTAGTATTCCTGCATCAACTACAGAAGTAACAGTAACAACTAAAGTTGACCATGGATATTTCCAAGGACAGTTCGTTGCTATTGCAAACACAGAAATTGATGACGTATTAGAAGGTATCTTCGAGATCAAAGAGATTGATCAGAACGATGCTCGTAAATTCAAATATCTAGTTCCATTCGTAACAAGTGGAATTGGTAGTAATATTGTGTCTGGACAGACTGTAAGTGTTGACACAACACCAGCACTTGGACAGAACGCACAAACATTAGCAGAAGTTGACTCAGTTGAATCTGCATCACCATATGTGTTCAACGTATCAATCAGATCTACATGGGGTATTTGTGGTATCTGGGCAAATGGTTTGAAAGCCACGGGTTTCAAATCAATGGTTATCGCTCAGTATACTGGTGTTTCTCTACAGAAAGACGATAGAGCATTCATTAGATATGATGAGTACACGAACACATGGAATCAAGCATCACTCGTAGATGCATTTGCTACAGTTCCATATCACACCAAGGGTGATGCATACTATAAAGATGAGTGGAGAAACTTCCACGTTAGAGCATCTGAAGATTCATTCATCCAGTGTGTTAGTATCTTTGCTGTTGGTTTTGCTGATCACTTCTTGATGGAGTCAGGTGGTGACATGTCAATCACCAACTCTAACTCTAACTTTGGTAACACATCCTTACATGCTATTGGTTTCAAAGGATTTGCGTTCAACCAAGATAAGGGTGGATTTATTACAGATATTATTCCTCCTCAAACAGTTGTTGACAATACTGCCAGCACTAAAAAGATTTCTTACTATACTATTGACATACAAGGAACATTATCAACTGCACAGAACTACACTAAGTTGTTCTTAGGTAATGAAGATATTGTAGATCCATTAGTAAGACCAGCAGCAACAATTGATGGTTACAGACTTGGTGCTAAATCAGATGATAAATTATATGTTAAGTTAGATCCAGCACCTGGCACAGATGAGTTCTTCAATGCATCACTAGAACCTACTGGTTTTGTTAAGTACATTGCAAAAGGATCTATTCTTAATCCTAGTGGTGGTGTAGTTAATAGTGTATATGCTGATGCTGCTAACTTGATTGAAAGCAACAGACGCATGATCCAAGAAGAAGTATTTGGATATATTCTAGAGAAATATCCTAGACTTCAAAATATTCCTTATGTTAATCCTGGTTTAGATCCTGCTGGTAACAGATACTTTGATGCCCGTAACTTGATCGCAGCAAACAGACAGTATATTGTTGACACAGCATTTGATGACATGATCAGAACTTATGGATCTACAGTGATCCAAGGTATTGGTGATGGTAAGTGTAAGAGAGATATCGGTCTAGTAGTTGATGCTGTTGCAGAAGATTTAAGAGATGGTGGTAACTCTAATATTATTGCAGCAACAAGAGAATACTTTGATGGTGATGGCAACCCACTAACTAATGGTCTAGTTGGTGAAGAAGACTATGCAACATATGCATTCCGTAGAGCAAGAGACCTATGTAAACTTGCTATTGCTAACTTACTACCAAATAAAGCAGACTTATATGATCCTGATCCTAACAGTAACCTAGCACCATATGGTATTAACATAGGTAAGACAGGTTCACAGGCAGAACTAGATGGTGACACAACAAATGGTGTTACTATTGACCTAGCACTTAAATCAGATCCAGCATCCCGTTACAAAGATGCCCGTAACAGAATTGTTGCTAACAAAGACTTTATCCTTGACGCAGCAGTCGCAGAGATATCTGTATATCATCCTGACTTCTATCATCCTACTGATACACAGACAAACTCACAGTCAAGACTTGCTGATGCATTCCGTCTAATCAGAAGAAACTCATCTGAGATTAGAGACAAGGCACTTGCTCAGATTGCTGTTGATCATCCTAACTTCTATATTGATGGAGATNANCAGACTGATGANGGATCAAGATACGCATCTGCATATCGTTTGATTTCTAAGAACAGAGATCAGATTGTTGATACTGCACTAGCAGAGACAACTGTACAACATCCAGACTATTTCTTTGTTGGTGACCAACAGACTGATGCACGTTCAAGATATGCTGATGGTTATCGTTTAATTGTACAGAACAGAGTAGAGATTGTAAACTCAGCATGGAATGATACATTTGCACAGTATCCAAACCACGGACAATACGAAGCAAAATGTAAGCGTGACCTAGACATCTTTGTAGAAGCAATAGGTTTAGACTTATTTGTTGGTGGTAACAAGTATTCACGTAAGTTTATCTCAGAATATTTCAATGCTGCTGGCACTGCATGGATCGTTGGTGGTCTACAGGGTGAGGAAGCAGAAAGTGTATTTGCATATAACAAAGCAAGAGACTACATGAAACTNGCTGTAGCTAACCAGTTGAGTGTACAAGATCTTAGTGTTACACCAGGTCCTGCACAGTATGGTGGNGGTGGTGGAGACATTGCTAATAATAATTCTAATGCATGTGATGATGTACAGTCTGCTATCGTAACTTTGACTGATATTGTAACTTCACCAATTACTGCTGGTAATCTATCTGGTCTTCCTGCAGAGACATCATACATCTCAGGACCTGGCGAAGAGAAATGTCGTAGAGATATTGGTATATTTGTTGACTCAGTTGCACTTGACTTATTCTGCTTGGGTAATGTTTACTCACATAGATTTGCAGCAGAGTTCTTTGTTAATGAGACAACACCAGAGTTCTCATTCAACTCAGCAGTGTACAACACGAACTTCAACAAAGCTCGTGATATGATCAAGAAGGCAATCACTAACCAGTTGTACTTCAAAGACAATGGTACACAGGGAGCGATTGATAGAACTGCAGACAATGCACCTGGATCAGCATATGGTCAGGTATCTAAAGACTTCACACCACATGGTGCTGCATATACTGCATCAACTGGTGAGTTAGTTCTTGACATTGCTAATCATGGATTAAGCACAGGTGATCGTGTTAAGATCGCTGACAATGCATTGACATTTACTTGTGGAATGGATGGTAACTATAGTAACCACACATATCCTCGTTCAACAGATCCAGCATCTGGACAATACCTTGAGATTACTTCANCNNCANCNGANAGTATNACAGTTAACGTAGGTGCATCTCCTGCTGTTACTTTCACTCCTACTGCTGGAACTTATGATGCTGCTACTGGTTTGTTAGTTCTAACCATAGGTGCTCATACTTTAACAACTGGAACAAACATTAAGATTGCTGATAATTCATTGAACTTCAAGTGTTCAATGGATGACTATGGTACAGTACACTCATATCCAAGAGTTACTGATCCTGTATCTGGTGAAGCAATAGAAATTACTGCAGTCACAGCAGATAGTATCACAGTCAACGTTGGTCAGTCACCTCTCGTACAGTTCACTCCAAGTAATGCTTCCTTTACACCTACAACAGGTATAATGGAATTGACTATTGGTGATCACAATCTACGTGGTGCTGATAGATATACTCCTAGCACTGCAGCATATAATCCTACTACAGGTATTATGACAATCACCATTGCTAACCACGGTTTTGCAAATGGTAACGTAGTTAGAATTGATGATGATGCATTGACATTTACTTGTGGTCAAGATAGTAATGCTACTAACCACTCATATCCTCGCTCTACTGACCCAGTTAGTGGAATGTGGATCCCCATTTCAAATGTAACTCAGAATACATTTGATGTACAGGTGCTAAGAGATGCTCCTTCTACAAACACAACTCCACACGCATTTGTTTCTGCTGCTGCTAACAGTGTTACATTCCCAAGAGATAGTATCAAGTTAGCTGATGGTGCTGTTACCTTTACTTGTGATCAAGATAGTAACGCAACTAACCACAGTTATCCTAGAACTACTATCGAGACTGCAACTGTAACAGGTGCTGACTACGATCCACAGACTGGTGTAATGGAAATAACCATTCCTAACCATGGATTAAAGAACAACGAACAAATTAAATTTGCAGATGATTCATTAACATTCACCTGTCTATTAGATAACAATGTTACTAACCATACATATCCAAGATCAACTGACCCAGTAAGTGACAAGTGGTTAAAGATATTCAATGTACAGACAAATACATTCCAAGTACAAGTATTAGACAATATTCCATCTACTAATACTACTACACATACATTTGTAAGTGCAACTACAAATGGTCTTTCATATAAAAAAGATCCATTCTATGATAATTCAATCTATATTGAGGAAGTTCCTAGTACAACTGCTTCAGTAACTGGTGCAACATATAACTCTGCTACTGGTGTTATGGTAATTACCAGTGCTGGTCATGGTCTTTCAAATGGTAATAAGGTTAAGTTTGAATTAGGATCTCTAACATTCAGCTGTACAAAAGATGGCAACGCAACAAACCATAGTTACCCACGTATAACAGACCCATCATATGATGAGTGGTTGACTGTTGCTAACAAAACAAATGATACATTTGAAGTTAACGTAGGTATTTCTGGTCCTAACGATCAGTATGCTCATACATTTGTAAGTGCTACTGCTAATGGTTTACTCAAGCAGTCTGGAACTATCAAGATATTCATTGGTGTATCTTCTAACACTACAACTCACTCATTTGTAAGTGCTGTTGCAAACTCAGTCAAGACTGGTGGAACATACACACACGTATGGGCTGGTGCTAGTGCTAACGCAGTCACATCTGGTGGTGACTATCCACATACATTTGTAAGTTCTGCAACTAACGCAGTCAACTTTGGTGGTAACACTGAGAACGAACTGACTGATGCTCAACCATTCTTATGTTCTGATGTACAGTCTGCTGTTGACTCACTCACAAGTATCGTTACTACAATTCTTGCTAATGGTAACCTTAGCACCATGCCAATAGAAGTTAACTATGGTACTGGTAGAGGACCTGGTGAAGTCAAGTGTGCTCGTGACTTGGGATACTTCATTGATGCTATATCTGTTGACATGTATCACGAAGGTAACAAGCATACCAGAGAATACACAGAGCAATACTTCACTAATGCAACTACACCATTACCAAATGGTCTACAGGGTGAAGAGTCAGAAAGTATAACTGCATATAATACTGCTATTGGTGAGATGAAGAAAGCAATCACCAACCAGTTATACTACAAAGATCTAACAGTCACAGAAGGTGGATCTACTTATGCTGGATCAACTACTGACGTAGGAACTCCTACTAACGTGACATATGATGCAACAACTGGAACTCTAGTAACAACTATTACAGGTCACGGTCTTGCTAATGGAGATAAGATTAAGTTCTTAGAGAATTCATTGGTGATGACATGTACAATGGATGGTAATACATCACAGAAGACATATCCAAGACCAACTGACCCAACATTCAATACATGGTTGACTGTTGCAAATAAAACTAATGATACATTTGAAGTAAACGTAGGTACATCACCTCTAGTAACATACACACCAACTACAGGAACAACATATGATCCTAACACAGGACTAATGGTTCTTGAGATTGGTAATCATAACTTGACTGCTGGTACAAGTATTAAGTTAGCACCTAACTCATTGACATTTAGTTGTGGATTTGGTGGTGCTACTGGTGCTGCTGCAGAGAAATCATATCCTAGATCAAATGGTAATGATCCATTCTATGATACTGCAATTAATATTGAGTCAGTAACTTCAACTACAATTACACTTCAAGTATTACAGAACGTACCATCCACAAACACTGATCCACATACATTTGTATCAGCAACAGCTGGAGCAGTCATTGCTGGTGGTAACTACGCCCATACATTTGTATCTGCAACAGCAAACGCAGTCAGAAAACAGAACTCAGCAATTACAAGCAGGACAAGTTCAAGTGCATGTTCAGATGTACAGTCTGCTATTGACACACTAGGAACTATCGTTACTGATGCTATCGCTGCTGGTAATATCACAGGTGGTATCTGGAACAACGCTGCTAATCCTGGCACACTGATACCTGGCGAAGCTAAGTGTCGCAGAGATTTAGGTATTGTTGTTGATGCTGTTGCACAAGACCTTTGGTTTGGTGGTAACGAGTTTACTATCGCTGCAACTAAGGAATACTTCAAGGGTAACCAACTCATTGCTAATGGTGTTGACAATGAAGTAGCACCATCTATCACAGCATTTAAACGTGCAGAAGATTTGATGCAACGTGCATTGAACAACCAATACTATGATCGTGATCTAAACATTACACTTGACACTATTGGTGATCCTCCTATTGTTGGAGACATCGAGTGTGATGCACATGACATGGTTATATCTAACCAACTCTTTATTGCTAAAGAAGCATACGAGAGAATGAAGGCAGCATTCCCATCATACACACCATCCGCAGGAAATACAGCACAGGATTGTCTAGATGACATCTATGATGTACTACGTGATGTAATGTGGGATGTTAAGTTTGGTGGTAACTACAAGACATATTCTATTGCTAAGGGTTACATCACCAATGACTTCAATGGTAAGACATATCCACAGATCATTCAAGATGTAGAAAGAGATGAAGTAGCGAAGGTATTCCAAGAAGTTAAGAATGTTGCAATACAGGTTATCAAGAATGAAGCAGTGACTGTTTCATCTGGTAACAACTTAACTCAGGTCATTGATAATACAATAGTAGATGACTGGGATGAAGATGAACTACTACCTAAGTGTGGTTCAGCAGTCGCTGCTGTTGACTCATTAATGGACATCATCATACAGGCAATCGGAACTGATGCTGGCGTAGGTAATCTTAATGGTATACAAAGAACAACTGCTGATGGTGCAGATCCTGGTTGGAATACATCACTCAACATTCTATCTGCAACTGCTACATCAATTACAATCAATGTAGGTCCTTCACCAGCAGGAGAACAATACGCCCATACATTTGTTGCTGCACAGTCAGGTGCAGTTATATCTGGTGGTAACTATGACCACACATTTGTAAGTGCCTCTGCTGGTGCAGTCAATGTTGTTAATGGATCACAGATCACACCAACAAATGCAACATATGATGCAACCACAGGTATAATGGTATTATACTTTGGAACTAAGCATGGCGTAACGACAGCTGATTTATTATCCATAGATGATAATTCACTTACATTCACATGTTCTATGGATAACAATGGTTCTTCCAAGACATATCCTAGAAGCAGTGATCCAATACAAGGACAGAATGTAAATCCAACTGCTGTTACAGATTACAGTATTAGTATTAACGTTGGTACATCACCTCTAGTAGAACACAATGTATCAAATGCAATCTATGATCAGACAACTGGATCTCTAGCATTGACAATTGGTAACCACAGTCTAGCAACAGGTACAGCAATCAAACTAAAAGAAGAGTCACTCATCTTTACATGTACTAAGGATCAGAACAAGACATCACATGCATATCCAAGATCTGCTGGTAAGTATCAACCAACTGCATATCAAGATGGTAACTGCTCTGATGTTTGTGCAACAGTCAACGCATTGACTGACATTCTATGCAACTCTATTAATGATGGTAACCTAGACAATCTACCTCCACTAAGCAATGGTGAGTGGGATTGTGCTAACGTTCGTGCATCTATAGAAACATTATTTGATATTCTAAACGATGCAATCACTGACGGGACACTTGCTGGTCTACCCGTACTGAATACAGGTGACTTTACAATCAATAACGAAGCATCTAAGTGTTTCCGTGATGTCACATACATTGTCGATGCTGTTGTTAATGACCTTAGACTTGGTGGTAACTTAAACAGTATACAGGCTGGTGAAGCATACTATGTTGGTAACAACCTAGAATATATTGATGGAGAGAAGACAGAGACATTAGACGCATGGGATTATGTCGGACAGATGGCAACTGCTGCCATGAGAAACTTCGATGTTCTTGCATATAATTGTTCAACTAACTCTGGTTCTGCAATCGTAGATGTCAATGATACTCGTGGTATTATCATAGGTATGAGTGTTGTTGAATACACTGCTGGATCATATCGTGATGGAGACAATGCACCTGGATTACTAGGCAGCAGTCCAACTCCAGTTTACACAACAATACCACAAGGGACATATGTCAAGAGAATTGTAAGTAACACACAGATTGAACTTGGTGTTAAAGGTTCTAGATTGACTGAGGGTGTGACTGTAAATGCATTACAGAATAGCACAACTGTTGACCTATACTTTGTTTACGAGAATGGTATCTGGGCAGACACATTACCAAACACTGTGACTGTAGGTCCTGAGACAGAAGGTCCTGAGGTTATTGCTGATACCACAGTATCACCATCAAATAGAGAGTGTGCAGGAACAGCAAATGCTATTGAAACATTAGTTGGTAACATCACTACGATTATTAACAGTGGTCTTGGCACAGTCACTAGACAAGAGCAGACAGTCAACACTGCACTGTTATCATCTAGAGCAACACTATTCACAATTGACGTTGCTGGTACAGGTCCTTCAAACCCACATAACTTTGAGACTGGAACTCCCGTAAGATTGGTTCCAAGACCCCGTTTCGATCAGGTAACTGGTAAGTATGTTGATGTAGACAAGCGTCTCGTCAGACTACCAAATGGATTTGAAACTAACAGAACATACTATGTAATCGCACCAGGTAGAGTTACACAACCAGAGAACTTTGGTGCAACAACTCTATTCAATGGTAGTGATCAGACTAGATTGATGCTTGCAACATCTAAAGAAAATGCTGCTGCTGGTATTTACATCTATGCATCTGAGACAGATAGTATAGACAAGGATGTTGAAATTGATCTTTATCAATTCGTTCTTGATGACAAGTATGATCTACACAACTACAGTGCAGAGTTAACAAATACAGTCAACGCTGGTATTATGACCAACGTTTCACATATATTTGACGTACCAAACGCAGGAACAACTCCACAGAAAGCATTCATTAGAGCAGTAGAAGGTGGTGTACTACCTCTAGTTTCTACAACTTATGCAAATGACTCATCTGTTGCAGTCACTGATCCACAAAACTCTGCTATTGGTAGAATTAATCCTAATGTTGAGTTCTTCACTCGTTATCAGAACAGTAAAGTAATCACATTACACAAGACACATGCTGATGCTATCAACAATGTAAATCCAATTACATTTGCATCTGGTCAGAGTGGAACTAAGTTTAGTGTGTTTGCTAACAAGCGTCGTTCACCAATGAGATTTGATCCTGGTTTCACTGATGCTACTGCAACTAATGGTAAGTGGTACATTCAATGTAAGGATGAGGTTACTGGACAACCAGATAACGTCAAGAAAAATAATATTTTCTGGAGAATTAAAGAGTCAGACTACGCAGATAGACAAAGATCTACTGACATGTGGTATCAGCGTCTAGAAGATAATCGTGACAAGGATGAAAGAACATACAAGATTCGTATGGTTATTCCTAGTTACTTACAGAACGCTAGAGATCCTATCAATGGATTCGTTCTTAAGACTAGAACTGACGACACACGTAAATTAGTACCACAGAAAATCCTACTAAAACCAGTTGTAGGTAGTGTGTATGGTGCTAGATTCCAAAACCCAGTTGATGCTAGTGAGTTCATTGGTGATACATCTGGAACATACGATCCATACAGAAGAGACACAACAGGTGCTGGTATTGAATACAGAGCATTTGCTAAGTTCTCATCTGGTATTCAAGCAACAATTCAGTCTGGACGTAAAGTTAAGGACATATTAGATGACAGCATTGAATACTTAGAACTAACACTATTTGATCATGGTGTTGATACTAAGAACTTCCCTGGCTTAAGAAACGAGACATTTACTACAGTTAAGATCACATCACCACAGGGTGGTAACTTCGTAACAAGTAAAGTAGATAATCTTGCATCATCTACCAATGCAGTTTCGTTTGCTGGTAACTCATCAGGTCTTGCAAATATCCATGCTTACTACACTATAAATGGTGAACATTATCTTATCATCAAGAATATTCGTGGTGGTGATCTAGTTTATAGTGAGTATGCTAATACAAGATTCACTCAAGGCACAGTCTTCGCTGACATGCTAGAGGATCAGGATATGGGCAAATCTCTACCTCTAAAAACACAAATTGCAAAAAATAATCCCCAGTTTTTCTACAAGCAAAACGGTGCGAACGTTTACACAATCACACCTGGCGATAAGATACAAGATGACGCTGGTGTAGAATACTATGTTGATAGTGTTGATGATGTTGGTGTTATTGAGGATACATTCTATATCTTCGGATATGAGACATTACAACAACGTATCTCAGGTCAGCAGGATGGTATTTACTATCTAACTGCATTACGTGGTAATATCTCACCATTCCCAACTGGTGCTGGTGTAACTAACAACTTTAAGAAGTTTAAGTTCTCACAACCAGTCGGTAAATTATATCCTCTAAACTATAGAAACGATCCTCTTTGGTTCAACAACTCTGGTACAACACAGAAAGAAAAAGATTACTATGCTGGATTAATTGATCCACCACAAGCATACTCTGCTGCTGACAACTATGTACATGGTGCTGTTACAGTCAACGATTTCAAAGGATCAACAACTAGAGAAATGGTTGCTGACTTGACAGAACAACCAGCGTTTATTGACAGAACATATACAATACAAGCACAGAGTGGTAATGCTGCATCAGGATCTGAACAAAGAAAGATACCAATTGGTGGTAACGGTGCTGTATCAATAACAGATACGAAATACTACGTCGAACTTAGACGACCATCTATCGCAAGAGCAGGAAACCACACATTTGAATACCTCGGTTTCGGTCCAGGTAACTACTCAACTGGTTTACCAGCAAGACAAGAAGTTGTACTCACACCTGATGAAGACTTCTACGCACAGTCCAAGAAACAAGATGGTGGTATTGTATTCTACACTGGTATCAACTCACAAGGTGACTTGTATATTGGTAACAGAAGAATCAATGCTATCACTGGTGAAGAGACATTCATCGACAGAGCAACACTTGTAGATGATGGAGACGAGGACGATACATTAGGAGGATTGGTCACTACATTCGATACTCCTGTAACATTCAACCAGAATATTACAGTTGTTGGTGGTGACGGTGAATTAGTCAATACATTTGAATCACCTCTCACAATCGCTGTTCAAGATGCTGATCTAACACAAGCACGTGATGCACTTATTATACGTTCAAACGTAACATCTGTTGATCCAGTCACACAACTAGAACAGGATGAGGGACTAGACAGAACTTCATTCTCACCTCCTACCGAAGGTGACATCAGAATCAGTAAGAACACAATTAAGTCTGCTGTATTCCAGTTTAATGCTAGAGGTAATGGTCAGGGATATATGTTCCAGACACATACTGTACAGGGAGTTGCTTCTAACATCACACCTAATCAATCTCCATTGATTGCAAACGGCGGATCTAGAATAAATGCTTCACAGTTTATGACTTATGCTGGTGTACTAGCAAAAACAGGTGATGTATTACTCAAGGGATCTGAAATAGGTAAGAGTGGTTCTATTGGTTGGATCCTCGCTAACTACTTTGCACAGATTGCTAACAATAGCATTGATAATATTGTATTTGATGGATCAAACGTTGTTAAATTAGAGTTCAGAGACTTTAATAGTGGCGTTGCTCTTACAAATGCTGAGATTGGAATTACATCTAGTTCACAGATTAGAATTAAGAACTTCTACTATGATCCTAGATTAAATCTAACATGGCAAGTATATCCTTCTAAACCTGGTGATCCATTCTCACCAACAAATAACTATGTTCATTTCCAAGTTATTGATCAGATTCCACAGGCAACAGAACCTTGGGAAACAATCATTGCTGGAACTGCAGTGGGTGCTGATGCTCCTACTATTGAGTTCTCTAACTCTAACTTCAAGGAAGTTGGTGTACTAGGTGGTGAAGCACTAAGAACAGAAACAGAGACTATTGGTGATTACAAGTTAGGTATTAACACAGTTGCAAGAGCACCACATAGTGCATATCAAAATGCATTTGTTGATAATCTTACAACAGATCCACGTGCTAACTTAGATGTTGTTGGTACAGCATTCATCAGTGGTAGAACAACTGCTGACTTCTTACAGCATACACAGTTTGCTGATCGTGACAAGACTGCTGTTGACAATGCATTCTTAGTTGGTGGTGATAGTGCATTCCCTAATGACATATCAGTATTCAGAATAGCAACTACAAACAGTGGTCGTGTTGGTATTAATGTAAGTAATGCTAACTTAGACAGAGCTCTGGTTGTAGCAGGAACATCAAGATTCACTGCTGATGCTAGATTTGAGCATGACATCGAAGTTAATGGCGATGGTGTTATTGCTGAGATTAGAACATCACAAACAACAGGAACATTCAACTTAGTTGATGATACTACATTCGTTGGTACATTGAACTTAGGTAGTCAGGTTACAACTGCATACTTATTCAATGATAGCACAGCAGATCAATTCATACATATTGGTCGTTCATCTGAGCATAGTAACATATGGTTAGGTGTAACACCTGATAGTGCTGGAACTGCAATTTCTAAGGTTGAAATTGGTGGTGCATATGCTAACACTAACGAAGACCTATCATATACCAAGATCAAGACCAGAAACTTCAGAGTTGATGGTGATATGTGGTTAGGATTCCGCAGAGTAAGTGGTGATACTGTTGAACTTAAGTCTCAAGCATCACAGGTTGACTTCTTCTCCAACTCTGGAGGACCTTCAATCATTAACTTTGCTACTAACGCATCTGAAATTAACATTGCTGGTCAGGGTGGTGTTACTACAGTCAACAACCAGTTAGAAGTTATTGCATCTGCTAAGTTCAATGGCGATGTACACATGTGTGGTGGTGTTGCATCATTCGCATTTACTGGTGGAAGAGCACAGCTAGGAACAGATATAGTTTCACATGAAGATGGTATTATATCTCAGTCATTATTCAATAAGAACGTTGACATCTTAAATGTACTCGTAAAACAGACAAACGAAGAAGGATACAACCAAATTGATACTGCTGGTGCAGGACTATGGGGTGGAACATCATATCAGAACTCAGTCAATACTGGTGGAACAGTTGAACCAATTACATTATCTGCTCTATCTGGCGACGAGTTTTACTTACCACTTAAGTTCGCTCCAGTCAAAGCAAATGGTGATCCATACTTTGGAACTAATGACTACATCATAGTTGATAGTGCAGTTGTTGGTACAGGATCATCAGCAACAGGTCATCCAGAGATTCTACAAATCGTAGAACTTACAAGAATAAGTGAAGCACCATACTATGTTAAAGTCAAGAGACGTCCATTCGGTGCATTTGGTGGTGTATTAAGTAATCACGTTGATACTACACCAATATACAAAGTCAATGTACAGTTTGATGCTACATGGACAGAGCAAGTACTTGATAATGATAGCAGTGCAACTGACCCAGTATATCTTTCAGAGTTTGGTGGTAGTCTAACAAGCAATGATTACATCATTGTTGACAGAGATGATTCACCAAAAGTTCCAGAATATATTAAGGTTATTACATCTCTTGCAGAACAGCAACAGAAGTTTAGAGTTTCTAATTGTGCTGATCCAGATGAGGATGTATTTGTAGTTAACTCTGTAACTGGTGAAGTACAGATTGGTAATCCAAATATACCAGGTTCAGTTCTAACACTTAACTCATCACTTAAAGTAGATGGTGGTTGTGGAACTCTAGGTGAAACTGTATTTACAGGAGATGCTGTTGCTCAAACAAATGTTATCTCTAATGTATCAGTCACAACTTCTGGTAAGACAATTGCTGATATTCAAAAAGGTGATGTCATATCTGTAATTACAGATTCATCTCCATTCAGTATGTTACAAGATACTGCTGTTGACTTTGTGTTTGGCGGTGCTATTTACTTAACAGAAAAAATTATTGGTGCATCAGCATCAACTGGAATTACATTTAAAGCAAGTAGGAATGAAAGACTTACTACAAATGATGGTAGTGGTAATGTTACATTCGATGTTGATACATGCTCAGGTACAACAAAAATCGGAACACATGCTGGTAGATTTGACGTCAACTTAGCATGGTCAAGTGCTGCTGGAATTCTTACAAATGCTAATTTACCAGCAGAGTTGAATCTAGATGATATAATCACATATGCTTACTACGCAGATCCACAGACAATACAGGCAAATGGTCCTAGCACAACTATTATATCAACTGCTGTTGGTAACAGTGCAACTGTATTACAAATTGCAGTTCAATCTCTTGGAGAAGGAACTGGTAAGTTTGCGATAGGAGACTTAATTGCTGTAGGACCTCTAGCATCATTCTCTAGTGATACTGGTCAAATTGAATTTATGACAATCACTGATGTTGTAGATGGAACGAATACAATCGTTGCAACTAGAGCTCAGGAAGGAACAGTCAATATGAATCATCAGCAATCTGATGTTGTTAGAAGAGTAATCAAACATGAGAAACAATCCCTAGTAGTTGACGCTCAAATCAGACAGAGACAGGTAGCGGGAGTTTCAACCGATTACTTATCTGTAATTCTAGAGAGAGGATATATCTCACAATCTAAACTTGATTACAAACAGTGGTTGAGATTTAGAAATACATCTACTGGCACTGAAACTCTTGGAGTCGTAACTGGCAGACTATATGGTAAGACTCATATGTCTGTGATGAATGAGCAAAAAGGAGATGGTGCTAAGTCATATAGAGAGGGTAGTCTTGAGGTAACTGATAACTTGACACTAGCGGGTGGTAACTTCGTAATTTACGATAGTGTTAAACAGACAAAACTATTCCACTTTGTTAATGATGACGGACATGCTGATCACCAAGGTCTACTATATTGGGATGCTGGTGTACTTGCTAGAGGAGACTTCTTCTTATATCCATCAACTTGCCCAGAAAACGTTCTTCTAACATTAAGTTGCACACCATCATTCTCAGTTGATAACTTAGGTAATGTAACTGCTCAGAATTCACTTACTATTACAGGTACTGCATCAGCATCACCAACAGAGTCAGATGTATTCTCAGTACAAAATCTTGGAGTTGGTGGTGGTAGTGAATATACTATCAAGCAAGATCGTTCAATTGATGCATTTGGATTACAAAACTTCACCACATCAACTGGTGCAAGACATACAAGATACTTATCCGCAGCATCACCAGAAGCAGATCTAACATTGATTGCAAATATAATATACATGGTCAATGTTCAGAATACACAAACATTAATNGTTACATTACCACCAGCACCACAAACAGGTGACGTTGTAAGAATGATTGATGTAGGTGGTAACTTGAAGTATGACACAACATTAGTCGTCAGAACTCCTGAGACTAGTGGCATACCAATACAAGGTGACTCAACAGGAACACTATTTGGAGATAGATTAACTCCATATCCATCTGGTGAACTTGTGGTTCAGACTCCTAATGCAGCATTTGCATTAGTATATCTTGGATCAACTGATAGTAATGATCAAATCGGCATCCCAACCAGCGTACAAGGTTGGTGGTTAATGGAGGTATAATAAATGCCAAGTTACAATCGGATAAAAGCACAGAAAGCTAGTCCAATTGGTACAATCATGCCATGGACTGGTAGTACAAGTGAGTCAGCATTATCTGCTGACTCTGTACCAAAAGGTTGGATAGTATGTAACGGTGCTCAACTTAAAGCAAAAGATTATCCTTTGTTAGCACAGATATTAGGTAATGAGTATGGTCCTATCACAGAACCAGGTCAACCATTTGTTGGTATAGCAAATTCATATCCATCTTATGACGATGATGATGTATTTAATTTACCGACTTTAAGTAATCAAGCACTTATAGATTTAGAGGGTAACCAATTAAGTGGACAAGAATTATCCATTATTGGAACTTATATTTCAAAAAATGGATTTGAAGGTCAGCAACCATTATCAAATGTACTATCATATATTGATGTACAATTTCAAGCACAGGTTGATGCTGAACTAGCAGGAAAGATAAAAGGTCTTACTCTCGAACCTCCATCATACTTTGATACTATCAGAACTATACGTAGAAAACTAGGTACTGAGCATACTGCTACACATACACATCCAAGACCACCAGGAGACTTTTATCCATCAGCAGAATTAGGTGGTGGATATATTGGACTATTTGATGCAGGGTATTTTGAGGTTGCAAGTTCACAATATACAACAGGATCAGATAAAGGTGCCAGCGATGCTGAACCACTAGCAGATAGTTTTGCACCTGGCACAGTTACATGGACTGCACATGACACTGCTGTAAACTCATTTCCAACAATGGGAGTCCATCGTCATTATGGTGCAGAATCTAATGTGATTCCATCAGTGCCAACAGTTCCCAGAACAGTAAATCCATATGGACTAACGATTGGTTATCAAGATGATAATACATGTATTACAAATGTACAACAACCAGGTGTTACTGCTCCATTTCCACCACCTGGCACATATCTAGGACGAAGAAACTATTATGTATCTGATCAAGTTCCAATAGCAAGAAGGGGTAATGGTGTAACTCCTCCAACTACTGATGAGCAAGATTATTATGGCGTACCTCCAGAGGCAGTTGGTAGAGATTTTCCATATCCTACCACGTTAAATCATGACGCTGATGCTTTTACTGCTAATTCATTAGGATCTCACAATCATTTTACCATTGATATAACAATGACCAATGGACAAATGAATTTGCCTAGCACTATACTCATAAATAATATGACTACTGGAAACTTAGAACCAATAGACGTAGACAGAGGATTGAGCGTACAGATTAATCCTAACACACCATCCTTAGTCGTACTGTATATCATCAGAGCATACTAATGGCAGTATTATATTCAAAAGAAAAAGGAAAATTAGGAACTCTTACTGGTTCTATTATAAACTGGTCTAATCAATTAACATCAGCAGACCCAGAGGATCCTACTTTATTACAAACTCTTCCTGCTGGTTATTTGAGATGTGATGGTGCAGTCTATCAAGCAGAAATATTTCCAGAACTTGCTCTTATATTAGGCGTAGGTATAAACTGTAGATATAAAAAACCAGATACAGATTTACTTGATAATCAATTTCAAGTACCAGATCTTGGGTCAAAGTCAACTAAAACATCATTTTCATCAAACTTAGGAACTTATCTTGACACATATTTGAATAATGACGCAGGACAAGAGATAACTAAATCTGGTGTTGGATTAGAGGTGAATAGTAATATTGGTACAACATTTGAAATCCAATATCAAGGTAATTTCTTCTTACCATCACAAACTATTGAAATAACAGGTCAACCTGGTTTTGCTAGATCTAGTGGTAACTACACAGAAGAGACAGAAGTATTACACACAGCATTTCAACCACATGCTCACTTCCATGATGGTAGACGATCAAGAACTGCATCGTCAGTTAGTGAATTTGGTTTGTTTGGAAGAAACTCATACACATCTAAATCTACCTTGTGTATCATACCATGGACAAATAATACAAGACAAGAATTATGTAAGGCAGCAGCATCTAGAATAGTTGCACAAAAACAAGCTGCTAGTCCACAAACAAACGGACAAAATACACATACAGTTACTTGCTTTGGACTTTTTAGTACTCCTCCTCCTGAGGTTCACACATGGTTTGGTGCATGTTGGTCAGGATGTAACTTTGATGAACAATCTAAATGTTTGATACCAGGTGACATTCCTGAGCAAGATATTAATGGTAATCTAACTGGAAACATATTGCAATACGAATGTTCTACTGCTGGTACACAGTCAAATACAGCATTCCCTATCTACATAGATGGTGGTGCTCAATCATCACAATGTGGTAACATCGTTTATAATGGTGAAATGTCTGGTAAAACTGATAATAAATGTGGTATTGGTGGTGCATTATATACACAATTTGATAGTGCAATTAGTGGTACTAACGCATATGCAGCGTTAACGCCAAACTATACACCAAACTTAGTAGCAGCAGCAACTCAGGTGCCATTTGATGGAACAGCAAATACTGTTACATTTGGTGCTCTTAATAATGTTGTTACTGATATTGAAGAATTTGGTAATGAATGTATACATAAACATTTACTTCCTTTCAATCAAGATCCACACACATTTAATGTGGTGACAAAACCAACATATATTCCTGGTGGTAATATAACATCAACACTTAATATTGAGGTAAATACAGAAAATAAATCAGATGGTTACATACAACCATTTCTCGTTCAAGAATTTTTAATCAAGTATTAAAATGGCAACATACAGGAATTCATTCGATAATTATTATTCCGATAAGACTGGTAACCACGCTCCTGTCGGAACGATTCTTCCTGTTTTTGCTGACGTAAATCTTGCTGCAAATGACCCAGAATATACATATCCACAACATTTATACTGTGACGGTAAAGAACTATTAATTCGTGACTATCCAGAATTATACAGCATCATTGAAAATAGATATGGTGGTGGCGAAAGTGTGGCAAAAACACAAAACAATCAACCAGGTGGATTAAGAAGATCATATATTATAAACAATAAATTATTCTTTCAATTTTATTATGATTCTACTAACGACAAGGTAAATGTAAAGAGACCATATCCATATGGTTCGGTGTTTAGATTTTCAACAGCAACTAATGCATTTGGTGCATTTCCAAGTGCTGGTATATTTAATCAGAGTACATTTTATGGATTAGAACTACCAACTGAAGATGTCACTGCACAGGCACAGACAAATGAATTTGCATATGAGTTGACACTACCAGATACTGTTGACCTATCAACTGTTACACCATCAGACTATACAAAAAATTTCACAGGTAGTGATACACATCCTCTTATTATAATACAAAAGTCATTCTCTTTCTTAGACTATCCATATAATATTGGAACATTTAATCTACCAGATTACAGACAGAGAAAGATACTTGGATTTGGTAACGTAAACGGAGCAGGAACATCAACACCAGAGAATGCAGTCAACAACTTTGTTGGACAGACTGGTGGACAGTGGTATATCGCTAAGAACACATTAATTGATAGTGGTGAATTCTTTGTTATTGGTGATGTTAAAACTACAGGATATGCTGATATAACTGCTGACATTGCTGCATATCTTACAGGAACTGTCAAGTATCAGGTAGGACCTATGGATGATTATGTTTTTCCATTCCCTCCTACACATGGTCACAGAATGTTATCTGTAGAGGTGGATGAGACAAAACTAGCAGAACAAGGAGCTACAGAAGCAGATAAATTCGCAGTAAATTATATTAATAGTAGAGCAAACGTTAATATATTTGAACCAAATGGAACTGCTGGTGGTGCACTTGGTCACTCCCACGGTTTAATAGGCACACCATTACAGAACTCACAGACAGCGACATATGGTAATACTAATGGTATCGGTGAAACAGCAGGAACTACAGGTGATCAACAGTATCAGTACATGGTATCAGAGTCAGAAAGTATAGTTGTAACTGCAATGACATATGATTCTAATACTGGTTATATTACTGTCAATACAGATGGTGCACATAATTTATCAGTGGGTGACATCGTAACTGTTAATGGTGCACAACCATTAGATTATAGTGGTAATTTTACAGTATCAGCAGACACATTCTCAATTGCAAATTTCAATGTATTACCAAGAGATGGTGAAATACCAGCATCAACCCCTGCTACAGGTAATATATCAGTTAAATTAGCAAATGGTTATTTTGTTGACACAGAATTACAACTACCACCAAGAGCATATGTGGTTGATACTAATACATTAGTTGGTGGAAAACAAGTAGTATATGATATACCTGGCACCTCTATTACTATCAAAGAAGAAACACTTAGTGCACCAGGTGCAGCTGTTGTAACATCACCTCCTGCCAGTGCGGGAGATGTTACTGGAACTTTCATTACAATGAGAGCACCAGGCGGTGGTGGTGCAGATAGTGACACAGATGGAGCAAACGCAGGATATGCTGAGGTAGGTGTAACAGTCAATGGTAATTTTTATATTATCAAAGTTAATGGTGGACAAGGTGGAACCGCAGGAAATTCTGGTGGTGCAGGAGGAGCAGGAGGTAGTATTGAAGTACCACAGGCATTATTAGACATTGAGGGAGTTGTAGTTACTTCTACTGATGGAACTGATGGAGAGGATGGTGGTGACACTGGTAATGGTACTAATGATACACTAGGTGGACAAGGATTTGGTGGAGGTGGTAATGGAACTGCACAGATAAAAAATCAAACAACTACTGATCCAGTACAAACATATACATCAAATGGATCATGGACTATACCAGCGGTAGCTAATAATGAGATTGGTAGAAATATAACTATCGAACTATCAGGTGGTGGTGGAGGTAGTGGTAATGCTAACGCTAACTCTGGATGTACATCAAATTGGCCAGGTTGGCCGACATCAACATCAGGTAAATCTGGTGCATGTGGTGGATATGGTGGTAGAGGATCTTTATTAACTGGTACTGGTAGTTGGACATCGGGAACTNTAGATTGGCAATTAGGACAGGGTGGTAATGTTGGTTTCAACAGAAGATCAGGAACCAGTGGAGCTGGAACACCAGGTAATGACCCTGCCACAGGACAACCATGGGGACCTCCATGGCCAGGTGGTGTTGGTACAGGATATGAACCAAGTGGTAACTCTGCTGCTGTAGGAGGTGCATCAGGAGCACTCTCTGGTATTGGTGCACAGGGAGCATGGGGTAATGGTGCAACTGCTGGATCAGGTGGTGGTGTCTCAGGTTTGTATTATAATGGAGTTCTTATCGCTGGTGCTGGCGGAGGTGGCGGTGGCGGTGGATCAGGTGGTGGTAACAATGGTGGTGGAACTGTTGATGGTTGCTATCCTGGTGGTGACGCTACAGGACCTGCACAGGCACTTATCGCTACATCTGGAGTTTTAGACGTTGCTAATGGTGGAAATGGTTCATCAGGTGGATGCTCAGCTGGTGGTGGTGGAGGTGGTGGATCCGCCTGTGGTATTATCAACGCAACACCTGGTGGTGTTGGTGGACAAGCGGGTGTCGGACACAATGGTAATGGTGGTGGTACTGGTGGACAGAGAGGTATATCAGCATATAGGACAACATATTGGCAAGGTGGTGTATCTGAATCAGCAAGTGGTGCATTACCAACAGAAAATGGATATGTAAAAATAACATTCTCTCAGACTACAACATACTATGATGCTGTAGGTGGTGCAGGGGGACAAGGTGGATCAGCAACTATAATTTTACAGGGAGTAAATGCTGACGTTACAATGAATCTACAGGATATTGGTCAAGGTGCTGGTAATGCTGGTGATGGTCTTGGAGGAGAAGTAGTAGTACAATACTATGGACAAGAAGAAGGAACACAAGTACCTGGCGATATTACTTCACCAGCAGGAAAATATTATGAATGTGATAGCAGTGGAGATCCACAAGGATCACCATATGATGCAAATGTATGGTTATCATCAACAGATGATGGTATTAAACAAAGACAATTTGGTCTAGGTACAGGAAACAACACTGGTTTTTCTGGTGGTACTGCTATACCATTTAATACTAATTTAAAAATAAATCAATATATAGCATTTACTGGCAGTGCATCAGATGCAGGGGGTAAGAGACAGTTAGAGGTAGGAACATTTGATTTAACAAATGCTAACGCAGTTAGATTTACTGTAATCAGAGGTAGTAATCAAAATGGTGGAGAGAATCCAGATCAAGCAATTAATATATTCTATAAGAAAGGAACATCTAACAATGTCACATTATTCAGTCAAGTATTATTAGCATCAAACACTAATGCTAGTTGGCAAGTGGTCGATCTTCCTATTGCTGAGGGAGATAATTTAAGAGATACTGATATTACTCTGATCCTAGAACAGGATCGAGGACCTGTATATCAAACAGCAACAGAAACAGACGATAATTATGGTTTAGGTGCAATTACATTCTTCTATGATCCACAATTAACTAACACATTTGTATCTACTGGTGGTGCAACAATGCTAGGAAACGTAGATTTGGGTGGACAACCTATTAATTCTGATGATGGTATTGATCAAGTTAGAAGAGAAGTATCAGCAGTACAGGCAGCAATAACAGTTACTGATGGCACATTTACAATGTCATCATCTACACCTATAACTACAATTGCAACTTCAACTGCAGAGAATGACATTCCTCTCATCACTAAATACCATAGGGTAAAGTATTTAATTAAGGCATTATAAATGACAACTATAGCATCACCATCAGAAACATCACTATACTTGAATGCCTTTGACAAGACTATTCAGTATGACGGTGTAATAAAAACTATAGATGATGATTATTGGGCTAGTGACATAGTTCCAATATTATATCCTCTATGGGATTCTGATAAGGACAAACTAGAGTTATTCGTGCAGTATAAAGATGGTACTTCAAAGATGAATAAGACTAAGTACCAACGTAATCAGAAAGATGGCACATATAAATGGGTATCATATCAATTTGACTTGACACCATTTCCAACAGAAGTAAATGATTTATATACCAGAGTAATTGACAAGTGGACAGAATATAGAAGAGGACAAGAGAATGATATGGAACGTGCACTAGCGTCAGCATTTGCACAGTCTACAATACTCAATTGGACTAAGGTTTCACTAATGAGAAACTTCTTATTAATGGACAGTGACTGGACACAGCTCGGCGACGCTCCTATATCTGCAGAGGATAAAGCAAAGTGGGTGACATATAGACAGAAACTAAGAGATATACCACAAGACCAAAAAGTAATTGCTGCTAACTCAGTACTATTTCCAATCACACCAGCAAAACATGCTAAGTTAGGTGATGGAAAAACTTATCTTGATGATGTATCACATTTCTATACTATACCACAGTCAGTATACAGTAAGTTCTCAAACAGAATTGTAACCTATCTTGCACTCGCAATAGGTACAGCATCAATAGATGAAATGCCTGTCAATTATATAACAGGACCTAATATGCAGTCTGGACTAACAACTGTCAAACCAACTACAGGTTCAGATGATCTTGATGAGATACTCAAGATGATTGATGCGGGTGACTTCGGAGAATAATTATGCCATTAATATCATTAAATCCAAAATCTAAAGAGATGCTAGTTGCTGATTATGCAAAGGCAACTAACAAATTTGTACTGGTAATTGATAACACCAAATATCATACACTTGCAGCAGATAAGAAAGCAACTGTACTTGCATACTATGATAGTATCATACCAGAGGCAGAGATTGATAGAATATTTGAACTAGAATACACATACTATTATTTCAATCAAGAATTAGCAGCAACAGATGCTGCATACGACTGGTTTCCACAACCACAGAACTTACCAGACGCAGATCATTATATAAAAGCATACGTTATAAGACCAAACGGTACAATACCATACGAGAACGCAGATCCTACACCGCCAGGTTGACAACCTCGAAAAGTGTGATAGAATAGGCGTAGTTATCACTCATCAATGAACGTACCAGACCCTTGGATGCTTCAGCACATGCAATTACAAGCAATACTCAGGGATCATCCAATTCCTGCTGATCAAATGCAGTATCTAGGAGAAAGAGAATACACAACAGAATATAATGCACACCCAGAGTATCATGGAAAACAAATGCCATGGTATTTAATTGGTGGTCAGCATGAAGTTCCAGTTTGTGACATTCAAGACGTTCAAGGCACTGATGAAGATTAAATAATAAAACTTACTATCAAAACTATGAGAGATCAAGGTTCAGTAGGAAAGGAATCACCAGAAGTAAAATATGATAGAGCACTCGCTTTATTCACAGAGTCAGTTCTGGCACCCGACCATCAATTAAGAGGTTGTGCACACAACCAAGGATGTTTCGATGAACTCATGGAGATCAGGAAGCATGTATTAGAGTATCTCAAGACATTGAGAGAAGTCACACATCATGTCAATGCTGATGAGAGTGATACTATTGAAAGCGAAAAACTCATGACAGCAAAAACAATGCAGTTTATGAGGAGCAACATCCCATCTCGTTATTAATGGACAAAAAGACAAGACTATTGGAAGCACTATCACATATTAATAGTGTGGACAAATTGATAATTGATGAAGATTATCATGGATATATGAGTGGCAAACTACTCATGGTTGAAATAGAACTTCAAAGACAACTACAGAAACTTACCAATGAAAGAAGAAGAATTCCGATCCGCCATAAACAACATCTTAATGATGCAAAGCAACAACGACCAGAACTTCCAGATTTTACAGGCACAGATTGACAAACTACAAGAACAACTCAATGATCTAAACGATCTCAAAGAAATGTTTAGACTACCTAACCCTGCTAACGCAAATAGGAAAGAGTTCGATGTTGTTGAGTGATCTTCATTTACTACAACCAATAGTGATTGATGGTGTAGTTGGTTACATCAATTTTATATGCGAAGATTATGTTACCATGATATTCATGGACACACCACTACCCGCATCTATGAATAGTAGATGGGGAAGACATCAAGTGGCAAGGTGTATATATCCGCAGGACTTAATCAATGTACGCACAGATCTTACGGAGAAAGAGTTAGAACACCCAGTATTGCACCGCACCAGTGATCCTCTATCTAATCATCACAGAAAGAACAATCCAAAATTTATAGGCAGACCCACCCCTGATCGCAACAGTAGATCACATCCGTACAACTAATTCCGCAATTGCGGAGTAGACAGTTAGGAAAGTGTAACAATCTCTTGCACAGGGGATTTTTATGCGTTATAATAATAGTGGGAAAACAACCAGATTAATTTCTAGGTTTGTTTTCTCGCACCCTATTACNCTTGACAATGAANANAAAGTATCCTAGAATGCCTGTTACTATCACACCAGATGAGGTAACAATGCAAGACAAGTTCACACTTACAGAGATTAAGTATCTTATGAATCTGATGATGGGTGACTATCATTCAACACACTCTAGACTCTACGCTAAACTAGAGAGGATGCTAGAATCATACGAGTAGACAGTTATATTAGTGGCACAAGAGAGGTAGAAACGTAGTTTATATCGACTATAATAAGTACATACACAAAGGAGCACCACTCATGAACACAGCACTATTCCAACAAGAAATGGCAAACATCGAAGAGTACGCACAGACACTATGTGAGACTCTAGAAGAGAACTTCAAGCAAGACTCTCTTGATTCATACAGAGCAATGCAGATGAGAGAAGGATACAGCATCTACGCAGCAAAGAGAATCGAAGAGATCGAGAACGACACTGCTAACCTTTACAAGTATGTCGTACAGAAAGGACGTAAGTATCTCAAGATCGTACAGCAACAGTTTGATGACATGGGTCCTAATCCATCATACAAGTACAGAAATGGTTCAGTACATGCATTCATAGACAGAGAGACAGGAGATGTNTACAAACCCGCAGGATGGGCAAAACCTGCGAAGCACGTAAGATATAATCTACTAGAGAGAAAGGATAGAGAGTTTCTATTTGATTACAAAAACGTAGGTTGGGCAGGAGGTTATCTCTATATGAGATAATCCACCCACCATGTACTCTTATACATAACCACATGAATCTTCTATCTGATCACATCAAAGAGTTCATTCAACCATACCCTCGTCTTAGATACACTAAGGGAGAGTATGAGTTGCGTGTACTACCACGTGAAGAACTAGACATGGACGAAGAGAAGAAATTTTGGAGAATGTTCCGTAAATTTCCTAACGAGTTCGCTGCTGCTGCAGTATCCATGTTACCTAAGGACGTAGAGTTTAAGCAATATGATCATTTGAACAACACACTATTCCTAACTAAAAAGTAAACACCATGCCAACAGAAGAATTCGACAACGAACGTGCACGCATCTCTAAGCAACGTGATGATATCATGGATATCATGACTATCAAGTTTAAGGAGCACATCGCAAACAATGACATGAATCGTGCTATGGCACTAGCAGATGAATATTTTGAGTGGTTACACCCAGACATTGCGATGCACGAAGACACACTGTACTCACATGAAACAGAACTCAAACGAACCTACCTCGAACTCACAAGTGGATGATAATATGAGAGATCTGATCTTAGCGTACATCAAAGCAAAGAATGCGGAAGATGACGCTAAGGCAGAGACTCTACTCCATGAGATCAATGAACTAAGACGTTTAACCAATGACAAATGAAGAGGAACTACAATTTCATCCTAATCCTACTGAACTGTGGGAGGAGTTTTATCTTGTAGTTGCTCCAGTTGTTGTGAGGGAAGCGTATGATTACGAACAACAGTACGATGACAAATGAAGAAATCAACCACAGCGAAGGCACTGAAGGAGAATCTCAAGGGGTTAACATCTACGACGAGATCAAAAAAGAAATCCAACGTGTCATCGACTCGGAAAACCCAAACGACAAAGGGCAAGACGAGTACGACAAGAACTACTGGGAAAGGAACAACTTCCTCGAAGAAGACTTCTACAACTCGCAAAGCGAAGGCAGGGACATCAACTAAGATCACTATCATACAATCACGTAAGAAGGATCTGTTCCCTATGATGAACATGTATAAGTTCCCATATCGCTTTGAACCAATGCCTGAGATACANGACAGANTGAATCTCGCATGGTTTGACGAGCACTATGGAGAAGAACGTATGAAAGAACACATACGTAAGCATAAACTTAAGTCACATCAGTATAAAGCATATGTCAACTATTGGTGGTTAAAAGAAACCAGTAAGAATAGTGGCACATGATCTCACACATACACACATAGATGGACTATAATAAGTACATAACAAACAAACATCATCATGACAGTAGACCAACTCTTCTCATTCTATGACTACGTACATTCTTTCTATGGTAAGGATGGCATCTACCCAGAGAACAAGAGAACAATCCCACAGATAGCAGAAGCAACTGCAGAGTATCTTGAGATATGCTTCAGAGCAGACGATCCTTGGACATGGGGAGACGGAGACTCACTAGATAGAGAAAGAGTCAGAGACATCATGAACTTAAACCTAGGTACTGTATAATGAACATTCCAACATATGATTTCCCACACTCACCTATACTATGGATAGGACTNGGTGGGATACTATTCACACTGGTATTATATTATGTGACNAACAGAGCATATACTATATCCCCATTTAACGATGACAACCAAAAAACCCCATAAGTTCTTGTATAATCGCAATCAAGACAAGTTTACAATCAGATGGTATGAAGACAATAATATGTCTCAACATCGTAAACTAGGAGAGAAGGTAGTTTATAGCATCGAAGAAGGTGCTAAACTACTTGAATTCATATCAGCAAACAACTGGAGTTACACAGTACAATGAAAGCATACATGATCTATATCATCATAGGGTTATTCTTTTTAACATTGATAAGAACAACACTTAAGATTGATAGAAGTGAGAGAAACCAAAGACTATACGATGAACTATGTCAAGTAGATGCATCATACTGTAAAGAGTCATGATTACACCAACACAAGAACATAAGTTTACATCAGATAAACCATACAACAGACACAAATACAAGTTAACTTTTGTTGATGGTAGGTCTATTCTATTTGATGATTATGAGAAGATGAAACAGGCATGGATGCAGTTTTCAGAGGTGTGTTCTCATGTAGATGTAGTGGATAAGAAGAAGAGTGGAGGTGGAGGATTTTAGAGTACTTTTGCGGATGCTAGAGTGTCAGTGGTAGACAGGGATATTATAAGGTAGTATAGGGTAGTATCCTTTTGATTCTTAATCATTAATTAAATATAGGTAAGGTGCTCTNNNGTTGTCGTCTTAGGCCACTATGTATGAGATGTCAAGTGCGGATATCTTTATGTCCCGAAACCCTCAAAAAGACTCAAAAACACTCTGAGGTGTGTTATAATAAATGCAGAAAGTCAAAAAAGTCACTTTTTTGGTTTTTTAAGTTTTTCAGTTTTTTAAAAAAGTCATTTTTTTAAATTTCTGAGTTTTTTAAGAATTTTTAATTTTAAATGTTTGTGAAAACCTACGAAAACCTCGGTAGTTCGGCATTATATGTTATAAGAATTGGCGAAAAGTCAGTATTTGCAACATATAATACAAATATCGAGAAAGAATACGAATTTATGTGTGAAAATCCACAAATATTCGAGAATAAGCTGCTCCAGACCTTGGTAAAGGAGGAATCTGTTGGTAAACTATTTCATTCCAGCATAAAGGAAGGAGAACTAGTCCCCGCTGAGAAATAAATGCCTAAAAAGTATAATATTGACCAAGGAGACGCCAATTCGGACGATCTCAACACATATGGATATCAGATTAAGAATATAGACAGGTCCAATAAGAAAAAGATAACACGGATCAGGAAGGATAAAGACAGATAGTGTGCCGATATTATTAGTGGCACACAAATGGTTTCATTATGCATAAAAAAATGCAATAATAGAGTATAAACAAATTCAGAAACCATTTATGTCATTCTTCAAGCACGTATCACTTCACAAATACGACCTAACAGATAAAGGAGTAGCACANGCATGCTACGATGAGATGAAGGCAGAGGGTTACGATATAGTAATCACAGAAAAAGAAATGCAAGTCCTAGCAAAGCACAGATGTGAAGAGTTCAAGGACTACATGAGACCTCTATTTCACTAGGAGGTCTTTTTCATGCCAGAAAATACTTGGATCTACGATACTGTATGGGAGGAGTACAGAGAAGAGCACGGTCACACTATAGACGAGATGAACGAATTCATCTGGCAAGGTAACCGTACAGTAATTAAGGATCTAGAATCCAGAGCAAACAAGATGATGTGGCAGATGGATCAACGTTCCGCTTGGATGTGCGGTGATGAACCACTGTACAGAGTCCCCGAAGATTGTCCCTTTTAATTATGACTATTGCAGACGAACTATTTGATCAGGTTGAGGAACTCAACACATCTCTACGTGAACTAACCGATTATGAGTTAGTTGATTGTAGACAGGCACTCATTGAGAGAACCCATATATTAATGGGACTCGTTTTGGATCTGGAGCAGGAAGATGTGTGACAGTAAAATAAGTGGCACACTCACCCGTTGACATAGTGCCACCAACTGCTATAATTAGTACATAACAAACAAATCAGCATCATGAATTTACAAATTGCAAACGACCTAGTTCTTTTTCTACAGGACATGGCAGCAGACACCAACAACACACCTGACCTAGAACTCGCTACAGACTACCTAGAGTCACAAGACGTAGAAATCACAGATGCAGTTATTGCTGACGTGCAAGAACTCTTATTCCTAAACTTCTAAATTGTACACTATTCTATTCACCCTAATCCTTTTTATTATTATGCGTAAAGTTGAAATGCAAATGAATACAGCAATCAGAAACAGAGTCAACTGGTCTGGTGGCAATACTACAGTCATGATTGANCCAGANAATGCGGATCAAGCAACTGTATACTTACACGGTAACAGAATTGCTCAGGTATGCAGCGAGTTTGTCGCAATCTTTGATGGTGGGTGGCAGAGCAACACCACTAAGAGTAGACTTAATGCATTATGCAACGAGTTCAGACCACAGGCGGGAGTATTTCAAAAAGACTGGACATGGTACATCAGACACGGTAACTCAGTCTTCCCCTTTATAACTGGATCGCTAATCTAGCGGTCCTCTGGGCGTACATCTCGCAGTTTTCTGATTTATGCCAATTGTTGTAAGTCCCAGAAATCACAAAAAGTTAAAAACTGAGGTTTTCTGATTTTCTCAGTTTTTAACTTTTTTCATTTTTCTTATAAATTAATATTATAAGATCTTTCACCAGCGGGGTTTTTTCTATGTCTATGAGTATTTCAGAGATGTATCAGGAGATGATAGATCAATATACTGAAATGTATATGTATCGAAAGGCACATAAAGGGATCAGGGATCCAAGGGTGGATCCACAGGAGGATACCCTCGATGACATGTCAGCCACCGAGGTTGAAATTGAATATACGAATGAGACCTAATGGTCGCATCCGTGATCTTGATAGCAATCTTCGTTCCAGTGTTCCCCATCTTCAAGAACACCTAGACGAGTCATGATAGTGTCATAGATCTCCATAGCACTACGTGACATTCGTCCCGCTGTATAGTCCCAACCCAGATCAGAGAGATCTGAGTATAGGTCTGCGTCATACTTTGGCAAGTTTGCGTACTCTTTAAATGTACTCGACGTCTTGGGCATTGTGATCTCCTAGTTCAATAGAATTTTTAAAAGATGCAACTGCTTTGTCCAGTTGCTTAACATCAAAGCGATCTATAAGGTCGCCATCTTCGCCAACATAATAGAATATTTTGTTAACGTTGCTGATTAGGTCTAGCAGTGCTAGTTCATTAGTAGTGTAACTCATGGTGTAGTGTCCTCGATTAGTTCTTGTACAACATCAGGGAACATATCGTCCCAATAGTTTTTTGCTTCGTCTAGGAATTCATGCTCTCCTAGTTTGTCAAAGTAATTGAATAGGTCATCTGCGACATACTCAGCGAGGTCTTTGGTTGACATGTTGTCCACCATTCTCTCTGTGAGCAACTCTTTTAAATCATTAAGTTGCTCACGGTTTAGGTTAGGCGATTTCATATTCTGGATAGACAACTGGGTTAGTCTCTTCAACTGCTACAATGTAACCTGTCTCGTTGAAATAGTCGTCTGCTAGTTTACATGCTTCCGTAAAGTCACTCACGATCTTTACTGGCGAGGTGTAAACGACATACTGATTAATTCTCATAATCTGATTTGTATATTACTCTCTCATTATAATCACACACATACCAAATACAACACTCAGTGTGACAGTTATATTACTGGCACAGCATGTATTGTATTCCTGCTCCTATCATATAGAATACACATAGTTACACATAAACTATGCATTATTTCAATGTCATTGGTTTTCTCACTGACGAGGAACTGCACCAAGTGTGGGACATATGTGCCAATGCTATGGAGCGTAAAGGTTGGGACGTTGACAACTCAGAGTTGTCCATCCGTGCCTTTGATGACAACTTGAGACAAAACGTGGACTCTGACACAGTTTGTGAACCAGAACCCTGTGGCACTACTCATCCCTATTATTATGAATATTAAGACACGGATCGCCACTCAGTGTGACAATTTATTTTGTGGCATACTCAGGGTTGCAGGATACGCACCCACACTCTACAATACAACTAGTCAAACAAATCAGAACATGACAACAACTTATCAAGCAGATCTTCTCTCACCTGACACAGAATACAACGGGTGGACTAATTACGAGACATGGAATGTCGGTCTCTGGTTAGGTGGTGAGCAGGGACTTTACGAACTAGCACGCCGTGCCTTGGATTATGATCACCTCTTAGAGATGCTCGCAATGTTAGGATCCGAGACAACTGGGGACGGTGTGAGATGGGACGACCCCAAGGTTAACGGTGTGGAAATCAATGAGATGTTGGAGGATTTCTAGATGACAACGTTTATAGTCTGGGGATGCATTAGCATCCTCTTATACATTTTTATCAAGAACTTTAAAAACAATGCCTAACAACTCATTCCCATATCACCCGCTGTACAGTAACGGATCACCCGCAGCACCCGCAGCACTCAGGGTCCTTAACTTTTTGTGTGGTCAAGTCAGCCGCAATGTGCCACTTAAGAAAGTGTCCAATAACAGTAGCAGGAGATGACATATGCTCTATAATATAGTCATAGCATACAACACACTCTATGAAAAGACTCGAACTAATCATGGGCAGGAACATTCCAAACGCAGGAAAGGTTTCAGACAACATGATAAACGACTTCATCAAGCAGGAAATCATTCCACACTTTGAGTACGGAACATTTATTGATGGTGAGGGTTTATGGAAAGGTGAGTTTGAGAACACCAAGATTTTCTACATTGAGGTTGCTGATAATGAAGCAATCGCTACATCAGTTTTATTAAAGCACATTGCCGACAAATACCGCAAGGCATTTAGGCAGGAGAGTGTGCTAGTTAGTGAAGTGTCCACCCAGACAACATTTGTCTAGGGTGATGCACTATAATGTAATTAATTAATCAAATCAGACATGCCAAACCATTGCTTTAACAGAGTGTCCTTTTACTCAGATAATGAGGATCACATCAAAGAACTCTACGAGATTTTTGAATCAGGAACTAACCCTAAGAATGACCTGACAGTATTCGGTCAAATCATACCAGAACCAAACTGGGCAGACATACCACTCAATGAGAACGACGTCAAGGAATACTCATTCTCAAAACCACGTGGCGAGGTAGGTGAGAAACCATACAACCACGTTGATGAAAAATCACCCTTTATGAATGGGTTACGCTTCAAATCAACTAGCGTCATGGATGATCGCTGGTATAACTGGCGAGTGCATAACTGGGGAACGAAGTGGGATTGCTATGATCTCAGCACGGATGATTGCGACTTGCCAAATGGATTTGAAGCGAGTTTTAATACAGCATGGTCACCACCTGAGGAGATATGCTACGCAATCAGAGAGAAATTTGATGGCATCTCTGTGAGTTGGTTTTATGACGAACCAGGTTGTGAAGTCGCTGGTTACCTATAGACCAGTTGGCAAAGTGTCCACTATCTATTGCAATCCTGTAGGTAGTGGACTATTATAATAATATACAAAACAAATCAGATTATGTCAACTTTACATCACGAATCAATTTTTGAAACTATCCTTGACGAGGTATGCGAGGAGTTCGGTATAGAATACGATCCAATGGGTGACCCCGATGTTAACCACGTTATAGACGAAATGGTCATGGAAAGATTTCTAAGTATGGGAGGGTAATCCCATACTGGGCAGTAGGCAAGGGTGAGCGACCCCAGTGGAAGATGCTCTTTAAGTCGAACCTCTACGTAAGACCCAATACTATTGCTTGACCAGCAATCAGTGCACAGACCTGTAACTCTGATAAGCATGGAATTTGCTAGTCGGGGAGATCGGTCAATCTCCTCGCCACCACACAAACCAACAGGGGCAAGGCGATCCGTAAGGATTTAATCTCAATCTGCCAAATTGAGTTGCCCCTCTTAATTGGAACAACACACTAGTGTAAAGCACTGGACTTCAGCTGAGGGGTGTGCCAATTATCAAACTGTCCATTAGGTGTTTACTGATTTCACCTAATGGATTATAATAAGAGTAATCAGACAAAACTTTTATGTTCGACAATCAACTCAGACCATACTATCAGGGTCGAGTCTTAATGAACGACTCAGCACTTAATGACCCTGCTATTATCGCAGTGCTTGACGAAATGGCACTAAGAAATTTCAAAGACAGACCTAGACCTAATGCGGGTACATGGTACATTTCAGATAGGGATTAATCATGGCACATTGCGACGTATGCGAGAACTTCGATTGGGAACACGTGGACGGCGATCCAGAGATCGTCGCCAATATGACCGACGAGGGCAAGCGAAATTTCCAACCTGACCTTTACTACTACTGGGACGGTGATTTTTGCTCAGAGGATTACTATTGGCGGGACGCATTCCCTAATGTTGATTGCATGTGTGAAATATGCTTTGACATTGCCAATACTGAAAAGAAAATCATATGGGCAGACCATTAGGTGTGCCAATAATCAAACTGTCCACTGTGGGTTGCATTTAACCTACGGTGGATTACAATAAGTACATAACAAACAAATCAGAAACACATCATGGCAAACCCAAACGCAAAAGGAGTTAACTACCCAAACGTTGCAGGAATGATCTACGTTGTATTAGAAACAATCGACCCTATCTTCGGATCAAACACAAGTGGGTTTGTACCTATTAAACTAGGTATTTCTTACGGAGATATAAGATCAATGAAATTCAGACTTAAGAAACAGAAGACAGGAAGCAGCAACAGAAAAAGTATCATTGCTTCATTCGCAGTTGACGAGGGAACAGACATTCCAACACCAGAGGGAACACTAGGCGGAGTGTTTGAAATGGAGCAATATCTACACAGCGTGTTCTTAGCGTATGGGTGGAAGAGAGTAGGCGAAGGCACAGAGTGGTTCGCTGTACCACAAGCAGTTGCACAGATGCTTAACGACATCAGAGCAAACAAGAACGGAGCAAACAAAAAGGTTAACTGGGCAGCATGTCCAGAGTTAGCAAGGGCATATGGATATGCACCAGAGCATGACGAAGTGCCATCATTTGCAGAGGAGAGAGCAGTGCAANTAAAAGGGTGCAGATACACTAAGATTAGTACTGTAAAGCGTAGCAAGATGGAAGAGAGAATGGATGCAATCGCACCACGTAGTTATGCTAGAGACTACATGCTAAGAAGAGGTGCAGTTGAGTGTTAAGGTTTGTTAACAATGCTCGCACCTTATCTCAGGTGTTGTTATAATAGAGGTATAAATCAGTTAAGTTTTTAATTATGTTCAACTCATATGTAATCGAAGTCCCAAACACAACAATCAGAGAGGAGAGAACATCTCTCGATGAGTGTTGGGACATATGCTACGACCTAGCACAAGAATATGGTCTAGCAGAGGTCGTGTTCTATGCACTCAACGGAAACAGAGTAGTGCAGGGGTCTTACACAGACGCAGACTAAACACAGTCTCCCGCCCCTCGACAGTTAGTCGGGGGTTTTTTAATGGGGGGTTGGTTGCCGAGCAAAATTAGAAAACGCTAACCTACAAAAGTATCCACTTGACCGAGAAATAAATATTAATAGGAAAATGAAAAACCAAAAACATCAAAACGAAAAAAATTTTCCTGGTAAAAAATCATGAAAAAAGTCGCACACCAATTCTTTGAAGATGACGGATTAGATTACGAAGATATGCTGAATAACTTCGATGACTTCTGTGATCAGTTCGAGAAGAGGGCATCTGAATCATATAATGGAGGTGATCCAAACAATGGAAGAGTTATCAAAGAAATTGAACGAATTGGAGGAGACACTCCTATGGCAGTCCGAGAAGTTGAACACCCTAGAGAAAACTTTGGAGAGACTGGCGAATCCGTCATTGATGTACAAGCGACCAACGAGTGAGGATTACGAGACTGTCGCTCAGACACTCGACTATCTTCACAATAATGTCGAAGGTCTCAAAGAAGATCTCACAAAAGTAGCAAGGGCAGTATAATGTCACATTACACAATAGGTTATCACGACCAACAAAGACATCACTTTGAAATCTGCGAGTATGCAGATAACACATTTGATGCAATTCAACATGCTAAGGAAGATGTTCCTTTTCTGAAAGATCATCCTCAGTATATTGATGAAGTACTATTAGAAGACACATGACTTTCAAAGCACCAGACAAATTACCTTATGATGCATGGTTTGATGAAAATCCTCTGAAGGATTCAAAATATATCGACACACCTACATATGCATCTAGCGATATATCGGTACACCAACAGATGTATGAATTTTGTACTAGAATGTTAGCAAAGATTGGTGGATCTGAAAATGCTTATTGATGTAGATAAAAAAGAACTTGAAGTTATTGTAAGACAGTTGTGGAAGTCTCGGAAGTCTGAAGCAGATGTCAAAGAGGTATATGAGAAGATGGAAGTATATCTAAATATCTGTAACTGTCAACAGCAACAATAATGGCATTTAACTTAGCAGGTCCTCAGACCAAAGATATGCAATCTTCTAATGGTGGTTGTGTATACCCTGCAGCAGTATTAGGTAATGCTCCATTTACTTCTCCTGTAATTAGAGCAGGAGGACAACCATTACAGTATTATACTGCATCAAAAGGTGTACCAGATGCAGTACCTGGTACTGGTGCACCTGGTTGTCAGACTCCACAACCTAGAACTATGATAGTTCAGAATTCTACTGGAGTTTATTTTGATAAGGATTTACCAGCAATTAACAATGGTCAGTGTTTTACACAAGTAGCAGGAGTACAAAGAGCGTTGACAGGACCTTATCAACATGCTACAATAATTATTGGAGGAGGCGGTCCTCCTAGTACTTAACTTAAACATTTTATGGCGAAAGCAAAAGGTGGATATGGAATTGCTGATTCTATAGAGTCAACACCAAAGAAAACAAGACAAGGTACAGGATCACATACTAAGTATTCTGCGACTAGTCGAAATAAAGCAAGGAAAAGATATAGAGGTCAGGGAAAGTGAAGAAGAACTATATTACGAAAGTGAGAAGTCAGTTTAAGTCTTCATATTACTATCTGTTTTGGGGTGCTGCTACTGTGGGAGTTATCGCAGGACAAATCTATGTTGGTTCTGGATATCGAGCAATGGCGAGATCTATGAATAGGTGGTTTGAAGAGACTATAGATA
>FUFK010038015.1_pt1 | contig 40924 bp, 36 predicted proteins | sample 1021851 | NCBI WGS metagenome assembly FUFK01 (sample SAMEA51879418, study PRJEB19060) | metagenome
CGGTATTCTTCAACATTTTTTGTAATTTGTTTACTAACTTCATTAAACTCTTTCTCTATCCATTTATCGGCATCAGTTTTAGCCTCGAATTTATCCTGCTCTTTTGGATAATTATTGATAAATCTTGCTGCGTTCCATATCTTATTGCAAAAATTTCTATAGCCTTTGAGCCTGCCTAATTCAAAACTGATATCTCTGGTGTGGGTAGCTAGAGAGAAAAAAGTCATTCGAACTGCATCAGTGCCATAAGATTCGATGCCATTTGGAAATTGTTTTCTGGTTTTTCTTTCAATCTTTTCAGCTAATCCTTCCTGCATCAAATTTGAGGTTCTTTTTTTGAGTAAGTCACCAAGCTCAATGCCATAGATTAAATCTAGAGGGTCAATAATATTTCCTTTTGATTTAGACATTTTTTGACCATTTTCATCTCTAATTAATCCAGTTACGTAGACATTTTTAAAAGGAATTTTTCCAGTGAACTCTAAACTCATCATCATCATTCTTGCTACCCAAAAAAAGATAATATCAAACCCAGTAACCAGTAAAGATGTAGGAAAGTGAGTTTTAAATGTTGTTGTTTCTTGTGGCCAACCCAAAGAGCCAAAAGGCCACAGTGAAGACGAAAACCAAGTATCTAAGACATCTTCATCTTGAGTAAGTCTTCTATCATCAAGTTTATAAAATTTTCTAACTTCTTTTTCATCATAACCAACATAGACATTACCTTCATCATCATGCCATGCAGGTATCCTATGTCCCCACCAAATTTGCCTGCTTATGCACCAATCTTGAATATTATCCATCCAGTTGAAGTATGTTTTGATCCAATTTTCAGGATGGAAGACCACTTCTTTCTTATTGACGGCTTCATTTGCTTTAGCAGCCATCTCTTTTGTTTTTACATACCATTGATAACTCAATCTTGGTTCAATAACCATATTTGATCTCTCACCTCGTGGCACACTTATCACATGCTTTTCCTCTTTCGCTAAAAGATTCTGTTCTTTTAGTTTTTCTAAAACGACTTTCCTTACTTTGAACCTATCTAGATTTGCAAAATCTTTCGGCACCTCATCATTCGTAAAAGCCTCATCAGTGAATATGTTTATTGGTTCAAATTTTTCAGTATCTTCAGAGATCTCAACGGTATCGGATACCTGATGGAGAGCATATTTTTTTCCAATCTCATAATCATTAAAATCATGTCCAGGTGTAATTTTTAGACAACCGGTTCCAAACTCCATATCAACATAATCATCACCAAGAATTGGGATTTTTCTGCCAACAAAAGGAAGTTCAACATACTTGCCAATGAGCTTTTGATAGCGCTTGTCTTTGGGATTCACAGCAACAGCCATATCACCGAACATTGTTTCTGGTCTTGTTGTGGCAACGGTTACTTTTTCTGAAGAGTCAACAAGAGGATAATCAATATGCCAAATCACACCTTCTTTTTCTTGTCTTACAACTTCAAGATCGGAAACTGCAGTCTTGAGAATTGGGTCCCAGTTTACTAGCCTATATCCTCTATATATCTTCCCAGATCTATATAATTCTACAAAAGCTTTGTTTACAGTTTCACAAAATTCATCATCAAACGTGAATCTATATTTATCCCATTCAACAGTGCAACCAAGCCGCTTAATTTGGGAAGTGATTTTATCTTCAGAAAAATCTTTCCACTTCCAAATTTCCTCTAAAAACTTATCTCGACCTAAATCATTTTTAGTTTTTCCCTCATTTGCTAAATTATTTTCAACAACCATTTGGGTTGCAATGCCAGCATGATCCGACCCTACTTGCCAATATGAATTTGTTCCCTTCATATGGTGATATCTGGTATAGAAATCCATAATGGCATACTGAAAACTATGCCCCATATGCAAGGTACCTGTTACATTGGGTGGTGGGATGACTTGTGAAAAGCTGTTTTTATGGTTGGTTTTATCCAGTGCTCTCTCTGACCAAACCTTAGACCATTTTTCTTCAATTTCTAAAGGATAATACTTCGCTTCCACTAAATTTTCTCGTGCTTAACCTCTATGTTAGCCTTTTGAAGTTTTGAATAAAGCTCTCTAGAAGTTTTAAGAATATTATTATCAGCTTCAGTGGTATATATGAAAGCTGAAAGAAAGTTGTCTTCACTTAAATTAATTTCTGAACTTAATACATGTACTGCATCGAATGACTTATCTCCAATCTCCCCATTAACTTGAACATTTTTGCTATAGAGAAATTCAAGATTATTAGTCTCATGAAATTTTTTTCTTTTTAAATCTTCAAATTTAGCTAATAGATTATTATCAAGATTCAAAAAAACTTTATTTCCTATTTGAAAATTCGAATGAATGTTCTCCAACATAAAATCAAGTGCTTCAGATGTATCTGAAAAACCTGAAAAAAAAGTTGCTTGCATTAAAAATTACTTTTTACGTACTCAAACAATAAGCCTACAGGAACACCTGTTGAGCCTTTAGCTTTTCCTTCTCCAATATCAGCGACACCCGCTATATCAATATGAGCCCATCTATAATCTTTTGTAAATCTAGATAAGAAACATGCTCCTTCGATTGTTCCAGCTGCTCTTCCTGGAGCGATATTAGCAATATCAGCAAAGTTTGAATCTAAATATGTTTGATACTCATCCCACATAGGTAATTGCCAAGCCTTTTCACCAGTAGTTTGTCCAGCTTCAAGTATCTCATCAACCAGCTTTTGGTCGTTGCCCATAACACCAGCAGCAACTGAACCCAATGCTACAACTACCGCACCAGTAAGGGTTGCAGTATTAATAACAACTTTAGGATCATATTTTCCAACATAGGTTAAGGCATCAGATAGTACTAGCCTGCCTTCGGCATCTGTATTTAGAATTTCAACAGTTTGCCCTGACATGCTTGTTACAACATCACCAGGTTTTGTAGCTTTACTTCCCGGCATATTCTCAGAAAGTGCAACTGTGCAAACTAAATTTACTGGAAGTTTTGATTTAGCAACTGCACACATTGTTCCTATTACAGACCCTGCACCTGACATATCCCATTTCATTTCATCCATTTTTTGTGGCGGTTTTAAACTGATNCCNCCTGTATCAAAAGTGACACCTTTTCCTACTAGAACAATTGGCTTAGCTCCCTTTTTACCACCTTTGTACTGCATAGTTACCAATTTAGCTGGTTCAATACTTCCTCTTGAAACTGATAGCAAACAGCCCATGCCAAGTTTTTTCATGTCTTTTTCTTCTAATATTTCAACTGAAAAACCACCGATATCTTTAGCTAGACCCTTTACAGCATTTGCAATGTAAGCAGGAGTTGCATGATTTGCTGGTCTATCTCCTAAGTTTCTTGCAGTATTAGCCCCAGAGCCTACATTGTAACCAAGTTCAACAACTCTTTTTTGTGCTGCACTGGCACTTTCTACGGCTAGCGAAACATTTTTCAGNATNAATTCTTTTTTGGTATTTGGATTTGTATCTGTGTACCTATAGCTTACTTTTTCAGCAGTTTTAGCTAAATCAAAAAGGAAATTATCATCTTTAAAAAGATGACTTGTATCAGCATAAATTACAGCATTCTTTACGGCATATTTATCTAAATTTGCAAANAGGCCTTTCATCCAAGCGTATTTTTTGTACTCAGATTTATTTTTATTGAAGTCTCTTAATACTAAAAAATCTCCTTTAAGTCCTGTAAGTTCTTTGCTCAAAAAAAGCGATGATCTTTTTTCATCTGCAAAAAAGTTTGAAACTTTTTTCTTAAGTTCTTTGTCAAATAATTTAGAACTTTTAAATCCACTTTTTGAAAAGAATGATAATGCAAATTGCTTTTTATCAACTTCTGAATACTTTTTTAGCTTTACGCTGTCTAATGCTTTATAGAATTTCATTTTTTCTCCTTTTTGATATTCTTAAGAGGTGATTATTTCACGCTACATCCGTAATGAAATTATAGTAAACATTTGCTGGATTTCTCTAGTACTTTTTGGATTAGTTTTATTTTCGCGGTTCAATATTTTCTTGGGGCAAGCCCAAGTAGGGAAAATGTCTTCAGAAATTATTTTCATTGTTTTAGCATTATTTTCACCTGAATTATTAAGTATTATTTTTCCCATCAGTGTATTTTTAGGTATAGGTTTTGTACTGACACCTATTTACAAGAGTAGATATGCCGTTTTAGAGGCAAGTTCTTTTTCAGTTGGCAAGCTTTTGTATGGTCAAAAATTTCTTCTATTGAGTATTTTTTCCTTTTCACTATTTCTTAGTCTTTGGCTTTCTCCATACTCTAAAAATGAAGGCCAGAAATTAATAGATGTTGACAATAATTTTGCTGCAAAGATTGCAGAACCTAAAGGACTTGTACAAATTCAGAAAAATAAATTTAATGTGTTCGGAACTAAATCTGAAAATGGATATGAAGATCTTATATTTATTAATTCTGATGATGTTGAAAAGTTTATGTATGGTCNNTCTGGTTATGTNGATCAACAAAACTTAGTACTAGAAGATGGATTTCTNTACGATAATNAAAATAAAGCAATATCGCGTTTTAATANNGCNAANGTNCCTCTTCNAACTTCAACGGATGANNATTATNTAGGCATAGTTGAGCTATTTAATAATATTAATGCAGAAAATTTGAGTGAATTATTTAGTAGATTAACTATTCCAATATTTTGCTTATTTTCTGCAATTTTTTCCCTTATTTTTTCAACTTTTAGTAATTTTTTAGGCAGAGAAAAATGTTATTTGATCTTGGCTCTNATAAATATTTTGTANCTAATGTTTGTTTTNTCCTCTNTGGGTACTTTTTCCACATCCNTTATTGCANTATTTTTTGATTATTTCACAGTNCATATTGTCTATTTATTNTTGCTTTCATCATTATTNTTTAAAAAAACAAAAAGGTTTCTAGGTTATGAAGGTTTATAGATACATTTTTTTCAAAGCACTTCTTTCAGTTTTAGGTGTGACTTTAATAATTAGTTTGATCGATATCTCTTTTAACTTTTTCTCTCAAATAGAGGATATTAGCAGTTCATACTCTTTTAGAGATGCGCTTGTTTTCGTATTTATGAGTCAACCATTTAGAACTAGAGAGTTTTTATATTTATGCATAGTCGTGGGATTATTGGCAACTTTCATTGACCAAAGGTTTTTGAGGTCAATTAATGTATTGAGACAAGCAGGACTAAAAAAATTTAATTTAGCTTTGTTACTATTTTTCCCCCTAGCCTTAATAAATTTTTCAACATTTGAATTTCTGGTGCCAGATTTAACTAAGGATGCATTTGAATTTAGAAAGTCTAAGGTTGAATCCAGCAGCAAAGAGCCTCCTATAGTTATTGAAATTAAAGGAGATATCCAAAACGGATTTCAAATAGTTTCAGAGAAAGTCCATGTAAAGTTTGGCGCTGATGGATCTGTTAAAAATGATAGNCAAGAAACTGAAAATTTTAAAAATTTAAATTTNAATACAAACTTAAAGTATCTAACTTTTTCCGAATTATATGCGAGCACCAATACTGCATTTGAAAATTTTAACCTAGTGGTTAANACTGAACTNTTAAGACGTAGTCTTAATTTTATTTCTTATTTTTTTATTTTCTTAATAGGTTTAGAAATTCTTTTTTCATTCAATAAGGCTCTAAATGCAAACAGGATTTTTGTTTACGGTTTTGGAGCTTGTTTATTTTATTCATTTATCGAAAAAATGATCGTAGATTCGATTGATGTGTTTTCTTTGCCATACCTTATTCAAGCCTTTCCGATTTTGCTTATTCCAGTTTATATATTGCTAAGAAGAAGATATTTTTTTAGCTAATCGAATCCGTAAGATTCTATCAGCAAGACATTTTTTATCCTTATCAAAAAGAATCCAAATGAAATTAATTGGAATTGTTAAGAAGGATAACGAAAACCTCTTTAAAGAATCAAATATTGAAAGAGGAGTTCCACTATCATTTTCTAAATAGTGATTCCAGGTTGCCATTCCAAGTGTAGTTCTGCCATTTGACCAAAAATAAACGTAATAAAAAATAGTAGTAGCGAGTATTACTAGAATTCCCAAAGGTGTATTTGCATAATCATCATTTCCTGAGAAAAATCTGAAAATAAATAAAACTAAAAATGCATTCAAAAACCAAAAAGAAACTACCAGAAATGAATCATAGGTAAATGACATTAGTCTTGAAAAAAGGCTGGCTTTGGTAAAGTTTTTATTCATTTTATGTTAACGTAGGCAATCATAACTTATGAATCAGGCTCTGCAAAATACAGGTACTTTTTTAGGTCATCCAAAAGGTCTTTTTATATGTTTTCTAACTGAGATGTGGGAGCGTTTTTCCTACTATGGAATGCGTGCACTGCTTATTCTTTACCTCACAAAACATTGGGAGTTTACTGATTCAACCAGTTACTTAATTTATGCTGCTTACACATCATTGGTTTACATTACTCCGGTGCTTGGAGGTATGCTGGCAGATCAAATTTTAGGTTCAAAAAAAGCTGTAACTTTTGGTGCGATACTTCTAGTGTTTGGTCATTTAGGCATGGCTATTGAAAACAGTGAGCAAATATTTTATTTGTCTTTAGCTTTAATAGTTTCAGGTGTTGGTTATCTGAAACCAAATATTTCAACAATGGTCGGCGCCTTGTATAAAGAGGGAGATTCTAGGAGAGATTCGGGCTTTACAATTTTTTACATGGGAATAAATATTGGTGCTTTTACAGCTACTCTTTTGTGTGGTTATTTAGGTGAAGAAATAGGATGGGCTTACGGTTTTGGTGCTGCTGGTATTGGAATGCTTTTTGGTTTGATGATATTTCTTTGGGGGCAAAAATATCTTGCTGGTCTAGCAGAACCACCAACAGATAAATATAGAGAAACTTTTTATCTAGGCGGTCTTGCTGCAGGAACATATGAAATTTGGGCATATATTGCTGGGGTAGCTATGGTCCTTGTGACTTGGTTTTTAGTTCAAAACTCTGCAATTGTAGGTACATTGTTAGGAGGATTTGGAGCACTTTTCATAGGTGCTTGGTTGCTTTATGCATTATTTAGATGCGAACAAGAAGAGAGAGATAGATTGATTGTGGTGGGCATATTGATATTTTTCTCTTTGATTTTTTGGGCTCTTTTTGAACAAGCTGGCTCCTCACTAAATATTCTTACAGATAGGGGTGTTGATAGAGTAATTTTTGGTTGGGAAGTTCCAGCTTCAATGTTCCAATCTCTTAATGCCGGTTTTATTTTTACAATAGCCCCTCTTTTTGCATTTTTATGGATTGCACTTGCGAAAAGAAATATTGAGCCCTCAACACCAGTCAAATTCTCTATAGGAATCTTTTTTGTTGGATTAGGTTTTCTTGCGCTTGTTTATGGAATGGAATCTTCAGATGGATTGCAGACTGGCATTATCTGGATAGTTTTAATTTATTTGCTGCACACACTTGGAGAATTATGTCTATCACCTGTTGGCCTATCATCAGTAACCAAACTTTCCCCACAAAGAATTGTCGGATTCATGATGGGTATGTGGTTTTTTGCTTCTGCTGCAGGAAATTTTGTTGCAGGTGAAATTGCTAAAGCAACGGCAACAGACGTTTCAGGTGCTTCANCAGATGTGTACGATCTAGTGCAAAAACAATCCTTTATTGATGTTTATACAAATGTTGGTCTAATGGCCGTTGGAGTTGCTTTTGTATTACTTCTTTTATCTCCGCTTCTAAATTCAAGATCACACGGAATAAAGTAGTTTAATTAGAAGAATTTATCTTTAGAAAGAACTCTAATTTATTATCCTCACTTTCTTCAGAAGTTTTCATAAAGACAACATCTAAATCAGAATCAATATCAAGATCTATAAAAACGCTCTGTTGATTTTGAAATGGTAGATTTTCAATTCCCAGTTCTAAATCATCAAAGGCTTTAAATTCAAAAACTGTATTTCCCTCATCATCCTGAGATTGTTGTTTTTCAAGGATAATAAAGTTTGCAGAATTAGCACCAAAGTTNTTAAAGGTCAGAATGATATCCCCACCATCGAGATCTTGATCATAGTCTGCTATTAGAAGGTTTTTATTGATATTCGAACTACCACTTCTTGTAAAACTTACATCAGTTCTGTTATCGAAGATATTTACTTCTCCTGTTTCAAAATGTGCAAGTGTATTTGTATTTGAAAGGTTAAATAAATCCAATGGCTTCTCATCTCCAATCACAAACATGTCTGGGTTTACATCATTATCAAAATTGATTGTAGTTATCTCTTTCGCAAGAATTTGATTTTGATATACAGTAGTGCCATCCCAACTACTTAAACCGCTTGTTCTTGGAACAGTAACAAAAACACCCTGATTATTTGCATCGTATCCAGAGAGCACTAAATCTTGGTTAGCATTATTATCAAAATCGAACACTGTTAGAGAACTTAGTGTTAAGTCCTTCACATTTGTATTATCGTATTCTATAGCTTCGAAGCTAGGACCATCCGCTGCTCCAGCAACAATCCAGTATTCAGACGTATCACCAAGAATATAGAAATCAGGAACTCCATCAGCACTCCTGTCAATTTTGCCCATCAATCTAATTTTTGTGCTATTTAAATCAAAATTTGTTTCGTTAGCAATTAAATCAAAATTTTGTGAAAGTCCAACAAGTTCAGCTCCAGATAAAATACAAAGTTGATGTGTTCTATCTGAACTCAAAGAATCGTTGGAACCAATCAAGACATCCCAAAAAGTGTCATTATTTATGTCAGCTGAGATCATTTGTGCTGAAGCTTGACATCCCTCTATTAAAAGTTCCTCTATATATGGAGCTGGCCCGCCGATAACCTGAAAATATTTTGTACTCTTAAAGCTTGAGTCATTTTTATCTTTAAATTCAACAGCAAATAATGCATCGCCATTAAAATCTCCATTGAAATCACCTCTCGTGACACTGCTTATACTTGCTTTTTCTGAAGCTGGAAATGAAATGCTTAAATTAGGTTCTGATTGTGCTGCATATATAAAGTGTTCCTTTACAGATTTGCTTACGTCTACTGCAACTCCTCTATTGATAAATTCGTTATTTCTTCTGCACTCCATTAAGAAATTAAAAATACCTCTTCTTTTTATGGCAAAACTTTCTGTTCCACTTAGAGCTTTTTCTCCACTCCAGTACCCTTCGCCATAACATTGGCTTCCGTTTGATTCCCAAGAAACGCTGAATTCTTCGTTGTAGGCTACTTCACCAGAGGATATAGAAATATCTAAGTAAAGTTCTTCTAGCTCATCCTGTTGCACTCCACAAGAAGTAAGAAGAATTGATGTTATTAAGAATTTTAATAGTTTAGTTTTCATTAAATGAGTACATTCTATACCAAACTCTAGCTCTTTACCTTACCGTTCAAGTTTAATAGTGTTTGTTCGTAAATTTTAGTTAGTTTATTTAATTCTTTCTTTTCAATCTTTTCATCTATTTTATGAATTGTTTCAAATTTAGGTCCTATTTCAACAATTTCAGCATCTGTTTCTGCTACAAATCTCCCATCTGAGGTTCCTCCACTACAACTTATTTTTGGCTTTTTGCCCATGACATTTTTTACTGCCTCACTAACTGAATCAGCGAGTTGATTTGGATTTGAATAAAATGGTTTAGCGTTAGAATCAAAATTTATTTCATATTTGATTTTGTTCTCCTCTAAATAATTAACAATAGTTTTTTGAATATTTTCATAGCTTGTTTTGGGGTTATGACGAATATTGATTTTTAAATTGAGTTCACCTGGAACAACATTATGTGTGCCTAACCCCCCATGCATGTCAGCAACTTGCAAGGAAGTCGCTGGAAAATATTCATCTCCTGAATCCCACTCAATTGAGTTTAGGAAATCAACTAATTTTGCAGCCTTATGAATAGGATTATCTACCTTATCTGGGTAAGCTGAGTGACCTTGTTTGCCTAAAATTTTTAAATCAATATTTACAGAGCCTCTCCTACCAACTCTTATATTATCTGCAGTATTCTCAATAGAAGAGGGTTCACCAACAATACAGTAGTCAAAACTTTGTCCTCTATTTACTAATTCTTTTATAACCATCTTTGTCCCATTTTTGGCTGGACCTTCTTCATCAGATGTCAGTAATACCGCTAAGGAGTATTTGAGCTTTTCTAGATCAATGTTTTTGAGAGCAGCAAGAAAAGCAGCAACTCCTCCTTTCATATCACAGGCTCCTCTACCATGAATAAATTTTTCATCTTCTACAGCTGCAAAAGGATCATGAGTCCATAATTTTTCTGGTCCAGTTGGTACAACATCAACATGTCCTAAAAAAAATAGCAATGGACCTCCATTGTCATATACGCTCCAAATATTATCTACGTCTTCGAAAGGCATGAATTCGTTTTGAAATTCTAATTTCTCTAAGTAATCAGCAGTAAACTTTAAACATCCACCATCAGAGGGAGTAATTGATTTTCTTGAAATCAATTCTTTGGCTAATTCTATTTCTAACATTAGTTATTATCGTGAAGCGTCTTATTCAACTTAAATTTATTTTTATTTGATTTTGCGCAAACCTTTCCTGTCATTGAATCTCTAAAATATAAGATGTTATTTTTTCCACTAAGTTCAATAGCTTTTACAATTTTTTCTTCTTCTACTAAAGTAATTTTCATCCCTGAAGTGATATAGAGTCCGGCTTCAACAATACAATCATCTCCAAGAGAAATNCCNATTCCTGCATTGGCACCAAGAAGACATCTTTGGCCNATTGAAATTTTTTCTTCGTTTCCACCTGAAAGCGTGCCCATGGTTGAAGAACCACCACCTAGATCGGAGTCTTTGCCAACAAACACTCCAGATGATATCCTGCCTTCAATCATATTTGGGCCCTCAGTACCAGCATTAAAATTTATGAATCCTTCATGCATTACTGTTGTGCCTGCACCAAGATATGCTCCTAATCTGACTCGTGATGTATCAGCTATTCTGACATTTTCCGGCATTACATGATCTGTCATTCTTGGAAATTTATCTATTGAGTCGATCATTCTGAATCCATCNTTNATTCTATGNGCAATTCCNTCAATCCACATAAGATTTGGTAAAACCTCAAATATATTTTCTAAATTAAGTTCATTTGGTTTGTATAAGCGCCAAGAAAGTAAGTGCAATTTCAAATAAGCTGTTGGAATATCCTCTATAGGTGCATCCTGAATAAAATGTACCTCGAGATTAGTGCTCCATTTTTCCTCTTTATTTTTATCTGGCACCTCATCAAAAGTGAAAGAGTTATTTTTTTCCATTGATTTAGAAAGCCCCTCCTTGGAGAAATAAATTTGAAGAAAACCTTCAGAATCCATCAATGCTTGTCCAGATGCTTTTATGGGTAATTTCATTATTTTTCTTCTTCTCTTAATGTAAGAATTTCATAACCATGTTCAGTTATAGCAATTGTATGTTCCCATTGCGCTGACAATTTTCCATCTTCAGTAACAACCGTCCATCCATCTTTCAACAATTTTGTTTTATGAGAGCCTAAATTAATCATTGGTTCAATTGTAAAAACCATACCTTCTTCAAGCTTTATGCCTTCTCCTTTATTTCCAAAATGAGTAATTTGAGGGTCTTCGTGATAAATCTTACCAATTCCGTGACCGCAGTAATTTTTAACAACAGAGTAGTGGTTTTTCTCTGCATGTGTCTGAATGGCGTATCCAATATCTCCAGTGAAAGCCCCAGGTTTACATACTTCTATTCCTTTAAACATACATTCTCTCGTAATGTCTACAAGTCTCTTTACATGTGGCTGTGACTTGCCAATTAAAAACATTTTTGAAGTGTCACCATGCCAGCCATCGACTATGACGGTAATATCAATATTGACAATATCTCCGTCTTTGAGAATCTCTTTATCAGATGGAATTCCATGACAAATGACGTCATTTATTGAAGTACAAAGTGTTTTGGGATAATCGTTATATCCAACATTTGCAGGAATGCATTTTAATTCNTCTGTTATATATTTATATGCAACATTATCNATTTCTTCAGTGCTAATACCTACTTGCACAAAATCTTCTAAATACTCCAAAACTTTTGCGGCATAATTGCCAGCAATTTTCATTTTTTCAATGTCATTTTTACTTTTTAGAGAAATAGACATACCTGATATTCTAATTGAACTATAAATTATCTAATAACTTTTCTATAGTATCTGATAGCAAGATGAACTTTCCAGCTAAACTCCTTCTAGAAGATGAAACAATTTTCGAAGGAGAAGGCTTTGGATGCGAAACATTAGGTGTTGGAGAAGTAGTATTCAATACCGCAATGACAGGTTACCAAGAAATAATTACCGACCCATCTTACGATGGTCAAATGATCACTTTCACTTACCCTCACATAGGTAATACGGGAATAAACTCTGTAGATTACGAGTCTAAAAAGATTTTTGCTCGTGGATTAATTGTCAGAGACTTTTGCACCTTCCCAAGCAATTGGCGATCTGAACAAAGTTTAGATGATTACCTTAAATTAAATAAAACTATATGTATCTCAAATATTGATACTAGGTTTTTAACAAAAAAAATTAGAGATGAGGGTTGTAAGGTAGGTGTAATATACCCATCAGAAAAAATAACTGATAAAGAAGCTATGATACAAATCAAAGACTTCGGCTCAATTTCTGATAAGAATCTTATAAAAAATGTAGCGACGAATTCAAAATTTATTATTGGGGAGAAAAAAAATAAGTCGCAGAAGAGAATTGCTGCAGTAGATTTTGGAGTAAAAGAAAATATTCTTAGAATTTTTAAAGATATGGGAGCAGTAATAGAAGTTTTTCCTCCTGACTGCACTGCTGAAGAGGTTTTAAATTCAAAACCTGATGGAATATTCTTTTCTAATGGGCCAGGAGATCCAGAGGTTTTATCTCATGCTGTATCTCAAATAAAGCTTTTAATGGAAAAAAATATTCCAATGTTTGGAATATGTCTTGGACATCAATTAATGTCCCTTGCGTATGGCTTAAAAATTATGAAAATGCCATTCGGACATCACGGTGCTAATCATCCGGTACATGACTTAGAGACTAACGAGGTCTTTATCACATCCCAAAATCATAACTTTGCTGTAAAGGAGCCAATTAATAATGACAGTATCAAAATCACACATAAGTCACTATTTGATAACACTATTCAAGGATTAGCTCACAAAGAAAAACCATTTTATTCAATTCAATGTCATCCTGAAGCAAGTCCTGGACCAAAAGAATTTGAAGTGCTATTTAAAAAATTTTTTAAGGAAATGAATGCCTAAAAGAGATGATATTAAGACAATATTGATCGTAGGCTCGGGCCCAATAATAATTGGTCAGGCTTGTGAGTTTGATTATTCAGGAACTCAAGCGTGTAAGGCACTTCGTGAACATGGTTATAGGGTTGTTTTGGTTAATTCTAATCCTGCAACAATTATGACTGATCCCGAGATTGCTGATGCAACGTATATAGAGCCTGTTAACTGGAAAACTTTAGAAAAAATAATTGCCAAAGAAAAGCCTGATGCAATATTGCCTACCATGGGAGGACAAACAGGATTAAATGTTTCTTTAGATCTTGCTACCAAAGGAATATTAAAAAAATATTCAGTTGAAATGATAGGGGCTAATCAAGATGCTATTGATAACGCTGAGGATAGAGAAAAATTTGATACTTGCATGAAAGAACTTGGGTTGGAAACACCAAAATCAGGATTTGCACATTCTATGGAAGATGCATGGAAAATACAAAAAGAGATTGGATTGCCGTGTGTTATTAGGCCTTCTTTTACTCTTGGTGGAACAGGAGGAGGAATAGCATATAACTTTAAGGAATTTGAAGAAATTTGTTTGAATGGTTTAAAGCTTTCTCCAACCAATGAACTTTTAATAGACGAATCTCTAGTCGGTTGGAAAGAATTTGAGATGGAAGTTGTAAGGGATAAAAATGATAACTGCATAATCGTTTGCTCTATAGAAAATATTGACCCAATGGGAGTACATACTGGAGATTCAATTACAGTTGCGCCCGCTCAAACTCTTACAGATAAAGAGTACCAAAAAATGAGAGATGCATCGTTTAAGATTTTAAGAAAAATAGGAGTTGAAACTGGTGGTTCAAATGTTCAATTCGCAATAAATCCAGAAGATGGTCGAATGGTTGTTATTGAAATGAACCCAAGGGTTAGTCGTTCATCAGCATTGGCCTCAAAAGCTACAGGTTTTCCTATTGCAAAAATAGCAGCTNTNTTAGCTGTTGGTTACACCTTGGATGAACTAAAAAATGATATTACAAATGGTAAAACCCCAGCATCATTTGAACCCTCAATTGACTACGTTGTAACAAAAATACCAAGATTTAATTTTGAAAAATTTCCAGAAACAGACCCTAGACTTACAACGCAGATGAAGTCGGTTGGAGAGGTAATGGCAATTGGTAGAAATTTCCAAGAGTCATTTCAAAAAGCTATAAGGTCTATGGAAAACGGTCTTATGGGTTTAGAAACTGTTCTTAAGGATACAGAAGGAAATGGATCTTTAAAGCTAGAGTTAACAACACCTGGCGAGAGAAGACTGTGGTACATTGCTGATGCTTTTAGAAGAGGCTGGAAAATGGAAGAAATATTTGAATCATGTGGTGTTGACCCATGGTTTTTATATCAGATAAAAGATTTAGTTCTTGATGAAACAAAATTAAAAGCAAGCAAAATTGAAGAACTTAATAAAAAAGAGTTATTGAGACTCAAAAGAAAAGGTTTTTCTGATAAAAGAATAGCGGATTTATTAAATGTTGATGAGGTAGAAATAAGAGACTTAAGGACAGCTCATAAAGTTCATCCGACTTTTAAAAGAGTTGATTCATGTGCTGCAGAATTTGAAAGCTCAACAAACTATCTATACTCAACTTATGATTTCGAGAATGAATCTACTGAATCAAAAAATAAGAAAATAATAGTTTTAGGAAGCGGCCCTAATCGTATTGGTCAAGGNATTGAATTTGATTATTGCTGTGTGCAAGCTGCATTGGCTTTCAGAGAAGAGGGTATTGAAACAATAATGATTAATTCAAATCCTGAGACTGTGTCAACAGATTTTGATGTATCAGATAAATTGTACTTCGAACCTATAGTAAGTGAGGACGTTCTAGAAATTATTAGACATGAAAAACCTGAGGGAGTTGTGGTTCAATTTGGGGGCCAAACACCTCTTAAACTCACAGACGAGTTGCAAAAAAATGGTATAAAGATTTTAGGTACTCCTCCAGAATCAATAGATATTGCTGAGAATAGAGAAAAATTTAAAGCTTTTTTGTCAGACTTTAATTTTTTACAACCTGAAAATGCTGCTGCTAAAAATGAATCTGAGGTTTTCAAATCAGTAGAAAATCTTGGCTATCCAGTCATAGTGCGGCCTTCTTATGTTTTAGGGGGAAGGGCAATGGAACTTATAGCTACAGAAAATGATTTGAGAAATTACCTTACAAATATGGTTGAAATTTCTTCTGAAAATCCCTTGCTAATTGAAAAGTTTTTAGATGATGCTCTTGAATTAGATATCGATGTTGTATGCGATGGTGAAAAGGTTTTAGTTGGTGGAATACTGCAACATATCGAAGAGGCTGGTATTCACTCTGGAGATTCAGCTTGTTCTTTCCCTCCTTATAGTGTGGGTGATGACCAATTACAGANTTTAAAAAAAGAAATTAAAGCTATTGCAAGAAAGTTAAATGTTGTGGGCCTCATGAACGCTCAGGTCGCAATTAAGAATAATAACCTTTACATGATTGAGGTAAATCCAAGAGCTTCAAGAACAATTCCATTTTTATCAAAGTGTATAGGCATTTCTCTAGCAAAAATTGCTTCAAAGGTTATAGCTGGTAAGTCATTAAAAGACCTAGGTATTACTGCTGAAATTCTACCAACAAGTTATGCAGTAAAGGCACCAGTCTTTCCATTTAATAAATTTAGAAAAGTTGATCCTATTCTTGGGCCTGAAATGAAATCAACTGGAGAAGTAATGGGAAGAGGTAAAACTTTTGGAGAAGCATTTGGAAAATCAATGATGGGAGCTGGACAGTTAATTCCCTCCGAGGGTAATGTTTTTATAAGTGTAAAAGATGAAGACAAATCACAACTAAAAACACTTTGTACAAAACTAAAAGGTCTAGGTTTCAAATTTATTGCAACAAAAGGAACAGGATTGAAAATGAAAGAAGATGGTTTTGAAGTTAAAATAATAAATAAGGTTATGGAAGGAAGGCCGCACATTGTCGATGCAATTTTAAATAATGAAGTGTCTATGGTTATAAATACAACTGAGGGTCGACAATCTATAAAAGATTCCTACTCGATAAGAAGATCTGCTTTAGAACATAGTGTTTTTCTCACAACAACAATTTCAGGAGGTTTTGCAATTGTTGAGTCTCTAGAACAAGGGGAGAAAGTTTGGTCATATGATGCTCTTCAAAATTCGTAGTTATGGATAAGAAACCTATTACTCCCGAGGGTCATAAAAGGCTTAAGGATGAACTTGATTACATTAAAAATATTAAACGTCANGACATCATAGANGCAATTTCAGAAGCAAGAGCTCACGGAGATTTAAAAGAAAATGCTGAGTATCATGCTGCTAGGGAGGAACAAGGTTTGAATGAGGCAAGAATTAGAGAAATTGAAGAGGCTTTATCTCTATCAACAGTAATTGAGTACAAAGATTTAGGGAATGAAAACATAGTAAAGTTTGGCAGTCTGGTAACAATACTTGATCTAGATTCATCCGAGAAAAAAACATATCAAATTGTCGGTGAGTTTGAAGCTGATATTGATAACAATACTATTTCAATTACAACACCAATTGGCAAAGCTCTTCTTAAAAAAGAGACTGGTGATGTAGTCGAAGTTGATACACCGAGTGGATTAAAAGAATTTGAAATACTTGAAATCAAAATAAGTTGAAAGATTTTTCAGATAATTGGGCAGAAAAAGCCAAAAAACTTGGCTATAGATCTAGGGCAAGCTTCAAGCTTGACCAAATTGAAAACAAGTACAAGATTATTTCCAGATCAGATTTAATTTTTGAACTTGGCTCAGCGCCAGGAGGATGGTCGCAAATAATATCTAAGCATATGAAAAANGAATCAAAATGTTTTTCTTTTGACCTTCTTTCAATGAGTGAGGTAAAAAATATTTCCTTTTTTCAAAAAGATATAACTTCGAGTGAATTTAACTCACTAGCTAAAAATTATTTTAACGAAGTTGATTTAGTTCTGAGTGATATGTCTGTAAATTTATCTGGAATTAGTATAAAAGATGAAGAAGAGAATAAAGAATTGAACTATTCCACCATTAATCTATCAAAAAAGTTACTAAAAAAACGAGGAAATTTATTAATTAAGACTTTTAATAATAGGAATCTTCCTGAAATAAAAAGTCTTTTTAAGGGTCTATTTAATAAAGTTATAGCAGAAAAACCACCTGCTTCAAAAACTTCTTCGAAAGAGGTTTATTTGTTAGGATTAGACCTTAAATAAATAATTATGAAAAATTTGGGGAAAAACATCTTTTTTTGGCTGATAGTTGGAAGCTTGGCTTTCATGCTATTAGAAAACTATCAAATGGGAGCTTCGAAAGAAGAGCTTTCATTTACTGAATTCAAAAACGAAGTTAAAGCAAAAAAAGTTAAATCAATTGTTTACAAGAAAGACAGAGAGACAATTGAAGGTGAGAGACTAAATGGAACAAAATTCACTACTAATGCTCCAGTTTACTTAATTGACGATGATCTTCGATTAAGTATTAAAGAGGCAGATGTTGCAGAGACTGTTGAAAAAGTAGAACAGCCAAAGTGGTGGACACAGTTACTTGTAGGAGCTTTTCCTTTGCTTCTATTATTGGGCATTTTCTTTTTATTCATGAGACAGATGCAGGGAGGTGTTGGAGGTAAAGGTGGCCCAATGACTTTTGGTAGAAGCAAAGCAAAACTACTGGATGGCGGACATGTAAAAACAAATTTCTCAGATGTTGCAGGATGCGAAGAAGCAAAAGACGATGTAAAAGAGCTTGTAGATTTCCTCAAAGATCCAGCTAAGTTTATAAAAGTCGGAGGCAAAATACCTAGAGGTATTCTTATGGTAGGGCCTCCTGGAACAGGTAAAACTCTTTTGGCTAGAGCAGTTGCTGGTGAAGCAAAAGTTCCATTTTTCACTATCTCAGGTTCTGATTTNGTTGAAATGTTTGTCGGAGTTGGAGCTTCAAGAGTGAGAGATATGTTTGAGCAAGCAAAAAAACATTCTCCATGCATAGTCTTTATTGACGAAATAGATGCAGTAGGAAGNCATAGAGGCGCAGGACTTGGAGGTGGTCACGATGAAAGAGAGCAAACCTTAAATCAACTTTTAGTCGAAATGGATGGGTTTGAAGAAAACCTTGGTGTAATAGTAATTGCAGCCACCAATAGACCAGATGTATTAGATCCAGCACTTTTGAGACCAGGTAGGTTCGATCGTCAGGTTATGGTTGGTTTGCCAGATATAAAAGGAAGAGAGCAAATCTTAAATGTACATCTTAAAAAAGTCCCAATAGATAAAACTGTAAATTCTGAAGTGATTGCTAGAGGCACCCCAGGTTTCTCTGGAGCGGATTTAGCCAATTTAGTAAATGAGGCTGCATTACTAGCTGCAAGGAATAATGTAAAAAAAGTTAGCCAATCTGAACTTGATTACGCTAAGGACAAAATAATGATGGGAGCTGAAAGAAAATCAATGATTCTTAATGACGAAACTAAAAGAATTACAGCATATCATGAAGCTGGACATGCAATAGTAGGTCTCAATTTGCCAGATCATGATCCGGTTTATAAAGTAACTATCATTCCAAGAGGGGGAGCCCTTGGTGTAACGATGTTTCTTCCAGAAGAAGATATTTACATGAAATCTAAGAAAGCAATTCTAAGTCAAATCACCACACTTTTTGGAGGCAGGGTTGCGGAAGAGATAATTAACGGCAAAGAGGCAATTACAACCGGAGCGTCAAATGATATTGAGAGAGCCAGCGAGTTGGCAAGAAACATGGTAACTAAATGGGGATTCTCTGAAGAGCTTGGTACTCTTAAATATGACGATGAGGACGAGAGCCCTTTTTTAGGAAGAACAGCAGCATCTAAAAAAAGAACATTTTCAGACGAGACAGCACAAAAAATAGACTTTGAAGTTAGATCAATTATTCAAACATGCTATGAAAAAGCTGGAACTATCCTTTCAAAAAATCTTGATAAACTTCATAATATGGCGGATGCACTCTTGAAATATGAAACTATAGATCAAGAGCAGATCTCAGATATAATGGCTGGAGCATTTCCGAGGGAGAAAAATGATGACAATCAAAAGGGAAAGGAAAATAATAAAGTTAAAACATCTTCAAGCTCTAAACCTGTCCAAGATTCTTAAGACATGAAATATGGTACTGACGGGTTCAGAGGCCCAGTTGATACACATGTAACTTCTGAGTTTTGTCTAAAGCTTGGCTTTCACACTGGCTGTTTGCTAAAAGACAAAGGATATGAATCAGTAATTATTGGAAAAGATACAAGAGTTTCAGGTTATATGCTTGAGTCAGCTTTACAAGCAGGTTTTATTTCGGCGGGCATTGATGTAAAACTTGCCGGACCTATTCCTACTCCAGCAGTATCTTTTTTAACGTCAACTTATTCAGGACAATTCGGAGTTGTAATAAGCGCAAGTCACAATCCTTTCCAAGATAATGGAATTAAGTTTTTTAACCGGCATGGAAGAAAAATTTCTGAGGAATTTGAAAACTTAATTACAGAAAAAGTTAATTTACCTATTAAGCCTGTACCTGTATCAAAGTTAGGAAAAGCCTTCAGGATTGATAGTGCAACGGGCAGATACATTGAATATTGTAAAAGTACATTAAGAGGAGCTTCGAATTTAAGAGGTTCAACTATACTTGTTGATGCTGCCCATGGTGCGAATTATAAAATTACACCTATGTTATTAGAAGAGTTAGGTGCAAAAGTTATAAGAATAAATTGTGAGCCTGACGGATTTAATATAAACAAGGCAAGTGCAGTCTTGGAGCAGGATAAATTTAAAAAATATGCAAAGGAATATGAATTTGATTTCTGTGCAGCTGTTGANGGTGATGGAGACAGATTAGTTTTATCAGATGGCTCCGGAAATGTTTTCAATGGTGATGATGTTATTTACACAATAGCAAAAAGAAATAAGTCACAAGCTAAAGATAAATCAGATGCTGTTGTTGGCACTGATATGACAAATGAGGGTGTAGTTGAAGCTTTAAGTAAAATAGGTATTAATTTTTTTAGAACTAAAGTTGGAGATAAGTACATTTCCCGTGAATTAGTAAGCAGAGATTTAAATCTTGGAGGAGAGACTTCAGGACATATAATTCAAAGAGAGTTCTCGGAGAGTGGTGATGCAAATATTGCTTTAATTCAGTCTCTAGCAGCTTTGAAAGAACTTGAAACAACACTTAAAGACATTCAAAGCAAAATAGATTACAAACCAAATATTTTAGAGACTATTAAGGTTGATGATCAAAATATCGTTGAAAATGAAGCATTTAAAGATTCTGTTAACTCAATAGAGAAAAAATTTCCAAGTTCAAGAATTTCTGTTAGGAAATCAGGAACAGAAATTTCAAAAATAAGGGTTATGGTGGAATCAAATTCTGATGACGAGGTAAAAACTGTTCTTGAAGAAATTAAAAGTTTAGTTGTGTAATGTCAAAAATTATAATTGCTAATTTCAAAGCGAACGGTTGCAAAGAATTTTTTAATAACTGGTTTTCAGATTTTAAAAACGACTCTCAAAACCAAATATTATTAGCCCCTCCATCAGTATATTTAGATTTTTTTTCCACAAAAAAACTTAACTTTGAGTTGTGTTCTCAAAATGTTTGTGAATTTGAAGAAGGTCCGTTCACATCTCAACATACTGCTTCTATGCTTTTGGATTTAGGTGTAAAAAGTTGCATTATAGGCCATTCAGAATCTAGAAAGCTGCTAAAGGAGGAAGATCATCAAATATTCGAAAAATTTCAAAAATTAAATAATAAAAAAATAAGACCTATTGTTTGTATCGGAGAGCCATTGGAAATTAGAGAAAATAATAAAGTTAAAGACTACATTAGACAGCAAACAGAAAAATTTCATGATTTTGAAGAGGAGATAATTTTTGGTTACGAGCCATTATGGGCTATAGGAACAGGCAAAGTACCAAAATTAGATGAAATTGAAGAAGNAGCAAAAACTATAAAAGAATTTTGTGGAGAAAATAAGAAAATTCTTTATGGTGGAAGCATAAATAGTAGTAATTGTAAGGATATCTTAAAACTTAAAGAAATTGATGGTGCTTTGGTGGGAGGAGCTTCACTTAATCCTAAAGAATTTGCTATGATAGCGCAGTCATGCTGATAAAAATTATTTTAGTTATTCTAGGAGTGCTTATTGTTGCATCTGTTTTAATGCAACAAGGCAAAGGTTCTGATTTAGGTTCTGCCTTTGGTGGCGGTAGTTCAGATTCTTTATTTGGCCCTTTAGGACCATCTAATTTTTTATCTCAACTAACTTGGGGCTTAACTGCTGTATTCTTTATTCTNTGTCTCACTTTGGCTTACCTTTCAAAAGAAGACCTTTCTCTCAACATTCAAGAAGAACAAATTGAGGAGGTTCAAGAAGAACCACCAGTTGAGTAAATTTGGTGCCGAAGGAGGGACTTGAACCCTCACAAGCAAAGCTCACTACCCCCTCAAGATAGCGCGTCTACCAATTCCGCCACTTCGGCTTTACTAAATTATATTCCATAAGTATTGACGATTTTAAGTCTTTTCACTATCCTTTAACGTCACTGCGGGGTAGAGCAGTCTGGTAGCTCGTCGGGCTCATAACCCGGAGGTCGATGGTTCAAATCCATCCCCCGCTACCATTAAAGATGATCAAAGAAGATATCAAGCAGCTTTTAGTACCACTGATAGAAAAATCTGGTTGTGAGCTTTGGGGTCTTGAAATTTCAACACAACAAGGGAAAGGAAAAGTTCTTAGGATTTATATAGACGCTATTCAGGGTGTAAATTTAGATGATTGTGAAAAGGTAAGTAAGGAGATTGATTATTTTTTTCAATTTGAGGATGTTTTTTCTGACTTTGGAAGTTTTGAAGTGTCTTCACCAGGTCTAGACAGAAGGTTATTTAATTTACAACAATGTAAAAATTTTGTCGGAGATGTTGTATCATTAACACTCTTTTCTAAGGTGAATGGCCAGAGAAAGATAAAAGGCGCCCTTCAAGAAGTTTTGGATTCAGAGATTTCTGTCAAAACAGAAAAGGGCGAATTATTGCTTGATTTTAGCAATATTGAAAAATGTAAGTTGGATTTAGATTTCCAACTAGGAAAGAAAAAATGAATAAACAAATTTTAGAAGTTGTATCTGCAGTCTCAATTGAGAAAGATGTGGATAAGGAAATTATATTTGAAGCTTTGGAAGAGGCTATTTCAAGTGCAACTAAAAAACTAATTGGTGAAATGTCTTTAGTAAATGTAAAAATTAATAGAGATACTGGAGATTATGAGACGTTTAGAGAATGGGATATCGTTGATGAAGACGAGCTTGAAGATGAAAGTTTCCAGATTTTAAAAGAAAATGCGAAAGACAAAGATGACAACGGAAAAGTCTCTAAAAAAATTGATAATATTGATTTTGGCAGAATTTCAGCCCAAGCAGCAAAACAGGTAATAATTCAAAAAGTTCGAGAAGCAGAAAGAACAAAAATCACATCTAAGTATGAAAACCTTATTGGACAAGTTGTCTTAGGGCAAATCAAAAGGATTAATAAAGATTTTTTACTTGTGGAAATAGAAGAAGATCTTAACGCTCAAATACCAAGAGATCAGATTATTCCAGGAGAGATTTTTAAATTGAATGACAGAGTGCGAGCTGTAATCAAAGAAATTATTTCATCACCAAGAGGACCTCAGATAGTACTAAGCAGAACTGATGATAGATTAGTTAAAGAACTTTTCACACAGGAAGTTCCAGAAATTTCTGAGGGCACTATTGAAATTAAATCAATCGCCCGTGATCCAGGGTATAGATCAAAGATTGCTGTGAAAACATATGATGGAAGAATTGATCCTGTTGGCGCCTGTGTCGGGATGAGAGGATCGAGAGTTCAAGCAGTATCTAACGAAATTGGGAACGAAAGAATAGATATATTTATTCATAGTGATAATCCAGCAGAATTTGTGGTCAACTGTTTGTCACCTGTAAAAATATTTTCAATTTTAGTTGATGAGAGGACCTCCACATTAATTTTGGAGGTTGAAGAAGAAAATCAAGCTCAAATTATTGGAAAAAATGGCCAAAATTTAAGACTTATGACACAAATGATAGGATGGTCCTTCCAAGTCTTGAATAAAGAACAGTTTAAAGAGTATCAAGAATTAAATCTTGCTGAAAAATATAATGAATTAGGAAAAAGACTTGATTTAACTGAATCTGAAATAGAAGGTTTGAAAAATGCCGAATTTGAAACTCTTGAGAAGATAGTGGATGCAGACGAAGAATTTTTATCAACAATTTTTAAAACAAAATCAAAGATAACAAATATTAAAGATAAGGCGAATGAGCTACTTCTTCAAGATGCATTCAGCGATGATTTTAATGATCCAACAATGGAGAAAAGTCTNGTTGAATTGTCAGCAATGTCTAATTCAACACTTAGAGCCCTCAGTGAGAATAATGTAAAAAAACTTGAGGAATTAGCAGAAATGTCTGTTAGTGAGCTCATGGAAATTGCTTCAAAAATAAGCGAATCTGATGCTTCAGCTCTAATAATGGAGGCTCGAAAGCCATGGTTTGAGTAGAGAGGAATTTGATGGATGTATCAGTAAAAAAACTATCAGAAATTTTAAAGATTGATCCAGAAATTCTTCTTGAAAAAATGATTAGTGCTGGACTAAAACAAAAAAGTGTTGATGATCTCGTTTCGAATGAAGATAAACAAAAGTTACTCTCATTTATAAGAAGTTCAAAAGACTCTAATTCCACTGTAAAGATTGAGAGCCCCTCACAACCAGCNGCACCAAAAAAAGTCCAAAATAAAACTAGCCAAACCTCAAAACAAAAAACTCCAGTTAAAGAAGGACACGAAAAAGATGAAGCTGTAGTTGATGCAAAGAAATCGGTAAATATCAATGGGTCCATAAAAGTAAATGACTTATCTAGAAAATTAAATAAAAGAGGGAATGAAGTTGTTAAGAAACTCATGGAGCTTGGGGAGATGGCTAGTCTAAATGATGAGATAGATCAGGAAACTGCAGTATTAGTCTCAGAAGAATTTGGATTTCAAGTAAATTATCAGGCAGAGCAGAGTTTGAAGCAGGAAGAAATTGAATACCCAAAACCTAATTTAAATTTTTCAGATGATGATAAACCAACAAAAAGGCATCCTGTTGTTACAGTTATGGGACATGTTGATCATGGGAAAACCTCACTTCTGGATTCAATTAAATCAACAAATGTTGTAGATGGAGAGTCAGGAGGAATTACTCAACATATCGCTGCATATGAAGTAAAAACAAAATCAGGAAAGATAACTTTTATTGATACTCCAGGCCATGAGGCATTTACNTCCATGAGGGCCCGAGGTGCAAATACAACAGATATTGTGATTTTAGTTGTTGCTGCAAACGATAGTGTTATGCCACAAACCGAAGAGGCAATCAATCACGCCAAGGCTGCAGAGGTTCCAATTATTGTTGCGATTAATAAAGTTGATTTAGATGGTGCAGATATTGAGAAAGTTAAAGGTGATCTCGCCAAACATGAATTAGTCTCTGAAGAATGGGGTGGAAAAAATCAAATGTTGCCTGTATCTGCATTAAAATCTCAAGGAATAGATAAGCTGCTCGAAGCAATCGAGCTTGAGGCAGATGTTTTAGAGCTTAGAGCACCCAATAAAGGCAACGCAACTGGAACAATACTAGAGTCAGAAGTAGATAAGTTTAAAGGGCCATTAGGTACTTTTTTAGTTCAAAAAGGAACATTGAAAGTAGGAGATATTATTGTTGCAGGAGAGGTAAAAGGAAAAATNAAATCTCTTGTTGACAGTAATGGAAATAATATTAAAGAAGCTGGACCCTCAACACCTGTTGAAGTTCTAGGTATGGAAGATTGTGTTTCAGCTGGTGAAATTTTCTATGTAATGAGCTCTGAAAAAGATGCAAAGTCATTATTGAGCGAACGAGAAGATTTTTTAAGAGAGAAAAAAGATAAAAAAGTTATGACTTCTGAATCTGCATTTCAAATGCTGGACCAAGAAAAAATTAACAAAATGCGAATTATTATAAAATCAGATGTTGCTGGAACATCTGAAGCCATTGTTCATTCTTTAACTAAATTAGGAAATGATGAAGTTGAGGTAGATGTTGTCTTTAGTGGTGTGGGTGGCATTACTGAATCCGACGTAAATTTGGCAGCAACAACAAATTCTAAAGTTGTTGGTTTTAATGTCAGATCAGATAACAATGCAAAAAAAGTTTCTGAAGATCTTGGAATAGAGATTAGTTATTACAGCGTTATTTACGACCTTATAGAAGATGTAAAAAGATTATTATCAGGATTATTGGAACCAATTTTTTCAGAGAAAATATTAGGCTTAGCTCAAGTCAAAGAAGTTTTTAAATCATCAGAATTTGGAATGGTTGCTGGTTGCATAGTTAATGAGGGTTCAGTAAAAAGAGAAAAACACGTAAGAGTTTTAAGAGACAATGTAGTTATACATGAAGGTGAGCTCGATTCTCTCAGAAGAGTAAAAGATGATGTAAAAGAAGTTCAAAATGGTACGGAATGTGGAATTGGTATAAAGAATTATACCGATATCAAACCTGGAGATATTATCGAAAATTTTGAACAGAAAGAAGAAAAAAGAAGTCTTTAATCATGGAGAAAGATAGAATTATTAGGGTTAGCGATAATCTAAAAAAAGAAATTGCTTTTGAAATCCAGAACTCCGACTTAAAAGAAACCTGTGGGTTCTTTAGTATAAATCACGTTGAAACTGCTAGAGATTTATCTAGTGCAAAAGTTTTTTTTTCAACTATTAATTCACCAATGAAAAAAAGTGAATTAGTCCATTACCTTAACGAAAACGCATGGAAGCTTAGAAAATCACTTGCACAAAAACTTCATTTAAAGAAAATGCCATCGCTTCGTTTTTTTTATGACGAGCATTCAGAAAAAGTAAGAAATATTGACTCCTTGATAGATAATCTAGATTAGTGAGTGTTTTAATTTTAAATAAACCCAAAGGCCTAACCTCTTTTCAGGCTGTACTTCAAGTTAAAAAGTTGCTTAACTTAAAAAAAGCAGGACACTCTGGCACATTAGATCCCTTGGCAACAGGGCTGCTACCTATTTTTTTTGATGAATCAACTTCTTTTATAAAATTTCTCTCGAATGAAAATAAAGAATATATTGCTTCCTTTGTTTTCGATATTAGCTCTAATACAGAAGATATAACTGGTTCAATTCAGTACCACAATAATTCGAAAGAAATTGATAAAAATACATTTGTTAAGACTCTTGAATTATTTAAAGGAAAAAGCACACAAACTCCTCCCAAGTTTTCTGCAAAAAAAGTTAATGGTGTTCCAATGTATAAGCTTGCAAGAGCTGGAAAAGAATTTGAAGTAAAACCTCAAAATATAGAAATATTTAATTTAGAACTCATAGATTACAANTATCCAAAATTTACTTTTAAAACACTTGTAAGCAAAGGAACTTATATAAGAACTTTGGGAGTGGATATAGCAAAGAAATTAGGCAAATTTTGTTGTTTAACTGATTTACAAAGAACTAGAATAGGGTCAATAAAACTTAAAGAATCTATCGACATAAACACTCTCAAAAGTTTGGACAATGTATCTAAAATGAAGTATGTTAAGCGGATTGAAGAAATATTAAGGAAATTCCCTAAGGTAAGTTTAAGTTCTTCTGAGGTAAAAAAATTTCAAAATGGTTCTTTTGTAAGGGTTGAAGACCAAAAAATGCATAATGAATGTTTTGTTTTTTTTAAAGATGAACTCATGGGATACGGACTTATAGATGAAAATAAAAATTTGCATCCAAAAAGGGTAATAAATAGGAGAAATTAATGAGCTTAGCTAAAGACGAAAAAGCAAAGATAGTTAAGAAATTTGGAAAGAGTGCTAAAGATACTGGTTCAACTGCAACGCAGGTAGCTTTGTTAACAAAAAGAATTGAAGAGCTTCAAAGCCATTTCAAAAAACATAACAAAGACAATCATTCAAAAACAGGTTTATTAAGAATCGTAAGCGATAGAAAAAAGTTACTCACTTACTTAAAGAGAAAAGATTTAAGTACCTATGAGAAATTAGTTAAAGATCTCAAAATAAGAAATTAATTATGAATAAATATGTGAAAAAAGAGATCCAATTTGGATCAAAAACTCTCGTTATAGAAACTGGGAAGATTGCTAGACAAGCTACTTCAGTAGTAGCTACCATGGGTGGAACTGTAGTTCTATGTTCAATAGTTACAAAAAAAGCAGCTGAAAAAAGGGATTTTTTTCCTCTGAGTGTTCATTATCTTGAAAAGACTTATGCTGCAGGAAAAATACCTGGAGGCTATTTCAAAAGAGAAGCTAGACCAACTGAATATGAAACTCTAACTTCTAGATTGATTGATAGACCTTTAAGACCTTTATTTCCAGATTTTTATAGTGATGAAGTGCAAGTCAATTGTTTNCTTNTGTCATTAGATAAGTCGAATCCTTCCGATATAGTAGCAATGCTTGCAGCTTCTGCGGCAATGTCTATTGCTGATGTTCCATTCAATGGGCCAATTGGTGGAGCAAGAGTTGGATTAATTAATGATGAATATGTTCTAAACCCTGCAATAGATGAGATGGATGATTCAGATCTCGATATGGTTGTAGCAGGCTCTGAAAAAGCAGTATTAATGGTTGAATCAGATGCAAATGAGTTATCTGAGGACTTAATGATAGGAGGTATACTTTTTGCTCATCAAGAAATGCAAAGCGTCATTAAAGGAATAAAAGATTTTTCCAATGAAGTACTTCCTGAAAGAACTAAATATGAGAATGAAAATCTTGAGTCAGAAAAAAAAGTTTTCGATGAAATTAAAAATAAATTTGGAGATGATATTAAAGATGCATTTAGCACAACAGACAAAAAAGCTAGAGGAGAGAAAATATCTACAGTCAGAGAGAAATTACTAGATGGTGTTGATGAGGAAAATAGCGCAGAGCACTTAAAACAATTTAAAGAAGTAGAAAAAGATATAGTGAGAAATAATGTCCTTCTAGATAAAGCNAGAATCGATGGAAGGGCNATGAATGAAGTTAGAGATATCAATATTGAATTAAATTTTTTACCTTCTGTGCATGGTTCAGCTTTATTTACAAGGGGTGAAACACAAGCCATAGTTACAACTACTTTAGGAGCTACTAAAGAAGTACAAATAGTGGATGCACTAGTTGGGGAATATAAGGATAATTTTATGCTTCACTATAATTTTCCTTCTTATAGCGTTGGTGAAGTTGGGATGCCAATGGGNCCTAAAAGAAGAGAAATCGGACATGGCGCNTTAGCTAAAAGATCNCTTAAACCTTTTGTGCCAACCCTTAATGAATTTCCNTATTCAATTAGAGTNGTAAGTGATATTACAGAATCAAATGGATCGAGTTCAATGGCTTCAGTTTGTGGTGGTAGTTTATCAATGATGGCAGCTGGAGTGCCTATTAAAGAAAATATTGCCGGAGTGGCAATGGGATTAATTAAAGATAATGAAAAATTTGAAATTTTAACTGACATTTTAGGAGATGAGGATCACCTTGGCGATATGGATTTCAAAGTAGCTGGTTCTAAATCGGGAGTTACAGGTTTACAAATGGATATAAAGATCGAGGGCATAAATGAAGAGATTCTTGAAAAAGCTTTATCTCAAGCAAAAGAAGCAAGATTGCATATCTTAAAGATAATGGATGAAGCAATTTCAAAACCTAATGATTTATCTAGTTTAGCGCCATGTTTTGAAAAGTTAGTGATTGATAAAGAAAAAGTTAAGGTCGTAATTGGAAAAGGTGGTTCAACAATCAAAGGATTGCAAGAAGAGTTCGGCACAACAATTGAACTACAAGATGACGGAAATGTAAGCATTTTTGGTGATTCAAAAGATAAAGTAAATCAGACTAAAGCCAAAATAGAGCTTATATGTGCTGAGCCTGAAGAAGGAAAGGAGTATGATGGAGTAGTTGCAAAAGTTGTAGAATTTGGAGCCTTTGTAACGTTTTTACCTGGCAAGGATGGCCTCTTACATATTTCACAAATAAAGCAAGATTTCGAACATTTAACTGACGTTATTAATGAGGGTGACAAGATCAGAGTTAAGATAACCGAAGTTGGAAGGCAAGGCAGAATAAAGCTTGAGCTTGTAGATTAAAATAATTCGGAAAGCATGCATCTTGCAGAGCCTCCGCCATACTTTTCTATTGTTGCTAAGTCAGAGTGAATAATTTTTTTGTAGTGTTTTAAGAGTATATCTTTTTGTTCAGCATTCAATGCAAAATAAGCTCTAGTTGACATTGCAAGCATTAAGTTTCCATTTTCNCCTTCAACCTCTAATGAATTNCCACAAAAATCAAGAATTTGGTCTGATGTAATTTCTAAAACTTTATGATTTAAAGAAACTTTTTTCTTTACTCTATCTCTATCCTTTTCATCAATAACATCAAAACTAATTCCTATTATTTCTGTACCTACATACATAAGCACATCTGTATGATAAATATCAGAACCAGTATGACTTACTGTTTTAAATGAACATAAATCATATTTATTTTTTTCGCACCATTCATTTAGAAATTTTTCATTGGTCCTTGGAGAAGGTGTTGCGTAGACAATTCTATTTACCCTATCAAAAACCATGCTGCTGGTTGATTCTAAAAAAATACCTTCAAGTTCAAGGTAACTATAATCATTCTGAATTTTGTAAATTTNACATAACTCATTAATCATTTCTGGTGTTTTTTCTTTTCTTCTATTTTCAGCATTCATTGGAAATATTTGCATAGTTTTATCTTCAAAAGTAGTAAACCAATTCGGAAAAATGTGATCTGGACAACCCTCTATCCCTTTAAGGGAAAGAATCTCAACTCCGTTTTTTTCAAGATTATTTTTAAAGTTATGAAATTCTATTAAAGCCTTATCNAGAATTAGTTGTTTTTCATCATTCGCACTTTTCATTTGATAGTGATTCGAGCNCTCAGTTTGNGGGTTTGAATAAAATTCTCTTGGCTCAACCATGAAGATTTTATTTGAAGATTGTTTAGCTGACATTTTTACTTTAAGTGTTCAATATTCTTTATTAGAATATGCTCAGTGCTTGATAATATTCAAAAAAGTTACATAAAGAAAGAGTCTATTTACGGCCCTGATAACTATAAACCTCTTCCGGTTGTTCTTTCAAAAGCTAAAGGCGTTTGGGTCTGGGACGTGAACGATGAAAAGTACATAGATATGATGTCAGGTTACTCGGCTGTAAGTCATGGACATGCACACCCTGAGCTATTGCGTGTTTTTCATGAGCAGTCTAGTCGGCTTTCATTAACTTCAAGAGCTTTTTATACAGATACTCTAGGCCCTTATCTTGAAACTATAACTAAAATGACAGGATTTGAAATGTGTTTGCCAATGAATTCTGGAGCAGAAGCAGTTGAAACAGCTATTAAGGCTTCAAGAAGATGGGCTTATCGAACAAAAAAAGTTAAGCCTGGTAAAGCCGAGATAATTGTTGCCGACGGAAATTTTCACGGTAGAACAACGACTATAATAAGTTTTTCTAGTGATGAAAATTCTAAAGATGATTTTGGCCCCCACACACCTGGTTTTGTCAGTGTTAAATATGGATGCTCTAAATCTTTGGAAGCTGCAATTAACGAAAATACTGCTGCAGTGTTAATAGAACCTATACAGGGTGAGGGTGGAATTATTGTTCCTCCTGAAAATTATTTAAAAGAGGTTCGTGATATTTGCACTAAAAAAAATGTACTAATGTTGTTAGATGAAATTCAATCTGGTTTGGGCAGAACGGGAAAACTTTTTGCTTACCAGCACTCTTGTGGAAATTGTTCTTGTGATATCGGATGCAAACCTAACCAACCTCAAGAGTCAAAACCTGATGGATTAATACTAGGTAAGGCATTAGGAGGTGGTTTTATGCCTGTATCCTGCTTCCTTTCTTCGAAAGAAGTGATGCAGTGGATGAATCCTGGTTCTCATGGCTCTACGTTCGGAGGAAATCCGTTAGCTGCGGCTATTGCAAAAAGATCAATTGAATTACTAGATGAAGATAAACTAATAGAGAACAGCAAAGTCATGGGAGAGTATTTTAAAAAATCACTAATTGATATGAATTCAAAGATTATCAAAGAAGTAAGAGGAAAGGGGCTTTGGCTTGGAGTTGAAATAGATCCGAAATATATTTCTGGAAAAGATTTATCAAAATTATGTTTAGAAAATGGAATATTGTGTAAAGAAACACATGAAACTACCATTAGATATGCACCCCCTTTAACTATTTCAAAAAAAGAACTTGATTGGGCTATTAAAAAAATAAAATCTGTATTTGAGGAAGTCGAAAAAAAAGCTGCCTAAGACAAAATGAAATTATTTAAGCACTTAAAACTTATTTTTTCATTAATTCTTCTCGTTGCATGCGGAGGCGGAGGCGGCGGCGGAGGCGGCGGAAATTCTGGGGGCGGTAGTGAGCCTACTCCAGGACCGACTCCTGCACCTACCCCAGCTCCAGCACCTGAACGTTACAGTATTAGTGGAACAGTCTCTCTCGCTGCAGATGTCATAATTGATTCTGATGTTCCGAATAAAGCCTTTTCTTATCTCTCAAATAATTCTATCGCTGAAGCCCAACCAGCCTTTGATCCAGTTTCAGTTCTTGGTTATGCAGGACGTTTTACAGATAGTGAAGGAGACATTACAGATGACTCAATGGATGTATTTGTTCTTAATATTGAAAATAAACAAATTAATGTAACTCTCAGACAAGTAAATTCTGATTCTGATTTAGATCTATATGCATACTCCTCTGATGATCTTAGTAATCCACTTGTTTTTAGCACGGGTTCAGGAAGTACAGAACAAGTCTCAATAAATGGGAATGGTGTTTTTTATATTTCTATTACCGCTGATTTAAATCTAAACGGCAGTAAATACGCATTAGTTGTAGAGGAGCAGGCTAGCACTTCAAGTTTTACCACTTCATCAGCAAGACAATCAAATAAAAATATGTCAGGTAAAAAATTTGATACTGGGGAATTCATAATTATGAAAAAAGATAAATCTATTGAACCCTCTGCTGATGAGAAGGAATTATTAAAACAAGTTTTTGGAGTTGACTATAAATTTAATAGAGCAAGGCTAGTAATACCAAGTTATGAAAATATTAAAAGATATAAACCTTTAAAAACAATAGAAGACTCAACTAGAGAGTTTGGTATTAGTCAAGGAGACATACTAGAGGTGCAAAAAATCAAAGCTATCGAATATCTAAGAGATCAATTGCCAAATTACTTTATTGAATTTAATCACATTTATTATCCTGATGCAGATCCAATTCCATTTTCACCAGATCCTTTTTATAACGATTATCAGTGGAATTTGCGACAAATTAAAACAAAAGAAGCTTTAGATTTGATTGGCCAAGACACTAAAGATGTTATTGTGGCTGTTTTAGACTCTGGAGCTCCTAGTAAAGATTCTCTTGCATGGATAAATTCAAGCTTTGTCGAAGATGGTTATGATTTTGTTAGAAGTACTGACTCATCATTTGATGGAGATGGTATTGATAATGACCCAACTGATCCTGATTTTTTGCCTGTAAATAGTAGTGGAAATGTTGAATACGGAAGTCATGGCTCTCATGTAGCAACAACAATTTCTGCTAAGAACGATGGCAATGAAATTAATGGACTTGCAGCTAAAACTTTACCTTTAAGGGTGTGTGGTTCAGATCAAAGTGAAAATGGTGGTGGGTGTTCTGGTTATGANCAGCTTCAAGCATTTTATTATGTCCAGGGAAAAGAAAATGATTCAGGTGAAATATATGATGCTTCACAATATGGGGCTGTCTCTGTGATCAATATGAGCCTTGGAGGTGGCGGTAGCAATGAGGTCATTTGTGAAGAAATTAAAAATCTCAAAGATAACGGTATTTATGTAGTTGCTTCTGCGGGAAATGAGGGAAATTCTGCAATAAGGTTCCCTGCCTCTTGTGAATTTGCCTTTTCTGTNGCCTCTACTAAAGCAGACCAAAGAAAGTCTTCTTTTTCCTCATATAACGATTTTGTAGATATAGCAGCGCCTGGTGGCCAAACTTCAGAAGATTATGATGGAAACGATATTGGAGATGGAGTTATGGCATACAGCTTTAAAAATTCATCTTATGACGGCACTGACTATAAAGGACTTCAACTATATCAGGGTACCTCTATGGCAGCCCCTCATGTGTCAGGTTATTTTGCTCTTCTTAGATTTCTGGATTCAGATTTAACATATGAAGAAATAAATCTTTTACTGAAATCTGAAAAATTGACTAATGATGTTGGTCCAGCTGGAAAAGACGAGTACTTTGGCTATGGTCTTATGGATTTAAATAAGGGGATATCCTTCTTAAGAGAGGGCGTTAACTANGACTTGCTAAGTTATGCTGAATTCTCACCAGCAAGAGTAAATTTAGGCTACTCACTTAATGAAAGAATTTTTGAAATTAAAAAATATGGGAATGGAAGTCTAAGTGTTTCTGATTTTTANATTGTCAGCTCAGGNGTGCCAGCAGAGCAAAAACTTTCAGTAGAGTCAGTTAGTGTGGATGAAAATGGATTTGGCCAATACAAAGCAACAATTGACAGAAATGGACTCTCTAATGGCAATACTATTTTAAGAATAGAATTTTTGTTTAATGACGGAAGAAAAGCTGAAATTCCTGTACTCATGCAAAATGGTGATCAAAAAATCAAGGCGACTGTTGATCAGTTATGGATATGTGCGGTAAATGACCAAAATCAAATCCAACCTTGTGATGTGATGCAAATGACTAACGGAACTGCTAATTATAGAGTCAGAGAATTGCCAAATGATACCTATACTGAAATTTTTGCCTGCACAACTCTTGAAGATAGATTATCTTTTAGCGATCAAGGTATATGTGGATTAGCTGAACTAGAAGGCCAATATTTAAACAATATTGTCATCAATGGCTCAAATGTTAATGACATTAATTTTAATATAAATCCTAACCTCTCTTTTTAATGTTCCTAAAAATATTTAAGTATGGGGGTACAAATGGTGTTGCCTTCATAGCAGATACAGCACTTCTTTTAACACTTGACTATTTATTAAATGTTAGACGTGAATATATCGCTTTTGTCTGTTACCTATGTGGTTCATTGGTAAGTTATGTTTTGGCAAAAAAATTCGTATTTGAAAGCGGTTGGCTCAAAGAAAAACCAAGATTTGAATTCGTCGCTTATCTCTTTGGCGGCTTAATCGGAGCAATTATTACCGCATTTATATTTGCCCTTATGGCTTCGTTAGGATTTAATAACATTCTTTTTCAAAAAGTTGTATCAGGAGTAATAAGCTTCTTTACAGTTTTTGTATATAGAAACTATATAGTTTTCAGAAAAAAATGAACAAACAACAACTACTACTTCAAGAACGCTTCAGTGAAAAAATTAAGTTTTCCGAAGAATATTTAAATAAATATGGAAGGGACTGGTATCAGGGATTAACACCATCGCCTATAGCAATTTTTTTCCCAGAAAATGAAGAGGATGTAACAGACATTATTGATTTCGCCTCCAAAAATAAATTAAAAATCGTTATTTCAGGAGGGAGAACAGGTTTAAACGGTGGGGCTACAGCAACCGATGGTGAAATAGTATTAAGTACTGAAAAACTTAACAAAATCGAATGGAATGAAGAAAATAATGAAATTATTTGCGAGCCAGGAGTAATAACAGATAATGCAAAAAAATTTGTAGAAGAAAAAGGTAGATTTCTACCAATCGAATTTTCTTCAACTTCATCTAGCTCGATTGGAGGGAATGTTGCTACAAATGCTGCAGGTGCAAAATTTATAAAATATGGTTCAACCAAAGATCATGTAACAGGTATTAATGTAATTCTGCCTTCAGGTAAAAAAATACAACTTTCAAAAAGATCTCTTAAAGATGCAACAGGGCCAAATTTAATGGAGATATTTTACGGCTCTGAGGGAGTATTAGGTTTAATAACCTTAATTACCCTTAAAACTTATCCAATAATGGAATTTAAAGAAACAGTTTTAATAAAAGCAAATAACCTCAACACTGTGCAATCAAAATTAATTAATGAGAAGAATGAGTTAATTTCCTCTTTAGAATTTTGGGATAAGAATTGCCATGGGTTAACGAAGGAGGAAATTGACTCAGATTATGTAATTTTGTTGGAACTCGTTTCTCAAGAAAAAAAAGAAATTGAAAACTTTTTAGAAAATATTTCTGAAAAATTTGGAGATTCGGTAAGTCTTCTTAACTCTAAACAAGCGTCAAAGATGTGGAGTGCAAGAGAAAATATACCTGTTCTATTATCAGACATGAATGCTTATAAGTTAGATATCTGTGTTCCCATAAAATCACTTCAGAAGTATTTAGAAGATATAAATGCTTTAAACCTAGGAGTGAAAATCTTTGCTTTTGGTCATTTAGGTGATGGCAATGTCCATCTAAATTTAGTTGGCGATAAAAAAATTAATGAGAGCAAAAATAAGATTTATGAGGTTACAAAGATACACTCTGGATCTCCCAGCGCAGAACATGGCATTGGTCAGAGAAAAAAATACATTTGGACAACTTTTTCTGATTATTCTGACAAACATGAATTGCTTAAAACCCTTAAAAAATCAATAGATCCAGAGAATATAATGGGACCTAAAGTTTTTTTTGATTAATAGAATTCGTACAAACCAACTATAAATAAGGGTTTTAAGACTTTTCTTACTTCATAATAGTTATTTATATCTCTCCATACCCCTATTAATTGAAATAGTTCATCAATTTAAATTAATTTGTCAAAAGTGCCCTATTTTGTACCATATCCTTGAACTATTTCATGGGGGAATTATGGATAGTGTTATGAAAACAGTAAGAGACTTTATTACAGGTCTCACTGGTGTTTTAGCAAGTGTAATCGGTCTTGGGATCGTTGCAGCAATCGTCTTTGGTGGCGAAGTTTATTTCTTCGGAAATGTAATTGATACCATTATGGGTTACGTCGTTATGTTAGGTGATAATGGATTAGCTGGTCTAATCGTATTACTTATCGTAATGGGTGTGCTAAACATTAAATAACGATAGTTTGCATGGGGGGTAACCCCCATGCTCTTTAAGGTATGAAATTTTTCGATTTCAATTTCAAAAAAATAAAAGATTTTCTAAACTCTTTAACTGAAGTTTTGCTGGTTCTGGTTTCAGCTTCTTTATTGTTAGGCATTATTTTTGGTCCGGAAACTGCATTTGTTGGTCAGGTTTACACAAATTTTGTTGCAATTTTAGATATGATTGGACAGCAAGGATTGATAGCTTTAGTTTCTCTAATAATAATCTTTAGTATTCTTAAAAAATAGCCTATCGATTGGTGGCTATGCTTGGACTTGAACCAAGGACCTCAGCATTATGAATGCTGCGCTCTAACCAGCTGAGCTACATAGCCAAGATTCTGATAATAATAAGTTTTTATTTAGAGTCAATCCTTTCCCGAAGATTTAAAGAATTCAAAGAGAATGCATAAATTGCAGGCACTAAAATAGCTAAATAGACTCTTGAATCAACCTTTGGAAAAATAATGAATTTTATAATAATTGCTACTGACAGGCTTAAGGCAATGAGATTAATCCATTGAGATTTTTTTTCTAATACAAAATAAGCACTCATGAAAATAATTATAAAAGTAAGCGAGAACCAAACTATATAATTAATGTCATTAAGAACCCACAAAGTATTTCCGATTAAAATTTCAAAATACTTATTTAAATCAAACGATGGATCAAAAAGATTTAAATTGCTTTGTGTGCTGATAAGACTTGTATAAAAATGACTCCACCAACCATTGTGAGAAATGCTTGCTGAAATCAAAAAGTATATTGATAAAAAAATAATAGAGTTAAATATTGGCATTCGAAAATCTTTGTTTATTAGTGGTAATAATCCTGCAAGGCCAGCTGCAACAATCATGTCAGGTCTAAATGAAAGTGTTAATGCCATCAAAAGATAAGAGGTATAGAGTTTATTCTTCACTAAAAACATTACTGAAATTAAAAACAGTAATGCGGTGATTGCATCAGGAGTCATAAGTTTTGCGAGAAATAAAAATTGAGAAAAGAAAACCAATGGAATCCATATGAATTGCAAGAAGTTTTTTTGAAAAAAGAAAGTTATAAAAAATAATAACGTCATAATTAATGTAGAAAAAATAGAAATATATTTCATGGATTGATATTCATTCAATCCAGTAAATAACTTCACTACTTTAATTAGAGCAATATAGCCGGGTTTTAGTGCATACATTGGCATCATAGACTTAAGATTTCCTGGGCTATCAAACTGATCTTGTCTATATTTTCCAGTACAACAAAGTGTTTGAAAAAGACCAGGATCAACTTCGTCTTTTAAAGTTTTATATGTGTATCCATGAGCTTCATCAGTAGATTTGCCCTCATCAAGCTGAACTGCCATGGTGTAGGCTATTGCATCCCAATTATAAAAGTTTCCTGTATTAGCTTTTTGATAAAAAAAACTCAAAATTATAAGTAAGAATGTAATATTTAGAGCTCTTAATATCATTTTTTGAAGACCAAATTTGCACTAAGAAAGTAATTCAATATTAATCCTGCCAATATTCCAAATAAAGCAGATGCAATTACAGAAAATTCACTCAGATAAAATTGCGACGCAACACCAATATTTGCAAGTATAGAAAAGGAATTAGCAAAACAATATTTAATCAATCCCTTCATTCGTTCTTTGAATAATCTATGAATATTATGGAAGGTTAGGTAATTATTGAGGAAGTAGTTAGAGCACATGGCGAGTAATGTGCTTAATGTATTTGCTATGATAAAACCCATACTTTGTGTCAAAAGAATTTTGAGCACTATTAAATGGACTAACACTCCCAAAGTTCCTACAAAAGCAAATACTACAAAGTTTGCTGGAATAAGCCCTCTAGATATATTCTCAAATATCTGCCCAACTAAATTAAATACTGTTGAAATATTAAGCTTGCTTTCACCAGCTATTCTACTTCTAAAATCTATTCCAACTTCTTTCACCCTCAATTGTTTATTTAGCATCAGAAGGTCAAACAGAATTTTAAAACCATCTTTATATAGTTTCTCTTGCAGTTCACCAAACTTTTGATTTGTTATTATAAAAAAACCAGATAGAGGGTCCGTAACTTTTTTACTTAAAAAGAAATTTGTAATTTTTATTCCTAGATTACTTAATGTATTTCTGGCAGTTGATAATCCATGTGTTTCACTTTTATTCAAGAATCTTGAACCAATTACAATATCTACTTCATTATTCTCAAAGGCTTCAACAAAAAGCGCCAAATTTTTAGGATCNTGCTGTCCATCACCATCAATCACACATATATGTTTTTTTGTAGATAATGCGTAACCCTCAACAACTGCTGAAGAAAGCCCTTTTTTCCAAGTTCTTTTGATACAGGAAACTCTGCTATTAGATGTTGTATATTTTTTTACTGTATCAGCAGTTCCATCTGGGCTATTATCATCAACAACAATAATCTCATAATCACAATTTTTCAGATTATTTTCTATTTCATTGATGACCCTAAGAATATTTTGCGATTCATTGAAAGTCGGGATTATTACACTAACTTCAAACATTAAATTTAAACTCGATTACATCTCCATCTTGAACGAGATATTCTTTTCCTTCAATCTTTAGTTTTCCTTTATCTCTTGCTGTTTGTTGACCACCACATTCAATATAGTCAGAGAATCCTATTACCTCTGCTTTAATAAATCCTTTTTCAAAATCACTATGAATTTTACCTGCTGCATGGGGTGCTTTTGAACCTCTTTTAATTGACCAGGCCCTAACTTCTTTTGGTCCTGCTGTGAAATAAGAAAAAAGATTTAATAGCTCAAAACCTTTTTTTATTATTACATCGAGTGTTGGCTCTTTTAAGCCAAGCATATCAAGATATTCAAGCCTTTCTTTTCCATCGAGATCCATTAATTCTGCTTCAGCCTTTGCATACACTTTTATAAGCTCTTTATTAGTTTTTTTAGCATGTTCTTCGAGTTCAGAAATATAGAGATTTTTTTCATCATCTTCATGGAGGTTTGCAATATAAAAAAAAGATTTCGACACAATGAGTTGCAAGTTTTTTAAAAAGTCCTCATCACTATTAGAGCTTAAATCAGCATTAAAACCTTTATCAGATAATTCTTTTTTAATTTTTTCTAAATATTTATATTCATCTTCGAGGACCTTATCTCCATTTCTTAATTGTTTTCCCACTTTTTCAATTCTTTTTTCAACTATTTCAAGATCACTGAGAACTAACTCAGTCTCGATAGTTTCTAAATCGTCAATAGGAGAAATTTTACCCTCTACATGAATAACATTGGTATCTTCAAAACAACGCACTACATGAGCAAAACATTGTGTTTCTCGAACATGGGATAGAAATTTATTTCCAAGCCCCTCCCCAGAGTGTGCACCTTTTACGAGACCAGCAATATCTACAAATTCCATATAAGACGGAACTACTTTTTCAGGATTATTAATTTCTGCAAGCCTATCTAGTCTTGAGTCAGGTATATTTACCCTTGCAATATTTGGTTCAATAGTACAAAAAGGGAAATTTTCCGCTTGAATTTTTTGGGACGTTAAGGCGTTAAAAAGAGTAGATTTACCAACATTAGGCAAACCCACAATTCCACATTTAATGCTCATTAGAGTGAAGGTCGTTCATTATAATCATCCAGTCTTTGAGTAAGATTTTGTCGATATTGTTTATAGCTCTCTCAAATGCATTTGCCATTTCTCTTTTTTCTTGCGGGTTTGGTTTCTTTATGACCCAAGAATCTGTCTGTTCTTTATTTGGCGGATGTCCTATACCAAATCTTAATCTGACAAATTCGTTTCCTATTACTTTTAAAATGTCTCTTAGACCATTGTGTCCAGCATGACCTCCAGATAGCTTTAACTTCACATCACCTGGCTCAAGGTCCATATCATCATGGACTACTAATATATCTTTAGTGTCTTTAACCTTATATTTCCTGACAAGTTGGAGTGTTTTGCCGCTTCTGTTAATAAATTCTCTTGGTTTTATCAAAGCAATTTTATGATCTTCAAAATCAATTTCAGCATAATCTGCATCAATTTTTTTTAAGTATTTAAAATCTGTATCGAATTCTTTGGCAATTAAGTCAAGGAAGTCATAACCTGCATTATGTCTAGTTTTTGAGTATTTATCGCCTGGGTTGCCTAAACCAACGATACAAAGATGAAGCAATTTATTCTGATTTCTCCTCAGAATTATCTGACTTATTTTCTTCAGGAGCTTTTTCATTATCACCTTCCTGTGTTGTTGCCTCTTCACCTTCAACAGCATCAGCATCTTCCTCAACTTCATCTTCAAGAAGCATTGCTCCACCTCTTGCAGTTAACACTGAAACAATTACAGGATCTTGATTTTTCAAAGATTGGGAAAGACAAATTTTTT
>FUFK010037668.1_pt1 | contig 40912 bp, 35 predicted proteins | sample 1021851 | NCBI WGS metagenome assembly FUFK01 (sample SAMEA51879418, study PRJEB19060) | metagenome
TTTAAATTTAAAAGATAGTGGTGTTAAAGAAGTTGTAGTTGCATTGAGAGAGGGTTCTTCAAGTATACCTAAAGCAGAGTCAAAAGGATTGAAAGTTATGAATTTATCTGATGCCGCTGAGTGGGCAGATGTTGTAATGATTTTAACACCAGATGAATTACAAGCCTCAATTTACAAAAACCATATAGAGCAAAGAGTTAAAGAGGGAAAGTCAATTGCCTTTGCTCACGGATTAAATGTTCATTATGATTTAATTAAAGCTAGAAAAGATTTNGATGTTTTTATGGTTGCTCCAAAAGGACCAGGTCATTTAGTAAGAAGTGANTATGAAAAAGGTGGAGGAGTNCCATGTTTATTTGCAGTNCATCAAAANGGNTCTGGTAAAGCAAGNGATNTNGCNATGTCNTATGCATCAGCNGTNGGTGGTGGNAGATCAGGNATTATNGAAACAACATTTAAAGACGAAGTTGAAACAGANTTATTTGGNGAACANACTGTNCTTTGTGGNGGTTTNGTTGAACTNATAAANAATGGTTATGAAACTTTGGTGGANGCTGGATATGAACCTGAGATGGCATATTTTGAGACTGTTCATGAAGTAAAACTTATTGTTGATNTAATTTANGAAGGTGGAATTGCAAATATGAATTACTCTATTTCGAACACTGCAGAATATGGAGAATATCAATCTGGACCTAGAGTGATNAATAAAGAGGAAACTAAAAAAAGAATGAAAGAGGTTTTGGCTGATATTCAATCTGGTAAATTTACGAAAGAATGGATGGATGAGTGTAAAAGTGGTCAAAAAAACTTTCTTGCAACACGGGCAAAATTAGCTGAACATCCAGTTGAAAAAGTTGGGGCAAATTTAAGAGCTATGATGCCATGGATTGGCAAGAAGAAATTAGTTGATAGTGATAAGAAGTAAATTTTAGTTCCAAATTGGGATAAATTCAGTATTTTATTTTTGCAATCTAAACGAGAGGTTGTATATTTCAAAAACAAAAATATTTGATATGGCTGATAAAGATAAAGTATTCATTTTNGANACTACGATGAGAGATGGTGAGCAATCACCTGGAGCTTCAATGAGTGTTGAGGAAAAAATTCAGATCTCAAGAGTTTTTGATGAAATGGGAATTGATATTATAGANGCAGGTTTTCCAATATCATCNCCTGGTGATTTTGANGCTGTAAGTGCAATAAGNAAAAGTGTTAAAAATTCAATTCCTTGTGGTTTNGCAAGAGCAACNAAAAAAGATATTGATGCTTGTCACGAGTCTTTNAAATTTGCAAAAAGATTTAGAATTCATACTTTTATTTCAACAAGCCCGGTTCATATGAAGCATAAATTAAATATGACTAATGAACAAGTTTTAGGNGCTATTAAAGANAGTGTTACTTATGCAAAAAAATTCACNGATGATGTTGANTGGTCTTGTGAAGATGGCACAAGAACAGANTTAGATTTTATGTANAAGACAATCGANCTTGCAATTAAATGTGGTGCTACGACNATAAATATTCCNGATACAGTTGGATATTCNATACCAGAAGAATTTGCNAAAACTATTAAACTNATNAAAAATAATGTNCCAAATATTGATAAAGCAATTATNTCAGCNCANTGTCANAATGATTTAGGTTTAGCNGTTGCAAATGCATTGTCAGGATTGTCAGCTGGNGTAAGACAAATTGAATGNACAATNAATGGAATTGGTGAAAGAGCAGGTAATGCTGCTTTAGAAGAAATAGTTATGGCAATTAAAACACGAGATGATTTATTACCTTATGAAACAGGCATAAAAACTGAATTAATTAGTAAAGCTTCAAAAATTGTATCAAATGCAACAGGATTTCCAGTTCAATTTAATAAAGCGATTGTTGGAAAAAATGCATTTGCCCATGAGTCTGGCATTCATCAGGATGGAATGCTCAAAAATAGAGAAACATATGAAATCATGACACCCGAAAGTGTTGGGGTAAAAAAAACATCATTAGTTATGGGTAAACATTCTGGAAGACATGCTTTTAAAGATAAATTAAGTGATTTAGGTTATGCTGATGTAACAGATGATGTTGTTCAAGCAGCATTTGGAAAATTTAAAATTTTAGCGGATAAAAAAAAGCATATCTATGATGAAGATATAGTCGCTCTCGTTGATGATAGCTTGATTATCGACAACAAAATTAATGCGATAAATCTAAAATCTTTAAAAGTTTTTGCTGGTACCGGTGAACCACAAAGAGCTGAAATGACATTAGATGTCTTTGGCGATATAAAACATACTACTCAAACAGGAGATGGTCCTGTTGATGCAATATTTAAATGTATTAAAGAGCTTTATCCACATGATGTTAAGCTGTCATTGTATCAAGTACATGCTGTTACAGAGGGAACTGACGCACAAGCAACAGTCAGTGTCAAAATTGAAGAGAATGACAGAACAACCGTGGGACAATCAGCGGATACTGATACTTTAGTAGCATCAGCTAATGCTTACCTTAATGCATTAAATAAAATGTTAATTAAAAGAGAAAAGAAATCTCTTTATAAAAATATAGAACCTAAAAAAGTAAAAGGAGTGTTTTAATGGGCATATTTGATAGAATGAAGAAAATCTGGAGTCANGATATGGCGATTGACNTAGGTACAGCAAATACTTTAGTAGTTGTTAAAGGACAAGGGGTTGTTTTAAATGAACCTTCAGTTGTTGCAATTGTTGATCAATCAGGAAAAAAACAAGTTTTAGCAGTTGGAGATGAAGCTAAAACGATGTTAGGAAGAACTCCTGGAAATATTCAAGCTATTAGACCTTTAAGAGATGGTGTAATTGCTGATTTTATCGTCACTGAGGAAATGATAAAACACTTCATTAAGAAAGTTCATAAAGGAAGTACTTTTGCTAATCCAAGAATTTTAATTTGCGTTCCAACGGGCTCAACTCCTGTCGAGAGAAAAGCTATTCAAGATAGTGCTTTAGCAGCAGGGGCNAGAAGGGTTCAATTGATTGAGGAGCCAATCGCAGCNGCAATTGGTGCTAATCTTCCTATATCTGAAGCNACTGGTTCAATGGTAGTGGATATAGGTGGTGGTACAACTGAAATTGCAGTTATGTCCTTAGGAGGTTTAGTTTATTCTAAATCTCTNNGAGTNGCNGGAGATGCAATGGATNNTGCNATGGTNAACTATATGAGAAAAGAATATAATTTGATGATAGGTGATAGTACTGCAGAAAAAATTAAAAAAGAAATTGGTACTGCTATTCCCACAAATAACAATACTTATGCAGTCAAAGGACGAGATTTAAGATCTGGAACTCCAAAAGAAGTAAATATTACAGAGGAAGATACAGCAGAAGCATTGAATATTATTTTAAAAGAGATGGTGAATGGAATTAAGGATGCATTAGAAAGCACTCCTCCAGAATTATCTGCCGACTTAGTTGATATGGGACTTACTTTAACGGGTGGTGGAGCTTTATTAAAAAATATAGACAGAAGGTTTTCTAAGGAAACAGGTTTGCCAGTTCACATTGCCGATGATCCATTATCTTGTGTAGCAGTTGGTACTGGAAAAGCTCTTGATCAAGAACAAACATTCTCGACTATGTTGACTGAATATTAAGAGTAATGGCCTCTAGCAGAGATGATTTTATAATAGCAATTCGATCTGCTTTTTTAAAAAAAAGCACCCAACAAAAATTTTCTCTACTTACTTTAGTTTTTATTTCCATATTTATTATCCTTCTATCAAGCTTAGACTTTAAAGTAGTAAGGTATCTTAAAGCTGGATTGAGTGAGGTGGTCTATAGATCATCTTTTATAGTTTCTATACCAGAAAACTTTGCTAAGAATTCTATAATTAATGTTATTGAATACACAACTTTTTTCAATAACTATCAAAAAAACAAAGATGAATTGGACAATCTTAAATCTGATTTTGTTTCTAATGAAATTATTCAGTATGAAAATCAAGAGCTAAAGGTATTAATTGACGACTATATTTCAAGCTCAAATAAAATTTTAGCAAAAATTATTGTTGATCATGACAGCCCTTTTTTAAAAAGCATAATCATAAATAAGGGTAGTAAAGATGATATTAAAATTGGTACCAATATATATGATCAATCATACTTAGTTGGTCGAGTAATTGAGGTGAATTATAAGACATCAAGAGTATTATTATTGTCAGATTTAAATTCTAACGTGCCAGTAACTATTGCACCACAAAATATCCAGGCAATTGTTACAGGAACTGGAGAAAATTTTGGACAAATTAAATATATTAAAGCGGGTTTGTCTGAGGAATTAGTAGATGAGAGTATAGTTTATACCTCAGGCACTGGAGCAATATTTAAAAGTGGAGTTCCAATAGGTAAATTAAGATCTGATAAAATTGGTTCTTCAAATAGATACAATGTTGAATTCTACAGCGATTTTACACAATTAAAATATGTTTTTGCAGAAACAATTACCCAAATTGAAATCCCTCAAGTTGAACCAGAATCAGTTCCAACTGAAGATAAAAGCGATGAACTTGAGGAGACAAAATTGAAGATTTTAGAGGATGAGCTTAAAATTATTGAGGAAACTAATTCAAAATTTATAGAAGAAAATGAAAATTTAATTAGCGAAATTAATGATTTAAACAATCAAATTTCAGTTTTAAATAATGAAATTTTTTTACAAAAGCAAAAAATCAATCAATTCAATATTGATACTCAAGAATTAGAATTTTTAAAGTTAAACTTAGAACATGGTCATAAATGTAGAAAATCTTTTTTTAATGCTGATGGTTTTAATGTTGGAACTGAAGNGTANAAGAGTTGTGTTTTAAATGGAGGTAGAACAGGTGGCTAATTTAAAGACTAAAGGAACATTTTCTAAATTATATACCTGGTTACCAATAATTTTATTATTTGTTTCAGTGCTTAATGAATTTGATTTTAATTATTTAAAACTTGANTATTTTTCNTTNAATTTCCCTTTTATTTTGATNTTTTTCTTTACCTTAAAAGATTTTAAACATTTTGATTATCTTTTTGTATTTTTTGCAGGTTTGCTCAACGACACTGTTATAGGTTTGCCCCTTGGTATAAGCAGCTTGTCTTATACACTAATTTGTATTGCTACAGCATATATTAGAAATATAACAATTAGGCCAAGTCCTTTGAAAGATTGGTTCTACTTTTTATTTATAATAAGTTTGATTAACTCTTTAAATTACTCAGTTTTAAGTTTATTCTTTTCGTACAATTTGGTTTTAACGAGTTATCTTGTCAACACGACTTGTACATTTTTACTTTATATAATTTTTGTATCAATATTTAAATATTATATGAAAGGAATTAATGATTAATTCTTCAAGTGACAATGTAAAAAAACTTAATTCTATTAATAGAAGAATGTTCATTACAGGTTCATTAAAATTTTTTATAATGATAGGAATAGTCAGTAGATTATTCTTTTTACAAGTTAAAGAAAATAAAAAGTATTTAACTCTTTCCGACAAAAATAGAATTAGAGAATGGAAGTTAGCCCCTGTAAGAGGAGAATTTCATGATTATTTTGGTAATGTTATTGCAGGAAATTTTGAAGCTTATCAACTCCACGTGATACCAGAACAAGTTGAAGATTTTAGGTATGTTATTTATCGATTAAAAGACTTACTCGAATTATCAGATAAAGAATTTAAAAAAGTATTAAAAAAGAAAAATGAAATAAAGCCATGGGAGACCCTAATTGTCTCTGATAATTTGAGCTGGCAAAAGTTTTCAAAGATTAACAATCATTTGTATGATTTAAATGGTGTAAAACCAGTTATATCAATTTCAAGAAACTATCCTTTTAAAGAAAATTTCACTCACTTAATTGGTTATGTCAGTCAAGCAAACCAAGATGACATTGAGTCAACACAAGCTATAAAGAAAAATTTTGTTCCAGGACTTAAAGTTGGGAAAATTGGATTAGAAAAAACATTTGAAGAAAAATTAATAGGCACAAATGATATCGAGAGATATGAAGTGAATGCTTATGGCAGAAGAATTAGTCAATTAGAATTTCAAAAGGGTGAAAAGGGTAAAACATTAAGATTAACAATTGATACTGAAGTTCAGAAATTGGCTAATGAATTGCTTAAGGATAAAGCAGGCTCTATTTGTGTAATGGATATTTATACAGGTGCAGTAATTGCAATGCATTCTTCCCCATCATTTGATCCTAACTTATTTGTGTTTGGTATTAGTCAAGATGATTGGCAATTAATTCGTAATGATCCAATGAAACCATTAGTGAATAAAACTTTACAAGGAAATTACTCACCAGGTTCGACGATTAAACCGATTGTTGCTCTATCTGCGCTTGAGAATGGAATTGTTAATACAAATTTTACAGTCAGGTGTACTGGTAAAACCGAAATGTATGGGCAAACTTACCATTGCTGGAAGAAAAAGGGTCATGGTTATGTAAGCTTAAGAAATGCAATGAAACAATCTTGTGATACTTATTTTTATGAAATTGCACGTAAACTTGGGGTTGATAAATTAAGTGAGACTGCAAAAAAATTTGGTCTCGGAGAAAAAGTTTTTGGTAATTTATTTGACATTGAAAAAAAAGGATTAATTCCAAATACTCAATGGAAAAAAAATGCTCTTGGGAAGGGCTGGTTATTAGGTGAAACAATCATTACAGGAATAGGACAAGGTTATATCCAAACTACACCAATTCAATTGTGTTTAATGACCGCTCAAATTGCAAATGGTGGTTATAAAATTTATCCTCATCTTGTTGTAGATGACAAAGTTAAAGATCAGCCTATAGATAAATTTACACCGCTCTATAAAAATTCAAAAAATATCAAGATTGTCCAAGATGCTATTTTTGGTTCAACCAATGAAGTAATGGGTACATCTTATCGTTCAAGAATCGATAACCCAAAATATCAGTTTGCTGGTAAAACTGGTACAGCGCAGGTTAAAAAAATTACTGAGGAAGAAAGAGAATTGGATCTTAAAACATTTGAGATACCATATGAGCAAAGAGATCATGCTTTATATGTAGCTTTTGGTCCATATAAAAATCCTAGATACGCATTAAGTGTCATTGTAGAGCATGGAGGAAATGGAAGTACAACGGCTGCACCCATGGCAACTAAATTATTTAAATTAATTATTGATCGACACAAGATCAGAGAGTCATTGAGCAATAAAAAGTATTTGGAGATATAGATGTATCAACATACGAGATTAACAACAAATAGACTTAGTTTTTTTCAAAAATTTAGAAACTTTGATTATATACTTTTGATTTGTTTATTGCTACTTGGGTTTATTAGTTTAGCAACAATGTACTCAACAGACGGTGGTGAGATCAAATTTCATACCAAAAGTCATTTTACAAAATTAGCAGTATTTACTTTAATGATGCTAGTAATGTCATTTATCAATATTAAATATTGGTTTTCAATTGGTTACTTGGCCTACGTAGTGGTAGTAGGTTTATTAGTTGGGACTTATTTATTTGGAATTACTTCATCTGGCTCTCAAAGATGGATTAATTTATATTTCATAAATTTACAGCCATCTGAATTGATGAAAATATTTATTATTGTTTGTTTAGCTAAATTTTTTCATCGAATGAAGTTAGAAAATGTGAATTCTATTTATACAATTCTTACCTCCTTAATAATCATACTTTTACCGATGGGGTTAGTCATTGTACAACCAGACCTTGGAACTGCAGTTCTTATTGCTATAAGCGGAATAGCAGTATTATGGTTTGCAGGTATTAATTACAAATATTTTATTTATACTATTCTTGGATTTATAATCTCTTTACCTTTCGTCATAGCTTTTTTGAAGCCCTATCAGAAATTAAGAGTATTAACATTTCTAAATCCTGACAAAGATCCTCTAGGTGCTGGTTATCAAATTATCCAATCTAAAATAGCTGTTGGATCTGGAGGTATATTTGGTAAAGGTTTTTTAAAAGGCACTCAAAGTTATCTAGAATTTTTACCGGAAAAACATACTGATTTTATTTTCACACTTTTCTCAGAGGAATTTGGTTTTGTGGGCTCTGCCATCCTTTTAGTAATTTATGCAATTATTATTTATAGAATTGTCGCAATCGGCGCTAGTTCCAGAAGTTATTTTGCAAAGATTTTTTGTTATAGTTTTGGTGCGGCTATTTTTGTATTTATTACTATAAATATGAGTATGGTTTTAGGTTTACTACCTATAGTAGGTTCTCCTTTACCAATTATGTCTTATGGTGGTTCCTCAATGTTAGCAACTATGATTGGTTTTGGAATAGTCATGAGTGCCAGAGTTCATAATCAACAATTGATTGCCTAAGTATAATTTGTCGCTTAACTTATTTGACAGATAGATTGTATATTTTTTTATGAGTAAAAATTTACATGTGGGGATTGTTGGCTCAGGTATTCAGGGAGTATCAAACGCTTTATTTCTTCAAAAAAAAGGTTTTAAAGTAACTATATTTGACAGAGATAATCCAGGTAGTCCAGCGGCTTCATATGGGAATGCTGGCCACTTTTCTCCTTATGCTTCACTATCATTGAATAGAACTGATGTTCTTGCTGACGTGCCAGCGATGTTATTGAGTTCAACAGGTCCGCTAGCTCTGAAATGGAATTATGTGCCAAAAATGTTGCCTTGGTTTTTCAAGTTTATATTAAATACTACTAAAAATAAGATGATGCACACTGCAAGAAACATGCATCAAATTCTAGACTTAGCATTACCAGCGTATGATGAACTTTTTGATGAAATAAATTTAGATGGTCTCGTTGAAAACAAAGGCATTCTTTATATTTGGACTGATAAAGACTTAAAGAGCAGAGAGTTAGAAATTAAAGTCAGAGATGAACTTGGTGTAAAACAACAACTTGTTACTAAGTCTGAAATTCATGATTTAGAGCCTAATATAAAACCTTTTTATCATGCAGGGGTATATTATCCTTACGCAAGGCACGCACGGAATCCTAAAAAAATCTTACTTAAATTATTTGATTTATTTTTAAAAAAAGGTGGAAAGTTTGAAAAGAAAAATATTAATGATATTCAGTTTGATACAGAAAAACCTGTTTTTATTTCTGATGGTGAAAGACATACTTTTGATAAAATTGTAATTGCCTGTGGAGCTTTCTCAAAAAAATTAACAGATAATTTAGGTGAGCGAATTCCACTTGATACTGAAAGAGGTTATCATGTTCACTTCAAAGATTGTGATCATCTTTTAAGTAGACCGGTAATTTTTTCTAATAGAGGATTTGGTATCACTCCTATGGAACAGGGATTAAGAGTAGTTGGTACTGTTGAATTTGGTGGATTAGATAATCCACTCTCCAAATCAAGAATTAAAAATTTAATTAGTAATGCTAAGTATATGTTAGGTGATCTTCCAGAACACGAAGATGAATGGTTAGGTTTTAGACCTACGTTACCTGATTTTTTACCTGTGATGGGACCCTCAAAAAATTATAAAAATGTATTTTATTGTTTTGGTCATCATCATTTAGGATGGACATTAGGTCCAATTTCTGGAAAGATTGTCTCCGGAATGATAGCTAAAGAAAACACAAATCTAAATTTAGATCCTTATAGCTCAGTAAGATTTAGTTAATCAAATGCAAAATACTAAGGCATACATAATGCTAGTATGTGCAACATTATTTTGGGCAGGAAACTTTACATTAGCAAAGCTTGCTTATTTAGAAAATATACCTCCCAACTCACTCGCATTTTTAAGGTGGTGCCTAGTATGGATAATATTACTTCCCTTCACCTATAAAGAGATATTAAAATTAAAAAATCAAATTAAAGGAAATTTATCATTATTTCTTATTCTAGGTTCTACTAGTGTATGTATATTTACTTCTTTTACTTATAACGCTTTAAATTACACTCAAGTAATTAATGCATCACTTTTTAATACCGCAATACCTGTAACAATAATTTTAGTTTGTTTTTTATTAAAAATTGAAAAAACAAATATTTTTCAAATATCTGGATTAGTCATTTCAGTTTTAGGAATTTTAGCTATTATTACTAAACTTGATCTAAATATTTTACTTACCTTAAATTTTAACAAAGGCGATTTATTTATGGTCGGAGCAATTATTGCTTGGGGAATATATTCTGCATATTTGAAAAAAAGAACCTTTGAAGTATCTTTACTTGCTCTTGTCCATATAATTTGCACATTTGGATTAATTTTTCTTTTGCCTCTATTTATTTTAGATATGACACAAGGCANAATTATTGAGATGAGTAGTAATTTTTTTTATATTTTAGCTTATGTTGCAATATTTCCAAGTATTGGCTCTTACTATTGTTGGGCTGGCGCTGTTTCAATCATTGGGGCAAATCGAGCTGGAATATTTTTATCTTTAATTCCATTATTTAGCACTTTGATGGCGATATTCTTTTATAATGAGCAGTTTCAATTTTTTCACTTGATTGGGGCAATTTTAATTATATTAGGTTTATTTCTATCAAATAAAGAAATTAAAAATGCTTAAAGTTGCAATATTGGACGACTATCAAAATGTTTCTCAACAATTTGTTGATCTTGAAAAACTTGCGGGAAAATATGAAATTAAAATTTTTAGCGAGCCATTTGAGGATGAAGCTGATGTCATAGACAAATTGGCTGATTTTGAAGCATTATTAATCATGAGAGAAAGAACTCCAATTACAAAAAATATTATAGAGAATTTGTCTAAGCTAAAATTTATAATCACCAGTGGGCTTAGAAATAAGTCAATAGACTTAGATGCTACCAAAAAAAGAAAGATTATTGTTAGCGGAACAGAAAGTAATTTAAACCCAACTCCAGAATTAACTTGGGCTTTAATTCTTGGTTTAGCTAGAAATATTAAAGAGGAAATAGATAATATGTATCAGGGTTATTGGCAAACCACAGTTGGTGTTGAACTCAAAGGAAAAATCTTAGGATTAATTGGCCTTGGAAAAGTAGGTTCTCAAGTTGCTAAAATTGGTAAAGCTTTTGGCATGGAAGTAATGGCTTGGAGTGAAAACCTTAATCTTGATAAATGTAAAGAGCTTGATGTTTTACCTTGTTCTAAAGAGGATTTGATTAAGAATTCTGATTTTTTGTCAATTCATGTTCAAGGCGGTGAAAGATACAAAGATTGTATTACTTTAAAAGAACTAGATAAAATGAAAAAAACTTCTTTTCTAATCAATACCTCAAGGGGTCCAATCGTTAATGAAGATGATTTGATCATTGCTTTATCTACAAATGTGATTGCAGGTGCTGGATTGGATGTCTATGAAAAAGAACCCTTGCCAGAAAATAACAAACTAAGATTTTTACCTAATGCTTTGTTAACTCCTCATTTAGGGTATGTAACTGCAGAAAATTATAATATCTATTATAGTCAAATGATCGAGTCACTCGAAGCTTGTGCATCGGGTAAGCCAATCCGTGTAATCGAATAGTTATGGATTTATCAGTTGTTAATCATGAAGATTATTTTGCAAAAATTGGTGATGACCATAAGTTTCCAATAAATAAATTTGGAGAACTTGCAAAATATTTAATTGATAAAAAAATTGTTAAAAAATTTCATCAACCATATCCATGCTCTGATGAAACTTTACAAAGAGCACATTCAGAAAAATATATCCAGGATGTTAAAAACAAAACCCTAGATCAAAATACTATTAAGAAAATTGGTTTTCCATTAGTGGATAGTGTTATTCAAAGATCATTAGTTGCAACTGGTGGAACTGTGCTTGCCACAAAGCTTGCAATTAAAAATGGTGTTGCTTGTAATACCGCTGGTGGCAGTCACCACGCTAATTATGATGGGGGCGCAGGTTATTGTGTGTTCAATGACGTAGCAGTTGCAGCTCAATACTTATTGGATCGTGGTTTAGCTGGCAGAATTTTAATAGTTGATTTAGACGTTCACCAAGGCAATGGTAATGCTGATATTTTTAAGGAAAATAAAAATGTATTTACTTTTAGTATGCACTCTAAGTCAAATTATCCAGCTAAAAAATCAATCAGTGATTTGGATGTAGAACTGGAGGATAATATGGAAGACACACAATATATAAAGGTACTTGAATTTTATATTAATCAATTAAATGAAGAAAATTTTGATTTTGTCTTTTATATTGCGGGTGTAGATATTCACCATAATGATCGTTTAGGAAAACTAAAAATTTCTGATGAGGGAGTTAGAAAAAGAGATGAAATGGTGACAAAAAATTTTTTTTCACAAGGAGTTCCATTGTGTGGTGTTCTTGGTGGTGGTTACAATAAAGATTTTAACAAATTAGTTGAATTACATTCTTTTTTACATCAATCCTGTGCTAAATTAATTAAATGACTAAAAAGAATCCTAATTTAACTGCCGAACAAAAATTAATAATGTTTGAAGATGGCACTGAGCGCGCAGGTAGTAGTGAACTCAATAATGAAAAACGAGAAGGCAGCTATCATTGTGCTAATTGTGGAATAAAATTATTCGACTCTGATGCAAAATATGAAAGCGGATCGGGGTGGCCATCATTCTATCAATCTTTACCTGATGTCTTTGAGACCAAAACGGACCATCTGATTGGTTATGCTCGGACAGAATATCATTGTAAAAATTGTAACGCCCATCATGGACACATTTTTGATGATGGTCCTCAGCCGACGGGCAAAAGATATTGTAATAATGGCGTTTGTCTAGTATTTCATGAAAAAAATAAAAAATGATTTTAAAGTATATTAGTTTTTTAGTCGGTCTAATCTGGTCTTACTCTTTAATAAAGACGCAATCTATTTTTAGTAAAAAAGCAGGTCTTATTTTCAAGATCTTTATTTCCAAAGTCTCTTGGCTAACCTTTTTAGCTGCAATTTATTTTGGCTATAAAAATTTCACAATTGAATATATTTTAATCGGGATTGTAATTTCAATAGCTTTGGTTCATGTGGGATTTATCTTCTTAGGTAAATTTTTAAAGACAAAATTCACAGAAAAGCAATTGCTGCTTGCCAAAAACTTTTTTGAATACTCACTGATTGTGTGGGTTCTTTATTATTTTTTCTACTAAATAATTACCTATTTTGGTCGCTATTGAGTAACTAAACATTGTTTTTTTTAAAAATAGTATATAAAATTTAGTATGTTTGAAAAATTAGAAGAACTAGCAAAAAATAATAAAAAAATTTCTGACTTTCATATAAGAACTGGCTGGCCTTTAGCTTATCGACAAACAGGTGAAATTCACAAAATACCTGATGTCTTAGTAAAAGCTCAAGACCTGCAAGATTTATTATCTACCAATTGTAATGAAATTGAAATGAAAAGATTTCAGGATACTCACGAGCTAGACTCATCGGTAACATTAAGCGGACTTAGATTTAGAGCAAACTTTTATAAAACAATTCAAGGTCCTGCCGCTGTATTAAGAAGAGTGGAAAGTGTAATCCCAACCATGGATCAATTTGATCTACCTCCAGTGCTTTATGATATTATAGATATGCATAAAGGACTTGTGTTAGTAACAGGTCCTACTGGTTCAGGTAAATCAACAACACTTGCTGCAATTGTAAACGAGATAAATAAAACAAGAACCTCAAATATAATAACAGTTGAGGATCCAGTTGAATTTATTCATAAGGATATCAAAAGTATTGTTTCACACAGAGAAGTAGGTAAACAAACACAGACTTTTGCAACTGCTTTAAAAGCTGCTCTTCGAGAAGATCCAGATGTTATCTTAGTTGGTGAGATGAGAGATTTAGAAACAGTTTCTCTAGCATTAACAGCTGCTGAAACTGGACACTTAGTGTTTGGCACACTACATACTAGTGGTGCACCAAGCACAATTAACAGAATTATAGACGTATTCCCACCCGAGCAACAAGCACAAATTCGAGCACAAATTTCTACATCTTTAAAAATGGTCGTAACCCAAAGACTTCTAAAAACTAAAGATGGCCAAGGCCGTTGTGGTGCTTTTGAAGTGATGAAGTGTACACCTCCGATTCAAAATTTGATAAGAGAATCTAAAATACATCAGATCCCAAGCATCATGCAAACTGCTGTTAAAGATGGTATGATCACAATGACCAAATCTTTAGAAGATTTAGTAAAAGCAGGAAAAATAGATGCGAGCGCAGGACGAGAAAATTAAAGGTTTTAACATTCTTGAACTAATTGTTGTTGTTGTAATCATAGGGGTGATTTCAGCAATTGGTTATCCAAATTTTAATAAATGGCGAAAAGATAGAGAAGCTCGTGATGCAGTAGTAAAAATTAAATCTTTAATTGAGGGAATTAATGCACAAGTGCAAAGAGGCCAATATGCATTTGTTCAAGTGCATGTAGAAGAAAGGGAAATATCAACCAATAATAATGGTTTGGTTATTACCTCAAAAGGGATGAGTCCACAAACTCTTGCTGCATTTTTAAATAATGGCGAGAGTGACTGGTGGCAAGATCCAAATAATCGATGCAATATTGATCAAGCAGATTATTGGAATGATGACCCAGATCCAAATGGAGATTTAATAGTTGATCTTGACTCAATTGAAGTTAGACAAATTAAATTAGAAAATGTAGCAACAACTTGGACAGGAGAAGTGGGTGCTGTTTGTTTCGGTAAAAATGAGCGATGGTTTAGTGGAGCTGGGAATCTTACTTCAGGAACAGGGAGTAATGTAATTGTTGATAATTTTCTATTTATTTGTAGTAGAACTAATGCCAGAACACAATGTGATGTTGATGCAACCACCGGACAACCAGTGACAGAACATGAAAATTTGTATGCAATAGAATGGTCAAGATTTGGTAATATAACACTTGAGAAATGGAATAGTAGGGATTTACAATGGGTTGCACAATAATATGAAAAAAAATAAATCTAAAATTTCTGGCTTATCAATTTTAGAGGCTTTGGTATCTACTGCAATTGTTGGAATTGGTTTTATAGCCATATTACAAATGACCAATTTCTCAGCCCAATCAATTACGAACTCAGGGGAGCGAACTAAAGCAAATTATTTAGTCGGAATGATTGCTGAGGATATTATAGGAAGTAAAAATACCTTATTTGGTATTAATTCAGATAGTGAGGATATTCAGTTTGGCCAAGATGGTTCTGTAACATTAGCTAGTGGTGGTGATGCAAGTGATGTTGTTAAATTTTCAGAACACTTAAATACTAATGGTTGGAATGCACAATTAAATTGTGGAGGGGCCACAAATACAACGCTTACAGCTAACGCAGCGAATAATGCAAACCAAGAAAATATTTATGATTCCCAGAATATTGATGCTCCTAGAAATAAACAACAAAAATGGGATTTGATATTTAATGAAAATAGATTTTTAAAATGTAGAAGCAACAACGAGACAAAAAGAGTAGAAGTTTTCTCAGTATGTAGATGGCCTAACTGCGCTAATCAATCAGATTTGGTATTTGATGAACCAATTTATATTGGCAGGGTAGAAATGAGACTCAACGATGGGAGAAAAAGAAAATTTTTATACTTCCAGTCAGATTACAAAATTAAAAAAGAATGATTGATAATTTTATAAGCTAAATGAAAAAAAAATATTTAAAACATATATCTGGTCTAACCTTAATTGAAATTTTAATTGGGATTGTGGTTTCATCCTTAATGATGGCTGCAATGTATACAACTTATTCAATTGTCAATACTACTTACAGCCAAGTTACTAATAAAGCTCAGATCAGCAGATCATCAAGAGATTTAATAGAATTACTTATTAGAGATGTAAGAATGTCAGGATTTAAATATTATCTTGGCCAAAATTCATTAGGATACCCTGAGCAAAGTTATTTACAATTTGTAGGTGGTGCAACAACGATTCGAGATAGTCATGATCCTGTTGTAATTGTCCCTAACCAACTCGGTCATAGTATTAATGACGCGATACCCAATCCTACACCCAAACATAATGCAACAGATTTATGTTGTGATAAAATACACGTTGTCTATGATGATTTTAATCAACTTGATACACTACAGCCTTTCAAACGATATAAAGTAACCTACTATGCTTTACCTGTTACAGATAATGATGGCTCTAATCCTCGGTATGCGATTTATAAATCTAAGATAAGCTGGGCACAAGCAAGAGATAACCCAACAGGAGCTTGGCCAGCAACTGGTCAATGGGTTGCAGATTGTTCAGAATGTTATTTTAATCAACTTGTTAGAGACTATGTTGAAGATATGGAATTTATTGCTCTCGATAGAGAGGGTAGACGACTGTTACCATCTCCAAGCCCGACATCTCCTGATGCTAGAGATAATTTATATAAGATAAGATCTGTTGATATTAAAATTGCTTTTAGATCTGAAGATGAATTTTATAGATTTGATGCAAGACAGGGCAATGAGAGACCATTGAGTGGATTTGCAAGAACAATTAAAAGATATTCTGACAGATATTTAAGAGACACAGTAGTTGTATCAGTTTATACAAGAAATATATTAGATGATGGGCTTTTTTAATGAATAAAAAAAATCAAAAAGGTTTTACTTTAATTTTGTCACTTGTGCTTTTGTTAGTGATGTCATTAATGGGTGGTAGCTTGATAGTCATTTCCTCTGGAGATCATCAAAGTAATAATACAAGTGATGAATACCAGCAAACTTTTTATGTTGCCGAGCATGCTTTGATTGAGGCTGAAAAATATATAATTAATGAAATGATTGGTCCCTGGGTCGATCCACAATCAACTAGAATAGTAGCACCTGGTGCTGGAGCTTCGAATGAAGAATTAGATGCGCATGCTGAATATTTAAATACAATAAACACGCAAGCTACTGCAAATGGTGGATTTGCAAGACACACTGATGCTAGTGCTCCTTGGCCTCAGGGTAGAGGGACACCAGTAAATATAAACACTGGAGCTGATACACCTTGTTTAAATAGTTTTAGAAATCTTATTCGAAATGATGCTGGTGATGTAATACTAGCATTTCATAGCTGGGCTGAAAATTGGAATTTTGGTGAAGTGATACGGCCTATCTTAGAATCTGAAAATGCATCTAATGACGAAATAAGCTATATGCAAAGATATCGATGGGAGTTTTTTGTAATCAATGCTGGCAGTGCAAATTTTAGAGGAGCTGGGACCAGTTTAAAAAAGACTTCAACAAATGTTCAAAGACAAGGTACAGTTTTTAAAATATATGGCTGTGGTTATTTAATGCCAAGTGGAACTGCTTTGGATGATATTGATGACCCAGAGATACTAATACCTCTAGAGTCGGTAGTAATTTTATCTAGTTGAGCCCAAAATGGTAATATTTGACAAAATTTACCATTTATAATTTTTGTTGAATGAATAATATTTATTCATGAAAATTTTTTTTAAGATTAAATTATTCATACTCGTCCTTTTTAGCTTAAATACCATTTCTTATGCATGTGATTTTATTAAAGTTCCAATGGGTACAGCTCTTACTGCAATAGAAGATCAATATGATTATTTACCTGATGCTACCGATGATTGGGGTAGCGAAACCCTGAAATATAGTTATGACACCTCTGATTTCTGTGATGATGATCTGTTAAAAAATTCGTATATGAATATTTTTGTTAAAGAAAAAAAATTAATTGGTATTGCAATTGAAGGACTTGATGTAAATAAAAATATCAACCAATTATCAAAATTTTCTGAAGTTAATTTCGGTTTAAAAGATGAACAAGCAAAAAGTGAAAATTGGGTAGGTGTTGTTGATTTAAGCGCAGGTGGAACTTCTATCTTATATGCTAAAGTCATGGGATTAGATGGAATATACGAGAGTATAGAAATTACGACACCTGATTATGGAGATTTTTTAATTATGGAGGATGTTGTGGAGATGAACCAATGATTAAAACAATTAAAACTTTTTTGATTTTGTTTGTTTTTTTTAGTGTTAATCAATTAGGTTTTTCTAAACCACTACCACCTGGATCTGGAGCAGGGGATGTTCCAGCAAATATATTATTTTTAATAGACAGCTCAGCTAGTATGAATCGTCAAATTGGTGCTGGTATTCCAGCTATATCATCTATGACAATTGATGGCGATGGAAATAAAATTTTAACTTCGGTCGATAGAAGAAGGGGTGGAATATATAAGTTTAATGCTGATGGTGAAAATATAGCAATTGATTATCTTAATCAACAGGGAACAGCCCTGCAAACTCGAAGATGGGTAATGGGTAGGGGTACTGATAATGTATGTGATTTCAGAATTGGGACTGGAACAGGGTTGACAAGAAATTTTAATATTGGATTTGACTTGCAATTACATGAAGTAGAATTTCAAGCTGGAGTAACTGTAGGTGGAACAACAATAAATAATGAGGACTTATTATTTGTTGGAGTGTGGCAAGATAATAGACAACCTTATATTTTTGCACTTAACAGCGATATGCAATGTCGATTAGCCATAACAGGAGCAAATAGTGATCGGATCAGAGGCTTCGATATTGCAATGAGAGATGGAGTGCCGGTAATTTATTGGTACGGTGAAACTAATAGAGTAAGAAGAGGAGGTTATATATCTACATGTAATCTTGGAGCAGGAACTTGTGCTAGCATGGCTGGTAATGGTAGAAGATCAGGTGATACATTTCAACGAGCCCGTGAGGGTATCCGTATAAGGGTAGATGATGGAGCGAATATTTTATATTTAAATAGTAGTGGTGGTACTTTGTATGGCTATACTTTACCTGATCAAGTAAATGGTCTTCCAGTAAATACCAGAATGCCATTAAGACAATGTAGACCAAATAATAGAATTCAGATGTTTGGACTTTCAAATACAGATAGTGATACTTTTTATTCTGGTGAATGGAATGTTCCTAGAATTCATAGATATGAATGGACAAATAATAGAACTTGTACTCTGGTAGCTTCTGGTGGAACGGGTAGTAATTTATTGAATAGTGGAAATCCTGGTACTATCGCAGCAGACAATATTAGAATAGATAGGGGTATTCACGGATTGAGAGTCATTGGGGATAGAATTTTATTTTCATCTAGATTTTTTGTTACTGAATTGTCGGAAGCATCTTTTAATGCCACTGATCGAGATGCAATGTGGCAGAACTCGATTGGAGGAGGAGCAGTTACTAGATGGACTGGAGCAAGATCTGCTTTAAGGGCTGTTTTCAGTGATGGTACATTAACTTCAGGAGCCAATTTTGGTTTTGGTCACTGGAATGCAGGTCAGGGAAATAGAGGTAGAAGAGCTGTTCCTTTTGGCGGTGCATGGTGCCATAATAATAATACAAATTGTGAATACTATCGCGGCTGGTCGGGTAATCATCCTCAAGGGCAAAGTGTAGAATGTACAAGAAATTCATGTTTAAATGTTGGAATAGGTCCCGGTGGAGCTGCAGAGGCTATGCAGGTGATTGATACTTTAGGAGTTGAGTGGGGAACAGACTCAGAGGCTTTTTCACAAATAGCTTTCGAATATTTTACAGGACCAGTCTCTCCACGTGATCCAAATTCAGATTGTCAATTAAACTATGTCATTGTTATTGGAGATGGTGAACAGACCGGTACAGGTGTTAATGGTCAGAGAGGTCGAACCGCAGCGCGATTGGAAACGTTAAGACGGGACTTTGGGGTAAAAACATTAATGGTTGCTTATGGCGGCGGTATCTCTGCAAGAGGTATGAGATCATTTGATGCTTTAGCAAGAGTAGGTTCATGTGATAATGCTGGAGATGAGGACTGCATTGCAACAATTGTTGCAGATACTCCTCAAGATTTGAGAACCCAATTGCAATCTATTATTAGACAGATAATAGCTGAAAGACTGGCTTTTACTGCACCATCGATAACCGCAACAATTCAAGAGGGGGGTTCATTGTATCAAGCTCAATTTGCTTATGAACAATTTGGTGAGTGGCAGGGAACAATACTGAGAAAACAATTAAATCCGGATGGTACTGTGGAACATGACGAAAATCATCCAGGAAATTGGAGTTCTGCTAATCGAGTTAGAATTCAAGCTACTCAGGATAGTAGAAACATTTGGACTGCAATGCCAGGAGCATCGTATATTGGCAATTGGAATAATTTTACCAATACCGATGATACTCGAAATGAGATTTCTTCATTATTCAATCAACTAGATTACACACTAGTTGACTTATACGATGGTACAGCTGGTCAGCGCTGTCCAAATCAAGGTGAGGCAGGTACTGCCGATGAATTAGAGGGTTTAATTAGTTTTATGAGAGGTGCTGATTATTTCGATTATGATGGTGATTGTAATATTACCGAGATACGTAATCACGTCCAAGGAGATATTTATCATTCACAACTGATTGAAATTGGATCTCCAGATGGAAACACTCAGTTCACAGATAATAATCAAGAGGCTTATTATAGAACTATTAATAATTATCAAAATTTCAGGGCTATGCATTCTCAAAGAAGAAATGTTCTTTATGCTGGATCTAATAGTGGAATGTTACATGCAATCAATGCTGAAACTGGAGATGAAGAGTGGGGATTTATTCCACCATTTATAGCAGGAAGATTACCCATAAAAATTAATCAACAACTCGATGATGTTGGCACTAATGGTACTGGAGGTTCTAACGCAATATTTGGTGTTGACGGTTCCCCGATTGTGCATGATGTTTTTATGAGAGGATTGCTGCCTAATGGTACATTAGAGGATGATCCATCTTGGCACACGATATTAATGGTGCCTTTTGGCAGAGGAGGAGCGGGTTTCTCAGTTTTAGATGTGACGAACCCAATCATCTCACCAGGCTTAGGTCCATTACATATGTTCTCAGTATACAATGATTATATAAACCAGGTTGTTTACATTGCAGATGAAGAAGGAAATATAACAGAGAGACAATATACTGCTAATACTGTCAATATAGGGGATTCAAGAGAAGCGTTGCAAGCAGATACAAATTTAGATGCTGCTTTGACTGCAGATGGCTGGCCAGATAGTGATGCCACAGCTACCCAAGATGGAATTGCAGTTTGTCAAAGCAACGATGACGTCGCTGGTGGTTTCGCTACTAATGGGACTAGTACATGTTATCGAGGACAAACTTTTACATTTGATGATATTCAATTTGATGTGCCAGATAATTCTGTAATTCCAGCGGAGATGATCAATGTCTCAGCAGCGGTGGGCGGTGGAGAACCTACAGCAGTGCCATTTACTGAAGCTAGAATGGTCAATGGTTCATTAGTGATTACTTTTAATGATCCCATGACATATAATCCAGGTGGAAGTATCAATGAAACAAGACAGACAGACAACTTTTTTATACAGGCTTCTTGCTCAGCAGCAACAGGAATTCCACCTGAGTTTGATTATAGTAAAATGGGAGAGACTTGGTCTACACCAAGAATAGTAAGATTGCCATCAGATAATCCAGCTCAGATAGCTGATAGAAATTTTGACAAGTATGTTGCAATTATGGGAGGTGGCCTTGCTGCTAACAACCTATGTACAGGCTCTGCTGTATACTTGGTTGAATTAAATAATATGGAAGATCCAGGAAGAATTTATGGAGCTGCTCAAAATAATGGACCAATAACTATAATAGATACTTCACCAGGTGGTATTGCTATTGGAAATGATATTATTGATACACCAACTGGAAGTGACATAGACAACTCAGTTCCAACAACACCGATCGTCATTACACCAGATACAGCTTTTGGTATACCATGGCGGGGAGCAATGGTTTACGTTAATGATCGAGAGGGTAAAATTACAAAAATAAACCTGACAGACTCTACAAGAAATGGAGCACAATTATTTGATCAGACTACACTTTTTAAACTTAATGCTACTAGAGAAAATCACAGATTTTCATTCTTCGGTATGGATGCTGGAGTGGGGGTATCGACTAAAGACTTCTGGCTTTGGGGAGGAACAGGAAATTTTAATCAATTAGGATCAAGAGGACAATTTATGGATAATATTTTATATGGCGTAAGAGATAGAGACTATCCATTCTTTAGACATTTAAATGGTGTCCAAATCCCAAGAGAGACAGATGCTACATTTGTTGAAAGAGCTCACCTTGGAGCAGATGCAGCAAGAACTATTGATGATGCAGCCGTATGTTCTGATGTAACTGGTGATGTCAATGGTGACCTGTGTCCTACAACAGAAGATGCTTGGGTAATTCATTTGGATACTGTAGATGGGAGGCCAACTAATGATCTTAATACTACAAATACATTCAGAAAAACCTCAGCACCACCAACATTGTTTCAGGGACAAGTATATTTCCCAGTTTATGAACCACCAGCAGGTGCTAATAGGTGTAATATAGGAAATGCTTATATATGTGCATCTGATGATGAATGTGGAACTAACAATTCACATCAATTAATTAAAGGCAGTCGGGCAAACGGAAGTGCATGTGTATTTGTCAGAGAAGGAGTTTTATCTGAGTTAGTTATCTTTGATAATAAGCTTTTTGCAAACGTTGCAGGACCATCGGATACAGAAGATACTCTATATTCCATCTTAGCTATTGCAGGTGAAGTGTTATCTAATAGAGGTGGTTGGCGAGACGTTGGTTTTTAGGCAAAAAGTTGTTTTATATCTTTAATCGGATCAAATATTTCATAATAAAAATATATTATCCATGCAAACATATTCAACATCGTCACAAATATAATCGCTAAACCTACTAGAGTATCTTGATTAACCTTTTTTCTCTATTTAAGTGGAAAGAATCTAAGCGAGTAAGCATAAGCTAAAATAAAAATATTAAATGCTGTGATAATAATATTAATAAACAAAAAAGCTTTCATTAATTGATAAGACTTTTGAGTTTATTTTTAAGTTTGTCTTTATTCTTGTTCAGTTTCTCTTTTACCTTGTCTTCAATGACACCAGTATCAAAATTTTCAAGTTTATTTAAGAAGTCATTACTTAACACCCTATCTTTAATTGCTCTTACAGTATTATTAAAAACTTTTTTCAATTCATCTTTATAATCTTTGCTCTTATTAGTATTCCCAATGTTCTTAAAGTTTAAATCTTTCAGTGAAAAATTTTTATCAATATTTAATTCTGGTGATAATACTGATACTGAAATATTTTTGGCATCAAGATTTCCAATATTAAAATATTTATTTGATTGTGAACTTGTAGTTTTGCTCGAAAGATCTTTCTGTAGTGATCTGACGTTATCTGTAAGCCGCTGATTAGAAAAATTAAAATAATAATTAACATTTATATCTTTTAATTGAACATCATTAATTAATATATTGTTTGAAAAAATTGACAGCGCATCTAAATTTACCTTAACTGAATTTATTCTTACCAAGTAACCTTGAAATTCTTTATTTAATAAATTAATACCTTTAGCATCTGCTGCGCCACTCAAATAATCAATATTTAATTTTTCGATTGTCACTTTTCTACCTAAAGAACTTGAAACATTATCTTCTAAAATGTTTTTTATTAATCTATCGCCGATAAATTCAATTAATAAAAAAAATGAAATTGATAAAACTAGGATTAAAGTAAAAAATTTTTTCATAACAAGTTATTATATCATTTGATATTTTTTTCTAACAATTAGCTGGTCAAACTGGGTACACTTATTAGTTTAAGAATAATTTAATCTGCTCATTTAAAAAAAGAAAAATTAAACATCCTATGATGAGGTATGGGCCAAAAGGAATTTGAGACGAAAGTTTTTTTTTATTTTTTATTAAATCTGGTATCACACTGATCAAGGCAACAGTAGATGAAAAAAAAATAACAAAAGGTATAGAAATCCAACCGAACCAGAAACCGATTACCGAAAGAAGTTTAGCATCTCCCAACCCCATTCCTTCTTTATTTCTTAATTTTTTATAAATTAAAATTATTAACCAAATGATAATGTATCCGAACAATCCACCTATTAGAGAATTAATAAAATTTGGAAATAAAAAGGTATTAAGATTAGGATCAAAAGATTTAAAAAAACCAATAAGGATTAATGGGTAAGTTATTTCATTTGGAATTATAAAATGTTTTAAATCGATAAAAAAAATTATCACAAAGCCGATACATAAAATAAAAAACAATAGGCTTGTTGAAGTAATACCGAACAAATAAAATATAAATACAAAACTAAGAGCTGTGATTAACTCTATCATAAAATATTTGGAGTTTATTTGTGCTGAGCAATCTCTACATTGAGCTTTCAGAATGATAAAAGACAATAAAGGTATGTTGTCATACCATTTAATTTGTTTTTTACATGCAGGACAATGAGACCGGCCATAGATAACACTTAAATTATCAGGGATTCTATGAATACACACATTACTAAAACTCCCCCATATACTTCCGAAGATAAATACTATAATATAGGACACAATTTATAGTTTTATTAGAGAGGAAAATTCTATGAGCCCATCAATGCAGTATTGTATAAGCATCATTGCATCTGTTAAGTGCAAATAGAAATTAGGCGCATGAATAATGAATTCCATCAACTTCAAAAATATCAAAAAATTAACGAATATCAATTTATAAATAGTATGTTTTTTGGCGCAAAAAAAAAGGAAACCACTAAAGTAGATGACACTAGTAGTAAAGATTTAGAATTAGTGACTAAAATGAATCAAGAGTTTGCTAAGACTCTCGATTTAAAAGAAACTTTAAATAATTCATTAGAATTAATTATAAAAAGAATAAATGCACAAGCTGCTAATATCTTTTTAATAGATGAAAAAAATCAATCATTCCAGTGTATTGCATCTAAACATCAAGCATACCTCGAAGATTTTGAAATACCTATCACTCAAGGAGTAATGGGTAAAGCAGCGGTGATGAAAAAATGTATTAGAGTTGGTGATGTGCGTAAAGATGTAAGAGAAATTGCTGAATTTTATTTTGATTTAGATAATAAAACAAATTTTACAACATATTCAGTTTTATGTTCACCATTAATTGTTTCAGACGAATGTATTGGAGTTATTCATTGTCTGAATAAAAAAACAAACAATAAACTATTTGAGGAGAATGATAGAAAACTTTTAGAAACTTTGTCTGGACCTGCGGCATTAGCAATTAATAATGCCAAGATGGCAAAAGATTTAATAGATAAGAATAGAATGCAAAAAGAAATTGAAATTGTTGGTGAGATACAAAAAACTTTACTATCTCAAAATCAAAAAGAAAATTTTCCAATAGCAGGTATAAACATCCCAGCTAAAGTTGTTTCAGGAGACTTCTACAACTTTGCAGAACTATCTGAAGGAGTTTATGGTTTTGGTGTTGCTGATGTGTCGGGAAAAGGAATTAAATCTTCTTTGTTAATGTCGAAGGCATCAAGTTTGTACAGATGTTTAAGTAAAACAAATTTTTCTGCTGCAGAGTTGTTAGATATTTTAAATTCTGAAATTTGCGAGACAACATCGAGAGGAATGTTTGTAACAATGTTGATTGGAATTTATGATAGCAATAAAAAAGAATTAACCTTAGCTAATGCAGGACATGAACCTCCATTAATTTATTCTAATGATGGAAACTTTTCTAATTTTGAAGAAGCAGGACCACCTTTAGGTATTGCTCCAAAATTTAAATTTAAAGAAACAAAAATTAATTTTTCTAATAGCTCAATGTATATATTCACTGATGGTATTACAGAAATAAAAGATACTAAGGGTAACATGTTAGAGTCTGATGGGTTTAAAAATTATATTAAAAAGTATCAACAAAGCCCAAATCACGAACGATTAAATAAAATTGTTGAAGATATAATTAAGTCGGGACGAATTCAAAAAGATGATCTAACAATTGTCGTTGTTGACTCACTATAATTTATTTTTTTATGCTCGGTATTAGTAAAGTAATGATTATAGTTGCAATTGTTATCACAAGTCTAATGTATTGGGCCACATCAAACGTTTGTAGATATAATTTTACCATTGAAAAAAAAACTAACGAATTAAATATTATTGCTACTGAACTTGTGCCTGCGTTGCCATTAACAGAAGTTTATTATTTTAGAGAACTTAATTGCAATGATGTTAATCTTACATGGGACTATGAAAGAGTTATGAGAAATTTAAATGCATTATCGGTAATGATTTACCAACAATTAACAACCGACATAAAAGGAAACCCAAATTAAAACAAAAAAAAGTTTTTATGTTATAAAAACTTAGTAAAAGATTATTTTTTTATATTTTTTTTAAGAATTCTAAAAAAAAAATATTTTTTTTTATAAAATTCACTTAAAAAGTGAAAAATAAGTAAAAGTTTTCAAAAAAAAAGATCAATTCTTAATTGAAAACAAAATTTTATTAATTTTTTCCAACCTGGAACCCTCAAAATTTAAATTTGGGTAAATATAATTTTAAAAATTGATCTCTCTAACACAAAACAGATAATCTCTAACACAAAAAAATTAATTTTAGTAAAAATGAGTTTTTTGTTGATTTTATTGACTTTTTTAATTTCCAAAAAATAATAAAAACTCTAACACAATTAATAAAAAACTCTAACACAAGCAAAATTTATTTTTTGTGTTAGAATAATACTAGTCTGTAAAATTTAACTTAAAAATAGAATTTAGAAAAAAATGGCTATTTTATTAGCTTTTTAGAAATAATTGCCCATTTTGAACACAATATTTATTTTTGTGTTAGACTAAATTTCAATTTTGTGTTAGAGATTTGCTAAATTGTGTTAGAGAAAAAATTTATAATTAGTTTATGAGTGATCAAGACGACGATAAAAAAAATATAAATCAAGATACAACTGACAATGAGTCAGTAAATCAACCCTCAGTTGATGAAAATAATCAACCTGAGAGTGTAGAGTCTGCTAATATTGAATCATCTGGTGATGAAAACAAAAATAATGNGCAAAATAATGACCAATCAGACGGTACGGCAGCTTCTTCTGAAAAAAAGGAGGAAAATAAAAATTTAGAAACTCAAATTAGTGAGTCAAACGCTGAAGAAAGCAGTGTGCAACAAAGTTCTGATACTTCTGATGAAAAAAAAGATGAAGATAATGGATCTGGGCACCAAGTTATACATAAAAAAGATGGTCGACTACACATTTATGTTAGACAAGATAAATATAAGGGTGAATTAAAATCAAAAAATTGGGTTGGTAGACTTTATATTGACGGAAAACAAAAAATTTCATCGTCAGGTACAACAAATTTAGAAGAAGCAATTCCAATTTTGGAAAAATGGTTTGATGATATTCAAGAAGAAAGTGAAAGATTAAAAAAACAAACAAGTGAATCACAAGTTAATGAAAATCAAAATGTGACCAATGAGAATACTACACCAACAGAGGATAAACAGAAAGTTGAAACGCCAATTGTTGAAACTCAAACTCAAAATCAGGAACCAACTGCTCCCGTTGCATCTAATGAAAGCACGGAACTAAATAAGCAAGACCAATTAAAAAGTAAAATAACAAATATTTTTGGAAAATTAAAAGATATCAAATTAAAAAAACCATCTTTTGCAAATAATTTAAGTAAATCTTCTTTAAACAATTCAAAAGTTGGTAATTTAAAATCAAAGTTTGAAAATTTTTTCAAATCTAAATTAGGTAAATCAAGTGTTCAGGGTGAAGAAATATTAGGAGTGGAACTTGCAAACAAAGAAATTAGATTAGTTCAAGTATCAAGCAACAAAGCAAATCAATGGGTATTAGATAAGTTTCATATTCATCCTGTGGATGTTAGCGATGATAGTGCTCCTATTGAAAATGCTGATAAATTTTCTGAAGAGCTTAGATTGGCTATACAAAAGTATAAAATATCATCACCAAACGTTGCAATATCCATTCCTGTAACAAGTGCAATTATTAGAGTTGTAACAGCTCCGCTGATGAAAGATGACGAGTTAAATAAAGCAATTGAAACTAATTCATTGTGGGAAAATTTAGTCCAACTGACAGATAGTTTAGAGGATTATTCTATTTTTCATCAAGTGATTAATAGAAATCAAAAAGACAATACAATGGATATCTTATTTGTGGCATCAAAATTAACAGATATAAATAGTTATACTTCAATTATAAAGAACGCAGGTTTAAACCCGGTAATTATTGATGTTAAATGTTTTGCCTTAAAGTCAGCGGTAGATCAATCTAATCAACTTACAAATAAAGTTGAGGATGCAAATTTAACTGCAGTTTTAGAGTTTGGATTAGATGAAAATTATCTAATGATTTTATATGATAATAATCCAATAATTACTGATATTTTTATTAGAGGCCAAGATAGAAAAATTTTACAAGAGTCTGATGATGCCGAGGAAAAAGAAGGCTTAGTTAGAAGATATGTTACTCAAGTCAAACAAGCTATTCAGGATTTTGAGACAAAATATGAAAAAAGAATTCGAAATATTAAAGTCGTATCAGATATTGATAATGTAGAGGAATATTTAGGAAATTTTAGAAAAAATTTAATGAACGTTGGTTTTAATACTTTTGATCCAACCGAAGGATTAAAAATTCCAAGTCAATTTCAACAAGCATTAGACAATAGAAATAATAGATCTTATTTATCAACTTCAGTTGGTTTAGCTTTTAGAAAACTTGACGTTTTTGGCTACTATAAATTCGTTACTGCAGTTAAAAACATTAACTTATTGCCAGACCGATCAAGTGTTATGAAACAAAAAAAGATGAAGGCAATTTCTGGTTTTGCCTTTAAAGGAATAACAGCTGCAGTTGCTGGAATTTATTTAATATTATTTGGCTTATCTTTCTGGAATATTTTTTCATATAACGCAAAATTAAAAGATTACGAAAATGTGAAAACTGAACATGCAAAATTTGTTAAAGAAAAGAAAATTGTTTCGAAAGAGCTTAAACTAATTAACACATCACTGAAATTAAGCAGAACATTAAAATCAAATAAAGAATTAACTTATAGAATTTTGGCTCAAGTGGCATCTAGTGTTCCAAACAGAGTTAAATTTGATCAGGTAGAATTTAATGGATCCAACACACTAACAATCCAAGGTGTTGCTGCAAGTGACCAGGATATTTTAAAATTTATTGAAAATTTAAGTAAACAAAAATTAGTTCAACAAGCTTCATTGTCGTCTATGAGATTGCCCAAGGGTAATGCTGGTGGTGCAACAATGAAAGGTTTTAGAGTATTTGTAAAAATTAAAAGAGGTTAACAATGGCAATGAACATAGATCTAAAAAATTTGAACATGTCTGATATTAAAGATCAGATTACTAAGTTAGCTGATAAAAAAACTTTAACAAAAATTGGAATCATTGTTGGCTCAATAGTTTTATTTTTAATCATCTATTACGCAATTTTAAATCCGATGGTTAAAACTAGAAAAGCAAAATTAGATGACATGAATTTAAAAAAACAAGAAACACAACAATTCATTGGTGAAATAAATGCAATGAAAGCCAAAATTAAAAAACTCAAACCGCAATATCAAAGATACTCAACTTTGTTTCACTCCAAAGCTGAAGTAGAGGGTTTGTATCAAACATTAAGTGAATATGCTGGTCAAAATGATTTAGTAATTACTTCAATTGAAAAAAAAAAAATTAAAGAAGTTTTAAAAGCAGCAGCACTAGCTCAAGCAGATGGAAAAAAAGCAAAAAAGGTTAAACAAACTCAAGCTAAAAGTGTTAAAAATATCGCTTATTATCTAATTCCAGTAGATTTTGAAATTGATGGCAATTTTATTGGGTATATTAAATTTAAAAGAGCCCTTTCCCTTTCCCAAAAGATGTTAAACTTTGACAAAGAGTCTATACAAGTGGTAAAAGGAGATTCAACTGGAGCGATAAAAGTAAGAGGAACATTAACTATAGTGGGATTACCAGATGAATTTTTTTAGAATATTAGTTATTTCTTTACTCTTTATATATACATCAAATTTATCGATGGCTGATAGCCATACCAAAGAACAAGATATTATAGATAAGGCAAAAGAAATAAATAAAAAAATAAAAGAGAAACAAGCAAACTCTCAATCAAATATTTCATCAGAGATTGGCAATGAAGAACCTTTGCCGTTGAATGACCCTTTCGTTGGAGATAGCTCTCTCTCAGGTGGCAGCACTTTGATGATGAATGACCCCGAGGAAGCAAGAAATGAAATGAGTTTATATAAATTTAAATTAGTTGGTGTAATGTCCTCGGATAATGATGATGGCTTTGCATCATTAATTAATGCTAGTGGCGAAGTGATTACATTAAGCCTATTTGAAGAATTAAGCCCAGGTGTAAAATTAGTCGGATTAAATAATAGAGAAGCAGTTTTTGAAAAAAATCAAGATTCTCTTTTAGTAATAAATTTTAAAAATCAAATTATAGAGAGAAAAAGATAATTATGAATTTTCAAAAAAAAATATCATTTCTTATTCTGCCTTTATTTATTTTATTTTTATCTGGATGTGCTGATAAATTTGCAAAAAAATCTGGATCTTTCAAGCATAACACTCCACTTATAAAAACTGATGTAAAACAGCTTGGGAAAAAAGAATTAAACAAAAGTGCTGAAATGGGACCAGTGCCTGTGGATGGTGATGTTGTTAAATTAAAAAAAAGAAAACAATTATCTTCAGTTAAAGAGAGAAATTATTTATTAATTTCGGAAGAATTCACCTCTTTAAAACAGAATATTTCATTTAAATTTCAGGCGTTAGATTTTAAAGAAGCGATGAGATTGATGGCAGAGATTGGTAATATAAATATTTTAGTTGGTGATGAAGTTGCTGGCTCTGTATCAGCTGAATTAGATAATGTACCTTGGGACAAAGCATTTAATGCTTTATTGGATTTAAAAAGTTACGCAGCAGATATAGATGTTGCCAGTAATATTATTCGTGTTTCAACACCTGCAAATTTAACTTCGCAAGAAAGTTATAAATCTGCTAGAGCCTCAGCAGTTAAAAAGAAAGTTGAAATTGAAGATTCTGTTGAGCCAATTATATCTGAAATTTTTAGACTTTATTATATAACTCCAGCTGAAGCCAAAGCTACTATTACAGAACTATTTACATCCGTAGGTACAAGTGGAAATTTCATTCCAATACAGGTAACAGAGGAAGCTACGACAAGATCTATAATTGTTAGAGGGAAAGAAAAAGACTTAGATATAGTAGACAAAGTTATCAGAGAAATTGATAAAAGAACTAAACAAGTTTTAATCGAAGCTTTTATTGTTGAAGCAAGTTCAACGTTTGAGCAAAATTTAGGAAAGCGACTTGGTTTTGCATACACAAGAAATCGTGAAAGAGTTGGTGGTACTCAAGGAGGAAGTTCAATTGGTAATGCAGGAGGAGGTCAAGCGTCTATAGGAGATTCTACAGGAGGTTTTACTAGTGGTGCTGGGACCGATAACTTGATTAATTTAGGGTCAGCTGCTTCAACAGCTGGAATTGGTATTTTAAGAAGAACAGGTTCAGCAGTTTTAAAACTGGAACTTGATGCATTAGAGAACGAGGGTTTATCCAAAACGGTTTCTAATCCAAAACTATTTACATTGGATAATCAACAAGCAAGTATTAACCAAGGGGAAACTATATATATTGATGGTGGAGATGGAGAAGATAAGCCTGTAGACGCCTCATTAAAGTTAATCGTTACTCCAAATATTATTGGAGATGGAAATGTAATGCTGCAAATACAAGTAAACAACGATACACCTAACCGAGCTAACCCTGGATCACCAGGTGTTAACAAAATGGAGATTAATACGAAATTATTGGTAGCCGATGGTGATATTGTCGTAATTGGTGGTATTAAGAAAAATAATGTTGCTAACTCAAAAGGAGGAGTTCCAGGTGTTTCAAAATTACCTGTCGTTGGAAAGGCTTTGAGCGGTACGTCTAAATCTGACACAATGAATGAGTTATTGGTATTTATCGCACCAAGGATTTTATAATGCTTAAGATTAGTAGAGAAAGTGAAATTAATTTAGTCAATGTCTTAATTGATAACGATATTATTTCTGGAAAAGATTTAATCAATATCAAAAAAGTAAGTTCAGAAAATAACAAATCTCAAATCGAGTCTATTTTTGAATTAAAACTTACGGATGAGAAAAAAATCATAGATCTTTTAATTAAAGAACAAAATTTAGAAACTATTGATTTAAAAAAAGTGGAAATTACTGATGAAGTCAAAACTGTATTACCTTCAAATTACATTAAAGTAAATTTTGTAGCCCCTTTTAAGATTGACGGAAAGACTTTGCATATTGCTATTCCCGATAGTTCAAAACTTGGATTAATGAGAAATCTAAAAGCTATTACAAAAAAAAATATAGAATTACATGCTGCAAAAATTACAGATATTTCAGAGTATATTGAAAGATTAGCAAGTGAAACTGATGAAGTAACTATTGCCTCAATTCGAGATGAAAACAGAAAAAAGATTAAAACCTTTGAATCTGATTTAGGAGAAGCAGGTGAGGTTTTAGAAAAGCCGCCTGAAGAAGATATTGAAGCTATAGAAAACGAGTCAGAGGTAATAAAATTTAGTACCGCAGTAGTGGCAGAAGCTATCAAAATGGGAGTGAGTGATATTCACATTGAACCTTATAGATTTAGTTCGAGAGTGAGATATCGATTAGACGGAATGTTACAAGAGCAAGAACAATACAAACAATTTCTTCACGACAACTATGGTGCAGTGGTTACTCGATTTAAAATTATGGGTAAACTAGATATTGCAGAAAGAAGATTGCCACAAGACGGAGCTATCAATTTTAAGATAGATAATAAAGTAGTGGACTTACGATTATCAATATTACCAACAGCGAGTAATGAAAGAATTGTTATGCGTATCCTTAACAAGGATGCGGGTGATATCAAATTAGAACAATTAAATTTTGAGGAACAAGATTTAAAAAATCTTAGAAAAGCAATTCATAGTACTCAAGGATTGATATTAGTAACTGGTCCAACGGGATCTGGTAAATCAACAACTTTATATAGTATTTTGAAAGAAGTCAGCAAACCACATTTAAATATTTTAACTGCTGAAGATCCTGTTGAATACGAATTAGATGGTGTAGGACAGGTTCAAATTAAAGATCATATTGGATTAACTTTTGCCTCAGCATTAAGATCTTTTTTAAGACAAGACCCAGAAATTATTCTTGTTGGAGAGATGCGAGATAAAGAGACTGTTGATATCGGATTAAAAGCAGCATTAACAGGTCACCTAGTATTTAGCACACTTCACACTAATGATGCACCAAGTACAATTACTAGATTACAGAATATGGGAACACCTGATTATTTAATCAGTGCTGCAACCCAATTAGTTGTTGCACAAAGATTGGCAAGAAAAAATTGTAAAGATTGTAGAGTGCCTGACGATGATGTTAATCCAAAAGTTCTACAAGATTTAGGATTTAGTGCTGAACAGGCATCTAGAGTTAAAGCTACTAAGGGTAAAGGGTGTGCCAAATGTAATAATACTGGTTACAAAGGTCGACAAGGTATTTATGAAATTTTAGTGGTATCGAAACCACTTAAAGAAGCAATATTACGACAAGCCACTACACCAGAGTTAAGAGAAATTGGAATTAAAGAAGGTTTTCAAACTATGAAAGATATGGGGCGAAGACTAATTGCATCTGGAGAGCTTAATTTTAGAGAGTACGAAAGAGTTCTTTCGGGTGAGTAAAAATGGAAGCTTTTACATACAAAGGAATAGCTGACGGAAAATACGTTGAGGGTGACATAGAGGCAATAAACCTTGATGAAGCCTCACATCTTTTAAAAGAAAAAAAAATAATAATCACAAATATTATTAAGTCAAAAAAGAAGGCAGGTGAAAAGAAGAAATCCAGTGGTTCCTCACTTTTTGGCAAAAGTAAAAAAGTAAAAGTAGAAGATATTCTAATATTTTCAAAGCAATTTGCGACTATGGTTAAGGCAGGTTTGCCAATCCTTCAAGTATTAGCAATGTTGAGAGACCAGATGGAAAGTCAGGGGATCAAAGATATTATTGAAGATATACGAAAGAGCCTAGAGGGTGGAGTTAACTTATCAAAATGTTTTGAAAAATATCCCCAACATTTTGACAATGTTTACGTTAACTTGATTAAAGCAGGTGAGGCCAGTGGTAAGTTAGATGTTTTCTTACTTAAAATCGTAGATTCACTTGAAAAAAAAGAAAAAATTAAGAAAAAAATTAAGTCTGCTTTAATGTATCCAGCAATAATGTTTACAGTGGCAATCACAGTTAGTGCATTCATGTTAATTAAAGTGGTGCCAGTATTTGCTAAAATGTATGATGGTATGGGTTTAGAGTTACCAGCTGCTACTGCAACCATTATGGCAATGAGTGATTTTTTAAGAGGAACAGGTGGAAAAGTTATATTCTTTGGAGGTTTAATTGGTTTTTTTGGATTTAGATTTATCACCAAACGAAATGCTGCAATTCGATTTAGATGGCACAGACAAGTTTTAAAATTACCATTGTTTGGAGATATGATTTTAAAATCCATGTTAGCTAGAATTTCATTAATCATGGGAAACCTAAGTGCAGCAGGTGTAAACCTGTTAGAGAGTTTAGAAATTGCAAAATCTGTCAGTAATAATGATGTTATCACAGACGCTTTAGAGAATGTTAAAAAAGGAGTTTTTTCAGGAGATACATTAACAAAACTTTTTTTAAAAGAACCATTATTTCCTCCAACTTTCAGTCAATTGATTTCTGTTGGTGAACAAACAGGTCAATTAGATGAAATGTTTAATTCAGTAGCTTCTTATTATGAAGAGGAATTTGATACCACTGTTGATAACATGTCTAGCTTAATTGAACCGATCATGATTGTTTTTATGGGTGTAATGATTGGTGGATTGATGATAGCGATGTACTCACCAATCTTTAACGTTGGTGCTCTTATTAATTAATTACAATTTTTTTGTTAATACTAAATTATTGATCCAAGGCTTATCACCTTCTTTAAATTTTATAGAGTCCATTATTTCCTGAATAAAAAAAGTACCAAGACCCCCTGGTTTGATATCATCGATTGCTCTATGTTTAACTTTACTTTTCTCAACTGGCTTGCCTTTATCAAAAAACGAAATTTCAAGTTCTTTATCTGTACAGGAGATTCTTACTGCCATTCGGTCTTGCGTGTCAGGATAATCTTTATAAGCGTGTTTAACAATATTTTGTGCTGCTTCAGCAATTGCTAAAACTAATTCCTCTCTCAAATCTTCATTAATCTTAAATTTTTCAAAAACTTCTCTTGAGAAACTTCTGACATCTTTTAAGCTTGAAGATCTAACTAAGAAATCTTTTTTTTCAGATAAATTTGTTGTATCCGCGACTTCAGTACTCATTATTTCTAATTACTCCAAATTTAAAATTTGCTCTAACTTTGCCATCATAATTACTTTTAAAACAGATTTACTTACGTCTTTAACTATGAGTTTAGTTCCTTTCTCTAATGCCTTTTGATGACTTTCAATTAAAACTGATATGCCAGATGAGTCCATGTATTGAACATTACTTAAGTTTAAGTTTACATTTTTGCCAGCATCAATTAGAGGAAAAATAACTTCTTTCGCCCCCTCTGTTTTATCCATATCTATCTCACCATCTAAAAATACAGTACTAGTGTCGCCTTCTTCTGTCACTTTATATGTCATAGAAATTTCCTCGCCATTGCTAAAACTTTTTCAACTGGTTGACTTACTTCTTTAAGTTCAACCTTAGTATTTTTTTCTTTTGCTCTTTGATTACTTTCGACTATCACTGAAATTCCTGATGAGTCCATATATTGAACACCTTTTAAGTTTAAATGAACTTCTTTTCCAGAGTCAATAAGTGGAAATACCACTTCTCTAACGTTGTCAGCCACATCCATGTCTATCTCTCCATCCAAGAATACTGTACTAACATTTTCGTTCTCAGTAACTTTATATTTCATTTTTTCTATATTCTATTAAGCTAATAACAAAAAACATATAAAAATTAAACCCAAATTGGCCAACGATATCGAATATTGAGTGAAATTAGGCGATATTTATAGTTTACATCATCGATAATTATTATAAATTTTTGACATTAATTAATTAATAAAGAGGAAACATGAAAAATAACAAAGGTTTTACATTGATCGAACTACTAGTCGTTGTTGCGATTATTGGTATTCTAGCAGCCGTAGGTGTTGTTGCTTATAATGGTTACACTAAAAGTGCAAAAATAAATGCATCCAAGTCTAACCAAGGTGCGGTAACAAAATATTTAGCAGCTGAAATCCAAAAATGTGCAATGGGAACAGAAACTACTGCAATGAGTGGAAATCTTACTTGTAACGGAATGACAGCAACTACCGTCGTTGCTGCAGCTGGAACAGCTTTAGCAGATTTTAAAAATACTTATACACCAGGCTGTGCAGGTGTAGTGCATGCAGCAGCTACAGCGGCCACAGGTTGTGCATTAACTGGTAAAGGTTATACAGTTATGGTTGCTGATGATACTGCAGGTACAATTGTAGTTTCAACACAGTATGACGATGACGCAACAGCTGATGTGTTATCTAACACCGTATCTGTAGAATAATTATCTGAATTGATAAATTATCAAAAAAAAATTAAAAGCTCACTAGGGTTCTCTCTAGTTGAGCTTTTAGTTGTTGTTGCAATAATTGGAATTCTATCAGCTGTTGGTGTTATAAGTTACAACGGCTATATTTCTGGTACTAAAGAAAAAACTGCTAAAAATGTGATGCAACAAATATCTCTGGCGCAAACAGAAGAGTACTCTAATAGTGGGAGTTATTTTACCCAGTCCGCTGGAAATTGCACACCAAGTGAGGCAACTTCAAATGAAATTGAGGCTACATTATTTGGTGGTGGCGATCAAATTGCAAGTGATGTTGGTTATAATATATGTATCGCAAATACAGGTGCATCAAATTATGACATTATCGCTACTGAAATTTTAGGCAACAATCCCTGTACACTCACTTTAAGTAGAAATGGAAATTTTACTAGAGGTCCTAGCTGCTAATTAAAAGTTCTTTATAATCAATTTGACCACAAATTTAATTGCTAGTTGAAGTTTTTTTGTTAGGTAATTAAAATTATGGATAAAGATATGGCCCAAGAAGTAATAGATATACTAACAAGTAATATAGACACCTTATGGGTTATTGATTGTGCAATTTTAGTTTTCATTATGCAAGCTGGTTTTATGTGTATGGAAACCGGTTTATCCAGACATAAAAATAGCATTAATGTTGCTTTAAAAAATGCTGCAGATTTCGGTGTCTCGGTAGTTATCTTTTGGATTTTTGGTTTTGGTTTGATGTTTGGTACTTCTTATAATGGATTATTTGGTACCGACTTATTTTTCTTTAAAACAAATAAAGCTGAGTACATGACTTATTTTGTCTTCCAAGCAATGTTTGTTGCAACAGCTGCAACTATTATTTCTGGTGCTGTTGCAGAAAGAATGAAATTTAATGGTTACTTAGCTATGACTGTTTTAGCAACTGGAATNATTTACCCAATTGTAGGTCACTGGGCTTGGTCATCAAGTTATCTCTCAAAATATGAAGCAGTGGATCAACTGCTCGCTATTACAGGAACAGTTAAAACNACAGGNTGGTTGTCAGATTTAGGCTTTGTAGATTTTGCTGGAAGTACCATTGTGCACTCTGTTGGAGGGTGGATTGCTTTAGCAGCAGTAATTATTTTGGGACCGAGGATTGGAAAGTATTCAGATGCGAATAAAGGAAAGTTTACGGGTTCTAGTTTTCCACTGGCAGTATTAGGAACACTTATATTATGGTTTGGATGGTTTGGTTTTAATGGTGGAAGTAATGGTGCTATGGATGAAACTGTACCATTAATTTTAATCAATACTTTTTTAGCGGCAGCGTTTGGACTATTAACTGGTCTAACTATTTCATATTTAAAATTCAAAAAACCTGATCCCTTCTATATTATTCTAGGTCCTTTGGCTGGACTAGTTGCAATTACTGCTGGATGCAATTCAATGACATCAGTTACTTCAATCTTTGTTGGGATTATAGGTGCAATTATTGCAATTAGTGTAAATGAAATATTAAATAAATTTGAAATTGATGATGTAGTTGGAGCTGTGCCAGTACACTTAGCTGCTGGAATTTGGGGAACCCTGGCTGTTGGTTTGTTTAGTGATCTAACTATATTAGATACAGGCCTGGATAGATTTTCTCAAATTAAAATTCAATTAATTGGAATATTTGCAATTGGTGNATTTACTTTTATTTCTTCATACATACTTTTAAGTCTATATAATAAATTTTTCCCTTTAAGAGTTAGCCCAGTTCAAGAGGAATTAGGACTAAACATTGCCGAACATAATGCGGTTTCAATTGAGCATGATTTGATTACTATTTTAGACAAACAATCAGAGTCTGGTGATCTTAAAATAAGAGGTCCACAAGACCCATTTACAGCAGGAGGGGTAATTGGTCTTTATTATAATAAGCTCATGAGTAAACTTGAAACCAGTGAGGATGAAAAAAATAAGTGGCGAGAAAGAATTTCAAAAGAAGTAAAACTTGCAGTGAAAGTTCAAGAAAATTTTTTACCCAAAAGAAATTTAAAAAACTATCCTGTCCATGGAATTAATATTGCAGCAAGAGAAGTCTCGGGAGATTTTTTTAGTTTTTATCCCCACAACGATAGTATTTATTTTATTATTGCAGATGTGGCTGGTAAAGGAATTCATGCGGGAATGGTTATGGCAAAAGCATCGACGTTGTTTGAGGTTTTAGCTCAATCAAAAGTAGATCCAGATGAAATGGTTTTTCACATGAACAATGATTTAAATAACACAAAAACTGCCGGAATGTTCGTAACCTCAATAGTTGGAGAATATAGTTTAATCACTGATGAAATAAGATGGGTCAATGCCGGTCATCAACCTGCTATTTTAAGAGATGGACAAGGAAAATACAATCAGTTCGAAAGTTCGGCGCCTCCTTTAGGAGTAATTAAACAAAAAGATAAAAGTGTTTATAATATTCAAAAAACAAAATTAAATGGCTCAAGGTTTTATGCATTCACTGATGGTTTGTCAGAGAGTTTAAATGATAAAGGTGAAGAGATAGGAATAGATGGCTCAATTGATATAATTGAACAGAATTATAATAAAGATACAACTAAACAATTAGATAGCATCACAAAAACGATAATTGGTTCTGGTCAAAATCAAAAGCTATCTGATGATTTAACTTTAATAAGTATTGGAAAATAAGACTTATTTCCAAAATTAATTAATTGAAAAAAACAATATACTTAATATCTTTTCATTTTTATGTTTTTTAGTTTACACAGATTAGGATTATTATTGATCTCAACAATTATGTTGATGTCTACTTCTGCTTTTTCATCAGAAAAAAACATTACTTACATGCAAATCTTACAGGATCCTAATAACTTAGATTTAAATTTAAAGTATGCGCAACAACAAGGAAAAGTTGGTAACTTTAAACAAACAATCTCAACACTTGAGAGAATGAATATGCTTTATCCAGATAACGTTGAAATCAAATTATACCTGTTATCTGTTTTAGTTCAGGTTGACTCACCAGAAAAAGCTAACACTATTATTGAAGATATGAAATTAAGAAGAGATCTTTCTGCAGAAGATTTAGAAACATTACAAGAAATTGAAGAAGAATTAAAAGATCGTGAACCAAGTTTGTGGAATTTGACTGCTGATGTTGGTTTTGGTGCAACGTTTTCTAATAACGTAAATAGTGTTTCTAAAACTAGATTGAAATACGATTCTGGTTCAATCGCAGCTTTTACATCACCAAAACATGATAGAACCGAAAGCGCATCTATAGGTATTAGTGCTACTAGACCTATAGGAGAAGAGTCGTCATTATTATTAAATTTTGCACATACTACCTCTAATCAATATCAAGAAGCAGATGATGATTTTCAAAGTTATGGTTTAACGATTGGTTTGGATACCACTTTAGGAAATCAAAGTTTAAGTCCTTATATTATTATGAGTAAAACTGATGCACAACATGATGCAGATAGTTTTTCATTGATGTTAGGAGTAGGAGGTTTTTTTACCGCTGGAGAAAGACATTCCTTTAGTTATGGGTATTCTTATTCAGACTCTAAGGCAAATCAAAATTCAGAAGACACTACTGCTGATGAAACTAATGCAATTGGACATGGTTATACTTTTGGTTATGATTTAATTTTAACTCCAATAATTTCTAGCTCATTAAGTTTAGGTTACAGCGATAGTGATGCAAAAGTTGATGCTGGAAATGATTACGAAACTTATGAATTTGGTNTTGGATTAAANTTTGCATTTCCTTGGGCNTANATNGCNTGGAGTGCCTCAACTAGTTTTAATGATTACAAAGNTGCCGATACNTCAGTTGACTCTACNAAGTTNAGATCTGATCANGCAACGACAACAGACATAATGATTACCAAAGCTATTGGAGATATNTTTCCNATAATTGATCCAAACAGANCNTTGTTTATNAACNTGTCTTACGAAAAAACTTTTTCTGAGGCCAATATAATGAACTATGATTATTTAGCCGATTCCTTCGCATTAAGTTTTTCCAAGGGTTTAAAACTTAATTAATTAAATTTTTTTCAAATTTCGCTTATTAATTGATTTTTTTGACGTTCAATTTGAGCTTTTAAAGTTTATTTTTTTTATATTTTTGTTAGTTTTACGTTGATGAAAAAATTATTATCAGTTGTAACAGGTCTAATTTTTATGATCAGCACAAGTGTTTTTGCTGAAGAAAAATTAACCATTGAAAAACAATTAGTTGGAATTGTTGGTGCAATTTCAGGAACTGTTAAAACTGAAACAAGAGAATTAAAAGCTGGTGACAAAATTTATTTAAATGA
>FUFK010040372.1_pt1 | contig 40892 bp, 40 predicted proteins | sample 1021851 | NCBI WGS metagenome assembly FUFK01 (sample SAMEA51879418, study PRJEB19060) | metagenome
TATTTTCCAGGAAGTTTTTTTAAAACTTTTTCATCATTAAAATTATCACCAACTAACCCAAATCTTTTTTCTGAGTGATATTTTTCTCCATCATATGAAACAATACCACAACCCTCTTGCCCTCTATGTTGAAGTGCATGAAGACCTAAAGCAGCAAGAGTAGAGGCATCAGTGGAATTGCTTATTCCAAATACTGCACACTCTTCCTTAATCTTAGGATTATATATCTTGAACTTTTTCTTTAGTTTCTTCATAATCTTTTTTATCAGGAAATTCTTTTATAAGGTAGTTGCTACCTTTTTCAACCCATGCATATGTAAAAGCNTCNTCTAAATTAATTGGCCATTTTTTGTGGTTATAGACGATATTTATAGTTGTNTANATACANACAACAATAACGTAAGCCCTTACAAATCCAAAAAAGAAACCAAAGATTCTATCNAAATTCCCTAATCCAGANTATGTGACTGCTCTATTAATTCCTTTATTTATTAANAAAATTAAAAAAATAATTATTATAAATAATCCCAGACCAACTGCTANATCAAGCACATATTCACTATCTATTATATCTTCAAAGAATGGTTTTACTTTTGGAAANAGAAATAGNGTAACNACATAAGCTAAAAGCCACTTAGAGGCTGACAAAATGCTCAGCAAAAAACCTTTTTTTGTGCATGTAATCAAGGATAGTACTGTGAAAACCAAATAAATAATATCAAAGGTATACAGATCAGAAAAAAAATCTTTTACAACTTCCATTAATTATTTAATCTTAAAAGGTTTGAGTACCAAAAGTAATGATGGCAATAATGTTAAAACTGATATCATAGCCAATAACATTGCTATCCCAGTAAAGACCCCAAAATATATGGTTGGAATAAAATTAGATAAAACCAAAATAGAAAATCCAAATACAATTGTTATAGATGTATTTAGTATCGCTACTCCTACTGTTGAATGACAATATTTAAGTGTTTTATTGTAGTTTTTTATTTTAATAAGTTCCTCTCTAAATCTATAAATGTAATGTATGCTATTATCTACAGCTATACCAATCGTGATAGCAGCGATTGTGATTGTCATCATATCCAAGGGGATACCTGCCAAACCAATTATTCCCAGAATAAAAAAAGCTGCAATAAAATTTGGTATTACTCCAATGAGTGAAATTTTAATATTTCTAAAAAGAATTAAAAACATAACAAATATTCCAATCATCACAAAACCAAGAGTTAAGATTTGGGATTTAAATAAACTTTGAAGTAGATTATTAAACAATATAAGTACACCTCCAAGTTTAAATTCATCTTTGTTGATATTTAATTTATTTTCTAAATCAAAATTTATTTGATTAATCAGATCATTTCTTCTTAATCCATCTAAAGAATCTTTTATTCTTAAACTAATTCGAGCTTCAGAATTTTTTATAGATATGTATGGGTCTACTATTTCTTTTTTAATATTATCTGGAATTTTAGTATAGAGAACTCCCATTTCCAAAGTTCCAAGCGGTTTATTATTATTTAATTTTGTTGCAACTTCAATTATTGATGAAAATGATAAAACTTTACCAACAGCATCAATTTCATCTAAATAATTGTGTACTCTAGTTATTTTATTAATTTTATCTTTTGTAAACCAATACTTATTATCATTTTCATCCTCATCACCCCAATCATTCTCACTATCAGTTTCTTCATCCTCATCTTTTGGAAATTTTAAAATTACTTCTAGTGGAGTTGTTCCACCCAGTTTTTCATCTATTAACTTCATGCCTTTATAAATTTCTGTATTTTTATCAAAGTAATTAATGAAACTATTTTCAACTTCTAATTTTGAGATACCAAATATGCTTAAAAATATAATAATCCCAGTAACACCAAATATGTAATTTTTGTTTTTAACTGATAATATTCCTAGATAACTTGTTATTTTAGAGTCTTTTTCTTTTGATAGCGCAACATTTGAGTTTTGCACAAAATTTAGCAATGTGGGAAGTAATGTGAATGTAATTACTAATGAGGTTAATAATCCAAAAGTCATCATCCATCCAAAATCGATAATTGGTTTTATTTCACTAAAGATTAATGACATAAAAGCACATATCGTTGTTAAGACAGTATAAAATATTGGCCAAATCATTTTTCTTGTTGTCAAAATTAAAATTTCAAATTTTTTCTTTCCTGGAAACTGTTTGTTTAATTGTAAAAATCTAGTGCTCATATGAATATTCATTGCCATTGTAAGAATTAACATTAAGGCAATAAAGTTTGATGAAATTACAGTAACTTTCCATCCAATTAGTCCTAGAAAACCAATCATAAACGCAACAGAGAAGAAACAGCTACAAATTGGAATTATTATCCAAATTATTTTTCTGAATACATACCAAAGAGTTAATATGATAAAAAGCAATACTCCAATGCCAAAAGTAACAATATCATTTTTTATAAAAGTCATCATATCATCTGCAATCATTGGAATACCTCCAAGATAAATCTGATTATTTTGATTATGATTTTTTATAACTTCTCTAATTTCTAAAATATTTTGATGTCTCTCTTTTTTAATCTTATCTTTAAAAGCCTCTAATTCTCTCTCAGTTTTAATTTGCTTATCAATTTTATTTTGCTTTAAATAAACAATGATACCACTAGTTTTTCCGTCTTCACTAATTACAAAGTTTTTAAATACAGGACTATTCAAGATTTCATTAAATCCACGTTCTTTATCTATATTTTTATTTGATAAAGTTTTAAAATTTTGAATACGTTCAATTAAACCATCATCTGTTGCTTCCAATAGAGGAATATCTAAAAGTGTTACAACATTATGAACCCAATCTAATGATTTTAACTCATTTTTTAATTCAGAAAGATTTCTAATTGATTCATCTGAATTCATTTTGCTATTTGGAGAGTAGGTTAGAACTAGAAACTCTTTAGCGCCATATTTTTCATTAATTTCATTCAAATATATTAGATCAGGATCATTTTCTAACAATAAAGTTTCTGAGCTGGCGTCTAATCGAAAGTCTTTAGAAAAGTAAAAAGCTATAATCAAAAATAATAATAATATTGAAAAAACTAGCTTAGGTTTTTCAATAATATTTTTTTGATAAAAATTAGCTAACATTCAATATTAGCTTTTATAATTTATATTAATTATTTTGAATATCTTTAAATTTGGTAAACATTTCCTCAAATTCAAGCATTATAGTACCAGTTGGTCCATGCCTTTGTTTTAGTATAAGAAGTTCAGCTAAATGTGAAATTTCGTTCATTTTTGCTTGCCATTCTGCGTGTTCAACTGTTGCAGGTCTTGGTTCTTTATTTTTTAAATAATAGGACTCTCTAAAAACAAACATCACAACATCAGCATCTTGTTCTATTGATCCCGATTCTCTTAGATCTGAAAGTAGAGGTTTTTTGTCATCTCTTTGCTCTACTGCTCTAGATAATTGGGAAAGAGCTAATACAGGAACAGATAATTCTTTAGCTAAAGCTTTAAGTCCTTGTGTTATTTCAGAAATTTCCTGAACACGTCCATCTTTAAAGTTAGATCCTTTCATTAANTGAATATAGTCTATTACTATCATATCAAGACCATGAATTCTTTTAATTCTTCTAGCTCTGTTGCTAAGTGCAGCGATAGATATAGCTGGAGTTTCGTCAATATATAAAGGCAGTTCTGCAATATTCTTTGAGGTTTCTATAAATTTATCAAATTGTTCCTCAGTTATTTTTCCTCGTCTAATATCATTAGATTTAATTCTTGATTGTTCAGCGAGGATTCTCGTTGATAATTGCTCTGAGGACATTTCCAATGAAAAAAAAGCGATGCAAGATTTTTCACCTTTATCTTGAATATTTTTTGCAGCATGGAAAGCAATATTTGTTGCAAGAGCTGTCTTACCCATCGAAGGTCTACCTGCAATAATTATTAAGTCTGACTTATGCATACCACCTAATCTATCATCTAAGTCTCTAAGACCAGAAGGGACGCCGACAATTCCCTCATCATTTTTATATGCATTAGAAGCCATTTCAATAGTCTGTCTCATAGCTTCATCAAATTTTACAATAGAAGAACTAAAAGATCCTTTTTCAGCTAAATCAAATAAAGATTTTTCAAAACTTTCTATTATTTGCTGACCGTCATTATTTAAATCATTCAGTTTTGCTGTATCTATAATATTATCAGAAATTTTTATAAGCTCTCTCTTCACATACAAATCATATATAAGTTTAGAGTATTCAATGCTCTGTCTAGAAGAAGTTGAAAATTTTGTAATTTTTACAAGATATTCAGGTATATTTAATTCATCTTTCTCATTTTCAAAATGATTTTTTAACGTTATTGGATTTGCTAACATTCCCTTGTAAATCAAATTTTCAATTGCATTAAAAATTTTTTGGTGCATTGGGTCATAAAAATTTTTACTTGAAATTAATATATTTATCTCATCAAAAATTTCGTTAGATAACAGAATAGAGCCTATAACTGACTGTTCTGCTTCTATATTATTTGGAAGTTCTTCAATTTTATTTTTAACTAAATTAAATGGTTGAGACACATGGTAAACTTATATCCTAAAAAATAATATTCAATTTCTTATTTGTGTTGGGGAAAATTGTGTATAATTATTTTGCTTCTTCTTGAGCAACAGCTTTAATTACAATCTGAGTTTGAACTTCTGGATGTAAGTTAATTGACACTTTGAAATCACCGAGTGATTTGATTTCTTTAGAAGGTTGTATTAAGGAAGGGTTTATTTTAACCTGTTCAATTTCTTCCAAAATTTTTGAAATTTCTGTTGGTTTTATTGATCCATAGAGCTCTTTATTTTCTGTGCTCAGTTTTTTAATTTCATATTGTTTATTTTTAATTTTTTCGTTTATTATTTTTGCTTCTTTTTTTCTATCCTCGTCTTTTTTACTCAGATCTTGCTTAATTTTTTCAACTTCTTTAATATTTTGAGTAGATGCAAAAAGAGCTTTTTTTTTTGATATAAGATAGTTTCTAGCGAAGCCTCTTTTAACATCAATTATTTCTCCAATTGACCCAACTTTTCTTACATTTTCTAATAGTATGATTTTCATTTTATAATAATGCCAGATTTCTAGCTCTTTTAATTGATAGTGATAATTCTCTTTGTTTTTTTAAGCTTACTGAAGTAATTCTTGAAGGCAAGATTTTTCCATTTTCAGAAATATATCTTTTCAATAGTTTTAAATTTTTATAATCAACTTTTGGAGCTCCTTTGCCAGAAAGAGGACATTTTTTTTTAAATTTATACTTTTGATTTTGAAATATACTTAATTTTGCAAAGTTGCTTTGTTTAGGTTTTTTTTTATTATTTCTTCTTTTCATTAATATCTATTTACTTGAAAACTCTTTTTCGTCATTTTTTTTAAAATAATCTGTGTCTAAATCAAAGTTTTTTACCTTAACTGTTAAATATCTAAGTAAATTTTTATCAATTTTCTCATTCTTTTCTAATTCAGAAATAATTTTTCCGTCAGCTTTAATTTTGAAATGAATATAGTTTCCTTTTTTATTTTTCTTAATTATGTATGAAAGATTCATTAAACCCCAATTTTCGAGTTTTACTATATCTCCTTTGTGTTTCTCAACAATTTTGGAATACTTCTCTTCGATTTGTTTAAGTTGCGAAGGACTAATGTCTTGTCTTGTTATTATTGTATGTTCGTATAAGTTCATAATAATTCTTTTAAAAAAGAGAGGATATACTATTATAATTTTTTAATTACAATACAAAAAATANGNTTTTTACTTANNTTTTCTATGTTTTCTGTTTTATTTCCTGGACAAGGTTCNCAATCAGTNGGAATGGCTAAAGATTTNTATGANAATTTTCAATACATAAAAGANCTTTTNAATGAAGCNGANGANNNACTTNANATGTCAATTAGTAAANTNATTTTTGAAGGACCAAAAGAATTATTAAATGAAACTGANAANACNCAACCAGCAATCTTTCTGGTTAGTTATGCAATTTATACCGCAATTAAAAACGAAACTTCATTCGATATTGCCAAAGCAAATTTTTTTGCAGGACATTCGTTAGGCGAATATTCAGCCTTAGCTTGTTCTGATGTAATAAACTTCAAGGATACAATAAAACTTTTGAAAATTAGAGGTAATGCAATGCAAAATGCTGTACCAAAAAATGAAGGAGGTATGGTTGCTGTATTGGGCGAAGATATAAAAGATATAAAGATAATAATAGAGAATAATAAAAACAAATTTAATTGTTTTTTAGCTAATGATAATACAAATGGCCAAGTTGTAATAAGTGGAAAAATTGATGATCTAAATGAATTCATGATTGAATTAAAAAAATCAAATATAAAAAATGTTAAACTACCTGTTTCTGCCCCTTTCCATTGTGTGTTGATGAGTCCAGCTACTCAAATTATGAACAATGAACTTAAAAAAATTAAATTTTTGGTTCCAAATAATAAGATTGTCTCAAACGTAACAGCTCAACCATCTGAGAACCCAGAAAATATTAAAAATCTTTTAATTGAACAAATTGAAAAGCCAGTTAGGTGGCGAGAAAGTATTATAAACATGATAAACTCTGGTAGTAAAAAATTTATTGAAATTGGCCCTGGAAAAGTTTTATCAGGCCTTGTAAAAAGAATTGATAGAAATATTGAATTATTTCAAGTAAACAATATTGAAGATCTTAATAACCTTAATAATTTATGATTGATTTAAAAAATTTAAATATAATTTTGACAGGTGCCACTGGTGTTATCGGTAACTCTATTTTAGATAAACTTATTTCTGCAGGATCTACAGTCTTAGCAACTGGTACAAATGAGGAGAAATTAAAACTAATTCAACAGAAATATAAAAATTTAAATGTGTTAAAGTTTGATATATCTGATCACAAAAATATAGATAAATTTGTAGAGGACTGTAACTCTATTTTGTCAAATAGAATTGATGTTTTAATAAATAATGCTGGGATCACTCATGATAACTTATCAATAAAAATGAAAGAAGAAGAATGGAAAAGAGTTATTGATATTAATTTAACTTCAACATTTTTAATAAGTAAAAATGTAATCAGAAAAATGATAAAGTCCAAAAGTGGAAAAATAATAAATATTACCTCGGTAGTTGGTCACTCTGGAAATATTGGTCAAGCAAATTATGCAGCATCAAAGGCTGGTATTATAGCAATGTCCAAAAGTCTTGCATTAGAATATGGTAAAAAAAATATAACAATAAATTCTGTATCACCAGGCTTTATACTGTCAGAAATGACAAACAAAATTAGCGAAGACCATACAGATCTACTAAAATCGAGGATATCACTTAATAAATTTGGTAAACCAGAGGATGTGGCAAATACGGTTGCTTTTTTAAGTTCTAATCTTGCAGATTATATAACTGGTGAAACTATACATGTTAATGGAGGCATGTATTTTAGTTGACAAAGTTCATAAAATATTTATTAACGAAATAACTAAAGGAACAAAATGTCAGATGATATTTCAAGTAAAGTAAAAAAAATAGTTGCTGATCACTTAGGTATTGATGAGGCAAAAGTCAACGAGGAATCAAGTTTTATTGATGATCTCGGTGCGGATAGTTTAGATACAGTCGAATTAGTAATGGCATTCGAAGAAGAGTTTGGATCTGAAATATCTGATAGCGATGCTGAAAAAATTTTAACTGTTGGAGATGCAGTAAAATTTATAGAAAACAAAGCTAACTAGTTTTTTACATAAATGGCCGAAAGAAAAGCAGGGATAATCACTATATTATCATCTCCTTCAGGCGCAGGTAAAACGACGCTAGTTAAAAAAATTTCTTCCAGAAACAATTTTAAAATATCTGTTTCACACACTACCAGAAAACCTAGAGCCAATGAAAAAGATGGAAAACATTATTTTTTTGTTAACGACAAAGAATTCAAAAAACTCATAAAAAAAAGAAAATTTTTAGAATATGCAAAAGTTTTTAAAAATTATTATGGCTCTCTTAAAGAAACTGTGGTTGAGAAACTCCAAAAAGGAGAAAATGTAATTTTTGATATAGATTGGCAGGGCACTCAACAGATTAAAAATATAAAATTAAAATACAAAATAATAACTATTTTTATCCTCCCTCCATCTAAAGAGGAATTATTTAATAGATTATTAAAAAGAGATCAAAAGGATAAAAGAATTGCAAGTGAACGAATGAAACAATTTAAGACCGACATAACGCATTGGAAAGATTATGATTTTACAGTAATCAACGATAAAGTTGAGAAGTGTTATAAACAAATAATTAATTTTATAATGGATCAAACTAAAAATAAAAAAAAATCAAAATACAATAGGCAAAATATTAAAAATCATATAAAAAATTTGTTAAGCTAATGCTTCATACATTTCACAAATTTTATAATAGGTAAGATGATTTAGATTTTGAGGTCTTAAAGTGAGATCTAAATTTAATTTATTCGAAATTTCTTCATAGTTTTTGAATAAAAATTTTAAAGGCTTTTTTATCATTTTACGTCTTTGACTAAAAAAAATATTAGTCACATGTTCCAAGTTTTTTGTATCTTTTAAATTATAATACCTTTTTTTAGGAGTAAAAACTAACAACGAACTCCTTACTTTTGGAGCTGGTTTAAAACTTCCAGGTTCTATATCGATAATCTTATCAATTTTCATTCTCCAATTAGATAATATTGATAGTCTTCCGTAATTTTTAGTATTGGTTTCCGCTATTATTCTATCAGCAACTTCCTTCTGGAACATGAGTATGAATTTTTTACAGAAATTGTTTAAGTTTTTTATTCTTATCCATTTCACAAGTATTTGAGTTGAAATATTATATGGGAGATTTCCAAATATAATTAGTTTATCCTTATAATATTTTTCGTATTCAAATTTCATCATATCTTCATTAAATACATTTATTCTATCTCCAAATTTTTTATTTAAATATAGAGCGAGTTTTTGATCTTTTTCTATAACAATAAGTTTTTTAGGTGATTTTTCTAAAATTTTCTCAGTGAGATTTCCAGTTCCAGCTCCGACTTCTAAAATAAAATCATTACAACCAATATTTCCAATATCAGCAATAATTTTTATTACTTTATTATCATTAAGGAAATTTTGTCCTAAGCTCTTCTTTGGAACAAAAGTCATTTAATTTTATCTATAAAATCTAAAGCATAAAAAATTGAAGATGGATCAGATTTATTTTTTCCAATCATATCGGAGTTTGGACCATGATCAGGAGTAATTTTTATAAAAGGTAAACCAATTGTTATATTTATTGCTTTAAACTTAAATAATGTTTTTGCTGGAGTAAGAACTTGATCATGGTACATGCCAATTACCACATCGTATTTCTTGATATTTTTATCTAAAAAAAAAGTATCAGCTGCTATTGGACCATTAATTTTAATTTTATTCTTTAATAAAAATTTTACTGCAGGCATGATTTGTTTATTTTCTTCACTTATTTTATCAATGGTTTCACAATGAGGATTTAGACCCAGTACTGCAATCTGAGGTTTTTTTCCTATTTTAGATTTGTAAAAGTTATTTATCTTGATTACGTTATTAATAATAAATTTCTTTTTAACAAAATTTGCAACTTTTTTTATTGGTATATGTGTTGTTAAAGGAGAGACAGCTAGGTTTTTATTGTAAATTAACATTACAGGGTTTTTAGAATTTGTTTTGTTTGCAACATATTCTGTTATGCCGGGGAAACTTTTTTTTAAAAAATGCTTTTTAGATATTGGCCCATTAATTAATATTATTGATTTATCTTTTTTGACAATTTTTAATCCTATTTTGAAACAATTTTCTATGTATTTATTTGATCTGTCTGAAATATTTGAGAACACCTTATTAAACTTATAATTAACGTTTATTATGTTAATTTTTCTTCTCAAAGCATAACTTATATCTAAAATCTCATTCAATTTATTTTTATATTTTAGAAATTTTATTTGTTTATTAAATAACTCAAAACTTCCAATCAAAATTATTTTATTATTTGTTTTTTTAAAATTATTTGAATTAAAATATTTCAATAATATTTCAGAGAATGTAGAGTTAGGTTCTCCTAAAATTATTACAACTTTTTTAATACTCATTTATTTGTATATTTTTTTTTAATTTTTTAAAAAAAATTGATGAAAAATTATTTAATTGGTCATTCATTTCTTTATTGATTAGTTTTTCTAACTCATTATCAATCTTAATGTTTTGCTCAAATTTCTTTTTATTGTTTACTTTAATTAAAATGTAACCATTCTGAATTTTTATTGGTTCGCTAATTTGGTTTATCTCTAATTTTCCTATTTTATCATTAATTTGCTTTGATATTTGTATTTCGTTAATCCATCCAATTAATCCCCCATTTTTTGAAGAACTTGAAACACTATAAATATTTGCAGTATTTTCAAAACCTATTTTTTTTATACTTTTATTTATTTTTAATAATTTTTCTTCAAGGGTTTCCTCTATTTTTTTTGTGAAAACTATCTCTGACAAATTGTAAACAAATTTTTTTTTGTTGTTATTAAATTGATCTATTATATTTTTTCTTAATTGTTCTTTATTGATTACAACGTTACCTTTATACTTATCGTAAATTAGTTTATTCCATAATGTTTCAATAAGTAATTTTTCTTTAATTGTAAAATAATTTAGATTTAAGTTCTCCAAAACCTTTTTAAATTGATCTATATTATTAATATTTTTTTTCTTTATTAGTTTTTTTTCTACAGCACTGACTAAATGATAATTATTGGGAAAATCAAATATTTTTTGTAATTCAATTTTTTTTATAATTTCAGTTATAAGGGAATTTTTGGCTAAATTTTCTACTTGTGATGACTCTAATTTTAATAGTTTTGGGTTCAAAAAATAAAGATACTTTTTTTCATTTTCGATATCTATATTTGTAATAATTTCGTTATTAATTTTGACCTTAATTTCTATCGTATCCCCATATGAATACTGGCTATATATTAACAAAGAAAAGAAAAATAATATTATTTTTATTTTATTCATTAATTTTCAAAAATAGTATTTGCTGATCCTCTTATATCTGCAAAAGGCATGAATCTTATTAAAAAAAATAAACTTTCATCTGGCACTAAGCTACCATCTCTAAAAAATTTTTTTTCATATTCAAAAGACGCTGATAAGCAGTCTGTTTCATACTTATATGCTAGTTTATAGAATTGAGTAAAATCATCTTTTAGATCTTTTGTCGTATTAAATTTAAGCGAGTGTTCATCTGTAAATTCTATTTTAGTATCATTTTTTAATACTTCTGAATTTCCAAGTTCATGATTTTCAGTTATATAATCAAAAGTTGTAACTACCTTGTTAAACCCCAATTTAGCACTTATCGCATCATAATTTGAAAAATTTAGATCTCTATCATAAGAAAAATTGTAATTAAGCTCAAATTTGTCTTCAAATTTGTAGAATAAATCTCCAACAATATCAGATCTTGTTTGATCAAGTTTTGACTTACTTGGTAAAGTTTCATTTTTTTTATCTTTAAATATATTCCCAATGTTAAATCCAAGTATCTTTTCACTACTAAGATTTTGTTTTTCATATTCTAAACCTAATGTAATAGATTTACCCTTCTCTACCATATCGCTTCTACCTATTCTGTTTGGGGAAAAAATACTACTATAGTCCATTTTTGATCCTGTTGATGAAATATTTTTTCCATTGGTTGGGCTAAGTCTTAATTGAGCCACAGGTTTCAAAAAATCATTACCTTCTTTTAATTTTTTTTTTAATGGAAACTCTGTTTTAAGCAAAAATGTTCCAAATATTTCATGGTCATTTTTATTTTCGTATACTGTTGAATTTTTAGAATAAGTATTAAAATTTTTTAATAAAAAACTATAATCTGTTACTATTCCATTTGATGAGAAAAAATCATAAGATTCATAATTAAAATCGTTGTTGATCTGGGTTTCATGAATATTAGTATTGTATACCTTTTGAAAACCCGAGGATAAGAACTTAAATTGACCATTGTAATTTTCGTCTAAATCAATTTTTTTTACAAAATTGAAATCAGGAAATATATATTGATACTTATCATTATCTTCTTTTGATAAATCCTCATATAGTCTTAATGTACTTGTAAAATTTGTATTTTCATCTAATTCTTTGTCAATTTTAAAATGTGATGATAATAAACTGTCGCTCTCTATAATCGGTGTATAACTTTTAATATCATGTATTTTTAAATAATTATCATTTGTAACATTTTGAACTTTAAGCTCAAAATTTGTCTCATTTTGAAAACTGCCATTTAAATTTGCAAAAAAGTGAGAACTTGTATTTTTATTGTTTCTATTTAGACTAAAATCTGCTTTTAGGTCAGAATTTTCAAAAGCTTCTCTATATTCAGTATGAATAATAACATCGTTATCCATATAAATTCTTGGCTTTAAAGTAATGTCTTTTGAATTTGATAGATTGAAAAAGTACGGAATAGTAATTGATGTTCCCAAATTGTTAGATCCTTTATAAAAAGGATTTAGAAATCCAGATTTTCTTTTAACAGAAGGGTCTGGATGATTAAAATATGGCATGTAAAAAATTCTTTTATCGAAAATCTTAAGCCAGGATTTTTCATACTCGAATAACTTTTTAACTTTATTGTGTGTAAATAATTTACTTTGTAATTCCCAACCTCTACAATTTTTATTCTCTTTATTACATGTACTAAAAACTGTTTTAAAAATTTTAGTATTTTCATTATCAGAAGTTACACTTCTTCCTTTTAATATTGGATCATTTTGGCTGTTGCCAAAAAAAGAATCTTCAAATTCTATCTTGATATTTTTACCTATAATTTCATTATTTTTTAATTTAATCTTACTCTCTTTGAAATAATAATTATTAAGGTTTAAATCTGTCACAATAACTTCATTAGAAAAAATAATTTCAGGGACAAGTTCAAAAACTAATCCTCTATTAAATAAAAAACTGTTAGAGTTTTTATCTTTAACAGTTGTAAGTTCTTTACTTAGTATTTTATTGGCATTTCTTTCATATAAAACATTATCTGAATTGATCTCATAACCATCCTCACTTTTAATATAAGTTTCACTTTTTGAGAATATTGTATTATCGATTTTATTATAAACTATTTTTTCACTTTCAATATATATATTATTTTCATTATCATAATATTTTACATCATCTAAAACTATTAGTTCAGAAATTATTTTATTATAAATAAATTTATCACCTTCTATAATTAAATTACTTGATGGTATTTTTGCTTGTCCNTTTGTAGCAAATATCATATTTCCATTTTCTTCAATTTTAATATTCTCTGAGTCGAAGAAAATAGTTTCTGCTTTCAAATTTGAACCTAAAAATATCAAAATAAATGTTATAAAATTTATAAAAAGTTTATTTTTCATTAAGTTTAGTTAGTCCTAAAGAGCATATTAAAAAAATTAGTATTTGAGGTAACCATACAGAAGCTTCTACTGGTAATGTTTCATTTTTTCCAAATAAAATTGAAAAATAATTAATATAGTAAAAAATAACTGAAACTAATACACCTATTACGATTAAAAAGAATTTTGATTTAACGAAATTTAGTTTAAACATTAGTAAAGCACCTATTATTGTAGTGAGTGTAAGATAAAATGGTATACTATATATTTTATTAAGTTGAAGCTTAACTTCAGTTGCAGAGTATCCAATAGCTTCATAATTTTTTTTTAGTTTATTCAGTTGCAAAATATTTAATGAGTCTAAATTTGAAAATAAATTAGATATTATTTTTCCATTAAAAGCGGAAGTGTAATTATAATTTTCTAATGTTTCACTTTTTTTTGTTTTTGAGTAAATTTTTACGTTAGTAAGTATCCATTTTTTTTTAATTATATTTGCTTTCTCTGAAATAATAGTATTTGTTAATTTATAATTTTTATCTAACTCAATGATTTCTACATTTTCTAAATTGTTAAATTTATAAGTTTTGGCGTTTATAATAAAAATTTTATTACCATTCTTATTTGTTTCTTTAATCCATAAACCACCTTCATTTACAACTGCTAAATGACCTCCGTCATCAGCGTATTTATATTTCATACTCAAGTATAAACTTTTTAGGTTTGCTGAGAACGAATAGTAAACAAAAATTAATATTATTCCTACGATCAAAGAAACTATTGAAATTATCATAGTTATTTTTAAATTATTTATCCCATTACTTCGAAGTAATTCAATTTCCTCGTTATCATAAAGGTTTATAAAAAAAAACATTACACCTAATAAAAATATAAAAGGCAAAATTTCAAAAATAATTGAAGGAATATTTAAAATTGTCAAAATTATTGGATAGTAAAGTTCATTTTCTTTATTTTCAAAATATTTAATTTCTTCGAAAATGTTTAAAAAAAAACTTAAGAAAATAAATATAGTTAGAATAATTAAAATATTTTTTAAAAAAAGCTTTGACAAATAATTTTCATAACGTTTTAGTATCATAAATAATTTAACTTAAACTTAGTAAACATTAACAATATAAAATAGTAAAATATTACTAAAATTATTGGTAAAAATAATATTAAATATAAAATATTTATAGAATTTAAAAAAAATTTTAAACTTAGCTGGGATAAGATTATTACTGAAATTCCTATTAAAAAAAGATTTAGTTTGTGAAACTTCATAAAATACTTTGACTTTGGTTCTATAATCAAACTTGCCGCTATAAGAGAAATTATAAGAGTATAAAATGGTAGTACAGATCTTTTATATAATTCCTCGCTCAAGGACTTAACTGTTCTTGTGTTACACGTTTCACTCTCTGGTTTATTTATTTTTTCATCGATATTAAATGTTTTATTTTGAAAAAATTCTTTAAGACATAAAAACATTTCTATTGAATCTAATTCTTGAACTTTAGCGTGTGTAATTGTTTTTGTTGAAAATTCTGACAAATCATAGTCAGTTTCAGAAAAGTTTAAAGTGAAAGTGTTATCTTTATTAATATTTGTTATTCCACCATTGAATAATCTTAAAATATATTTATTATCTTTTTTTATTATTCTACCATTTTCAGCAACAATGATTTTTGATTTACTTAAATCTATATTTTCATTAATATAAATCTTTTTAAGTTTTCCATCTTTTTTGTATTCCTCTACAAAAATCGTAAGATTTTTCATAACATTTATAAATTTTTTTTCTGAAATTAATTTGGGTAAAAAATCTATATTAGACTCTTTTATATAAAGTCTTCCTAGGTTTTGAGATTTTGGAACAATAAATAAATTTAAAGCTAACTGTATAATTAAAAATAATAATGAAAACATTAATATAAAATTTATAAACTTGATTTTTTGAATTCCATTATTCCAAAAAACCAGCAGCTCATTGGAGTTATTGTATTTATTAATCACATAAAAAATTGATATGAAAAATACAAAAACTATAATTTTGCTAAATATCTTTGGTAAATTTAGTGAAATATAGTAAAAATAAATTTTTAAACTATGTCCATCATCAGACACCAGGTCTAAAAGATTGACAGCCTGAATTATCCATACGATAAAAGTAATACTAAAAGACGCTATTAAAAAGAAATTAAGAATATCNAGAGAAAATTTACGAAATATTAATTTATTCATTGAAATTTATGTTTTTATAAATATACAACATTATCTAACAAAAATTTCAAAAAAATAATGCTAAACTTAAATTTTGTAAACAAGGTCCCAAAAATCGCTAAGGATAATGAGATTATCCTACTTACTCAAAAAGTTAAAAAAAGCAAAGAGATTAAAGAATTAACAAAATCAGTCTTTTCTAATAAACTTTTCTTGGAACAAAATTTCCTTACAAAAGATTATAATAACAAAAGTTACATATTAGTAAATTGTACGAAGTCAAAAGTTTCATTAGATTTTGAAAAACTTGGTTCTAAATTATTTGTTTTTTTAAAGGAAAATAAAAAAGAGAATTCGTTTATAAATGTAGAAAATAATTCTATTACTAATGTACAATTAGAAAAGTTTCTTCATGGAGCACAACTTAAGTCTTATAATTTTAATCTTTATAAAACAGATAAGAAAAAAAATATTAATATAAATTTGAGTGTTGTTGGCAGTAACATTAAACAAAAAAATTTATTAAGAAATAAATTAAATGCTCTTTTGGAAGGAATTTTTCTTACTAGAGATTTAGTTTCTGAACCTGGAAATATTTTGCACCCAGACGAATACGCAAAGAGAATTGTTAAATTAAGGAAGTTTGGATTAAAAGTAACAGTATATGACCAAAAGAGATTAAAAAAATTAGGTTTTAATGCATTGCTCGGTGTNGGACAAGGAAGTATCAGAGGTTCTTANATGGTAACNATAGAGTGGAATGGAAATAAAAATAAATCAAAACCTTTNGCNTTCGTTGGNAAAGGTGTTTGNTTTGATACTGGNGGAATTTCACTNAAACCTGCAAAATTTATGGAAGANATGACATATGATATGGCGGGTTCAGCNACNGTAGTTGGTCTTATGAAAACTNTAGCTTTAAGGAAATCTAAAATTAATGCNGTTGGAGTTGTNGGATTAGTTGAAAATATGCCAGGAGCNAATGCACANAGACCNGGAGATATTGTNAAATCNTANAGNGGACANACNATCGAAGTTTTAAANACTGATGCTGANGGAAGACTAGTTTTAGCAGATGCACTTACATATACNGANGANAAATTTAAGCCAAGTCTAATTATTGACTTAGCGACATTAACTGGAGCAATAATTGTTGCGCTTGGATCTGAATATGCTGGACTATGGTCAAATAATAAAAAATTAACGAAACAACTTTTTGATGCTGGAGAACAAGTAGAGGAAAAGGTGTGGGAAATGCCTCTTCACGAAAATTATAATAAATTAATGAATTCAAATAATGCTGACATGCAAAATATCAATTATGTTGGAGGAGCTGGATCAACAACCGCAGCTCAATTTTTACAAAGATTTATAATCAATAAAACACCATGGGCACACTTAGATATTGCTGGAATGGCTTTTTCTAAATATGCTGGAGCATTAAACTCTGGTGGGGCAACCGGATATGGAGTTAGGTTACTAAATAAATTTATAGAGGAGAATTATGAGTAATATTGAACAAACTTTATCAATAATTAAGCCAGATGCTGTTGAAAGAAATTTACAAGATCAGATTAAAAATGAATTTAAAAATAATGGATTTGAAATTTTAAAAGAAAAAAAAATTCATATTTCAAAAGAAGAGGCTGAAAAGTTTTATAAAGTTCATGAGTCTAAACCATTTTATAGCGATTTATGTGCCTATTTATCTTCTGGACCAATTGTTGTAATGAATCTTCAAAAAGATAACGCAGTTTTAGAAAATAGGAAATTAATGGGAGCGACTAACCCCAAAGATGCAGAAGAGGGAACACTTAGAAAAAAATATGGTATTTCAATTGATAAAAATTCTGTTCATGGATCAGATAGCGTTGAAAATGCCAAAATAGAGTTAGACTTTTTTTTTAAAGACTAGATAAAAACTTATCAATAGCTTTTGGATAAATTTCATGTTCAATTTTAAGTACTTTTTTTTCCAAACTTCTTACATTATCTGATTTAAGAATTTTTACTTTCTTTTGTAAAATAACTTTACCTGAATCTATTTTTTCCTTTACTTTGTGTATTGAAGCTCCTGCAAATTTGTCTTTATTTTTAATTGCTCTTTCATGTGTATTTAATCCTTTATATTTTGGTAAAAGGGATGGGTGAATATTTAATATTGGCTTAGAAAATTTTTTTATAAAATTACCTGATAATATTTTCATGAATCCAGCCAAACAAAGTATATCTATATTATATTTCTTGAGTAATTTAAGTGAACTATTTTCAAAATTTGATTTTTTTTTAAATTTAATTCCATAAGTTTTTATTTTTGATTTAGATGCATGTTTCAATCCCTTAGCATCAGGATTGTTTGAAATAACCAATATAATTTTGAATAAAGAATTTTTTTTTTTTGAGTGATTTATTAAAGATTTTAAGTTACTACCTCTACCACTAATAAAGACAGCTATATTTATTTTACCAGGATAATTTTCCACTAAATTTTACTTTTTTTGAATTTTTAACTATTTTTCCAATTATATAGGGTTTAAATTTTTTTCCAAAATATTTATTAATTGAATTTAAATTTCTAGGACTTGTCACTAAACAAAAACCTACGCCACAATTAAAAGTCTTTAACATTTCTTTCTCACTCACACCCATTTTATGTAACCATGAAAAAATTTTTAGTGTTTTGACTCTATTTAGATCTATTTTTGCACATAAATTTCTTGGTATTATTCTTTGAATATTGTCTACTAAACCTCCACCAGTTATATTTGCACATCCATTTATTAAATTTTTTTCATTAACAAGAGACAATTCTTTTACATAAATTTTTGTTGGCCTAATTAATTCGTCTTTAAGAAATTTGTTTGCTTTAAAATTTATTTTTTTTTTTTTTAAGAGATATCTTACTAAGGAATAACCGTTAGAGTGAAGTCCATTAGAAGGTACAGCTAAAATAAGATCATTATTTTTAATCTTTTTATTAAGTATTTTTTTTTTTTCAACAATTCCAACAGCAAAACCTGCAATATCAAATTTCCCTTTTGTATATGTTCCTGGCATTTCAGCAGTTTCGCCACCAACTAATTTGCACCCAGCAATGTCACATCCCTTAACAATCCCTCTTACTAAATTTTTCATTTTACTCAAATTAATTTTGCTAATCGAAATATAGTCTAAGAATAAATAAGGTCTTGCTCCTTGAACGACCAAATCATTTACACACATTGCAACTAGATCTATTCCAATTGTGTCAAATTTATTAAGATCATTTGCAATTTCAATTTTTGTTCCGACACCATCAGTACTAGTAACAATGTGAGGGTTTTTTAGTTGTTTAGGTATTGGTGAGATTGCTCCAAAACCTCCTATATTCTTAAAATCACCACTTTTGCTTGATTTTCTTGATAGTGANCTTATGAACTTAACAAAACTATCTGCTTTTGNAATATTAACTCCACTCTTACTGTATGTTAATTTATTTGATGNCATATAACAAANTTATGTATTTTTTNAAAAAAAATATATCAANTTGTTTATATATATTTTTCATATTTTTAACCNTTAATTTTATAGAGTTTTCCACAAANGAGGTNNTTGCNAAAACTTTTGTNGTTTCAAAAATTGAAGTTNAGGAAAAATATAATCTTAANTTTAATAAACTTAAAGTTATTGATAGAGGCTTTAAAAAAGCATTTCAGGATATCTCTCAAATGATACTTGAGAGAAAAGATCTTGATAAAATTAGAAATACGCCAATAGATGATATTAAAAAATTAATCGAAAGCTTTTCAATATTGGATGAAAAATTCATAAACCAAAAATATAAAAGTATTATGGAGGTAGAATTTAATAGAAAAAAGTTAATTAAATTCTTAGATTCTAAAAATATAACTCTTTCATTGCCAAAAAAAATAGACGTTTTTTTTATTCCTGTTTTAGTTGATTTAGAATCAAATAATTTTAAGTATTTAAATGAAAATATTTTTGTAAAAAATTGGAAAAGTATAGAAAAGAATTATTTTCAAATTACTTATATATTGCCAAATGAAGATGTGGAAGATTATTTAAGTATAAAAAATAATTTACAAAGTATTGAAAATTATAATTTCAAAAAAATATTAAAAAAATATTATTCAGAAAACTTTATAATAATGATTATTTTTAAAAGAAAAAATAATATTAAATTTTATTCAAAAATTAATTTTGAAGATAAGTTTGAAATATTAAGTAAAGATTTTATAGATAAAAATATAGAAGATCAAACAGACTTAAATTCAATGATACTTGATATTAAAAACGAATATGAAGATAATTGGAAATCAATTAATAAAATGAATCCATCTATATCTGTTCCAATTCGATTATCACTGGAGTCAAATAATACAGAAAAATCATTAAAATTAGAAAATGCTTTGCGAGATTTAGATTTTGTGAACAGTTATAATATTGAAAAGTTTGATAGTAACATGATTATATATAAAGTTTATTACAGCAGCAGTCCAAAAAGATTTTTAAAAGATATTTTATCTTATGATATTAATATTGACACATCTTCAACTAACTGGAAAATTAAATGAGTGAATTAAATCAATTACTTCTAGGGTTTGATTATAAAACTAATTTTAATGAACATGATTTTTATTTATCAAAAAGTAATTCTAACGCATTTAATTTGATTAATAGTTGGCCAAACTGGAATAAAAAAATATTAAATATATCGGGTGAGAAGTTTTCCGGAAAAAGTCACTTAGCAAATATCTTTAGGCTAAAATCTAAAGCATTTTTAGTAAAAGGAAATAAGATTGATAATTCAATTTTCAAAAGTCTTAAATTACACGAAAGTATAATCATTGATGATTTTGAACAGTGTAAAGAGGAAGAAATACTTTATTCAATTTTTAATTTAATAGACCAAGATAGTAAGTATTTGCTAATAAATTCATTAAAACCAATAAACGAAATTAAATTCAAATTACCTGATTTAGCTTCAAGATCAAAAAATTGTCTTTACGCCGAAATAGAAAATCCAGATGATGAATTACTTTTTGCTATAATTTTAAAGAATTTTTCTGATCGTCAGATTAAAATCGAAAAAAAAATAATAAATTTCATAATTAGTAGAATTGACAGATCTTATAGAAAAATTGATGAATTTATATATAAGATTGACGAATTAAGTTTAAAAAAAAAAAAACCAATTAATTTAAAAACGATAAAAGAGATTTTGTAAATTGAACAAATATAGAACTCATACTTGTGGAGAATTAAATAAGTCACATAAAGAGAAAGAAATTTCTTTATCCGGTTGGATTAATAAAAAGAGAGACCACGGAAATCTCTTATTTATAGATTTAAGAGATAATTTTGGAATTACTCAATGCGTCGTAGACAAAAATAATGATATTTTCAATATAATTGAAAAACTTTCTTTAGAAACTGTAATTAAAATAACTGGAATAGTTATTGAGAGATCAGATGACACAATAAATAAAAATATTTCTACTGGAGAAATAGAAGTTAAAATTAATAATATTGATATTCTAGGTGAAACTAAGGAATTGCCAATGCCAGTTTTTTCAGATCAAGAATATGCTGAAGAAATAAGACTAAAGTATAGATTTTTAGATTTAAGAAGAAAAAAAATACATCAAAATATTATCTTAAGATCAAAAGTAATCTCATTTATTAGAAATGAAATGCAAAAACTAGGTTTTTTAGAATTTCAAACCCCCATATTAACATCTTCTAGTCCAGAAGGTGCAAGAGATTTTCTTGTTCCAAGTAGACTAAATCCTGGAAAATTTTATGCTTTACCACAAGCACCCCAACAATTTAAGCAACTCATAATGGTATCTGGGTTTGATAAATATTTTCAAATAGCACCATGTTTCAGAGATGAGGATGCAAGAGCAGATAGAAGTCCTGGAGAATTTTATCAATTAGATGTTGAAATGTCTTTTGTTGAACAAGAAGACGTTTTTGATGTGATAGAAACTTTATTTTTGAAATTATTTAAAACATTTAGTAATAAAAAAATCCTTCATGAAAAGTTTCCAAGAGTAACTTACGAAGAAGCAATGCTAAAATATGGATCAGATAAACCCGATTTAAGGAATCCATTAGAAATTTCAGATTTAACAAAAATTTTTGAGAGAGAGGATGTAAAGTTTGAAATATTTAAGAAATTAGTTAAAAATGGCTCAATAGTTAGAGCGTTAGTTACCAAAAATACAAAGGATAAACCTAGGAGTTTCTTTGATGGAATTGATAAATGGGCAAAAGATCAAGGTTCGTCTGGTCTCGCATATTTTACATTAGAAAAAGAGGAAAAGATTAGCGCGAAAGGACCAATTGGAAAATTTTTTTCAGAAACTTCGTTGATGGAAATTATTAATCAAACAAAGGCAAATATTGGAGATACTGTTTTTCTTTCCTGTGGAAAAAAAGATGATGTAGAAAAAATATTAAGTGCTGCAAGAAACAAAATAGCAGAGGAATTGGATTTAATTGATAATGAAGCATTTTCATTTTGTTGGATTGTTGATTATCCTATGTATGAAATTGACGAAACAACTAAAAAAATTAAATTTAGTCACAATCCATTTTCTATGCCACAGGGAGAAATTAATAATTTGGACCTATCTAACCCTTTAAATGTTAAAGCATATCAATATGATATTGTGTGTAACGGAATTGAGTTATCATCTGGGGCAATTAGAAACCATATCCCTGAATTAATGTATAAATTATTTAAAATTGCAGGATATTCNAAAGAAGATGTTAATAGTAAATTTAGTGGAATGATAAATGCATTGANTTATGGAGCACCACCCCATGGAGGAATAGCTCCAGGAATTGATAGAATTGTTATGCTTTTGGCAAACGAAAAAAATATAAGAGAAGTTACCATGTTTCCAATGAACCAAAATGCACAAGATTTAATGATGAATGCACCATCTGAAATTTCAGATGATCAATTAAAAGAATTAAATTTAACTATTAAAAAGAAAAAATAATTATTTCTTTCCTTTAAGATTTATTTTTATATCTGACAAATCTACTAATTTCTTTTTATAATTACTTCTTACAAAACCTTTACTTGTAATGTCTTTTACTAATTTTAAGAATTGAGTTTTATCTTCGCTATTTTCCTCAGTGCCTACTTCATCTAAATTTTCAGATCCCCCAATAGAAGGTGTATGAGCTAGATCTTCCCTGTTTAGATATGATATTGCTAATTCTCGAAATATATAGTCTAGAATTGATGTTGCACTTAATATTCTGTCATTCCCAAATACTTTTCCTGAAGGCTCAAATTTAGTATCTACAAAAGCATTTACAAACTCATCTAAAGGAACTCCATATTGTAATCCAAGAGAAACTGCTATAGCAAAATTATTCATTGTAGCTTTTACTAGCTCACCTTCTTTACTTGTATCGATAAATATTTCTCCTATTTTTCCATCCTCATATTCACCTGTGTGCAGGTATACTTTATGATCTCCAATAGATGCTTTTTGGATATATCCCTTTCTTCTGTCAGGCATACTAAATCTTCGACTATTATCATCTTTAATATTTTTCTTTAATATTTCTTGTTTAATTTTAAGGCTATTTTTTTCTTGAGTTCTAGGAAGGTCTTTTTCAACTACATTTATCTTGTTTTTTTCAATTTTTTCTAAATTTTTGGTCTTCCTATTGTCTAGTTTTACATCTAATATTTCAAATTTTCCGTCATCTCTTTTCTCTATATTTTGTATATTTTTTTCGTCAATATCATCTAGGTAATGACTTACTTTAAAACTACATGTGTAATATGTTTCCACTAAATACTTTGCCATTTNNTTTCCTTATTTATTTATAAAATTGAATCTTNAAGNTATANTGTATATAGAAATTTAAATTTTTAGTCTAATTTAANTTTTACAATTTTAAATTGAAAAAAAATAAAATTTTTATGTTGACAATATTTAAACAAATTTTTACTTGGTGGAATCAACAAACGTTTGGAACAAGACTACAAATATTTTTTTCAGGAAAATTAGTTGGGGAAGATAAAAATGGAAATAANTATTATGAAAGNANATCAGGNAGAAGATGGGTGATTTATAATGGTGAAGTTGAAGCATCAAAAATACCCAATGAATGGTATTCATGGATGCATTATATGAATAACAAAATAGAAAATAGTCATAACTTAAAAAAATATGATTGGCAGAAAGAGCATCTGCCTAACCAAACAGGATCAGAAAACTCTTATCATCCAAAAAAATATAATAATGTTACTAAAAAAAAATATAAAAGTTGGAAAAGTTAATTTTTTATTAGTAACGGTTTTTAGTATACTTATAATAAATAATATATTTGCCGAAACCCTTAAAAAAAGTGAAACAACTGCAGAGTTAAGTGTTCTTGATAAGGTAAGTTCAAAAAATACAAATATTAAAATTCTTGTTGGAGAAGAATTTTTTTTTCAAAATCTAAGTATAAAAGTTTTGAAATGTTATAATTCAGAATTTGATGATGACCCAGAAGTCACTGCATACATGCAAGTAAAAGATAAAACAATAAAAAATAATGATAAAGTTTTCGTTTTTAATGATTGGACATTTGCGTCAAGTCCATCAATTAGACCATTTGATCATCCAGTTTATGATGTTTGGTTAAAAAAATGTTATAGTTAAATAACTTTTTCTTTATCTAACCAGCCAACATTGAATTCAGATGTAATAAATTTTTTATTTTTAAGTAATACTTTATGTAGATCAATTGTAGTTGTTATTCCATCAATTACAAACTCATCAAGAGATCTTAACATTCTTTGAATTGCCTCTTCTCTGTTTCTACCATGTGTTATTAATTTACAAACCATGCTGTCATAATAGGGTGTAATTTTATATCCTTGGTAGATAGAACCATCAACTCTTGTCCTAAAGCCAGATGGTTGGTGGCACATGCCTATTTTACCAGGCGAAGGTTGAAAATTATTGCTTGGATCTTCGGCATTAATTCTGCATTCAATAGCATGACCTCTTGGGTTTACATCACTTTGCTTTAAAGCTGTTTCACCAGAAAAAGCAATCCAAATTTGCTCTTTAATGATGTCGATTCCAGTAACCATCTCTGTTACTGGATGCTCAACTTGAACTCTTGTATTCATCTCCAAAAAGTAAAATTTCCCATCTTCATATATAAATTCGACTGTTCCAGCTCCTTCATAACCTATTTTACTAACCATACTTACTGTTTTTTCAAATAGATCTTTTCTAATATTATCATCTAAAACTGGACTAGGAGTTTCCTCTATTAGCTTTTGATGTCTACGCTGAACAGAACAATCTCTCTCATGCAAATGTACGGTTCTATTTTTGCCTGATAGCACCTGAACTTCTATGTGTCTTGGATTTTGAAAGAATTTTTCAATGTAAACCTCGTCATTTCCAAAAAATTTTTTAGCCTCTTGCTTTGCTGTTAAAAAAAGATTTTCAAACTCTTCTAACTTATTAACAATTTTCATTCCTTTTCCACCACCTCCACCAGATGCTTTAATTAAAATTGGAAACCCTATTTTTTTACATATTTTTTTTGCTTCATTAATATCTTTAATACCACCTTCTGAACCTTCTATTACTGGAAGCCCATATTCTTTTGCTACTTTTTTAGCTTCAATTTTATCTCCCATCATTTTTATTAAGTTAGATGAAGGACCTATAAATTTTATATTATTTTCCTCTAATATTTTTGCGAACTCAAAATTTTCTGACAAAAAACCATAACCTGGATGGACAGCTTCAGCACCTGTGAGTTCGATTGCAGACATTATTGCAGGAATATTTAAATAACTAAATGTTGGTTGGTGAGGACCTACACAAATGCTCTCATCGGCTAATCTTACATGCATGCTGTCTCTATCAACATCTGAATGAATAGCTACAGTTGAAATACCCCATTCTTTACATGCTCTAATTATACGTACAGCTATTTCACCTCTGTTAGCTATTAATATTTTTTTAAACATTAATTTAATCTAGTGATGCAATAGTCTGACCAAATTCTACGGGCTGGCCATCTTCAACACTAATTTCTTTCACGACACCATCTATTGGGCTTGGTACGTGGTTCATAGTTTTCATTGCTTCAACAATCATAACTGTGTCGCCCTTTTTAATTTTTTGACCTATCTCAATAAATTTTTTACCCCCTGGTTCTGGAGCTAGGTATGCAGTACCAATTATAGGTGAAGTAATTTTTTTTGAGTTATCAACTGAAACTTCTTCTTTTATTAACTTGCTTTCACTAACAGGTGCAACAGACTCAATATTTTTCGATATTCTAGACTTTGAAACTTTAACCTTAACATCTTTTTCAGTGTACTCTATTTCTGTAAGATCAAATTCCTCTAAATAATCATTTAATTCTTTAATAATATTTTTATTAATTTTCATTTTTTAAGATTTCATGCATAGAGTTTATGGCTAAAATATAGCCATTTATCCCTAGTCCACAAATTATACCAGTAACAACTGCACTTATAAGAGACTTGTGCCTAAAATCCTCTCTTTTATAAATATTTGATATGTGAACTTCAATAATAGGTTTTTTAAAAATACTTAAGGCATCTCTAATAGCGACCGATGTGTGACTGTATCCTGCAGCGTTTATTATAATACCATGATGTGTTTTTCGAGCATCTTGAATAATATTAACAATATCTCCTTCAACATTTGATTGCCTAATTTCTATATTGATATTTAGGTCTTTCCCTCTTTTTTGACAAATTTCCTCAAGATATTTGTAGTCGTTGCTACCATATTGAGTTTGTTCTCTTTCACCTAATAGATTAAGATTAGGACCATTAATTATTATTAATTTACTCATTCAAGCTTTATATTATATGAATAAAAGAAATAAAATAAAAATAGTAGTCAATGGTAAGCTTTTGACTGTAAATATAAATTATTCTTTAAAAAATCTTATTGAAAAGTTAAAAACCCCAATTAATAAAGTAGCACTAGAGTTGAATGAAGAAATAGTTGATAAAAAAAAATTAAATAAAATCTTTTTAAAAAATAAAGATAAAATAGAAATTGTGCATTTTATAGGTGGCGGGTAATGAAAACAGATATTTTAAAAATTGCAAATAAGAAATTCAAATCTAGACTTATAGTTGGCACTGGAAAATACAAAAATATGAAAGAGTGTGCAAAAGCAATTAAAATTTCAGGTGCTGAAATTGTTACAGTTGCAGTTAGAAGAGTCAATATTTTAGATAAATCCAAACCATTATTGATGGATTATATTGATCCTAAAAAAATAATGTATTTACCTAACACAGCTGGATGTTTTACATCTAAAGAGGCTTTAAGAACATTAAGACTTGCTAGAGAAATTGGAGGCTGGAAAATAGTTAAATTAGAAGTTTTGGGAGATAAAAAAAATTTATTTCCAGATATGATTGAAACTCTAAAATCTACAGAGGTTCTATCTAAGGAAGGTTTTAAAGTAATGGTATATTGTAATGATGATCCTCTTATGTGTAAAAGATTAGAAAACTCAGGAGCATCAGCTATTATGCCATTAGCAGCGCCAATAGGATCTGGTTTGGGTATACAAAATAAAACGAATATTAAAATTTTAAGACATCAAACAAAAGTGCCTTTAATTATTGATGCTGGAATAGGCCAGGCTTCTGATGCTGTTGAGGCTATGGAGATGGGTTGTGATGCTGTATTAATAAATACAGCAATAGCAAAAGCTAAAAAACCTTTCCAAATGGCAGATGCAATGAAATATGCAGTAATATCAGGAAGAAAATCATTTCTTTCTGGAAGAATTGTACGTAATCTTCAAGGATCACCTTCTACAACAAAAAAAGGATTAATTTAATTTTTTTTTTTGAAATTTTTTCTTTTTGTAAATTTTTTTCTTTTAAAATTTGATTTTTTTTCTTTCGCTAAATTTAAATTTTTATCCAATTTATCATCAATAATATTATGTAGGTTCTCAATTTTATCAATTTTCTCTAGAGATTTGCCTGACTTTGATTTAAATTCAATATGATAATCTTGTAAACCTAGACCCTGGCCAATACTAAAGTTAATTTTAACTTTATTTTTCTTTTTAAAGTAATCTAAATCCTCAGAAAAATATTTTTCAATAAAGCTTAGTATTTTTTCATTAATAGAAACTTCTACGATTTTAGCACTGGTTTCAAATATTTTTATTTCAATTAATTTAACTACTTTTAATGCCAAGGTTTCGTTAGTTAATTTAATCGACCATTTAATATTGCTCTCTCTTAATCTTTGTCTAGACATTTCAAGTAACCCAAAATTACTAATACGTCCTATTTGAATCCTTGCTCTATCATTTCTACATCTTTCCTTAAGTTTCCTTTCTACTTGCTTACGATTGTTAAAACTAAGCATATCTATAAAATCGATAATAATTAAACCAGACAAATCTCTAATTTTTATTTGTCTGGCAATCTCTTCAGCTGCTTCGAGGTTAGTATCTAATGCAGTGCTTTCAACATTTTTTTGTTTAATTGATTTACCTGAGTTAATATCGATAGAAACTAATGCCTCAGTTGGATTTATAACAAGGTAGCCACCTGAGCTAAGTTTTACCTCTGTTTTAAAAATTTCAAAAAGTTTTTTTTCTATATTTTCTTTAAAAAATAATGGGATTTTATCTCTAAATTTTTTTACTTTCTTTGATTGTTTTGGCATCATAAGTTTCATATAATTCTTTGCTTTTTGATAACCCTCATTACCTTCTACTATTATATTTTGGGTTTCATCATCATACATGTCTCTTATACTTCTTTTGATTATATCACTTTCTTGATGGATCAATGAAGGAGCAATAGAATTTAAGGCATTATCTTTTATAGAATTCCAAACTATTATTAAATTTTTTAGATCACCATCTATTTCATTTTTAGTTTTATTAGAGCCAGCAGTTCTAACTATGATGCCCATTTCTTTTGGTATCTCAATCTCATTTAATATTTTTCTAATTTTTTTTCTATCACCAGGGTTAAATATTTTTCTTGATATTCCACCTCCTTTAGCTGTGTTTGGCATTAAAACAATATATTTTCCTGCGATACTTATAAATGTACTTAAAGCGGCTCCTTTAAAACCTCTTTCATCTTTTAAAACTTGTACTAAGATAACTTGATTAGGCTTTATTACTTCTTGAATTTTATATCTCTTGGATGGAAATTTTTTCTCATTATTAGTTTTTTCTTTTCTCTCATCTTCTAATTTTTCAACTGGATCATTAATTTTTATTTCTTCATTTCCCTCTAATATTTGATTTTCATTATTTTCGCTTTCTTTAGAAAGTTCCTCTCTTACTTTTTCTTCCTCCTCCTTTATTTTTTCTAAATCACTTTGTGGTAGTTGATAGTAATCAGACTGAATATCATTGAAAGAGAGAAATCCGTGTCTTTCTCTTCCAAAATCAACAAACGCTGCTTGAAGCGAAGGTTCTATTCTGCTTACTTTTCCTAAATAAATATTATTTTTTATTAATGTGTTGTTTATACTTTCATATTCATAGTCTTCAATATGATTGTCTTTTTTAAGCACAACTCTTGTTTCATTAGGATGCGATGCATCGATGTATAAATTTTTTGACATAAATTTTGATTATTTTTCATTAGTTTATTTTTTAAATTCGGTGCCTTAACTTTAACAAATTCAATCAATAATTTAAACTAAAATGACTAATTTAATAAAAAAACTACTACTTGCTTTTACTGTATTTTCCTTAATAAGCTTTATTTCAATTTTTTCATTGCTTTGGGCTTATTCAAATAAATTACCAGATTACAAGTTTTTAAAAAATTATAAACCACCTGTATCCAGTAAAGTATATTCTGGTAATGGTGTGTTAATTAGCGATTTTTCCTCTGAAAAAAGAATATTTGTTCCATTTAATGCCATACCGAAAAAAATAATCTATTCATTTTTATCTTCAGAGGATAAGAATTTTTTTAAGCACCCAGGCGTTGATGCTAAAGGGGTTTTAAGAGCAATTAAAAATAATATTTTTAATTTAATAAAATCGAATAGACTAGAGGGAGCCTCTACGATTACTCAACAAGTGGCAAAAAATTTTCTATTATCTAACGAAGTAAGTCTAGACAGAAAGATTAAAGAGGCTATTCTAGCTTTTAGAATTGAAAGAGCTTTAACAAAAGAGAGAATTTTAGAACTTTATTTAAATCAAATATATTTAGGTGAAGGTTCTTACGGTATTGCATCTGCTAGTCTAAGATATTTTAATAAACCAATTAGTGAATTAAATTATTCAGAATCTGCTTTGCTGGCCGCATTACCTAAAGCCCCAAGTAAATATAATCCTTATAAAAATAAAGAATTAGCAACTTATAGAAGAAACTTAGTAATTAAAAATCTTTATGAAAATAATTATGTCTCCGAGAAAAAATACAATGAATTAATTAATTCAGAAATTAATTTAAAAAAGAGAAAAAGAATTTTTATAGAGGATACAAGATATTTTGTAGAGGATATAAGAAAAAAAGTAATTCAAGACTATGGATATAATAAAGTTCATAAACAGGGATTTAATATAAAAAGCCCAATTAATTTAGAACTTCAAAATTTAGCTTCCGAGTCATTACGAAAAGGATTATTAGAGTATGATAAGAGAAAAGGGTGGCGTGGACCTCTAGATAACAGAAAGAATACAGATTGGAATAAAAATTTAGATAAGTTTAATTTAGAGAAAACTATTGATTGGGACATAGCAATTGTAAAAAGAATAGATAAATTTGAGACTGTAATTCAAACTTCTAACAAAGAAAATGGTGTTATAAGTTATGATGATATAAATTGGACAAGAAAAAATTTTGATCAAATTTTTAAAATAAACGACTTAATTTATGTAAAAAAAATTTCTGATGGAATTTTCAGCTTGAGGCAATTACCAAATGTTAATGGTGGAATAGTTGTTATGGATCCTTATAGCGGAAGAGTTTTAGCAATGTCAGGAGGATTTAGTTTTAAAAAAAGTGAATTTAATAGAGTATCACAAGCAAAAAGACAGCCCGGATCTGCCTTTAAACCTTTTATATATGCTTTAGCATTAGAAAATAATTACACACCTTCCTCTTTAATTTTAGATGCACCAATTGTTCTTGATCAGGGAGAAGATCTCAAAATGTGGAAACCTGAAAATTACGGTAAAAAATTTTATGGCCTGTCCACATTGAGAACTGGTGTTGAAAAATCTAGAAACTTAATGACAGTTAGAATTTCACAAGATTTAGGGATAGATAAAATAATAAACTTTTCAAAAAAACTNAATATCTACGACAACCCTGAAGAATTGTTATCGGTCTCTTTAGGATCTGCAGAAACAACATTATTGAATATTACGAGCGCTTACTGTTCATTCGTAAATGGGGGAAAGCTTGTTACACCAATCATAATTGATAGAATTCAGGATAGTGAGGGAAATACGATTTTTAATAATGAAAAAAGATATTGCGAAAATTGTGATCAAATTTCCTTCGAGGGCAATAATATTCCAGTAGTAAAAAATAACTTTAAGCAAATCTTTTCTTCACAAACCGCTTATCAAATGACTTCAATACTTGAGGGTGCAATACAAAGAGGAACAGGAAAGCGACTAAGAGATTTAAATTTACAAATTGCTGGAAAAACAGGTACAACTAATAACAATACTGATACATGGTTTATAGGATTTACATCTAACTTAGTAGTTGGTGTTTTTGTTGGATATGACTCCCCAAAAAAACTAGGAAAATACGAAACTGGATCTAAAACAGCACTACCAATATTCAAAGATTTTATAGAAAAAGCAGTAAATAATTATGAGGCTAGACCTTTTAAAATTTCAAAAGGTATTAAAATGATGGTGATAGACGCTGAAACTGGAGAAAAAGCAGATTTTGGCTCAAAAAAAACAATTATTGAATCTTATAAGAAGGAAAAATTTGAAAATCAGGCATTTATTAGTAATGATAAATTTAAATCTGATATTTATAAAAAAAATATTCTAAAATTTTATTAATGGAACAGGAAATAGATAAATTTAAATCTGAAGTAATAAAGATAAATCAAAGAGTCAAGGAGTTTCTTTGAAACACAAAATATAGAGACAAAAAGAAATAAATTAAATGCCATTGTAGAAGATCCAAAATTTTGGAATGATAGAAAGCAAGCTGAAAAAATATTAAAGGAAAAAAAAGGTTACGATAATTTATTAGATTCTCACAAGCAATCAGAGAAAGAGATTAATGAGCTATATGATATTTTTCAATTAGCTAGCGAAGAAAATGATAAACAGCTAGTTCAAGAAACTTTAAAAAAATTTTCAAATCTAAAAGAAGAATTCAAAAAATTAGAAATTAAATGTTTTCTTTCTAATGAAAACGATATTTTAGATAGTTATTTAGAATTTCATGCAGGTGCAGGTGGTACAGAAAGCCAAGATTGGGCAGCAATGTTAAGAAGAATGTATATGAAATGGGCAGCTGTTAGAGATCATCAAGTAGAATTAATTAGTGAACATAAAGGAGATGAAGCAGGAATAAAATCTTCAGTAATAAAAATCTCTGGAGAATATATTTATGGTTTTTTAAAATCAGAATCTGGGATTCATCGTTTAGTTAGAATTTCACCTTTTGATTCAGGGGCTAGAAGACATACCAGTTTTGCAAGTGTTTGGGTCTATCCAGTAATTAGTGAGGATATAGATATAGAGATATTAGATAAAGATTTAAGAATAGATACTTATAGATCAAGTGGAGCAGGTGGACAGCATGTAAATACAACAGATAGTGCTGTAAGAATTACCCATATTCCCAGTAAAATAGTTGTGCAATGTCAAAATGAAAGATCTCAGCACAAAAATAAGGAAACATGCATGAATATGCTTAAAGCGAGACTCTATGAGCATGAAATCCAAAAAAGAAAAAAAGAAAGTGATAATATCGAAAATTCAAAGTCTGAAATTGGCTGGGGACATCAAATTAGATCATATGTATTACATCCTTATAGAATGGTTAAAGATAATAGAACAAATTATGAGAACTCAAATCCTGATAAAGTTTTAGATGGCGAGATTGATGATTTTTTAGAAAATTCTTTATATAATATAAATGCGTAAAACTATTTTAATTATAATTTCAATAACTTTAACAATCATATTTTTTTCTCTAATTTATTTAAGTACTTATGGAGTGAAGACAGACAATTTTAATACTTTTATTAATACAAAAGTTAAGGAATATAATTCAAGATTAAATCTTAAACTTGAAGACGTGTTTATTAAGTTAAATCTCTTTAAAGGTTCTATAAATATTAATACTGAAGATGCAATTTTAATTTCTGAAAATAATGAAATAAAAATTTTAAATACAGATATAAATTTAAATATTATAAAATTTATTAAAAAAGAAAACTCAATTAAAAATATAAAGATACAGTCATCAGAAAATTCAATAAAAAAAGTTACATCCATATTAAACTCTATAAACTTTGACCTATCTAGATATGTAATTTATAGCCAAATCAAAAAAGGATTGATTAAATTTAAATTAGAGGCTGATATTGATAATATAAGTCAAAAACTATATTCATATAGTCTCTCTGGTTCTGTTAAAGAAGCTAACTTTAATTTACTAGGCTATGACAGTGTTAATGAAATTAATTTTAATTTTGATATTAAAGATAAATTGGCAAAAATTTCTAATTTAAATTTTAGATATCAAAATTTAAATTTTTTGTCAGAAAATATTGAAATTAATGTAGAAAAGTCAGACTTGTATTCTATAAAAGGAGATATTGAAAATTCTAAAGCATTAATAAATCCGAATGTATTATTTAAATTAGCAAATATCAAACAGGATTTTTTATCCAATAAAGATATTTCAATTAAGAGTAAAAATTTTTTTTCATTTAAATTTAGTAAATTTAAAAAATTAGAAAATATAAAAATTGATTCAGTTATAAAATTTGATGAAATACACTTAGGTAAAAAGTACAAAAATTTAATTTTTCTAAAGGATGGCACAATTAATTCTAAGTATGAAAATAAAAAATTTAATGCAGATTTAACATCAAACTTCGTATTTTCTAATAATTTAAAATCAAAAAGTGACTATAAAAACAATAAATTAAAACTATTTTTAAAAAGTAAAAAAAATAAAAATTTCAAAATAAATGGAAATATTAGCAATAAAAAAACACTTGTAGATCCTAAAATTCTTTTAAACCTCTTAGGATTGGATGCCAATCTAATATCCCAGGAAAATATAAATATTGAAACAGACAATCAATTCGAATTAGAGATTAATAAGAGTAAAATAGAAAATTACCTTGTAAATTCGAAAATTAATTTTGATAAATTAGAGCTCAATAAAAAAATCCAAGATGTTCTGTATTTAAAAAACATTAAAACTGAATTAATTTTTGGGGATGAAATATTAAATTTGGATTTGAAAAGTAATTATTCATTTTTTAATCAAAAATATAATAATGAATTAGATAATAATATTTTAAATTTAAAATTAGATAAAAATAGATCAAATATCAGTGACGTAGAAATTTTTTTAAAGACCGACAATAATAATATTAATACAAAAGAATTTAAAAAATATTTTAATGTTCAAGAAAGTTTAGTAGAAGATCAAATTATTAATCTAGATTCTAATTTTTTTATCAATTTTTCCATTGATGATAAATTTAATATAAATAAACTTGACATAAATTCTGATTTAAATTTTGATAATCTAGATATTAATTATAAATCTATTCTCGTAAAAAAATATTTTGAAAATTATGAAAATAAAATATCTATCAAGGATCCAAATCTTTCATTTAAATACTCGAACGATATAATTAATTTTCAATTAGATGGAAAATATTCATTTAATAACAAAAAGGATAATTTTTTTATTAAATTTGAGGGGAATCAAAATAATTTTGAACTTTATTCTTTACTTAATTTAGACAAAAATATTTTAAACTTAAGAAATATTCAATATTATAAAAAAAATAATATACCCGCAAAATTAGAAATTTTATTAAATAAATCAAAAAAAGGTTTTAACTTAAAAAAAATTAGTTTTAATGAAAATCAGAATTATATTTCAGCACAAAATTTAAATATTTCTCCTGACCTTAAAATGCAGAGTGTAGAAGAAATTGACGTAAATTTTGTAAATACAAATGAAATTTTAAACAACTTCAAAATTAAAAAAAATTCAAATAACTATAATTTTATTGGATACCAAATTGACGGAGAACAATTAGTTGAAAGACTGTTGAAAGGAAATAAAAAAAATAAAATTTCCAAATTATTTCACAATATTAATACTTCATTAATAATAAACATAAATAAAATATATTTAGAAAAAGATACATACCTTGAGAAATTTATAGGTGAATTTGATATAAAGAAAAATAAGTTATTCTTAGCTAGAGCTGATGCAGTATTAGAAAATAATAAGAAATTTTCTTATTCATATCGAACAACAAGCAAAAATGAAAAAATTACAAATATATTCATTGATGGACCAAAACCATTTATAAATAATTATAAATTTATTAAAGGTTTTGACGAAGGCGAATTAAAATTAAATTCTATGAAGATTGATAATACCTCTAGATCAAATCTAAAAATTACTAATTTTAAAGTTAAGGAAGTTCCAGTTTTAGCAAAAATACTTACACTCGCATCTTTGCAAGGTATTGCTGATCTTCTAACTGGAGAAGGAATAAGATTTGATGAGTTTGAAATGGATTTTAAGACAAAAAATAATCTAACAGAAATCGATGAGCTTTATGCACTTGGACCAGCTATTTCAATAATGATGGAAGGTTACATTGAGAAAGACACAGTAACAAGTTTAAGAGGGACTTTAGTACCAGCAACAACAATTAATAAAACAATATCCAAAATTCCTTTACTCGGTAACATCTTAGTTGGTAGTAAAACTGGCGAAGGTGTTTTTGGTGTTAGCTTTAAGATTAAGGGACCACCAAATGATTTAAAAAGTTCAGTTAATCCAATAAAAACTTTAACACCAAGGTTTATTACTAGGACTCTAGAAATTATCAAAGGTAATTAAACTGTAATTTTAAAGTGCTTCTTCTTTCCTATAGATAACTTTACAAAACCTTTGTCGGAGAACAAGATAGGGTCAACAATATATTTTTCATCCTGTATATTTTTATTGTCTATTTTAATTGCGTTTGACTTAATCAATCTTCTTATTTCAGATTTTGAAATATCTTTATTAACAAATGAAATAAGCTCTATAATATTTTTTGATATAATGTCATTTTTGACTTTGATTGCTGGAAGATTTTCACCAGTAGAATTTTCTTTGAATGTATTTCTAGCAAGTTTTGCAGACTTTTCAGCTTCTTTTTTCCCATGAAGCATTTCTGTTGCATTATTGGCGAGTAAAATTTTTAATTCATTAATATTTTTATCTTTTAAATTATTTATTCCATCTAAGGATAAATCAGTGAACATTTTTAAAAACTTTAAAACATCGCGATCATCTGTGTTTCTCCAAAATTGCCAATAATCATATGGTGATAGCATATCTTTATTAAGCCATATTGCTCCTTTTTCGGTTTTGCCCATTTTAGCGCCTGATGCTAAAGTTATAAGTGGTGTAGTTAAACCATATACATGATTACCAGACTCTCTTTTAATTAGCTCAACTCCATTTACAATATTGCCCCATTGATCTGACCCACCAATTTGTAAGCTACACTTGTTTGATTTATTAAGCTCATAAAAATCATATGCTTGTAAAATCATATAATTAAATTCCATGTAACTTAACGATTGTTCTCTTTCTAATCTTAATTTTACACTATCAAATGTTAACATTTTATTGATTGTAAAATGTCTTCCTATATCTCTTAAAAAATTTATATAGTTAAGTTTACTTAACCATTTATAATTATTAACAAACAAAGGTTTTAATTTTGGATTATTTGTTTTTAGAAAAATTTTAAAAACTTTTTTTATATTGTTAATATTACTTTCTATCTGTTTTTCAGATAATATTTTTCTAGTTTCTTCTTTTCCAGATGGATCTCCTATTCTTGTTGTACCTCCACCTAAAAGAACAATTGGTCTATGTCCATGTTTTTGTAAAAGCCTAAGACACATTATTTGCAATAAACTTCCAACGTGAAGACTGGGAGCAGTACTATCAAATCCAATATAAGCATTAGTACTTTCTTTATTTAATAAATTTGATAATTCTAATTCATTGGTACATTGATAATAGTATCCTCTGTCTTTAAATTCTTTTAAAAAATTATTCATGGGTCTATAATCTTACAATATACATATTTTAATAAAAAAAAATAAGAATGGAAAAAAATTTATCAGCACTTGGATTTATGAGCGGTACATCTGGTGATGGCGTAGATTCTTCAGTGATAAGTTCTAATGGTAAAGACAGCATTATTATCAAATATAATAGATTTGATACTTATCCATCAGATCTTTCAAATAAAATTCATAGAATAAAAGAAAACGTTTCAAAAATGCAAGATCTCCTAAAATATTCCTCTAAAATTGAGGAATTAGAAAGAGAAATCACAGACTTCCATGTCAATATTGCAATTAAAATATCCAAGCAAATTAATTATGATCTTATAGGTTTTCATGGTCATACCATTTATCACAATTCAGACGAAAAGATTTCTAAACAAATTGGTTTAGGTACTAGTTTATCAAGAAAAACTAATAAAACCGTAGTTTATGATTTCAGACAAAATGATATCAAAAATGGAGGAGAGGGAGCACCTTTAGCTCCAATTTACCACCTTGCACTTATAAAAACCTTATTGAAAGAAAGTAAAGTTAAAATCCCTATTTCAATATTAAATATCGGGGGTATAGCAAACATTACTGAAATTGATAAAGATTTTAAAGTATCAAGTAGAGATATAGGACCAGGAAATTGCTTAATTGATAAGTGGATGAGAAAAAATTCTAACAAATCTTTTGACAAAGATGGGAATTTTGCAATGAAAGGAAAAATAGACAAATTTATTTTTGATCAATATTTGGATAACTATTATTATAGTAAAATTAATTCTAGGAGATCTCTGGATACAAATGATTTTGATATTTCGTTTGCAAAAGGTCTTTCTTTGGAAAATGGAACAACTACAATTACTGATTTAACATCTGAATTATTATCAAAAAAAATTGGAGAAAATAATATTTATGTTTGTGGTGGTGGTAGGAAAAATAAATATTTAATTAATTCATTGAAAAAAAAGATCAAAAATAAAGTTTTCTCAATTGACGATTTAAGTATTGATGGTGACTTTATAGAATCACAAGCATTTGCTTTTCTTGCAATAAGATCTTACTTAGGACTGCCTATTTCATTTCCATCCACTACTAATTGTAAAATACCCACAGTCGGTGGTTCTATTATTAAAAATTCTTAATTAATATAAAGCAGTCTCTTTTTTTATATATTTATTTAGGGATTTAATTAGGGCCATATCACTTTTAGAGAAAAAATGGTTTGCATCCTGAACAGCCTCAAATTCAACTTTAATACCTTTTTGTTCGCTAAGTCTTTTATTTAAATCATTTATATGTTCTATCGGAACTAGCTCATCTTTTTTTCCATAAATCATTGTACCAGATGTAGGACACGGTGATAAAAAAGAAAAATCATAAACGTTAGGTTGAGGTGAGACAACAACGAACCTATTTATTTCAGGTCTTCTCATTAGTAATTGCATTGCTATCAAAGATCCAAAAGAAAAACCTGAAATCCAACATTGAGAGTTGTCAAAATTTTCTCTTTCTAACCAATCTAAGGCAGCTGCTGCATCTGCAAGTTCTCCTTGCCCATTATCAAACTCACCATCGCTTTTTCCAACACCTCTAAAATTTACTCTACAAACCGAAAAATCATTATCGACAAATGTTTGAAATATATCGACAACAATTTTATTGTTCATTGTTCCACCGTACTGAGGGTGAGGATGTAAAACTAATGCAATTGGTGAAGTATTTTTTTTACTTTTAAAATATTTAGCTTCTAGTCTTCCAGCAGGGCCTGGTATAAATATTTCTACAATTTTATTATCGACTGATGCCATTGATTATTAATCTCAAAAAAAAATAAGGTTTTTTCTATCAAAATTGAGTGACAAAATGCAAGTTTTTAAATAGCAATTAATCTTGACTAAAATAGTCGGGTATATATAAGTCCCGTGAATTGCGGAAAATATGAAATTATCAAGTAAAGGTAGATACGCTGTAATGGCTTTAGCGGATCTTGCAAAATTTAATTTAAAAGAGCCAGTATCTTTAAGAGATATATCTCTAAGACAAGGTATATCGCTTGTTTACTTGGAACAGCTTTTTTCAAAATTAAAAAAGAACCAAATTGTTACAAGTGTTAGAGGTAATAAAGGTGGTTACGTATTATCAAAACAAGCATCTGAGATAAAAATTTCAGATGTGTTTATTGCTGTTGATGAAAAAGTAAAAACAATTGGTTGTGAAAAACATTCAGAGAATGGATGCAACGGTAAATCTTCTAAATGTATTACGCATGATTTATGGGATGAGCTAGAAGATTATATAAATAACTTTTTCCAGCAAAAAACATTAAGTGATTTAATTAATAAGAGAAATTTAAATGGATAACAGACAAAAAGAAATTGATAATTTAAAAGATTATAAATACGGTTTTACAACCGATATTGAAAACACAAGAGCGCCCAAAGGATTAAATGAAAATGTGATAAAATTCATCTCTAACATTAAAAAAGAACCACAATGGATGCTTGATTTTAGATTAAAAGCATATGAAAGATTTAAACAGTTAAAAGAACCTGATTGGCAAAAACCAAAATATCCAAAAATAGATTACCAAGATTTATATTATTATTCAGCTCCTAAAAGTATGAAAGATAAACCAAAAAACTTGGATGATTTGGACCCTAAACTTTTGGAAACTTATAAAAAATTAGGGATCCCACTTCAAGAGCAAAAGAGACTTAATGGTATAGCAGTTGATGCAGTATTTGACTCTGTTTCTGTAGCAACAACATTTAGAGAAGAACTTACAAAACAGGGAATTATTTTTTGTCCAATTTCAGAAGCTATACAAAATCATCCTGAATTAGTTAAAAAATATTTAGGTTCGGTTATACCAGTCACTGACCATTTCTTTGCAACTCTAAACTCTGCAGTTTTTACTGATGGATCATTTGCCTACATACCTGAAGGTGTACGTTGCCCAATGGAGCTTTCAACATACTTTAGAATTAATGCATCTAACACAGGTCAATTTGAAAGAACATTAATTGTTGCTGATAAGGGAAGTTATGTAAGTTATTTAGAAGGTTGTACTGCTCCTATGCGAGACGAAAATCAGTTACATGCTGCAAATGTTGAATTAGTTGCATTAGATGATGCAGAAATAAAATATTCTACAGTTCAGAATTGGTATCCTGGTGATAAAGATGGAAAAGGTGGAATTTATAATTTTGTTACGAAGCGTGGATTGTGCAAAGGAAAGAACTCAAAAATCTCTTGGACGCAAGTCGAAACTGGTTCTGCCATTACTTGGAAATATCCAAGTTGTATTTTAAAAGGTGATAATTCTGTTGGTGAATTTTACTCAATAGCTATTACAAATAATCATCAAAAAGCAGATACAGGAACTAAAATGATTCATCTAGGAAAAAATACTAAAAGTAAAATAATATCAAAGGGTATTAGCGCTGGTCACTCAGATATGACTTACAGAGGGTTAGTTGACATCTCATCAAAAGCCACAAATTCCAATAATTATACTCAATGTGACTCTTTATTAATGGGTAATAAATGTGGGGCGCATACAGTTCCTTATATTAAAAATAAAAATTCAGAGTCAAATATTGCTCATGAAGCAACAACATCAAAGATTAGTGAAGAGCAGTTACATTACTGTCAACAGAGGGGTTTAAGTGCTGAAGAAGCAGTAGGGCTAATTGTTAATGGATTTTGTAAAGAGGTATTACAACAATTGCCAATGGAATTTGCCGTAGAGGCTCAAAAACTAGTTGGTATCAGCTTAGAAGGTAGTGTCGGTTAATGTTAAAAATAAATAAATTAAATGCAAAAATTGATAGTAAAGAAATTTTAAAAGAGTTTTCTTTAAATATAAATC
>FUFK010037809.1_pt1 | contig 40851 bp, 46 predicted proteins | sample 1021851 | NCBI WGS metagenome assembly FUFK01 (sample SAMEA51879418, study PRJEB19060) | metagenome
GGCTGGCGGGCGCGGACGGCGCGGCGCCGGCCACCTCGGCGCCGGCGTCCTCGCCCAGCTCTTCCAGAGCGAGACGGCGCAGGGTCTCGCAAATCCGTTCCAGGGCTTCCGGGTCCGGTTCACCGCCCTGACGATACGCGTCCAGTTGATCGTTTAGCATGTCTTTGGCTTCCAGAAAGGTGTCGACGATATCCCTTCGCAGCGCCAACTCGCCGCGTCGTGTGTAGTCGAGCAGGTTTTCCAGCAGATGCGTGGTGCGCTGCAGGGCCTCGAACCCGAAAGTACCGGCCCCGCCCTTGATCGAATGCGCGGCCCGGAAAATGGCGTTGAGCCGCTCCACGTCCGGATTGTCCACATCCAGCTCCAGGAGATGGGATTCCATCTCCGCCAGGAGCTCGTCCGCTTCTTCGAAAAAGGTGTCGTAGAATTCGGTGATATCCATGTTCACTCCCGCACGGGTTGAGGTGCATCGCTCAGATCGCCGGGGCGACTGGCGGCGCGCAGCCGTTCCACCGCCTGACGGGTCAGCACCACCAGGGTGATGCGGCGGTTGACCGGGTCACCGGGGTTGCTGTCGGGCACCGGCACACGGTCGCCCATGCCCGTGACCCGCAGCAGTTTTTCACTGTTCAGGCCGCCGGCCACCAGCTCGCGGCGCGAGGCGTTGGCCCGGTCACTGGACAGCTCCCAATTGCTGTAACCGCTATCGCCATTGGAGTAGCGAAGACTGTCGGTATGCCCGCTGATGCTGAGCGGGTTGGGCATGTCGTTGAGCAATGGCGCCATGGTGCGCAGCAGATGACGCATATAGGGCGCGACGCGATCACTGCCGAGCCGGAACATGGGCCGCTGGTCGGTATCCACCAACTGAATGCGTAACCCTTCCGGCGTCATCTCAAAGCGCATCTGGTCACGCAGCTCGCGCAGTTGCGGGTCGGCCTGGATCGCCCGCTCAATACGACGCCGCAGATCAATAAAGCGCTGGCGCTCGTCCGCCGGCAGTGTCTGGCGGCGCAGATCGATACGCGCCTGTTCACCGTCGGAGTGGGCCGGATCGGCACCGCCACCGGGAATCGCGCTGGTGCTCGAGGAATTCCGGTCACCGTCCGCCAGCGCCACTTTCAGCGGCGTGCGGAAATATTCGGCCAGGCCCTGCAGTTCCGCCGGCGACGCCGTGGAGATGATCCAGAGCACCAGAAACAACGCCATCAGGGCGGTCATGAAATCCGCCAGCGCGATTTTCCAGGCGCCGCCGTGGTGCGCCACGTGGGCACGGCGGCGTCGCCGGATGACGATGGGCCGGTGCTGCTCGCTCATGTCTGCTTGGCACCCGCGGGCCGGGCGGCACGCACGTGCTCTTCCAATTCAGTGAAAGTGGGTCGCTCGGCGGTGTGCAGGGCTTTTCGGCCGAACTCCACCGCCAGCTGCGGCGCGTAACCGTTAAGGTTGGCGAGCAGCGTGACGCGGATGCACTGCAGCATCTTCACCGCCTCGGCCACCTGTCGGTCGATGCGGCTGGCCACCGGATTGACGAAGCCGTAGGCGAGCAGGATGCCCAGGAAGGTCCCCACCAGGGCATGGGCGATCATCAAACCCATCTCCTCGGCGCCGGCGTCGGCCGACGCCAGCGCTTTCACCACGCCCAGCACCGCCGCCACGATCCCGAAGGCGGGCAGGCCGTCGCCCACCTTGGCGAGGGCGTCGGCGGGAATGTGGGCTTCGTGTTCGAACGCCTCGATTTCATGGCTCATCAGTTCGTCGAGTTCCATCGGATCGACGCTGCCGCTGATCATCAGCCGCAGATAATCGGTGATGAAGCCCATGATCATCGGGTCATTGGCGATTCTCGGGTATTCACTGAACAGGGCGCTTTCGGCGGGGTTCTCAATATCTTTTTCCACACCCAGCACGCCCTCGCGGCGCATCTTGGAGAGCAGGTTGTACTGCAGCGACATCAGCTGCATGTAGATTTCTTTATCGTACTTCTTGGTGCGTTTCAGAGTGCTGGCGGTACGCAGGGTGGCTTTGATCGCCTTGCCGTTATTGGCGGCCACGAACGACCCCACCGCGGCCCCGACGATCATCAGGATTTCGGTGGGCTGGTAGAGCGGGCCCAGGTGTCCGCCGGCCATGGAGAAGCCGCCGAACACGGAAAGGGTGACGATGATGAAGCCAAGAGGTATCAGCACAACCGGTATCCTTCAGAACAGCGTGGATAGCATTACCATCTGTATCGGCAGGAGCGGGTCGGGCTTGAGGGAAAAATTACGAAATTAAGGCGCCACCGCCTGTTGCCGACCGCCGGTCCGCCGGCCCGCCTCACTCACGGCGCTCTGGCGTTTGCGGGTCTTGCCGGCCCGGGACGGCGGCTGGCAGATACCACACACAAAGCGCTGGCTGGGCGTGTGCGCATGATTGACGAAATGACCGTGGCAGCTGGTGCATTCCGACAGCTCGAACATTTCGCTTTCAAAGAAGCGCACCAACGTCCAGGCGCGCGTCAGACCCAGCACCGGCTCGGCACCGTCCAGAGCAATCTGCTCCAGATACAGGCGGTAGGACTTGACGAAGCCTTCCATACGGCCACAGCCGTGCTCGCCGGTGAGCTGCCGATAGAAGCTGTAGAACAGGGAAGAATGGATATTCGGCAGCCAGGTGATGAACCAGTCGGTGGAAAACGGCAGCATCCCCTTCGGCGGCGACATGCCGCGCACTTCCTTGTAAAGCCGGATCAGCCGGCCACGGCTGAGCTCGGTTTCCGATTCCAGCACCTGCAACCGGGCCCCCAGCTCAATCAACTCGATCGCCAACTGCACTTGGTGCATTTCGCCGACCAGACTCTTCTCGGACATTGGTTCCCTCCCCCGATCAGTTCGCGCAGGACGCCATCAACAGGGCCGCGTGGGTCTGGCCCAGCCCCTGTTCCCGCTTGTTGTTGGTCAGCTTGGTGACCTGGTCCGCGTCGTCGAAATGCAGACGGAACAGCAATTGGTTGGTACGCGCCATCTGGCTGAGCTGCTTGGCGGACAGCGAAATCAGTACTTCCGCCATCGCCTCGTCGATCTTCAACCGGAACATGGCGGTGGCGTAATCTTCCTTGAGAAGGCGCTGCGCCAGCAGCAGGTAGGTCAGATTGATATCCTGGATTTCATCTAAGACGCTATCGATCTTCATTGTTCTTTCACTCCTTCGGTACCCCATGACCGAGGTCTCCCCCGGCGCACNCCCTCGCCGGACCCTTCACGCCCCAAAAAACTCATACTTTATACTTATTATCGTTACATTTATAAGTCATTAGGTACGTGCTTTTTGTAGTGGCAACGTACCACAAGAATCACGATTTGCTCACACTTTTATGTGAACAAACTCACACTGAGAAGAAATTTTGTGATGCTATTCACAAATGTGCATTCAATCTAAAACGAGCGTTTCAATAGCGGGAGAAAGAGCGTCCAAAAGCCCTTTAAAGCGGAATACAACGTAAAAAGTAAAAAATATTTTCATCTAAATCAATGAGTTATAATTTACACCGGGGTGAACAAAATCCAGAAGCGTGTTTCATTCGGAGGAGAAAGCAGGGCCTGAGCCGATCCTTGGAAGACAAAGAATTGCAAAGGGGAAAGAGACAAGGAACAGGATCACAAAATCCATACACTACAAATACTTGCGTATATAACTAATGCTTTACTCTTAGCCTCTTCCACCNTCGTCGTCGGCGTTCATCGCTTGCAGCCACACCAGCAACTCGGCGATCACCTGATACAGGCGAACCGGTATTCGCTGATCCAGATCCAGCTGCATCAACAAACCCACCAGTTCCGGCGCATCATGTACGAATACATCCTGGCGACGGGCCTCGGCGATAATCCGTTCGGCCAGATCACCATAGCCCCGCGCCAAGACCCGGGGGGCCTCGCCGTCTTGGTAGGCCAATGCCACGGCCTGACGGCGGCTGTTGGATTCAGGGTCTTTCATCGCCGGTTACTCGCAGTCGGACCTGTTCGAAACCACAACCTTCGAGCCTGGCTTTCAAACGCGGGCTGTCGGTGCGCAGTTGTTCGGCTACCGATTCGGAATGGGCATCCAGATCCACGCTCAGATCATCGCCGCACAGGTCCAGGCGCACCCGCACCGGCCCCAGCGACGCCAGTTCCACGGTCAACTCGGAACGCCAGCGGCCCTCTTCGCCCGGTGGGTCGCCGTCCTCGCCCTGCTCGCCCTCGGAACCCGTCTGGCGGGGCGCCTCGGCGGGCACCTGGATGACCAGAGCCATGAAAATGCCGGACCAGACGTCCCCTTCCCAGCGCAGCACCGGCGTTGCCAGGGTCTCCAGTTGATGGCGGAGGATCCCCTGCAGGGCCTGGTTGGCGTCTTCGGACAGGGGACGCGGCGCGGGCCGGGGCACCTCTTCGCCTTCGCTGATCGGACGGCCCTCGGCGGGAGCCGGGGCCGCCGCCGGCCGTTCGGTGACCGGCGTGCCGGCCGCCCGGGCCTGCGACGGCGTCTCAGCGGCGGCGGCCGGGGCAGGGACCGGGGCTTTACCGCCCTCGGTACGGACGGCGGCGGCCGGCGTTTCAGGCGGTCGGGAGAGACGCATCTGCGGTTCCAGGGCCAGCCGCGCGCCGCTCATTTCCCCGCGGTACCAGCTTTGCAGATGGGATTCATAAAACAGTCCGCTCTGGCCGACACTGGCCTGCAGACGACTCGCCAGCGTCGGGGCCTCGGCGTCGGCGGCGGTCATCAACGGCACGGCGGGCCGGACCGCCGAGGGCGGCGCCGGGTAGCGGGCCAGGATGTCGGCGATGGTGCGGGCGGCGGCGCTGAAATGGGTTTGCGTGGAGCCGGTTGCCGGGTCCGGCGGCGGCGTCAGGGTTTGCGGCGCGCGGGCACGCTGGTGCGTGGCCGGTAGGTCGGGCAAGGGGGCGGTGCGCGGGTCGAGACGGGAGTCACTGCGTACCGCCGGCGGCGCATCAGCGGGGCTGAGCGGACGCACCGGCTCGGGGGTCTGCCGGGCCAAGGGCACATCGACCCTTTTGCCCAGCACTTGATGCAGCAGAGTATCCAGAATCGGCGTGATGCCGCTCACGGCGTGTCTTCGTCCAGGTGCATGGTGATCACTTCCTGGGGGCCGTAGGAACGGCGCAGATCCCGCTTGCGCTTGGTGGTGCCGATCAAGCCGGCCAGTTCGTCCCGACGCGCCACCAGGCAGCGACGTATTTCCAGGTCGCGCTCAAGTATCCGCTCCAGCAGTTCCGCTTTGCGGGCCCGTTGCGAGGCATCGAGCGCGGTGTCCTGCTCCCGGCTGGAGAGCTGTTCCACGTCCACCAGATAATGTGCTTCCTCTTCCATCAGGGCGTCCCAGTCATGGCGGCGCACACAATCCAGCATACGCCCGGAGCGCGCCAGCAGGGCCTCATAGGCCAGCAGTACCTGTTCCGCCGACAGCGCCCGGCGCCGGGATTCGATTTCGGTCATTCAGCCCCCTGATGCGCGGCGGGTTTGATCTGATTCCAGGCGTCACCCAGGTCGGCCAGCAGGCGGCCGGCTTCGTCCAGGCTGGCCGGGTCGTTGCGCAGATTGGCGTTAAGCAGCAAACGGGCGATGTAATCGTATAACGAGGCCATGCGGTCGGCGAGCTCACCGCCCTTTTCCCGGTCCAGAGCCGCCAGCAACCCGTTATTAACGATATCCAGCGCTTTCGAAATGGCCTGGCCCTTCTCCACCACCTGCCCCTCGCGCATATGCAGCGCGGCCGCGCGGATCGCGGTGCCGGCGCCGTCGAACAGCATGCTGATCAATTGATGGGGGCTGGCCGACATTACCCCGCTTTCCACGCCTACTCGGGCGTAGGCCCCCGCGCCCCGGGCGTACCCGGCGGCGCCACGCGTCATTGTCATGAGTCTTGCCCTCTGCTGGTTACCTTTCCTGGCTTACTGGTTCAACTGCGCGTTAAGCGAATCGAACTGCTGAGTCAGGTAGCTGCTGGTGGAGTTCATTTCCGCGATCATCGAGTCCAGTTTGCTGAACTGCTCGCGGTATCGGGCGATGGTGCTTTCAATACGCTCCTCGGTGCGCAGGTAGCGTTCGCCCAGCCCCTCGATGCGGTCTTCCAGACCACTGGTGGCGTTGTCCAGGGTGCCGCTGTCACCGAGCATCTTGCCGAGGGTGACATCGAGTCGCCCGGCCAGTCCCTCCGAATCACCCGTACCGGAGAAGAAGTCCGCCAGCGCCCCGAGGTTGTCCGCCACCACGGCGTCCAGCTTTTCCTCGTCCACTTCCAGGGTGCCGTCGACGGTGAGGTCCACGCCGATATCGGCCAGCGCACCGAACTCACCGCCCGACACCACACCGCCCATGACGCCACGGATTCGGGATTCAATACCGCGCAGGGTGGTGTCGCCGAGCAGTTGGCCGCTGGTGCCGGTTTCCTGGTCGTAGCGGGTCAGGCTGTCCATGGACTTCTGGAGGCTGTTGTAGCTCTCCACGAAGTTGGTCACCGCCTTCTTGATGCCGGCGGTATCACGGGTCACCGACAATGTGGACGTGCCCTCTTCCTCGAGATTGAGCGTGATGCCCTGCACAGCGCCTTCGACACGGTTGCTCTGGCTTTCGATGTTGATGCCGTTAACACTCAGCGACGCATTAACGGCGGTGACTTCGGTGGCGGCGTCCACGGCGAGCGTGCCGCCGAGACCGGCGGTGCCGAAGTCGACACTGGCGATCGCCGCGTCGGTGCCGGTCTCGGCGGCGGACAGCACCAGCCGGTGCGGCTGGCCGCTGCCGTCGTTGACCAGCGAGGCCTGAACGCCCTTACCCGCCGCGTTGATGGCGTCGCGGATACCCTCCAGCGAGCTGTCTTCCTCGGCCACATCAACGCTGAAACTGTCGCCGTTACCGAGGGTGAAACTGATCGCCCCGGCACCCAGCGGCTCGGTTTTGTCGGCGACGCCCTGGGTGGCGATGCTGTAGGCGCGGGCCTTGTGGTTGACCACGATATCGTGGGTGCCGGGCAGCGCGTCCTCGCCGACCACGGCACTCAGGGCATCACCGGAGACACTGCTCTTGACCGCGTCGAACTGCTGGCTTTCGCTCAGTTTCGCGGCGGCCTCACGGAAGTCGGTGAGCTTGTTCTCCAGCGTGCCGTAGGCGGAGATCTTCGCCTGATAGCTTTTCTGTTGTTGGGTGATCGGCGTCAGCTGCTGGCGCTCCGCCGCTTCCATCTGGTCGAGCAGGCCGTTGAGGTCGAGCCCGGAACCGATACCCAAAGAAGAAATAGAAGCCATGGTCTTTCCTTGCTAAGTACCTTCGTAGTGTGCGCCGCCCGGGCGCCGCCGCAGCGGTGAATTAGGGCGACCATTTACCGCTATTTCATGCTATCGGCGATAACCGCCGTGACTTTAGCGCGGCGCGACTAGCCGGGCGCGGGCAACGACGATACCGGCTCGCCGAGGCGCTCCAGCGCGCCGCCTTCCAGCAACTGCTCGGGGTCGGCGCCGGGAAACGCACTGCCCCGGGAGATCTGAACCTCCACGGGAAGGCCCTGGTCGTCCAGTCGTCGCACCCAGGCCAGCAGCCCGCCCTGGTAACGCACCAGAGTGCCCACCGGCCAGCGCCCGAAATGCGCCCGATAGCGCTCCACCCAGCGGCGGTCGAACTGATGGGGAGAACGGTGCAGGTGATCGTGAATCGCTTCCGCGGACCAGGGCCGCCGCCCCGGGCGCAGCCGCGCCATCACGTCGGAGACATCCACCACCGAGGCAAGCCGTGCCAGCTCCGGCAGGTCGTCGGCACCGCGTCCGTGGGGATAGCCTTGACCGTCGAGCCGCTCATTGACGTCGCGCACCACCGCTTCCACCACCGAGGAGGCCAGCCAGCGGCAGCTTTCCAAACGCTGGAGAATCAGCGCCACATGCCCCTGCAACCAGCGGTACTGGGCAGCGTTGAGGAACTGCATTTCAAGGAGATCCCGGGGCAACAACGCCTTCCCCAGGTCGTGCACCAGCCCGGCGGCCACCAGCGCCTTGCACAGTTCATGGGGCATCTTTTCACTTCTGGCGAAGTCCAGCAGATGGACCGACACACCCAGGGAATGCCGCACCAGGAGCGCTTCCTTATCGAGGCACTGCACCGCGAACAACAGCGCCTCGCGGTCGTCGTCCTGCAGCGCCAGCAGGCGGTCCGCATGCCGCGACAACTGCACCGCGTCCACCATGCCGCCCTGACGCAGGGCCAGAATCTGGTTGTCCAGATAGGCGGCGGTGGGGGCCAGCCGGCGGGTCATGGCGGTGGCGTAGTCGTGCGTCTGACGGCGGCTCACGGTGCCATGTTCTTCGCTCTTCGTGCCCTGGAACAGCTGCGAAGGCGCCAGTGGCGTGCGCGCCGTACCCGCCATGCGCGCCGCCTCGCGCTCGATCTCGCGGACCATGAACCATAGGCGCCGATCATCCTCGGCGCTGCGCTCGGCGAACAGAAATCCCACCTTCACCAGGCCCCGCTGGGCGTCCGCCTTCTGATGGCGCGGGCTGCCACGCACCAGGAAACGGGTGCCGTTGGGGAAAAACAGCTCCAGCTCGAACACCGCCGCGTTGGACATCAGCGCGGTCATGGCACTGGCCGACAGCTCCACCAGGCACCCCTGCAACGACAGGTCGCGCAGATCGCCCTGGGCGGACAGGCCGCTCTCGCGGTCACGCAGGACCACCCCCACCTCCATGCCCAGGCGCAGCTCGGCGCGGAAGGTATCGCGCCGCTGCAGGATCTCCATCTCCGGCGGGTAGTCACAGCGGCACAGCATTCTGTCGTCACGCTCAAAACACATGTCCGCGCTTAATAAAGGGGTGCGCAACACGCCGCCACGGGCCTGCCCCATGAGCCGGAAACCGGCGCCGCGTCGCAGATCCGCCGCGATATGCCGGATCGCGCTGATATCCAGCAGCAGGCTCTCCCCCGGGTTCGCCTCAAGCACCACCACCGGCATCGGCTCGCCGCCGGTCTTGTCCAGCGCCAGCGACGCCGCCCCGGGCTGGGTCAGATGTTCCAGCAAATCCTGTATTTCCGGGGGATGCTTCACCCGACTGAACGCATCGTCCTGCGACGTCATACCGATAGCCCTCGCCTTCGCCTCACTAACAGCCCTCCTTATCGGCAAGGGCCGATTCGGCTTTAACCGCAAAACTTTTTGCCGCCAACCCTAAAGCGAAACGCGAATCCGCCGAAAGACGGTGTAACGGCCAGCGCCGTTGCTCTCAAACCAAACGGTGAATCACAAAAGGACATTTGCTATGTCAGTTATCAACACCAACATCACGGCCATGATCGGCCAACAGAACCTGGGTAAATCCCAGAGTGCTCTGCAGACCTCCATGGAGCGTCTGTCTTCCGGCCTGCGTATCAACAGCGCCGCCGACGACGCCGCCGGCCAGGCTATCGCCAACCGTATGACCGCCCAGACCACCGGTCTGGCACAAGCCCAGCGTAACGCCAACGACGGTATCTCCGTGGCACAGACCGCTGAAGGCGCGCTCAACCAGGTGAACGACAACCTGCAGCGCATCCGTGAGCTGACCGTTCAGGCACAGAACGACACCAACTCTCCGGAAGACCTGAACTCCATCCAGGACGAAATCACCCAGCGCCTGGACGAGATCGACCGTATCTCCGAGGAAACCAACTTCAACGGCGTGAAAGTGCTGGCTGAAGATCAGGAATTCTCCATCCAGGTGGGCGCCAACGATGGTGAGCAGATCACCATGAACCTGAAGGAAATCAACGCCGAAACCCTGGGCCTGGAAGACTTCAACGTAAACACCCGTCTGGCCGAAGCGCCCGCGACCGGTGATTCCATTGAAATCGACGGCGCCAGCTACTCCGTGGTTGCCACCGCGTCCACCACCTCCGGTGATCTGGAAGTCGAAGCCGCCGACATCACCGCGGGCACCGTGACCGGCACCCCGGTAGCCAGCGGCACCAACAGCCTGGTGATCGACGATGACGGCAACGCGTTCGTGAAGAACGAGAACGGCGGCGAAGTCACCTACTACGAAGCTGAACTGACCGGCACCCCGGCCGACGGCACCAACTCCGCGAGCATCAGCTACACCGTGGCCGCCGATGCCAAAGCCGTTAGCGGCGTAACCGACGACGCCACCCAGGTAGCCACCGAGAACCCGTTGGCGGCCCTGGACTCCGCGCTCAGCGACGTGGACAGCCTGCGCTCCGAAATGGGTGCCATGCAGAACCGCTTCGATTCCGCGATCACCAACCTGAGCACCACGGAAACCAACCTGTCCGCGGCCCGTTCGCGCATCGAAGATGCCGACTACGCGGTGGAAGTGTCCAACATGACCCGCGCGCAGATCCTGCAGCAGGCCGGCACTTCCGTCCTGGCACAGGCCAACCAGGTACCCCAGAGCGTGCTTTCCCTGCTGGGTTAAGCCGGTTCCGGTACCACCAGAGGGCCCCTTTCGGGGCCCTTTTTTTATCCATCAAATCCCACGAATAGCCCCTTACGCCCCGCCTATTCCGGCCATCACTCCGGCCTCCCGCTTGCTAGGCTGATTGCAATGCCATCTTTCCGTGTTATCGGGGTCCGGATATGTCCGCAAAACAATTCGCGCGTGCCTACCACGCAGGCAACTTTGTCGAAGCCGAGAAGCTCGCCATCGCCCTGGTCGAGCGTGACCGGCGCGATGCCATGGCCTGGCAGGGGCTGGGCGCGGCACGGCTGAATCAGCGCCGTCCTCAGGAAGCCCTTCAGGCGTTGGAAACCTCGCTTGGATACGACGCCGATAACGCACAAACCCTGTACTTACTGGGCAAGTGTCAGCTGGCGCTGAACCACTGGCGCGCCGCTGTGACCCGGCTGAAACAAGCCGCGAGGCTGCGACCCGACCACGCCTACACCCAGGTGCAACTGGCCGAAGCCTGGCAAACGCTGAACGACCACGAAGCGGCTGTCGCATGTATCGATCGTGCCTGGGATCTGGACAATAGCAACGCGGACATCCTCTACCGCCGTATCAAGATTCGTGGTCGCGCTCGACGGATGGACGGCCTGCTCGCGGATTGCCGGCGCCTGATCGCCCTGCGGAGCAACAATCCGGACTATCACAATCTGGTGGGATCGACGTATAACGACCAGGNGCACTTCGAACAGGCCGAACACCACTATCGCGAAGCGCTGCGACTCCATCCGCAACACGCGGTGGCGTTCTCCAACCGTATCTTCAACGCCCATTACAACCCGGCTCTGAGCCGGGCACATATTCTCGATCTGGTGCTTCAGTGGCGCGACACGTTCGAGCCCCGGCCCAGGCCCTCTCGTCAGCGCGCCAGTAATCGCGACGAAGGTCGCCCGCTTACGATCGGCTTGCTCTCCTCTGGCTTGCGAAGTCACCCGGTCGGCCAAATGATCACAGCAGCCCTGGAGCATCTGTCGGCGGACGATTTTCAGCTCATCGCCTATGCGACCAGCAATACCGAGGATCATATCAGCGCGCGATTACGCCGGATCAGCCACCGTTGGCATTCGGTCGCCACCGCGCGTCGTGACACCCTGAACTCCCTGATCCGGGACGATCAGGTCGACATCCTGATCGACCTCAACGGCCACACCGACGGCAACCGCCTGCGCCTGCTGGCGGACGAGCCGGCGCCGTTGCTGGTTAAGTGGGTCGGCGGCCTGGTTAATACAACCGGCCTCGAGGCGATCGACTATTTGATCAGCGACAGCGTGGAAACACCCGCCGGATACGATGATCAGTATCTGGAGAAGCTGATCCGCATGCCCGACGACTACATTTGTTATCAGCCTCCGCATTACGCGCCGGCGGTCGAGGCTCTGCCCGCGCTACGCAACGGCTACGTGNCCTTCGGCTGCCTGAACANCCCCGCCAAGATCAATCCACGACTGATCGACGAATGGGTCCGCCTGATGGAAGAGGTGCCGCAAAGCCGACTACTCTTGAAAGGCGCCCAGTACGGCGACGCGGATTTCCGCGAAACTCTGCACGAACAGTTCGAGCGCCGGGGTATCGTGCGCCAGCGTGTGCGCCTGGAAGGCCCGGAAAATCACACCGCCTTCCTGGACACCTACAACCGCATCGATATCGCCCTGGACCCGTGGCCCTACTCCGGCGGCCTGACCACCTGCGAAGCCCTGTTGATGGGGGTACCGGTGATCACCCTGCCCGGCCCCACCTTCGCCGGCCGGCACGCCGCCTCCCACCTGGTCAACGCCGGCCTGCCGGAACTGGTGGTGGACAGCTGGGACGCCTACCGGGCCCGGGCCCGCGATCTGGCGAGCGACCTGGACAATCTGGCCACCGTGCGGCGCCACCTTCGCAATACGCTTCTCCAGTCGCCGGTGTGCAACGCGCCCCGCTTCGCCGCTCACCTGAGCGCGGCCCTGCGAGGCATCTGGCAGCGCTATTGCCGTGACCTGCCACCCGCCGCGCTGACTTTCGGTCAGGACGGCACCGGACAATTCGAGGATCAGGCGGTTCCGGTACCGGAACCGCGCATGCCGTCCATCACCCTGGCCAAGGCGGCGGCACGACGGGAAAACGCCGGTCGGTTCCAGTTTGATTTCAGCGGTAAGATCGTCGCCCTGGATAACGGCGGGCAGCTGCTGGCCGCCGGCGCGGCCGACTCACTACTGCCGCTGGGCGCGTTCGAGCTGCTGGTGTTCGATCCCCTCGGTGAGCACGCGGCACAGGCGGCCGGTCAACGCACCGGCCTGCAGGTTTTCCCGCGGACCACCCTTGGCGATGGCAAACCGGCGACCCACTATGCGTGCCTGGACCCGGCGCTCAGCGCCACCCTCAAGCCCGCGCCGGAGGCCGGGCCGGGCGCCCGGGTACTCACCGAACTGCCGGTCAACACGGTGGCGCTGGACAGCATCGAGGGACTACCGAGCCTGGACTGGCTGGTACTGGACCACCGCAACGACAGCCTCGCCACCCTGTGCCACGGCGCCCGCGCCCTGGAACAAACCCTGCTGATCCAGGCCACCGTGTGCTTCGGCCCCGGCCCGGCGAACCAACCGGACCTTGCCGGGCTGTGCCGGTGGGCCGACGAACACGGCTTCCGCCTCTATCGGCTTGATCCTGTCGGGCACGTCAGTCATCTGCCGGAGGACCTGGGGCCGCAACGCCAGGCCTCGGAGCTGAGGACCGCCAAGGCGCTCCTGCTGCCGGTGCCCTCGCGCCTGGCGGAACTGGACCACAACCGCAAAACGCGGCTCGCTTTCTTGTTGCATACCGTCTACGGCATCCAGGATCTGGCCTATGCCCTGCTCAGCGAGGTGGATGAAACGCAGGCGGCGCGCTACCTGGCCGACCTGAACGGTGACGCCGCGACGCCGCGGATACCGGACATTCCCGACGCCCCCTTTATGTCCGAGGCGGAAAAGGCGCTGTTTAAAAAGAGCCTGGAACAGGCCGGCCGCTATTTCGAGTTCGGCTCCGGCGGCTCCACGGTGTGGGCCTGTCAGGCCGGTCTGACCGTCCATGGCGTGGAGAGCGACGCCGCCTGGGTCGACGGGCTGAAGCAGCGTCTCGGCGAAGCCTGCCAGGTCCACGCCGAGGACATCGGTCCCACCAAGGAGTGGGGTTTCCCCGTTTCGGATGCGGCCCGTCACCGTTTCCCGGCCTACAGCGAGGCCATCCACCGCCACGATCAGGCCTTCGACCTGATACTGGTGGACGGCCGCTTCCGGGTCGCCTGCGTGCTGAATGCGATCCGGCATACGCTGAACGTCGCGGACCAACCCGGCGAGACGCGTCTGTTCATCCACGATTTCTGGAATCGGCCACATTATCACGCCGTGCTCGAATTCCTGGTGGAAGAAGAGTCGGCGGAGACCGCCGGGGTGTTCCGTATCGCCGAGAACATCGATCCCCAGCGAATCGCCGCGGTGCTGGAGGCCTATCGGTTCCAGCCGGCTTAGGGCTCAGGGATCCTGCGGGGCAACCTTTGCCGGCCGGCGTTGCCGGCCTTTCGCGGGCTGGGCCCGCTCCCACAAACCCGCCACCACCCGCCTGGGCCGGTGGCGGCATAAAGTTATGGGCGTGGCGGCCGATAGAGGTACAAACCTGTGCATATAACTATCGGCTGAGGGCCCGCCTATGACCACGCCCGTGGACAACAACAGCGTTTCATCCCTGCCTTCGCAGTTCTCCTACCTGGCCGCGCGTCAGCGCGTGGAAAAAGTGCTGGCACAGCTGCCCGCCGCCGGCGGCGCGGTGCAGGAGAGCGACTCGGAAGGTCGGATGGTGCAACGGGAGGAGCTGGTCAAACCGGTCCAGCAGATCAACGAAGTGCTGCGCCGCTACGGCGTGGAGTTTCAGCTGAGCGAGGATTCCGGGCGCACCATCATTCGCCTGATCGACCGGGAAAACGGCGAACTGATCCGCCAAATCCCCCCGGAAGAGGCCCTCAATGCCGCCCAACGCCTCGAAGAAGTAAAAGGCCGCCTCTTCAGCCTGGAAGTCTAAGCTCGGGCCCTGCCTCCGGCACGGCCCGCTCTTTAGCTGTTAACTATCAACTATCAACTGTCAACTGTTAACTGTTAACTGTTAACTGTCTTTCTTAGACCTGCATGTTCATCACGTCTTTATAGGCGTTAACCAGCCGATTGCGCATCTGCACGCCCATCTCGAAGGCGATGCTCGCTTTCTGGCTGGTGATCATGGTGTCGTGCAGGGACACACCGGGCTCACCGGCCTGAAACGCCCTGGCTTTATCACCCGCCTCGGTCTGCATCTGGTTGATGCGCTCCAGACTGGATTGCAGCGCCTCGCTGAAGCCGCCGCTGCCCACGGTGGTGTCCAGGTTCTGTCCGCCGGCCCGCGGTGCGGCGCCCGCCGCCTGGCCGGCAAGCTCCTGCATCTGGTTGAGCGCGGCCTGCATGGCCGGATTGATGGTCGGTGTGCTCATAACGTATCGCTCTGCGTTACCCGCTATTTGAACGGCAAGATTACCAGCCTCCGCCGTGAGCCAAGCGGTCAAATGACGGCAAAAAGACGGGCTTTTCTTTCCTTTGTGTGTTCCGGCGCTGCTCATAATGGCATGCGTCGCAATACCACCGGAAAGCAGCAATGCCTTTTCAACACTATTCCCGTCTCCCCGGGGGACACGCATGAGCAACGGCGAGACCCGTCCGGACAATAACGGCATCGAACAGATGCTGGCGCGGCTGCGCGCCAACCCGCTGGTGCCGTTGCTGGTGGCCGGGGCCGCGGTCATTGCCCTGGTGGCGGCCATGCTGATGTGGGCCAGCGCGCCGGAATACCGCGTGCTCTACAGCAACCTCAGCGAAGCCGACGGCGGCCGCATCATCAGTGAACTGGAGAGCCGCGCGGTGCCCTACCAGTTCAGCCAGGGCGGCCGCGCGCTGATGGTCCCCGGCGATCAGGTCCACAAACTGCGTTTGCAGCTCGCCGAACAGGGCCTGCCCGAGGGCGGCAATGTGGGCTTTCAGATCATGGACGAGCAGGCGTTCGGCATCAGCCAGTTCGCCGAGCAGGTCAATTTCCAGCGCGGTCTGCAGGGCGAGTTGGCCAGTTCCATTGAAGCCCTGGGCCCGGTATCGCGGGCGCGGGTGCATCTGGCCATGGCCAAGCCGTCGGTGTTCATCCGCGACCGCGAGCCCGCCAAGGCCTCCGTGGTGCTGACCCTGGAGGCGGGCCGTGCCCTGGGCGACGGTCAGGTGGACGCGATCGTGCACATGGTCTCCAGCAGCGTGCCGGAACTGGCCCTGGAAGACGTCACCGTGGTGGATCAGGCCGGCCGTCTGCTGTCCCGCCCCTCCGGCGGCGGCGGTGGCCTGGACGGCACCCAGCTGGAGTACGTGCGCGAAGTGGAGCGCGTCTACCGTCAACGCATCGAGAACATCCTGGCACCGATCCTCGGCCCGGAGAACGTACGCGCGCAGGTGACCGCGGAAGTCAATTTCGCCCGCCGCGAGGAGACCAGCGAACGCTACGGCCCCAACCAGGGCGGCAACCCGGCGGCGGTGCGCAGCAGCCAGACCCGGGCGGTCTACAGCGGCGGCGAGGATCTCGCCCAGGGCGTGCCCGGTGCCCTCACCAACACACCACCCGGGGCGGCGGCCTCGCCGGTGCAGAACGACGATCAGCAGGACGGTGAAAACACCGAGGACCAGGAAAACAACACCAAGCGCCTCAACCACGAAGACGTGATCAATTACGAGGTGGACCGCAACATCACCCATGTTCAGCACGAGCGCGGCCAGGTGGAGCGGCTCTCCGTGGCGGTGGTGGTGGATTACCGCGACGGCGTGAACGAGGACGGCGAAGCCACCCCGGTGCCGTTGAGCGACGACCAGCTGGAGCGCATCAATCAGCTCGCCCGCCAGGCGATGGGCTTCTCGGCGGAACGCGGCGACGGCCTGGAAGTGGTCAACAGCCCCTTCACCCGGGTGGACGCCGAGGATCAACAGCGGGTCTGGTGGCGGGACCCGTTCTGGCAGGATTTCCTGTTCTCCATGGGCCGCTGGCTGCTGGTGGGTCTGGGCGCGCTGCTGCTGTTCCTGCTGGTGCTGCGGCCGATGCTCAAGCGCTACGCCCGGCAGGCCCCGGCGCCGGCGGCGCGTCCGGCCCAGGCGCAGGCGCCGACACCGGCGCCGGCCGCCGCCAACGAGGCCGAGGACGAGTCGGAGCCGGTGGTGCCGCGCCGCCGCCGGCGCCGCTCCTCGGCCTACGAACAGAACCGCCAGGACCTCCAGGACATGGCCCAGGAAGATCCGGCCATGGTGGCGATGATCGTGCGTAACTGGATGAATCGGAATGACTGAGCTTAACAACACCCAGCGGGCCGCCGTATTGTTACTGGCCCTGGATGAAGACAGTGCCGCCGAGGTATTCAAGCATCTGTCCGCCCGCGAAGTGCAGGAAGTCAGCCAGGAAATGGCGAAGTTGGGAAATATCTCCCACGATCAGATGCGCCAGGTACTGGACGATTTCTACGACGAGTCGGAGCAGTTCGCGGCGCTGAACCTGTATTCCAGCGACCATATCCGCTCGGTGCTGACCAAGGCGCTGGGTAACGAGCGCGCCTCCAGCCTGCTCGAGGACATTCTCGAACAGAACGGCGCCAATTCCGGCATCGACGCGCTCAACCTGATGGAAGCCAATATCGTTTCCGAGATGATCCGCGACGAACACCCGCAGATCATCGCCACCATTCTGGTCCATCTGGAGCGGCGCCAGGCCGCCGACGTGCTGGAATATTTCGACGACAAACTGCGCAATGACGTGGTGCTGCGCATCGCCACTTTCAGTGGCGTGCAGCCCGCCGCCCTGCAGGAGCTCACCGAAGTGCTGGGCGGCATGCTCGACGGCCAGAACCTCAAGCGCAGCAAGATGGGCGGCGCCCGCACCGCCGCCGAGATTCTCAACCTGATGAACTCCAGCGCCGAGGAAACCGTGATCGAAACGGTGCGCGCGCACAGCGAGGACCTGGCGCAGAAGATCATCGACGAAATGTTCCTGTTCGAAAATCTGCTCGACGTGGACGACCGCGGCATCCAGCTGCTGCTCAAGGAGATCAACACCAACGCCCTGATGGTGGCGCTGAAAGGCTCCGACGAAAAACTCAAAGAGAAATTCCTGCGCAACATGTCCACCCGCGCCGCCACCCTGCTGCGCGAGGACATGGAAGCGAGCGGCCCGATCCGGGTCTCCCAGGTGGAGAGCGAACAAAAGGCCATTCTGCAGGTGGTGCGCCGCCTGGCGGACAACGGCGAAATCGTGCTGACCGGCGGGGACGATGCCTATGTCTAGCGCCCACTCAAGCTGGCGCCGCTGGCGGATGGGGGAACTGGACAGCGCCCGGGATCCGGGCGCCGCCCGCCCCGCCGCGGTCGACGCGGAACAGCGCAAGGCGTTTCAGCATCAGGCCGAGCTGCAGGCGCTGCGCAATGAGGCCCGTGAGGAAGCGCGTCGGGAAGGCCACCGGGAAGGCTTCGAGGCCGGCCGCCAGGAGGGCCACGCCCAGGGACTGGAAGAGGGCCGCCGCGCCGGCGAGCACGAAACCGCCCGACAGCGCCGGGAAGCCCTGGCGCCGCTGGCCGATCTGGTGGAGGAGTTCCGCCGCGCCCTGGCCGACCTGGACCACGCCATCGCCGAGGACCTGGTGGACCTGGCCCTGGCCACCGGCCGCCAGCTGGCCGGCGACGCGCTGCGCGAAGAGCCCGCCGAGATACTGAACCTGGTGCGCACCCTGATTCACGAAGAGCCGGCGCTCAACGGCAAAACCCGTCTGTGGCTGCACCCGGACGACCTGGCGCTGGTGGAACAGGAACTGCACGCGGAATTTCACGCCGCCGGCTGGAAGCTGCACCCGGACGATCAGCTCAGTCGCGGCGGCTGCCGGGTCACCAGCCCCAGCGGCGAGCTGGACGCCACCCTGGAAAGCCGCTGGGAAAACCTGGCGGCGCGGGTGCGCCGTCGCAGCCGCCGGCCGCAAGCCGGCGGGGACGACAGCGGGGAGCAATCATGACCACCGCCGAGAACCTCCATCAGACCCAATGGCGCCGCACGCTCCACAGCGTCACCCGGCGCGTGGCGACGGCGCCCCACTACCAGGCCAGTGGCCGGGTGGTACGCGCCACCGGCCTGGTGTTGGAGGCGGTGGGCCTGCGCACGCCGCTGGGCAGCGCCTGCCGTATCGAGATCACGGCGCCGGGCAGCGACCGCCCGGGCTTCGCCGAAGCGGAAGTGGTGGGGTTCTCCGGGGACAAGCTGTTTCTGATGCCGCTGGCGGAGATCAGCGGCCTGGTACCGGGTGCCCGGGTGTTCCCGCTGGGCGACGGCGACGACACCGGCGCGCGCCGTTTTCCGCTCGGCGATGCGCTGCTGGGCCGGGTGGTGGACGGCAACGGCCGCCCCCTGGACGGCGGCGCGCCGCTGGACGAGGTGCCGCACGGCACCCTGGCCTCGCCGCCCATGAACCCGCTGGCGCGGGCGCCCATCGACACCCAGATCGACGTCGGCATCCGCGCCATCAACACCCTGCTCAGCATCGGCCGTGGCCAGCGCATGGGCCTGTTCGCCGGTTCCGGCGTGGGCAAATCCGTACTGCTGGGTATGATGGCCCGCTACACCGGCGCCGACGTCATCGTGGTCGGTCTGATCGGCGAGCGCGGCCGGGAAGTAAAGGACTTCATCGACAATATTCTCGGCGAGGAAGGCCGCCGCCGCTCGGTGGTGGTGGCCGCCCCCGCCGACACCTCGCCGCTGCAGCGGCTGCAGGGGGCGGCCTACGCCACCCGGGTGGCCGAGCACTTCCGCGACGCCGGCCTGAGCGTCCTGCTGATCATGGATTCATTGACCCGCTACGCCATGGCGCAAAGGGAGATCGCCCTGGCCATCGGCGAACCGCCCGCCACCAAGGGCTATCCGCCGTCGGTGTTCGCCAAGCTGCCGGGGCTGGTGGAGCGCGCCGGCAACGGCGAAACCGGTGGCGGCTCGATCACCGCCTTCTACACTGTGCTCACCGAGGGCGACGACCAGCAGGACCCGATCGCCGATTCCGCCCGCGCCATCCTCGATGGCCATGTGGTGCTGTCACGGGCCCTGGCGGAGTCCGGCCACTACCCGGCCATCGACATCGAAGCGTCCATCAGCCGCGCCATGACCGCCATTGTCGGCGGCGGGCAGCAGCAGCGCGCCCAGCAGTTCAAGCAGCTGTTCTCGCGCTACCAGCGCAATCGCGACCTGATCAGTGTGGGCGCCTACAGCCCCGGCCATGACCCGGCACTGGACCGGGCGGTGGAGCTCTATCCGTCGATTGAACACTTTTTGCAGCAGGGTATCGGCGAGCGTGCCGATATCGATGATTCGCAACAGGCACTGAGTGCCTTGCTTGGAGGTGTGCCATGAACGCGTCCAACCCGCTGGACACATTAATCGAGCAAAGCCGCAAAGCCCGCGACCACGCCGGCCGCAACCTGGCCGACGACCGCCGTGGCCAGGCGCAGAGCGCCGCGCAGCTGGACGCCCTGCGACGCTACCGGCACGAGTACTGCCGGCGCCTGCAGGACGCCATGAGCCGGGGCATCGACGCCGCCACCCTGAGCAATTACCGGCGCTTTATCCGCTCCCTGGACGACGCCATCGATACCGCCCTGCGGGCGCTGGATCAGCAGGAGGAGAAAGTGGCCGCCAGCCGGGAGCACTGGCAGCAGCGACAACGGCAACTGTCGTCCTACGACACCCTGGCCGCGCGCCGCGCCGAGCAGGAACGCCGCCGGGAACAGCGCCGTGAACTGCGCGACAACGACGAATTGACCAACAACGCGATGGCCCGCCGCGAGCGCCGGGACTGACGGGAGGACCCCATGGATATCACCGCCTTGCTTAGCCAGAACCTCGCCAAGACCGGCCCCACCGGACAGCCGGCGGCCACCGACGGCGAAGCCTTCGCCGGTTCCCTGCGGGACGCGGCGGCCAGACTGCTGTCCGCGTCCGAATCGGACGGCACCAGCGGCGAGGCCACCCTGGCGCTGCTCGACGCCGGCGGCGACCGGCCGCTCAACGGCGAAGCCAGCGACGCCCTGCGCAACGCTCTGGAAGCGCTGGCCGACAGCCGGCTGAAAGCCGGCGACAGCGACGCCCTGGCCGACCTGGAAACCTTGTCGGATGATCTGCCCGACGCCGGTGTGAACCAAGGCACCGGCGCCGACAAAGAAGACGCCGTCCAGAATATCCTGGCGTCGGTGGCGGACGACGGCGCGACTGCCGCCGTGACCGGCGGTTTGGCGGTGCCGGCGCCGCTCACCGAGGCCGGCTCTAAGAGCACCGCCCGGGATCTGCCGGTGATGCGCGCGCCGGACACGCTTAATCGGGCGGTGGTGGTTTCCGCCCCGCCCGCTGAGGGCGCTGCCGGTGACACTCTGAACCCCGCCCCCGCCACCACCGGCGACAGCAAGCCGGCGATGCCCGCCTGGGCCACCGACGCCCAGGCGCTGAACGGCACGCTGGAGCGGTCACGCCTGGACACGCGTCTCGGCGCTAGCCAGGAAAGCGGTGCGCAGAATGCCGGTGTGATGGGCGCCACCGGCGCCGCCAGCGGCCAGACGGGCGCGGCCGCCGCGGCCAGCCCGGCCGCCCAATTCACGTTGCAGGCCCCGGTGGCCAGCGCCCCCTGGCAGCAGCAGCTGGGCCAGCAAATGGTGGGCCTGGCGCAGCGCGGCGATCAGCACATGGAGCTGCACCTGAACCCGCGCGAGCTGGGGCCGTTATCGGTGAGCCTGAAGCTCGACGACCAGGGCGCCCAGGCGCATTTCTTCTCCAGCCATTCCACGGTACGCGGCGCGGTGGAGCAGGCTATCCCGCAACTGCGGGAAGCCCTGGCGGAACAGGGCATCGCCCTGGGTGAAGCGATGGTCGGTGAGCACCGCCAGGGCTTCGCCGGTAACGGCGACGGCCAGCCCGGCCAGCGGGGCGCCGCCCCGGCCGGCGACGGCCTGGCCGGTGAGCCAGCGGCCACCGAGGAGAGCGTGCCGGTGAGCCGCGTCATCGGCGGTGACACCGGCGGCGTGGATCTGTACGCCTAGGGCCTGTTCACTAAACGCCAAAGATAGGCCCTTTAGCGGGGCCTTTTCCGGCCATGCCGGCGCCCGCGCCGGCGGCATACTGCGCTCTGAAACGGCAACCCTTATTCAGGATGGAAGGCACAACCCATGGCGGATTCCCCGAACCGGTCGAGCAAACTTGGATGGTTGATCGCCTTGATGGTGATACTGCTCGGCGCTCTGGTGGCCATCAATATGTACCTGCTGCTGTCCGAGGACAGCGACGACGACAGTAACGAGGAAGTGGAGCAGGTGGAGGCACCGCGGCCGGTGCTCTACGTGAAACTGGAACCGTTCACCGTCAATCTTCAGGGCGAGCTGTGCGGCCAGCGGCTGCTGTACGTGGGCCTGTCCCTGCAGGTGGCCGACACCGAGACCGAGAGCTACCTGAATGAGCACATGCCGCAACTGCGCAGCCGCATGCTGATGTTGCTGTCCGAGCAGAGTTCGCAAACCGTGGCCACGCAGCAGGGCAAGGAACAGCTCAAGGCCGAGATTCTTGAACTGTTCGCCCAACCGCGCGACGACGGCCAGCCCGAACTGCAAGTGGATGATGTGCTCTTCACCGAGTTCATCGTGCAATAAACCGGGTGGACGCCAATGGCACAAGACGATCTGCTATCCCAGGAAGAAATCGATGCGCTGCTCAACGGGCCCGGCGGTGACGACGAGTCGCCGGTCAGCAAAGAGCCGCGCATGCGCCCCTATGACCCGGCGTCCCAGCACCGGGTCATTCGCGAGCGCCTGCACAGCCTGGACATCATCAACGAACGCTTCGCGCGCCATTTCCGCGTCAGCCTGTTCAACCTGATCCGGCGCAGCGCGGACATCACCGTGGATTCGGTGCGCTACCAGAGCTTCAAGGACTTCGCGCGCAATCTGCCGGTGCCCACCAACCTGAACCTGATCGCCATGAAGCCGCTGCGCGGCACCGGCCTGGTGGTGTTCCCGCCCAGCCTGGTGTTCATGGTGGTGGACAACCTGTTCGGCGGTGACGGCCGCTTCGTCACCAAATCCGAGGGGCGCGAGTTCACCAATACCGAACAGCGCATTATCCAGCGGCTGCTCAAACTGGCCATCGACGCCTACCAGGACGCCTGGAAGTCGGTGTACTCGCTGGAGATCAGCTATCTGCGCTCCGAGATCCAGGCCAAGTTCGCCAACATCACCAACTCGCCCAACGAGATCATCGTCAACACCACCTTCCATCTGGAAGTGGGCAACCTGGCCAGCGATTTCCAGGTGTGCATGCCCTATTCGATGATCGAGCCGCTGCGCGAGCAGCTCAACAACCCGGTGGCCGATGGCCGTGACGCCGGCGATCAGGCGTTCAGCCATCGCATGGCGGGGGAAATCCGCCGTTCGGAGGTGGAGCTGGTGGCCGAGTTCGTCAACGTGCCCAGCCGCATCTCCCAGGTAATGAGCCTCAAGCAAGGCGATGTGCTGCCCATCGATCTGCCCGACACCGTCACCGCCCGCGTGGACGGCGTGCCGGTGCTGGAATGCGATTACGGCAGCCGCGACGAACAACGGGCGCTGCGCGTACAGCGCGTCATCGACCACGCCAACGCCCATGCGGCGGCGGCACCGAGGAAGCCGAGCAATGACTGATCCCAACAAACCCGATCAAAACGCCAGCGACGACGACTGGGAAAAGGCCATGGCCGAACAGCAGGGCGAAGAGACCGGCGGCGACGACGCCGATCCCTGGGCCGAGGCGCTCGCCGAGCAGGAAGCCGCCGAAGGCGGCGCCACCGGCGATGCCGGCGACACCGGGGACGCGCCGGCGCGCAACGCCGACGACCGGGTGTTCAAGCCGTTCGACGCCGGCACCGGCGCCGGCGACGCCCGCGACCTGGAAATGATCATGGATATTCCGGTCAAGCTGAGCGTGGAGCTGGGCCGCACCCGCATCACCATCAAGCAGCTGCTGGAACTGGCGCAGGGCTCGGTGGTGGAACTGGACGGCCTGGCCGGCGAGCCCATGGACATCCTGATCAACGGCTACCTGATCGCCCAGGGTGAAGTGGTGGTGGTGGAAGACAAATACGGCATCCGCATCACCGAGATCATCACCCCCTCCGAACGGGTTCAGAAGCTCAACCGATGAGCAGCGCCGACGCCCAGACCAAGACCGGCATCGAAGCGGTGCAGGCCGGCGGCGACGCCATGCTGGGCATGGCGGCGTTCGGCAAGACCGCGCTGGTGCTGGTCGCCATGGTGGGGCTTATCCTGCTGTGCGGCTGGCTGCTCAAGCGTTTCGGTCCGGGCCAGCTGGCCGCCGGCCAGACCCTGAAACTGGTGGCCAGTCGCGCCGTGGGCGCCAAGGAGCGGGTGGTGGTGCTGGAGCTGGAAGACACCTGGCTGGTGCTGGGCGTGGGCGGCGGCAAGGTCACCAAGCTGCACGAGAGGCCGGCCCCGGAGCGGCCGCCGGCACCCGAGTCGGCGCCCACCGACCCGGCCGTTAATCCGGAAGACGGCTTCGCCGGCCGGTTCGCCCAGGCGTTGAAAGCCAACCTGCGCGGCGGCCCGGGGAAACCACGATGAGTACGCTCCGGTCGCCCGGCACGCTGCGCCGCGCCCTGCCCTGGCTGGCACTGGCGCTGATCTGCGCGCTGCCCGACCTGGCCTGGGGCCAGGCGACGATCCCCGGCATCACCAGCGAACCCACCGCCGGCGGCGGCCAGCAATGGTCGATCAAGCTGCAGACCCTGCTGCTGCTCAGCAGCCTGGCGTTCCTGCCCGCGGTACTGCTGATGATGACCTGCTTCACCCGCATCATCATCGTGCTCAGCCTGCTGCGCACCGCCATGGGCACCCAGTCGGCGCCGCCCAACCAGGTGCTGCTGGGGCTGACGCTGTTCCTCACCTTTTTCGTCATGTCGCCGGTGTTCAACAAGGTCTACGACCAGGCCTGGGTACCGCTGGAACAGGAACAGATTGAGTTTCCCGAGTTCGTGGAGCGCGGCGCCCAGCCGTTCCGCGAGTTCATGCTGGCGCAGACCCGCGAACCGGACATCGCCCTGTTCGCGCGGCTCGCCGAGGTGGGCCCCATGGCCGGCCCGGAGGATCTGCCGTTCCGGGTGCTGCTGCCCGCCTTCGTCACCAGCGAATTGAAGACCGCCTTCCAGATCGGCTTCACCATTTTTATTCCCTTTCTGATCATCGATCTGGTGGTGGCCAGCGTGCTGATGGCGCTGGGCATGATGATGGTGCCGCCGGCGACCATCTCCCTGCCGTTCAAGCTGATGCTGTTCGTGCTGGTGGACGGATGGCAGCTGATTATCGGATCCCTGGCGGAGAGCTTTTTCGTATGACACCCGAAACGGTTATGTCGATTGCCTACCAGGCGATGATGGTTACCCTCTACCTGGGCGCCCCGCTGCTGCTCACCGCCCTGCTGATCGGTCTGCTGGTGAGCCTGTTCCAGGCCGCCACCCAGATCAACGAGATGACGCTGTCGTTTATTCCGAAAATTCTGGGGGTGTTCGCGGTGTTGATCGTCGCCGGGCCCTGGCTGCTTTCCCTGATTATTGATTTCACCCGCACGCTGTTCCAGAACATTCCGTTCCTGGTTTCCTGAGCCGGCGCCATGGTCGATATCTCCTTTGACCAACTGCACGCCTGGCTCACCGCCTTTCTGTGGCCGTTCATGCGGCTTTCCGGGTTCTTCATGGCGGCGCCGCTGCTCGGCCACAGCGCCGTGCCCAACCGCGTCAAAATCGGCCTGGCGGCGCTGCTGTGCGTGGTGGTGGCACCGGGCCTGCCGCCGTTGCCGGCGGCGCCGGTGTGGTCCTGGGCCGGGCTCGGCATCGTGGTGGAACAGACACTGATCGGCGTCGCCATGGGGCTGGCGTTGCGGGTAATGTTCACCGTGGTGCAGGCGGCCGGGGAGTTCATCGGTCTGCAGATGGGGCTGGCGTTCGCCACCTTCGTGAGCCCGGACGGCGCCAACACCATGATCCTGTCGCGGCTGTTCTACATGATCACGCTGCTGATGTTCCTGGCGGTGAACGGCCACCTGATCGTGATCGATACCCTGGCCACCAGCTTCCAGACCCTGCCGGTGGGCACCAGCGGGCTCAACCCCAACGGGTTCGACATGCTGGTGCGCTATGGCGGCACCATCTTCGTGTCCGGCCTGTTGCTGGCGCTGCCGCTGGTGGCGGCGTTGCTGATCGTTAACCTGTCGCTGGGCATCCTCAACCGCTCGGCGCCCCAGCTCACCGTGTTCTCGGTGGGCTTCCCCACCTCCCTGACCCTGGGGCTGTTCCTGCTGCTGGTATTGATGACCGATTTCGGGCGCTTTCTGCAGGGGCTTTTCTCGGAGGGATTGCAGTTCCTCAGCCAGCTGGTCGAGGCGCTGGCGCCGCTGTCTTGAGGGTTGTGGACCCTCACTCGTGCGAGCGGGCCTGCCCGCGAAAGGCAAGCGAAGCTTGCCGGCAGGATGCCAGAGGCCTGTTTGAACGTGCAGAAAAGACCTCTCTGGAATCCTGCCGGGTGGCTGGAAGCCACCCTTTCGCGGGCGGGGCCCGCTCCCACAGCCCGCTCCTACAAATCTACATGCGGTCGAAAAGCGACATGCTCTTGATGTCGACAAAGGCCTTCTGGGCGGCCTGCAGGCTGACCTGACGCAGGCTGTACTGGGAGACCACCTCCGCGAAGTTGGCCGGGTCGCTCAGGTCGCCGATCAGGTTGGAGTAGGTCTCGGTGTAATTGAGCTGGCGGTTGTCGGCCACGCCGTCCACCACCTTCAGCTCGTTCAGGCGCGAGCCCACGGACGCCCGCACCGTCAGCACGTTGTCCAGGCTGTTGTCGAACTCACGCATGGCGGTGTTGATGGTATTGGTACGGGCCGCTTTTTCGGCGTCGCTGACGGCGGGCTCATCGAGTACCGCCAGCGCCTTCTCAAAGGTCTTGAACAGGTCGGTGTTCATGTTCTCCGCTTTGCCCATGTCCAGCCGGTCGCCGTCGGCGGGCTGCCCCTTAAGGGTGATCGACAGGCCACCGACTTCCACCGGCTGCCCGGCTTCGTAGGTCTGCGCCGGGCCACCGTCCACCGAGTAGGTGGTGGTGCCGCCGGTTACCGAGAATTCGATCTGAAAGCTGTTGCCGAAATCCGGATCACTTTCGTCGACGATCTGCGGGCCCTTGAAGGTCAGGCTACCGCTGTTGCCGGCGTCCGCTTCCGCCACATAGCCGGCGCTGGAGTGCACGCTCTGGAAAATGGTCTGGCCGTTGTCGGCCACCGGCATCAGACGGGACGCATCAATGCGCTGCTCGCGGGTGTTGGTGTCGCCGACGTAGCTGACGCTACCGTCCGCGGCACGCACGAAGGGTTCGCTGGCGTCCTGATAACCGCCGAATAAATAGCGGCCATTGCCGTTGGTGGCGTTGGCCTGCCCGATCACGGTTTCATAGACGCCACGCAAGTCGCTGGCCACCGAAGCGCGGTCCGCGTCACTCAGGGTATCGCTGGCGGCCTGGATCATCAGGGTCTTGGCGCTGGCGATGGCGTCGCTGACGCTGTTCAGCACGCTCTCCTCCTGGGACAGCGCATTACGCGCGCTGACCCGTGAGTCGGTGTACTGTTGGGTAACGGACATGGACTGCGCCACCTGCACGGCGCGCGAGGCCGCCTGGGGGTCGTCGGAGGGGTTGACCACTTTGCGCCCGGTGGCGATCTGCTGGCCGACCCGCATGAACTCGCCCTGCTGCTGGTTCAGGGAGTTCATGCTCTGCTCATACATGGTGACGGTGCTGATACGCATGGTCTTTTCCTGTTAACGCAGGCCGAGAATGGCGTCCATGATGGTGGAGCCGGTCTGAATCACCTTGGCGTTGGCCTGGTAAAATTGCTGATAACGGATCAGGTTGGCGGCTTCCTCGTCCAGGTTGACGCCGGATTCGGACTGCTGCACCGCTTCCAGTTGTTCGGTCAGGCCCTGCTGGGCGCTCAGATTGGCTTGAACGATATTGGTCCGGTTGCCGACGTCGCCGACGATCGCCGCGTAGGCGCCGCTCAGGGTGGCGCCGCCGCCCACCAGCAGGCTGTCCTGCAGGTCCTGCAGGGCCAGGGCGTTTTCGTTGTCGCCGCTGCCACCACCCTGCCCGGCGGCCAATTGCGCCGGTTCACTGATCCGGTTTTCCAGACCGCCGGCGGCCTGCCGCGTGGGCTGCAGCTGGAAGCGGTCGCCGTTGGCCAGGGTGCCGGCGTCGCCGATGGTCACCACCACGCCGCCCACATTGAGCTGATCGCTGCCGTCCAGGGTCGCGGTGACACGCTCGCCGGTATCGCGTCGGGTGATTTCGAACTCCCCGGCGGCGGCGTCGGTGACCACCAGGTCGTAGTCACCGGTGGTGAGCTGGTCCACATCGCCGAACGTGGCGTCGATGGTGGCCGCCCCGGCGTTGTTTTCATTCGAGAAGGCGCGCGGCTGGCCCACCGAGAACATCGCCTCGCCGGGGTCACCGTTAAGGTCGAAACCGGCCTGGTGCTGCTCGTTGAACGCGGTGGCGAGGGAGACCGCCAATTGGCCGATCTGGTTCTGGGTTTTATCCAGGGTCTCGGAACGGAACGTCAGCAAGCCGCCCAGGGCCCCACCGGTGATCGCGTCCTCGTTAAGCTCCACCTGGTTGCCCGCGGAATCGTTGTAGCCGACCACCACCCGCGTGGGGTCGGCGGAGGACGACATGGCTTCCAGCGAGAAGCTGCGGGTGCCGGCGACAATCGGCTGACCGTTACCGATGGAGAGGTTATAGGTACCGCTCTCCTGGATGGTTAAGCGCACATCGACACGCTCATTAAGCTCCGCCACCAGCTGGTCGCGCTGGTTCAGCAGACCGTTGGGCGCCTTGCCGGTTTTCGCCTTCGCCAGGGCGATCTCACGGTTCAGATTGGCGATCTCGTCGGCGCTGTTGTTGATCTGGGTAATTTCATCACGGATGTTGCCGTCGATGCCGCTCTGCATGTCGCGCAGGTAGCCGTCAAAGGAACGGAACTGGGCACTGAGGGTATCCGCCGCGCCGATCACGCCCTGGCGGGCGGCCGGGTCGGAGGGCGCGCTGGCCAGGTCTTCCAGCGACGAGAAGAAATCCTGCATCAAGGGCGCCAGACCCGCCTCCTGGTCGGCAAGCAGGTTATCGATCTGACTCACCTGGGTCTGATAGGCCTGCAGCGCGCTGCTTTTACTGCCCGCCGCGTTGAGCTGGTCGGCCACGTAGTAGTCGAACTGGCGCTGGATATCGTTGACCTGCACACCGCCGCCGGCGTTGCGCTCGCCGAGCAATGTCAGTTCGCGGTTGTAGCCGGGCGTATAGACATTACTGATGTTGTTGCTGGTGGTGTTCAGGGCGTTCTGCGCGGCGTTGAGGCCGCTGAGCCCGATGGAAAACATGCTCATTGTTTTGTTCCCGTTAACCCATGCCTTTTATATCGACCGCGCCCGGTGTTTCTTTAATGTTGATCAGAGCCCGCTCGCCACTCGATCGATACCGGTTTCCATGCCGCCGATCTGATCCATCAGCGCGACCAGCTTGTCGGCATACGACGGGTCGGTGGCGTAGCCGCCGCTCTGTAGTGCGCGGGCAGCCTGCTCGGCACCCGCCGCCTGGAGCACCGGTGCGTAGCGCGGGTTGTCGCTGATCAGGCGGCCATGGTCCTCGAACGCGTCGGCGTAGGAGTCATAAACGCGGAAGCGGTCCACCACACGGGTGCGCTGGCCGTTGATGTATTCGTGGGTGACCACCTCGGTGGTGGGGCCGTCCCAGTCTGCACCGGCCTTGATGCCGAACAGGTTATGGCTGTTGCCGCCATCACTGGTGGGAATTTCCCGGCGTCCCCAGCCGGTTTCCAGGGCCGCCTGGGCAAGGATCAGCGGCGCCGGCATGCCGGTGCGCCGGGAGGCTTCCCGGGCCGGCTCCGACAGCTGGTGCACGAAATCCGTGGGGGTGGCCGGGTTGGCCGCGCTCAGCAGCCGCGGTCGGGGCGGCTCGGTGCGCGCCACGGCGGCGGACGTGCCGATATCGCGGGTCGCGGCGGTGTCGCCTTTCGAAACGCCTGCCGCAGGGTTGCCTGCCGCAGGTCCGCCTGCCGCAGGTCCGCCTGCCGCAGAATCCACGCCGGGCAGACGGCGCGGTTCGCCGCGCGGAATGGCGTCCAGCGGCGAAGCATCGGCGGTGGCCCGGGCGGCGTCCGCTCGAGGCGCCCTTACCGGAAAGCTGGGCCACCAGCTGGTCCGCCAGGCCCAGACCGCGACCGGCCATGTGCTGGGACATCTGCTGATCGAACAGCGATTGGTAAAAACGCATCTGCGAGCTGTCGGTGAGCTCCGAGCGCGGGGTGGCGTCGCGCATGCTCTTGATCATGCGGTGCAGGAACAGCGCCTCGAACTGCTCGGCGGCGCTGCGCAGCTGTTTTTGCGGGTCGCGGGCGGCGCTGTGCTTGAGCCGGTCAAGGCCCTGCACGTCCAGCGCGAACTGNCCCTGTATGGAACCGTCCAGACCGGCCATCAGATAATCTCCAGTTCCGCGCGCAGGGCCCCGGAGGCNTTCAGCGCTTCCAGTATNGACATCAGCTCCTGGGGNGTGGCGCCCAGCGCGTTGAGGGCNTCCACCACTTCCATCAGNTCGGCGCCTTCNACGAACTGCAGCGANCCCTGTTGCTGNTGAATGCTGATNTCNCTGTCNGGCACCACGGCGGTCTCNCCGTCGCCGAACGGNGCCGGCTGGCTNACGCCGAANTCGGTGTCGATCACCACCGACAGNTTGCCGTGGGCCACCGCCGCCGGTTTCAGGGTGACNCGGCCGTTNAGNACCACCGAACCGGTGCGNGCGTTGATGATCACCTTGGCGGGCGCGTCGGTGGGCGTCACGTAAACGCGCTCCACCCGGGCCATGAAACTGACCCGGTCGTTTTCGTTTTCCGGACCGCGCAACTGGATGGTGCGGGCGTTGCGCGCCGCCGCCACGGGACGGCCGAATTCCTGGTTGATGGCGCGCACCGCGCGTTCGGCGGTGCCGAAATCGGCGGTCTTCAATTGCAGTTCCAGCAGGCCGCCGTTGGCGCCCAGCTGCAGGGGTACTTCCCGCTCCACCACCGCGCCCCCGGCGATACGGCCGCTGGCCTGCTGGTTGATCTGCACGCTGCTGCCGCCGGCTTCGGCGCCGGCCCCGCCGATCAGAAGGTTGCCCTGGGCCAGGGCGTACGTCGCGCCATCGGCGCCTTTGAGCGGGGTCATCAGCAGGGTGCCGCCGCGCAGGCTGCGGGCGTTACCGATCGAGGAGACCACCACGTCGATGCGCTGGCCGGGGGCGGAAAACGGCGGCAGGTCGGCGGTCACCATCACGCCGGCCACGTTACGCAACTGCATGTTGGTGCCCGGCGGAATCGCGATGCCCAGCTGCGAAAACATGTTGGTCAGGCTTTGCGTGGTGAACGGGGTCTGCATGGTCTGGTCGCCGGAGCCGTCCAGGCCCACCACCAGTCCGTAGCCCACCAGCACGTTATCGCGCACACCGGCGAAATCCGCCAGCTCGCGCAGCGATTCGGCCCGCGCGGGCGCGCCGAAAACGCTCAGAAACCAGCCCAGCGATAGTGTCAGCGCGACCAGACGCAACCGTGCCATGACCGTCACTCCCATGTTCAAAACGGCGAAATATTCAGGAAGAAGCGTTGCAGCCAACCCATGTGCTGCGCCTCGTTGATGTACCCGTCGCCCACGTACTCGATGCGCGCGTCCGCCACCTGGGTGGAGGGCACCGTGTTGGTGTCGGAAATCTCCAGCGGATCCACCACTCCGGAGAAACGGATGAACTCGGTACCCTGGTTGATCAGGATCTGCTTCTCGCCGCGCACCCGTAGATTGCCGTTCGTAAGTACTTCCAGCACGGTCACGGTGATGGTGCCGGTGAAGGTGTTCTCCGCCTGGGAGCCACCGCCGCCTTCGAAGTCGTTCTCGCCGGTGAGGTCGAAGCCGTAGTCGCTCAGGTCCTCCAGCCCCTTGGGCACCGCGGTGGGCGTAAACGACGCGGAGCCGCTGCGGTCGGCGTTGCTTTGCGAGCTTTTACTGGCGCTCACCTGCTCGTTGACCATTACCGTCAGCACGTCGCCCACCGCGCGCGGCCGGCGGTCCTCGAACAGCGGGTTCTGGCCGCGCCCGGCCTGGTAGATGGAACCGTTGGACAGCGCCGGCGGCGGCTGAGGAATTTCCACGCTTTCCTGCTCGCCGACCACCGAGGGCTGCGGCAGCTGCGCGCAACCGCCCAGCACCAGCAGCAGAAGCGCGGTGCCGATGCGGCACTGTTTAACGATGGCGTCCACCAGGGTCTCCCGCATCGGAATCAGAGCTGCGCCAGACGGGACAGCATTTCGTCGGACGTCTTCACCGCCTTGCTGTTGATCTCGTAGGCGCGCTGGGTCTGGATCATGTTGACCATTTCCTCCACCACATTGACGTTGGAGGTTTCCACGTAGGACTGGTACAGGCTGCCCGCGCCGTTCATGCCGGGCATGCTTTCGGTGCGCATCCCCGAGGCGGTGGTTTCCAGGTAGAGGTTCTCACCGATGCTTTCCAGGCCGGCGGGATTCACGAAGGTGGAGACGGTCAGCTGGCCCACTTCCACGCTCTGGCTGGAGCCCGGCTCGGTGACCGTTACCAGGCCGTCCTTGCCGATGCTCACCGACAGGGCGTTTTCAGGGATCATCACCGCCGGCTCCAGCGGGTAGCCGCTGGACGTGACCATCTGGCCGTTCTGGTCGAGCTGGAAGCTGCCGTCCCGGGTAAAGGCCACGTTGCCGTCGGGCATGCGCACCTGGAAGAAGCCCTTGCCGTTGATCGCCAGATCGCGGGAGTTGCCGGTGTTTTCCAGGCCGCCCTGGCTGTGCAGCCGTTCGGTGGCCACCGGGCGCACGCCGCTGCCCACCTGCATGCCGGACGGCAGGGTGTTCTGCACGTCGTTGGCGCCGCCGGGCTGNCGCAGGTTCTGGTANAGCAGGTCNTCGAACACCGCGCGGGATTTCTTGAAGCCGTTNGTGCTGACGTTGGCCAGGTTGTTGGATATCACATCCATNTTGACCTGCTGGGATTCCAGACCGGTCTTGGCCGTCCACAAGGATTTAATCATTNNGTTCCCCTCCGCCTGGCTGCCAGGCTTANTGGATCGACAGCAGACTGTCCGCGCGCTGCGCGTTCTGNTCCGCGGTGTCGATCACCTTCATCTGCATTTCGTAGCGGCGACCGTTGTCGATCATCGCCACCATGGATTCCACCGGGCTGACGTTGCTGCCTTCCAGNGCGCCGGACACCAGCCGNGCGTTCTCGTCCATNGGCANGGCGCCNNCNGCGGCCACGGAACAGACCGTCNTCNCCGCGCTGCAGNTCGNCNTCGCCACCGTTGACCANCTTGANGCGNCCGATCTGCACCAGNGCATCCGGATCCTCNCCGGCGCCGATGGCNCTNAGGGTGCCGTCGGCGCCCATGGANAGCTTGGCGCCCAGCGGCACGATGATCGGCCCGCCTTCGCCGATCACCGGNCGGCCGGCGCTGTTGAGNACGCCGTCGCCGTCCACCTGCAGGTCGCCGCGGCGGGTGTAGGCNTCGTCGCCGTTGGTGGCCTGCACCGCCAGCCAGGCGTCGCCCTGCATGGCCACGTCCAGATCACGGCCGGTGGCGTTCATGGGNCCGGCGCTGAANTCGGCGCCCGGCGTGGACGCCATCACCGAGGTGCGNGTGGCCAGGGCNCCGTCGCCCTGCACCGGCACCGCGCGCAGNGCCTGCATCTGCCCGCGNAAGCCGGNGGTGGAGGCGTTCGCCAGGTTGTTACTGACCACCGANTGCTGGTCCATGCTCTGGCGCGCGCCGCTCATGGCGGTGTAAAGAATGCGATCCATCCGGGCTCTCCTGTAACGCGATTAGCGCAGGTTCACGGCGCTCTGCAGCACCTCGTCCTGGACCTTGATGGTCTGGGTGTTGGCCTGNTAGTTGCGCTGGGCNACGATCAGGTCCACCAGCTCGCTGGTCAGGTCCACGTTGGAGGTTTCCACNGTGCCCGCTTCCAGGCTGCCGAACTGGCCGGCACCGGCCAGGCCCAGCAGCGGCTGGCCGGANGCGCCGGTCTCGGTCCAGGCGTTGTCGCCTTCCGGCTGCAGCCCTTCCGGGTTACGGAAGTTGGCCAGCGCGATGGTGCCNAGCACCTGGGACTGNTCGTTGGAATAGTTGCCGANGATNTTGCCCACTTCATCGAAGGCGATGCCCACCAGGGAGCCGGNGGCGTAGCCGTTCTGGGTGAGGGAATCGAGGGCGAAATCCTCACCGAACTGGGTGGTGCCGTCGAAATCAATGCCGAAGTTCATCGGGTCCGCGCCGCCCCCGGGGGTAAACGCATAGTCGGGGAAGGTGCTGGCGCCTTCGTCGAGGGTGCCGTTGCCGTTAAACGCCAGCTGGCCCACGTTGGTGGCGTCCGCGTTGCCGTCCAGGGACACGCGCACTTCCCACTGGTTTTCACCGGTCTTGGTGAAGTAGGTGGTCATGGTGTGCTGCACGCCCAGGGAGTCGTAGGCGGTGCCGGTGTTGGCGTAGGAATAGGTGTCGCCGTCGGCGGCGTCGAACGGCGTGGCGCCACGGTCGATCTCATCCACGGTGGCGTCCAGGTTGAACGACGCCTCTACCTGATCGGTGGCGGTGGCCGCCATGGCACCGGCCGGCACCTGCAGGGTCTCCGGCTGACCGCCGGTGCCGACGCCGGCGGGGAAGCCGGTGAGCCGGGCGCCCTGGGCGTTTTCCAGGTAGCCGTCGGCGGTCAGGGTGAGCTGGCCGTTGCGGGAATAGACGGTCTGGTCGCCCTGGGTGAAACGGAAGAAACCGTTGCCGTTGATACCCAGGTCCAGGTTACGGCCGGTGGATTCCAGGGTGCCGTTGGAGAAATCCTGCAGCACCGTGGACACGCGCACGCCCTGGCCCACCTGGGCACCGGCGTAGACGTCGGCGAACTGCGCGCCGGACCCTTTGAACCCCACGGTCTGGGAGTTGGCGATGTTGTTNCCGACCACGTCGAGATTGGTNGCGGCNGNGTTAAGACCACTGAGTGCCTGTGAAAAACCCATCTTCGTGCTCCTAGAAGTTATTCTTTACGAANTCNTGTTTAAAGAATCTGGCGNATATCGCCGAGACTGACCTGTTCGGAAACNCCGCCCAGATCCAGCAACGGCGCGCCGTTGTCATCCAGGCTCACGCCACTGACCATGGCGTAATTCAAATTGACCACCTCCAGGGGTTCGCCGTCGGCGCTGGCTTCAACGGACACGGTGTAAGCGCCCTTGGGGGCGTTTTCACCGCTGTCCATTTCACCGTCCCAGGTGAAGGACTCNCTGCCGGCGTCCATGGCGAACGGCTCGAAGCGGCGNACCACNTCGCCGCTNTCATTNCGCACCGTGATCNGNACTTCGTCNGCGGCCTGCTCCAGNTCCACGCCNAACGGCGTGGTGGANCCGTCTTCACCCACCAGCACCCGGTTNCCGGGCACCAGCACGCCGCTGCCGATCAGGCCGGCGGCCTGCATCGCCTGNCCGGCGTCNAGCTGNCCGGTGATGCCTTCCAGNGTGCTGTTGAGNTCGGAGATNCCGCTGACGGTGTTGATCTGCGCCANCTGCGAGGTCATCTCNGCGTTTTCCATNGGGTTCATCGGNTCCTGGTTCTTAAGCTGNGTGACCAGCAGGGTCATGAAACTGTCCTGCAGGTCNGCGCCGTNGGACTTGCTGGCCGCGGCGGCGGCCTGGGCGGCGGCGCTGCCGTTCACCGAATTGAGCACGTTGGAGCCAATCGTCGACATCAGTTTTCTCCCAGCGTCAGGGTCTTCATCATCAGTTGCTTGCTGGTNTTCAGCACTTCCACGTTGGCCTGGTAGGAGCGCGACGCGGAGATCATGTTGACCATTTCATTGACCGGCTCCACGTTGGGCATGGACACATAGCCCTNGTCGTCGGCCAGCGGGTGGTCGGGGCGGAANTCNCGNCGCAGNGGCGAGGGNTCCTCGATCACTTCGCGCACNNCCACGCCNCCNACGCCGGTNCCGTTCTGGCCGCGCGCNTCGAACATCACCTGCTTGGCGCGGTAGGCCTCGCCGTNGGGNCCGGCGACNCTGTCGGCGTTGGCCATATTGCTGGCGGTGACGTTCATGCGTTGCGNCTGNGCNGTCATCGCCGAACCGGAAATNTCAAAAATCGAAAACATNGACATGGCTTGAACTCCNATTCAGGCGGCTATTCAGGCTGCATGGCGGACTTGAGGCCCTGGATGCGGCCNTTGAGCATGGTCAGCGCCGCCTGGTANCGCACCGAGTTGTCGGCGAAGCGGGTGCGCTCCACGTCCATGTNCACGGTGTTGCCGTCCAGGCTGGGNTGNNCCGGCACCCGGTAAAGCAGNTCGCCGANCGGCGCNGNGCCGNTGCCGCCGGNNATNTGNCCGGCGGCGGTGGTGGACANCGNCAGNCCNCCNTNGGCNGGCCGNCCGCTNTCCATGGCGCGGGACANNTCNCTGGNNAANTCNAAATCCCGCGCCTTGAAGTTGGGCGTNTCCGCGTTGGCGATGTTGTTGGCCAGAACCTGCTGGCGCTGNTGGCGCAGGTTCAGTGCTTCCTGGTCGAATTGCAGGGCGGCGGCCAGTCGGTCAATCATGCCGAAGCTCCAATGGCTTGTAGGTCAGAGTGGAGANTAATACCNGCGCGGTCAGGTCAAAGGCACAAACAGGCCACCATTTTGATTCCAATTCGTTTATTCACCCGGCNNNCGGTTACCTAGAATAAGGACCTGACTGGAAAAACCCGTTACCCCGAGGCGCNCTATGCCAGGCCCCCTGTTCCATCACATTGCACGGTTCGNCGTGGCGCTCGCGGTGCTCACCCTGACGCCGGTGGTGGCCGCCGCCGGCCCGCCGTCACCGGACGCCGGCGAGGGCCCGGCGGTNAGCGCGGTGCGCGCNTTCNTGCTGGANCGGGCCGNCGGGCTGGGCGACAGCGTCGCCGTGGAGGTNCGNTCTCCGAGCGCCCACCTGCCNCCGTGCGTGGCCCCGGAAGTGTTCATGCCGGGCCGCGGCCAGAAGCCCTGGGGNCGGGTCTCCGTGGGNGTGCGCTGCGGCGAGCGNACAGCGCCGCGTGCGCTANATGCAGGCCCGGGTNACCGTCACCGGAGNGTTACTGGGTNAGNGCCGGCGANNTGCCGGCGGGCACGCCGATCNNNGCCGGNATGCTCAGCGCNGAACNGGGCGACCTGAGCCGCCTGCCCGCCAACGCGGTNCTGGANCGGGACCGNATCGTCGGCCAGGAGNCCGCCCGNCCNCTGNCCGCCGGCACCGTGATACAGAGCCANCAACTGCGCNNGCCGGCCCTGGTGGAGCGCCGCCAGGCGGTCACNCTGGTGGCCGGCGGCGANGGNTTCCGCATCAGCCGCGAGGGNCNNGCNCTGGACGACGGCGCNCTGGGCGGCCGGGTNCGGGTGCGNCTTTCCAACCGGGAAGTNGTNACCGCNCNGGTCACNGGTCCGGGCCGCGCCCGGGTGNTGTTTTANGTATTAAAGGTTTTCCCGGCGCTGCCGATAACCGGGATGAACGCGTGACGGAGGGCTTCCCCTTGAAAATTGACAACATNTCNCCCCTGACCCAGCCGGGCNCGGTGAATCAGGGCAAAGGCGGCGACAAGGTTTCCACCGAGGCGCCCAAGCAAGGCGGCAACGCGACGGCCGGCGAGGTGGCCCATCTGCGCCAGCCCGNCGCCGACAGCGGCCAGGACATCGACACCGCNCGNGTCGANGAGATTCGCCAGGCGATCTCCGANGGNCGNCTGGAAATCCGNGCCGACAAGATCGCCGACGGCNTGATCGNNAGCGTCCGCGACCTGCTGGACNCGGANTCGCAATGAGNCTGGCGGAGCACCTGGANCGCCANCGGGCGCGCCTGGACACCNTGATCGACCTGCTNGACGANGAGCGNCGGNTGCTNNGCGACGGCNNNGTCGACGGTGANGGCCTGGCCCGGGTGGCGCAGGCCAAGCAGGAACANTTCCAGGCNCTGGAGCGCTTCGAGACCCANCGCCGCCAGGTGCAGCGGCGGCTCGGCTACGANGACGACCGNGCCGGCGACGCCCGGGCCGCGGCCGACGCCGGCTGNNNCGNCNTNTGGGNNNCGATCCGTGANCGCGCCGANCAGGCCGCGCGCCTGAACCGCACCAACGGCGTGCTGATCGGCATNCGTCTGGAGCACAACCAGCGNATGCTCAACTTNATCNAGGAAGCCGCCGGCAAGGGCCTGTACGGACCNGACGGCCAGGCCCGTGCCGCCGGCGGCCANGTNANCAGCCGCGTCTGAAACNNNAGCANAGGGGGAGCNCCAAGAGTGACCAGAGCACGGGACGCCATCGAGGCGGAAGACAAGCTCGACGTGATACTGGCCTGNCGGCCGGTGTANACCCGCAACCAGGACGTGGCCGCGTTCCAGTTGCTGTTGCACGGNGAAAAGCCCGCCGAGGGCGCGTCGCTGTCCGACATCGAAGCCACCAACACCGTGATCCTGGGCACNTACNCCCACGTCTTCCAGGGCGGCAAGACCCGCTCGGTNCCCAGCTTNCTGAANGTNACCGACGAAGTGCTGATGGCGCCGGAGCTGCCNAACCTGCCGAAGAAGCAGTACATNCTGGAAATTCCCATNNAACCTGANGCTCACCTCGGANCTGGTGGACCGCCTCAAGGCNCTGGCNCGGCGCGGCTACCGGCTGGCCATGGACGGCTATGACCCGGGCGACGANGNACNGGACGTGCTGCTGGANATCGTCCACATCGTCAAGATCGACGTCCGCGACAGCGACGCCGACNGCCTGCGGCGCANCTCGGANAAACTGCGCNNCCACGGCGTTGAACTGCTCGCCGACCNGATCGCCGACCGCNCCCGGTTCCAGCAATGCNTGGANCTNGGCTTCGACTATTACCANGGCGATTTCCTGAGCACGCCNTCGCCGGTGAAAGGCAAGAAGATCGCCGGCAACAAGCTGCTGCTGNTGCAACTGCTCACCGAGCTGCACAGCCCGGACGCCTCGCCGGCGCGNCTGGAAGAGATCGCCATCAAGGACGCCGGCCTCACCTACCGNCTGCTGAAAACCGTCAACTCCGCCGCCATGGGCCTGCGCCGGGAAGTGAANTCCCTGTCCGACGCCATCGCCCTGCTCGGCCTGGAGGANATCAAACGCTGGGCCAACCTGTTCCTGATCGACGGCGAGATGCANAANCCGGANGCCCTNACCCGGGGCATGCTGATACGCGGGCGCATGTGTGANGTNCTGGCGGAGCTCAGCGACCAGGAAGGCGGNCAGCAAAGCACCTCGGTGAACCATTTTATNGTNGGNCTGCTGTCCCAGCTGGANGCCCTGATGGACATCGCCATGCCNGAACTGATGNANCAGGTNCCGCTCAGCCAGGANGTGAAAAGCGCGNTGCTGGAACGCCGNGGCCCGCTGGGCGCGGTGCTCACCGANGTGGAAGCCTATGAGGCCGGGNNTTTCGACGCGCTCTCGCTGCTCNGCGAGCGCGCCTACTACGAAGTGGCCTACCGCCACAGCACCGCCTGGGCCCGCCAGGTGCAGCAGGCCATGGGGTATCAGGACTAAGCGTNGCGGTCNTGGTAGAGTTCGTCGCACGGAATGCGATCAACACACCGACAATCACAACAAGGATGATCCCATGCGNGCCTTNTACCTGGCCCCNGCCCTGTTGCTTNTCGCCCTGNTGGCGGCCTGCNGCNACACCCCCGACGACGNNGTGATCCGCGACGCCCTGAATCAGGAACTCAAGCAGGCCCATCTNGANGAGCTGTTCCAGGTCACCGAGGTGGAAACCGCCGGCCGTTACCCNGAAGACGACGACCACGTCGCCCTGGACGTGCGCTACACCATGGAAGCGCAGCNNGANCTGTCCGANTACAGCAANGCGGTNAAACGCGACGAGGANCGGGACGCCATGGANCGNTTCGCCATGGTCATGGCCCTGGCGGCGGTNCGGGTGGAATTCGGNAACTTCGNNGAAGGCGANANCTTCGAACAGGANCGCCGCCTGATGCTGGAACGCACCGAGGAAGGCTGGCGCGTAGCCCAACCAGAAACCCCAACCGGCCCCGATTCATAGCACTTTGTGGGAGCGGGCCCCGCCCGCGAAAGGTCGCGCAGCGACCGGCAGGATANCNNAGCCCTNTCCNNTATTTATGCCCAAGCANCTCCAGCATCATCAGCACCGCGTCCTCNCGGCCGGNGCCGGCCCGNTAGTANCCCTTGCGGCGNCCGTTCTCCACGAAGCCCAGGCGCCGGTAGAGGCTCTGGGCGCCGTCGTTGCCGGCGCGCACCTCCAGGTACATCACCGACATGGAGGCNGTGCGCGCCTCGTCGAGCTCGTCCTCCAGCATCCATAGNGCCAGGCCGCGNCGCTGGCGCGCCGGGGCCACCGCCACGTTCAGCAGATGGCGTTCGTCGAGAACGCTGGAAAGAATCATGAAGCCCACCGGCTCGCCGTCCACGGCGGCCACCCGGCAACGGTAGGCCCCCTGCAGACAGTCGCGGAAATTACCCTCGCTCCAGGGGGTGGGCTGGCTGGCGTTTTCGATCGCCAGCACCGCCGGTAGATCCGCGCTGGTCATGGCCCGCATGCGGGCGCCGTCCGGCCCCACCGTCATTCACGCGACCCGGCGAAGCCGTGCGCCACGAAGCCGTGCGCCACCATCGCCTGCCAGCTGCGCTTCTTGGCCAGCGCCGGCCGGTCGAGCATTTCCTGCAGGCTGTCCACCGCCAGCGCCGGCATCTCGCCCAGCTTCACCGCCTGGAAGCGCTCGCCGCCCAGCACCGCCGTGGCCAGACTGTGGTCCACGCAGAACAACGCCCGACGGCCACCNTGCTGGCGGCTCAACCCGGCAAAGAANGCGGTCAGCGCCTGGGCGGCCTCGCCGGCGCTCATGGGCTGCTTGGTGAGCGGGCAATAGAANCGGCGCGGGCGCTCCGGGNCGGCGCCGAACACNGTNAGCAGGGAGGCGGCCAGGGCGCCGGTGTAGCGGCCCAGCTCCGGCGCCTGGGGGTCTTCCTGCTGGAANACCACCCAGGTATCGCCGGCCAGATGCGCCTCCAGGGTGAAGGTCAGNCCCGCCGCGTTNTCCGGGGCGGGCGCCCGGGCCGGCGTCTCGGCGACGCTGTCACGGGGCGCCGGGGCCCGGCTTGCCGGTGCCTCGGCGCT
>FUFK010016635.1_pt1 | contig 40816 bp, 30 predicted proteins | sample 1021851 | NCBI WGS metagenome assembly FUFK01 (sample SAMEA51879418, study PRJEB19060) | metagenome
GCGCTTGCGCACTGGCAGCCGGGCCCGCCGGGGGGGCAGGCACCGCGCCAGCCAACGCGGCGCCGGCCGGGATCAGGGCAAGTGCCGCCGCCCTCTTCAGGCGTTGGGGCTGAGCCCGCGATCGGTCCCGCAGGCGCGATCCCAGAAGCGAAAATAGAGGCCGTAATTGCATCTGTACTCTTCATGGTGACGCTGATGGTGGCTGGCAGTTATCACCCACTCGCCTAACTTGGAATGAACCAGTCGGCGCGGAAACATCTCCCACCCCATGTGATTGGTCACTCCCATGACCGTCATGATCAGCAGCACCGTGCCCAGCATGGCGACATGGATCGGGATCAGGAACACCAGCGCGGGGATGGCCACGGCACCGGTTATCGCTTCCCACGGGTGGAAACTCATTGCCGCCCAGGCGGTGGGCGGACGGCTGGCATGGTGGACCGCATGCATTTTCCGGAACCATTTGGGGCGGTGCATCAGGCGGTGAGTCCAGTAGAACCACGTGTCATGCGCCAGCAGGTACAACAGCACGGCGACGGGCAGATACCACAGCGGATAGGCATCCCACTGCGTATAAATCCGGGTCCAGCCGTGGGTCTGCCATCCCCAGGCGACGATGCCTGCCGGAATGCCGTAGATCGCCGCGGACGCCAGCGACCAGCCGATTTCGCGGCGGATCTGCGGGCCCAGCCGTGCGTGGTACCCCGGGCGCACCCGCGCGGTGACGAAGGCGAAGGCCCCGCTGGCGGCAAGATAGCGCAGCGCCACGATCGCGGTCATGGCGGCAGCNGACAGGAGAATGGCAGCCCAGGGCATGGGCCGACCCTAGCCCCCCGCGGCGCCGGGGGGAACAGGCGAAGTTCTACTCGGGCGTACCCCAGGGCGCGCATTGCGGATCGAGCGCCACGCGCGCCCGGCGCAATGCCGTTCGTGCGAGCCGTTCGACCTCGAGCTTGCGGCGCGCGGCGGCCAGCGGATTGAGCGGGGCGGGACGGACAATTTCCCCGTCATAGCCATCGGCCACGACGATGCCGCAGCAATCGGGGCGATATGCGTCGCCTTCGAGCGGGCTGCGATCCATCCCCGGGGGCAGGGCCCAGAAGAACCGGTCGCAGAAATCGAGATAATCGGGCCATTTCCCATCGCCCAGCAGGTCGCCCCGCTGGACCTTGATCTCGACGATGATCACCTGCCCCTTGGCGTCGATCCCCATCATGTCCGCGCGCCGCCCATTGCGCAGCGGCATTTCGGTGAGGCACCAGATATCGTTGCGCGCAAACAGCCGCGCTACGCCGCGGGCGACGTCGCTTGCCGTGGTGGCTGCCAAGGTTGATTCGCTCATGCCGCCGAACTGGAACATAAGAGGAACGTGGTCAAGGGTTGGGGCAGAAACACTTCACGCTGCGCACGGACACGCCGGGCGTACCGGGNAGAATTCGCTTCAGGCGGTTTCGATCAGCTCGCCGATGGCGCAGCGCGCCGCGTGGAATTCGCGCCACAGCGTCAGCGCCGCGGCGGTGGTGTCCTGGCCCTTGGCGGTCAGCGCCAGCAATGCGCGCAGGCCCGGTTGCATGAAGGCGGCAATGTCGTCAATGCCGCGCGCTGCCATGGCATAGTGCCAACCGCCCTTGCGCGCCGCGCGTTGCGGCAGGTCGGCGACTTCGGGTGAGATCGTTTCGCGGCCCAGCTGGGCGAGAACACCGACCGCGGCCGCTGCTTCATGAACTGCTTCCCACTGCTCGGTCACCAGCGCGGGGTCGGGCTCGCCCGCGGTCCCGGTATCGGGCGACAGCATGGTGGCTTCGGCCAAGTCGAACTCGTTGGGCAGCGCATTCATGCTGGCGGTGGTACGCGGGCAATCTTGCAAAAAGCCTAACGCGCGGCGGCGCCAGGCTGGGCGAAGGCCGTTTTAGCACTGGCGAGCATGAATACGCTTTGCTAAGCGCTCCCCTCGCCACGGCGACCAGCACCCGTAGCTCAGCTGGATAGAGCGCTGCCCTCCGAAGGCAGAGGCCACAGGTTCGAATCCTGTCGGGTGCGCCAGCTTTTCCGCCATTCCTGCCTATTCGATCGAATTCACACTCCGGTGCGTTTCCGGTGAAACGGGTAGAACATTCGCGAATTATCGCATCGCCTAGGTAGCGCGCGCCGTGCTCTGGCCACGTCTGTCCGCTCTCGTCCCCATTCGCGAACGATCCCGAGATGCCCGCTATGCGCCCTCGTTTCGAACATTGGCACTCTGCGACCGATCGCCTGAGAGCGGGGGCGATCGGATCTGGTCCTGACTGCAGCGACTGCGGAAAATTCGCACGAATTCCTAGCACTCTATGGATAAATTCGCGAGAGTAGGCCGTTAATTAGTCGTAGTGGGGAAGAGCGAATGGTCGCACTTAGAAGTGAGCGGCGAGTATATCTTTGGCGGATTGGTCCGCATTCGACGCCGCAAGAGGCACCTTCTGTCGCGCTGAGTGATATTCTCGGCCTTCTAAAGGACGCCTTTGACAACAAGCGTGCATTTGCCTTTGTCGACGCTGATGGGAAAGTCGCTCCGACTCAAGATGCTGCCGAAAACTGCATTTTCATTGCTGACTTCCAGACTTCTGCGGACGGGAAGAGCTGCCAATTGCTGATCAATCGCGGCGATCCTGACGTCGCGCATCCCAGCTTCATTAATCCGGCGGCTTTGACCGTTAAAAATGTCCCGCCGGGGCCGGACGAGGTGCAAGGCTGGTCCGCTCATATGGTGCTCAACCTGACTTCCGATGCGACCGGAAATCATCGCGCCGCATTCGAGCGGATGCAGAACGTGTCCAGCACCTTAGTCCAACGTTATCTTGATGCCCTGCTCGATCAGGCGACGGAAGGGGACCCCAAATACACCTTCGAAAAGGCTCTCAAAAGAGGCAAGAAGACTGTGGTCGAGACTCGCCCCTACAAACTTCGGCTCGGAATCAACAAGGTGCCGTCGGAGAACCTCTTGGAGGACGTGAAGACCGGCTCACTAACGGCCATCACGCTTATCCGCCGCGAACCGCAATACAGCGGTCCCGGTGATCCGACCGTTGTAAACTCGGTCAAGGAGCGCTTGGTGATCCGCACCAAGAAACTCGAGAAGGACCAGGCGCTCGACTACATCAAAGACGTGACGCAGTGGGGTAAGAACAACGACTATGACGAGGTTCAGTTCAGCGTCACCGACCTACCCGGAAACACGTCGGCACACCCTCGCTTCGCCATTGAAAAAGCAGATGCGATGGACACGCTGTATTCGAGAACCCACCGCATTACCGGATTCAGCAAGCTCTTGGAGACGTGTTATCAAAAGATCGAAAGCGAGATTGCCGACAAGATGGCCGCCGAATTGATCAACGAGAATCTCTGGAAGTGAAGTGGGCAGCGCGCCAGCTATGCGCTCCAGCGCGCTATCTATGGATAAGGCAGGGCAACGGCTGGCTCTCATCAAAGGCTACCTATGACTTCGTCATACCGGGAATCTTTGCCATCGTTGCCACTTTTGCGACGTGGCGGTTTCAGTTTGAACTCGGCTTGTTCAAAGACACAGGTTTCATAGCCGGGGTCATCAATCTTCTGAACCTACTCATCGCATTTTTCATCGCTGCGCTCGCCGCCGTGGCAACATTTGATCGGCCCGGACTCGACGACCCAATGAAAGGTGAGCCTGCACTTATGGCGCGCAGAAACAGCAAGGGCGTTGTGAAAGACGCCATTCTGACCCACCGCCAGTTCATCTGCTATCTGTTTGGCTACCTATCGTTCAACTCGATAATGATGCTGCTCGCGCTCTATACGATCCGCCTGATCGGCCCGGACGCTGTCCAAGCATTGAATTTCGAAGTGACGGCTGGACAGGTGTCTATTGCACTTCGACCAATTGCTCGACTGATCGGTTCGGCCGTATTCTTTCTGCTGTTTGGCCAGATCGTCGTGACAATGCTGCTTGGCATCTACTTCCTTGCGGACCGCTTTCAGTTTTTGGACGATCCCGAAGACTGATCCATCGCACATCGCGTCCTCCCGCCACTCTTACAAGTAAATGAGCTGGCAGCAGAATGCAGGGAGCCGATCGTCGTCGTTCCTCGCTTCAGCCGGCCTGGCATTCGGTTGATTGGGCGCCAGCTTCGCTCATTCTGGCACCGAAAACCGGACAGTCCCCTCCCGGCCCAGTTTCAGTCACGCCGCGTCGCCTGATGATGCGTCCGTTCTCGAAGAGCAGGTAAGGATTTATGCGCACCCAGCTGATTGTTCCGGCCGCCGCGAGGTCGAGCCCGTGGAATGCTGCGACCGGCTCGGCGACTATCGCGTTGTGACTAGCGGTTTATACCATTGCGCGGCCACACCCATAGTGCAGAACGCGCGTGGTTTTCCTATTTATTGCCCTATGAGCATCGAGACGATTATCGAACGGCGGCGGGCGGAAGCGCTGTGGGATCCGGAACTCTGGGATTTCGTCGAGCGCGTCGGGTCCGTCGACCGGGCCGATCTCAATGATCGCGGCGTCCTGCCCCGACCCATGAAACATCTCGAAGACTGCGCGCTGCAGTCGCGGCTCGACGCGATAGACCGAAACATCCAGTATCTCGACATCGTCGACGGTCCGCGCGACTGCTGGCCGCCGGAAAAAGGGTGGCTGAGCCCTTGGTGGTGGCTGCGGCTGCGGCACTGGACTCTGTCCGAGTTCGCACGACGCAGCCTGGAGATCGGCCCGACGCCTGTGGTCGCGCCGCCCATACCGGTGCACCCCGATTTCGAGGGCATCCACGCAGGAGCCAAGCCGAAGCTGTTTAGGATCAGCCGGGTGCCCTGGCTGATGCCTTTCTTGGAGGAGGGGCAAGTGCGTTTCGCACCGGCGGCGGGTTACAAGGCGATGGAGAATGACGGGTCCCGCGCCGACGACGAGATGACGAAGGGCTATCGGCGCGCCGGCGCCCGCGTCACAATCACCACGATCGACGGCAGGCCGATTGAGGCGCTGGGGGACGTGAGGTTCGACACAACGCGGGCTACGCCCGGCGAATTGCCCCTACCCTATTGGATGTTGTGCGCGAGCACCGATTTCGATCCGCGGATGGTCGTCGAGTTCCCCGGTGGTAACGACGACGATGGAGTGCTGGCAATCTTTGATCCGGAAGAGTTTAGGCGCCGGGCCGGCAAGGCGCTGGCGGCTGCACTGCCACACGTGGTGGGCCGCATCGCCGTCATTGACTACTACGACGTCTACCACCCGCCCAGATCTGCAATCTCGCCGGTAACGATGAAGTCGATGGAGTTCGCCAACCAGCGCGAACTGCGCTTCGTGCTAGATCCGGGCCGTGGCGCTCCCATCACCAAGGACGCGTATTTTCTGACGGTCGGCTCGATCGCTGACATCGCGGCGGTCTACGGCGCTGACGGCCGGCGCATTGCTGGCACAGGACCAGCTTCCTTCCTCGTGTGAATATCGCGCTGGACGCTGGTGTAGTCATACTGACGCCATATGACTTCTGGATCTAAGAAGGAGCCACTGTTCGACGAGGACAATTTGGCGGCGGCGACGAAGGCGGCGACGTGCGATGAACGCGGAGATCCGCCCGCTTTACGGCCTCGTGTGCTATGACGAAGGAGACCAAGCACCCGGCTGGGGCAGCGGGTCGGTCCCGCGATTAGGCGATCGGGTCGCATCAGCGCAGACTGGGGCTCTCAAGGCCGGTTCATTGTCGACAAGTAGCCATCTTCGGGCGTCCAATACCCCCAGTTTTCTCTCGCCCACTCGTCCTTCATCGTGATGACAAGTCCCTTAGAGCGCACCTTCTTGCCGAGGGTGCCATAGTCCTTGATCCGGCGCATCCTAACGACGTTCTTAAGAGAGTGAACTTTCGGATTGGCGCGAACAAAGAAGATCGGCGCAATTGACGAAAAATCCACCAATTCGAGCAAGCGATACCCTTGGCTTGCCGCTGCGCAGATTGTGTCAGGCAGCTCCCGGCCCCAAAGGGTCAGCATCGAGAAGCCATTCTTGCTTTCTCGAAATCGGAACCATTCGTAGTCGACCTCAAGAGTGGCGCGCTTTGCAAACCGCTCACGCCGCATAGATCCGGCTATCATATAGCTTCGGTTGGGCAGCCGCAGATGCGTCTCATCCCAGCGCGTGTGGCCGTCTGAGAATCTGATCAGCTGGTGCCCCTTGTCATTCAGTGCTCCGCCGGACTGGGCATCGCCCGGATAGATATCGATATCCGATAGGAAATTTGCACAACATCGGCTGATCATTGCGTCCCACATAATTTTTTCGTGAACGCTTCTCATCTCGCTACTCCTGCACTTCTTGGCCCCAAATCGCTCATTCGCCTTCCTTTTCCGCGACGAATGCCGACGGAGTCAGTGCCATGATTTCGTCTATGATCTCTTCGGTAACCTTCAGGGCCAGAGGGAAATCGCCGGGCGTATCGATGCCGTAGAGGTCCGATGGGTCCGGACGGTGATGGCCCAGCATATACTTGCCCTCAATCCACGCGGTGCGGCCAAGGCGATCTCGGCCCAGCTGTGCCATGGACCGGCGGATGAGTTTCAACCCTGCCTCACGATCGCCCGGAAGCCCGAGCGCATCCTGCATCGCCTCGAACGCCTTCCGGACCGAAGCAACGGTCACGAAGAAACCTTGGGTTTCGTCCAACAGAGGTGCCACCTGACGGGCAATGGGAACCGTCGGACGATACTTGCGGGTCTGAGTGCGCCCCTTGGGATTGAGGTTGAGCAACCGGCGTTTCGACTGCCACTGGCCTCTCTTTCTGCTGGTCGATACATCATGGGCAGCATCCGGGCGCGCCCAAGTCGCTACGCTGATCTGCAAAAAGCGCAGAAGGTTGCGACGGTCCGCGAGCCGTTTCGCATAGACCTTGTCGCTCTCCCCATCGTTTCTGGCCGGCTCAGTGCAATAGCGGAACATATCAGCGAGTTCGGATACCGACGCACGGTAGGTTGGAGTATGGCTTACCTCGGTATGCTTCTTCGGTTTGAACTGAGCGCCCCTTCGAATGTGCTCTTGCTTCTTTGCGTAATTGATCGCCGCCGCCAGCTGCCTGACGCTTGCTTCGACTGTGCCGGGAGCACGTTCTCGTGTTGAACCATTCCCTTCCTCGACAGGGATCAAGATATTCCATTCGCGGAAGTCCTCGATCCATTCTTCGTCCACCTCGTTACACAGCGTTGCCAAGGCGTCGGTCTGCGTGAGGTAATCCAGCACATGAGCGAGCCGTGGCCTTATGGAGCTGATGCTCGGTTTGCTCTTTTTGGCAGCCAAGTATGCTTCGATGGCTTCGGTGAGCAGATAGCTGTCGTCGGTCGTGATGGGTTGGCCACAAGCATGACATACGGCCCGCCCTTTTTCGTTTGCTAGGTAAAGCGCGTCGAGCTGCAGTTCAGCTACTTCAACATCCGCCGTGCCCGTCGACTTGCTTCGCTGACGTCTTGCGTCTGCGTCATACCAGACGATCTGGAGGTAGGGGGTTCTGAGGGTGCCGTCGTTCTTCCGATCGTAGACGAGTTTGTAGTCTCCCCGTTCGTAGAGGGGCTTATTCGTTTTGCGCATTCTAACCTCTGTTGTCTCGCGGCTTCGGCTTGGATGAGTTCGCCGACGCCGATCTCGTTGAGCCGGTCGAGCGCGACAGGATCGAGCCGAAGCCCTTTTCCCCTCTCGCTGTTCCTCGACCATTTCCGGGCGATCTCACCCAAAGACTGCTCCACGCTTCGCTCCTGCAAATTCAGTCGCCAAATCGGCTGATTGAACTTGTAGGATTAGACGGAATCTGGTTTTGCAAACTCGACCCATGCCAGCCGAAGGACCTCCTCGATTTTCACGCAACGACCTCGACACCGAGGTCGCCAAGCGTTTGAAGGCAATTCGCCAATCGAAGCGTCTGACCCGCCAAGAACTAGCGTCCGAAGCAGGGATCGCGTGCAAGACGCTGGCTAGGCATGAGCAGGGAAGACAACGCCCCAGCGAACCTGCGCTTCGCCGCTTGGCGACGGCGCTAGGAGTTGAGATTTCGGATTTAGCACCTGGATGGAAGGACGATGACCTCAACAGACTGACGACGGGCACGGAACATCCCGGTATCGGATTGAGATTGCTCCGTAAGGAACGGGGCGTATCGCTGGAAACTGCTGCGCGAGCAGCCGGGGTGGATGCCAGCACTTTATCTAGGTTTGAGCGCGGCATGCACGCATCCCGTAAGCTCGCTAGACGGGTCGAGGGCTCGATAGATGATCGACTGGCGTTGACCTCGCACGCGCTCGCCCGGCTGCTTCGTTTTGAGGATGCTGAAAAATTGACTGTTAAGTGTGAGGAAATGGGCAGCGACGATAAATGATCGATCGGTTAGCCTTTAACTCGTATGCAGGCCGGTTAGATGTCCGCTTCGCGCCCTAATGTCGGCCATTCCATTGCTTCTCTGGGTCACCCATAAGCGGACGGTCATCAAGGTCCAACATGACGCTTTGGCCCCCTAGGCTGCCGATGATTTGGCACTCACCGATCGTATCCGCCTGGCAGGACCGTAGCATCTGTCCCAGCTCGTCTCGTAGTGCCATTAGATCGGCAATCTTGCGCTCAACCTCGGTCAGTTGCAGCTGAACCAGTCGATCGACATCCTGACACGGGTTGTCGTCATAGTTAGAGAGCGCGAGCAGTTCTCGCACCTGCGCCATGCTGAAGCCTAGCTGGCGGGCCCGGCGAACGAACGTAAGCGCTGCCAAGTGATTGTGCGAATAGTCGCGGTAATTGCTGTCTGTGCGATCCGCCGCCGGCAATATGCCTTCTCGTTCATAATAGCGGGACGCGTGGCCCGACCTGCTCGTCGCCTCGATCATGGCCGGGCTAGCCCTGTGGGGTAGTGCGGAGGTGTTCGGCCAGGCACGCCGGGAGCTGTCCCATGGATAGCAATACCATTCCCAGCAGGGATGCATTTCTCGCAGAAGAATACCGACGCGCAGCAGAGGCTTCGGACGAGCAGAATTTCGAGGAAGCCTGGCACCATCTCGAACGGGCCCACGTAGTTGCTCAGGACCGCTTGGGACCGCACTGCGTCTCGCATTGGCGTATGCTGGAGCTTGCGTGGAGAACGCGTGATTGGCGCGAAGTTCACGGTCAGATATTCCGACTTTCCCTTGCCCCCATAGGCAGCATCACGGGGAGACTTCCAATAGGAAACAGTGGTCGTTCGAATGTAAGCGCATTCGCTCGGATGGAAATAGAACCGGAGATCAGTCGGGTGCTTGGTCAATCGCCAGCTCAAGATGTTCGTGGCTCGAAGTAGATCGATGGTTTTGTTATGAAATCACATTCCGTCTGGCGAGATAGTTCTTTCGCAGCCAAGCCGCCAATGCTACCGGACACGCCATGACCCGGCTCTTCGCCCGTTCCCTTTTGCTGCAGCTCGTCACGCTGTGCACTGCATTCGGTGTCCTGTGGGCTCCGGTGGCGGAAGCGGCCGAATGCGCGGGAGAGCCTCCGGTAGCATCTCAGCTCGAGCAGCACGACGAGCCCGGCGATGATGACCGTGGCCCGGAGAAGCACGGCGCCTGTGCGCATGGCCATTGCCATCATGCTTCGCAGGCTGTCGGGCGGTCGCCAGACGCCTTTACCTTGGGCTCGGTCATGAGTGCCCTGCGCGCTGGCGACCAGCCCTCTTTTGCGTCCAATCTGACCGAACTGGCAACGCCCCCTCCTCGCGGCTGACGTTCGCCGCGCGTCGGACCTGTTTTCCGGCGCCGAACTGAACGTCAGCAGAGGAATACCCATCCATGTTCGCCATATCGTGGCGAGCAGCCCCCCTCTGGGGGCTGATACTCGCCCTGTCCACGGGACCTGCCAGCGCGCAGGACCCGCGTGTCGTCACGCTCGACGACGCCCTTGAACTCAGCGGGGTCGCCGCTGAGGCCGACACCGCCATCACCAACCCCCGCCTCGTGGGGCCCCGCGCTGAAACCGACGCGGCGGTCGCGCTTGTCGATCAGGCTCGTCTTAGCCCCAACCCCGAAATCTCGTTCGACGTCGAGAACGTCGTCGGCAGCGGCGCATTCTCGGGTCTCCAGTCTACCGAATATACGCTCTCCGTCGGCCAGCGTCTCGAACTCGGCGGCAAGCGATCTGCGCGGATCGGTGCGGCCGAAGCCCAGGCCGAACTGGCATCTCTCAGGGCCGACCTTACCACGGTCGAACTGGGACAGCTGGTGCGCGAGCGATATCTCTCAGCTGCTGCAGCGGCTGCGCGGGTCGAACTTGCCGAAGATGTCGTGGCGCGTAACGAGGAACTGGCTCGCATTGCTGGTGTCCTGGTCGAGGTCGGCCGTGAGCCGCCTCTGCGCGCATTGAGGGCGGATGCGGCCCTTGCTGAAGCGCGCGCGAACCTGGTTGAGGCAGAGGCGGAGAGCCTGTCGGCTCGAACAGCGCTCGCAACCCTATGGGCCGGCAGTGAAGCGCCGCTCGTTCCGGCGGAATTTCCGGATATCCTTCCGCCCCCTTCGCTTTTGTCCGAGGCGCAGGAAAGCCTCACATACAGAGTCGCGCGAGCCGAGAGCACTGCTGCTGCGGCGGAGATCGAGCGGCAGCGAAGTTTGCGTATTCCCGATCCGACGGTCTCCGCGGGCGTGCGGCGCTTCGGGGAAAGCGGCGACAATGCCTTCCTCGTCGGTGTTTCGATCCCGCTTCCTTTTCGCGACCGGAACCAGGGTAACATCGCCGCTGCCGAAGCGCGGTTGCGGGCAGCGAACGCTCGGGAAGCTGTAGCTCGCGCGGATTACGAGCAGGCGGTCGCCACGGCCCGGGCAAGGTATCTTGGTGCCGAAGCGCGCGTCGAGACCCTTTCGCAGACATCGCTCCCGCAGGCGGAGGAGGCGCTGCGCCTCGTTCGCATCGGATATCGCAACGGACGTTTTCCCCTGATCGAAGTTCTCGCGGCCGCAGAGGCACGTGACACGATCCGCGAGGCGCTCATCGCCGCCCGCGAACAGAGGGGCCTGGCCGCAGCCGAACTGATCGGGCTGGCCGCACAATGAAGGATATATCAATGACACGCAGAAAGCTGGCGATCCTCGTCGGTATCGTCATCGCGGTTGGCGCTATGGCGCTGATATTCTGGCCAACCTCCGAGGTCGACGACCATGCAGGTGAAGATGACCATGCGCAGGAAGAAGCTGCGACCGAGATACCTGAAGGGGTGATCACGCTTAGCGAAGAGCAGATTAGCGAGGCTGGGATACAGCTGGCCTCCGTCCGGTCTGGAGCCGCTGTCGAGCTTGTCTTTCCGGCGACTGTCGCGGCGAGCCCCACGGCCTCAGCTCGTATCGACGCCCGCGCCTCGGGGGTCGTCCGCTCCGTCGGCAAAACGCTGGGGGATTATGTGGCGCGCGGCGAGACCATCGCCCGCATCGAAAGCGCGGATGCCGCTGCTCTTGCCTCCCAGGTGAGCGCAGCGCGTGCTCGGGTGAGCGAACTGTCGGCCGCCTACGAACGCGAACGGCGTCTGTTCGAGGAGAATGTCACGGCGCGCCAGGATCTGGAAGCCGCGCGGGCCAACCTCAGCGTAGCACGTTCGGAACTTCAGCGGGCGCAGGCCGCGGTAGCGGCTGCTGGCGTCAGCGGCGACGGGCGTTCGCTGGCAGTCACCTCTCCCCTGGCTGGCAGGATCACCGCGGCACCGATTGTGCTGGGGGCCTTCGTGGATGCCGGCGAGGAACTCTACCGCGTGGTCGATCCCAATGGACTCCAGATCGAGGTGGCGCTGCCTTCGGCCGAAGCCTCTCGCATACAGCCTGGTGACGAGGCAGTGCTGGTAGTCGGCGACGGTCGGGAAATCGGCGCCCGGGTTCGTTCGGTCACGCCCTCGCTCGATCCGGAGAGCCGCAGTGCGACTGCGGTCCTGTCGTTGTCGCGCGGCGTTCCGGGGCTTCAGCCGGGTGCCTTCCTTCAGGCGCGGATCAGGCCTTCGGGCGAAATCGACCGGGACCGCATCGCGGTGCCGGAAGACGCTATCCAGGTGGTCGAAGGACGCGATGTGGTCTTCGTCCGGACCAAGACCGGCTTCCAGGCTCGCGACGTTGAGCTCGGGACACGATCCGCTGGTCGAGTGACGATCCTTTCCGGTCTTCAGGAGGGATGGCAGATAGCTGTCGCCAATGCCTTCCTGCTCAAGGCCGAACTCGGGAAGGAGGGCGCGACCCATGGTCACTGAGACTCAGAACGAGCCCGCCGTGGATACTCACACCGATACGGCCAGCCATCGCCACGGTTTGATCGGTGCCATCCTCGACATCGCCGTGCGGTTCCGCTGGGCGGTCATCGTCCTCACCGTTTTCGCGGCCATCTACGGCGCCATGAACCTTTTGCGCCTTCCGATCGATGCGGTGCCGGACATCACAAACACGCAGGTGCAGATCAACACCAGCGCGCCTGCGCTCTCTCCCTCGCAGGTGGAGACGCAGGTGACCTTCCCCATCGAGACCGGGCTTGCCGGGATCGAGGGGCTGGAGATGACCCGCTCGATCTCGCGTAACGGCTTCAGCCAGGTCACCGCGATCTTCGAAGAAGGCACCGACATATACTTCGCGCGCAGCCAAGTGAACGAACGGCTAGCCCCGATCGGCGCCTCGCTGCCGGAAGGCGCCGAGCCTACGATGGGACCGATCTCGACCGGCCTGGGCGAAGTGCTCATGTATACGATCGAATACGAGTATCCGGGAGGTCGCGATGCGCCCAAGGGTGGTCGAACCGGCTGGCAGTCGGACGGGAGCTTCATCACCGAACGCGGTGATCGCCTCGACACCGAGGTCGCCAAGGCAGCCTATCTTCGCACGGTGCAGGACTGGGTGGTGGCTCCGCTCATGCGCTCCATTGACGGCGTTGCCGGGGTGGATTCGATCGGCGGCTATGAGAAGCAGTTCCTGGTCCAACCCGATCCTGCTCGTCTCACCGGCTACGGCCTGTCGTTCGACTCCCTGATCGATGCTCTGGAAGCGGCGAACCTCGCCGAAGGCGCCAACTTTGTCGATCGTGCCGGAGAGGCTCTGCTCGTCCGCGTCGATGCGCGGCTTGGGGGCACACAGGACATCGAACAGGCAGTGGTCGCGACCCGCGAGGGCGTTCCGATCCGGATCGGCGATGTCGCCTCGGTTCGCATCGGCGGCGACCTGCGAACCGGGGCCGCCTCGCTCAATGGAGAGGAGGCGGTAGTGGGCACGGTCCTCATGCGCAGCGGCGAGAACAGCCGCACCGTGGCTGCCGCCTCGGCCGAGCGTCTGGAAGAAGTCCGCGCCTCGCTCCCTGCTGGAGTGGTCGCCGAGATCGTCTACAATCGCTCGTCGCTCGTCGATGCGACCATCGCGACGGTGGAGAAGAACCTCGTTGAGGGCGCGCTTCTGGTGATCGCCGTCCTGTTTCTTATGCTTGGCAATATCCGTGCTGCGATCATCGCCGCGCTGGTCATTCCGATATCCATGCTGATGGCAGCGGTGGGAATGAATAGGCTTGGTGTCTCGGGCAACCTGATGAGCCTCGGGGCACTGGACTTCGGGCTTATCGTCGATGGCGCCGTTATCATCGTCGAGAACAGCGTCGCGCGGCTCGCCGCCAGGCAGCACCGCGAAGGCAGATTGCTTAGCCTCGGCGAACGGCTGACGGAGACACGGCTGGCTGCGCAGGAGATGATCAAGCCGACCGTCTACGGTCAGGCGATCATCCTCTTGGTCTACGCGCCGCTTCTCACCTTCACGGGGGTCGAGGGCAAGACGTTCTCGCCCATGGCCGTCACGGTCATGCTGGCACTCGCCTCCGCCTTCGTGCTGTCCCTGACCTTCGTGCCGGCGATGATCGCGGTGCTTCTCAATCGCAAGCTGACCGAGAAGGAGGTCAAGCCCGTTCGGATTGCGAAGGAACGCTATGGCCCGGCGGTGCGCCGCGCCATCGCACGTCCCTGGCCGGTGATCGGTGCGGGCGCCGGGCTCTTCGCCGTAGCGGCTTTCGTGTTCACCTTCCTCGGCAGCGAGTTCACACCGCAGCTGGATGAACGCGACATCGCGGTTCAGTCGCTGCGGATACCGTCGACCTCGCTCGAACGATCACTCGCCATGCAGAGACAGGTGGAGGACAGGCTCGAGACCTTCCCGCAAGTCGAGCTGGTTTTCTCGCGCACCGGCACGGCCGAGGTCGCGAGCGATCCGATGCCGCCGAACGCGTCCGACGCATATGTGATCTTGAAGCCGCGCGAAGAGTGGCCCGATCCCGACCTGTCGAAGGATGAACTCGTCGCACAGATGGAGGAGTCGCTCAGCGGTCTGGTGGGCAACCTCTACGAATTCAGCCAACCCATCGAACTGCGCTTCAACGAGCTGATCGCGGGTGTTCGCGGCGACGTGGCGGTCAAGCTCTACGGAGACGACCTTACCGCGCTGACCCGGTCAGCCGGAGAAGTGGCCGAGGTGCTGCGCAGCGTCGAGGGTGCTGCCGACGTCAAGGTCCAGCAGGTCACTGGCTTTCCCACGCTCGACATCGCCTTCGATCGCCCGACGATCGCCCGATACGGTCTGACCGTGGAGGAGGTCGCACAATCAGTGGCCATCGCGCTGGGTGGTCGCCCGGCGGGACTGGTATTCGAGGGGGACCGCCGTTTCGATGTCGTCGTGCGGCTCGAGGATGCGACCCGGGACGATTTCGATCAGCTCGGCGCTCTGCCCATAGTCCTCGAAAGCGGGGTCACGGTCCCGCTTCGCACGCTGGCGGATTTCCAGGTGGTCGATGGTCTCGCCGAGGTTCGCCGGGAGCAGGGTCGCCGACTGGTGATCGTGTCGGCGAACGTGCGAGAACGCGATCTCGGGTCGTTTGTCGAGGAGGCCCGGGCAGGCGTCTCCGAAAGCGTCGAGCTGCCGGCTGCCTCCTTCATCGAATGGGGCGGGCAATACCAGAACCTCCAGGCCGCGCAGGCGAGGCTCGCCCTCGTCGTTCCGGTCTGCTTCGCGCTGGTATTGCTGCTCCTGTTCATGGCGCTCGGCGGATGGGTGCCAGCGCTGGCGGTGTTCAGCGCGATCCCGATGGCACTGGCAGGCGGGGTCTTCGCGCTTGCCTTACGGGGGATGCCGTTCTCGGTGTCCGCTGCCGTGGGCTTCATCGCTCTATCGGGTGTCGCGGTATTGAACGGGCTCGTGATGATGACCGCAATACGCCAGCGCCTCGACAAGGGAATGACTCTCGATGAGGCGATCTGCGATGGTGCATTGGCGAGGCTGCGACCGGTGCTGATGACAGCGTTGGTGGCCTCCCTCGGCTTCGTGCCGATGGCCCTTGCAACCGGCACTGGCGCGGAAGTCCAGCGTCCGCTGGCCACTGTCGTGATCGGCGGATTGATTACCGCGACCGCGCTTACGCTCTTCGTCCTGCCCGCGATCGCGCGGCTCGTGCTCAATCGATCGGACGATGAGCGCAGCTGGCGCGAGAAGTGGTGGGATCGCCTGCGTCGAAACGTGACCAGCGACGAGCAGCGCGAACTGACGGACATCGCATGATGGTCGGGGAAAGGAAAATACGATGTTGAAGATAGATGAAGAGAACGGGCTGCTACGCATACGCGCGAGTGGCCAACTCGAAAGCTCGGACTACGATGACTTCGTGCCTCGGTTCGAACAGCTTGTCGGGCGAAAGCCCGGCAAGCTGCCGATGGTAATCGAACTCGCGTCCGATTTCGCAGGCTGGGATCTGCCCGGGCTATGGCGCGACCTCAAGTTCGACGCGCATCATCAGGACAGCTGTGGCAGGATCGCCATCGTAGGAGATGCGAAATGGGAAGAGTGGGGCACCAGGTTCTCCGATCCGCTCTTCCGCGCCGAAATGAAATTCTTTGAAACCTCCCAGCATCAGGTTGCCGAGAGCTGGGTCCGCTCCGGGGAGGACACGGCATGAGTGGTGACCATGATATCGATCTCGGTTCGGCCGGGAAGCGCCGGACGCTGTGGGTCGTGCTCTGGCTGAACGTCGCGATCGCGATCGGCTTCTTCGTCGTCGGCTATTTCGCGGACTCGAACGCGCTCTTGGCGAACGGGCTCGACAACTCGTCCGACGCGATAGTCTATGCGCTCAGCCTGCTCGCGCTGGCCCGCTCGCGCATCTGGCAGCGTGGTGCGGCGCGGTTCTCCGGGGTCATGCTCTTGGTGTTCGCGGCAGGTGTCATTGCCGATGCCGTGCGTCGGTTCGTGGAAGGCTCGGAGCCAGGTGGATTTATGATGCTCGCGATGGCGGCAGTCGCAGCCGTGGTGAACCTTATCTGCCTGCGGATGCTCCAGCGGACGGAGGACAAGGACGTCAGCATGCGCGCAGCGACGACCTTCAGCTTCAACGATTTCATTGCCAATGGCGGGATTATCATCGCGGGCATCATCGTGATGTTCACCGGCGCCAACTGGCCCGACCTGGTGGTAGGCGTCGCTGTGGCATGCATTGCCCTTTATGGCGGCATCCAGATCCTGCGCGATGCCCACATGGACATCCATGACGAGGAAGGGAGCGAGCATCGGAAGGGGGACGAGTTCCGAACATGAGCAATCAGCACACACATGGTCGGCTTAGCGGCCACAGCCACGGCGAGGAGAACCTGAGCGATCGCCAGCTGATCTTCGCGGTCGCGATCAACGTCCTCCTAACGCTCGCTCAGATCGTCGGCGGGATAGTTTCGGGTTCGCTGGCTCTAATTGCCGACGCCCTTCACAACTTCAGTGACGCCGCCTCGCTCGGTCTCGCGTGGTTCGCCCGTAGGATCGGCAGGCGTCCAGCCGACAGACGGATGACGTTCGGTTATGCGCAGGGCGAGGTCGTCGCTGCGCTCATCAATCTGACGACGCTGCTCATCATCGGCTTCTATCTGCTCGTGGAAGCGATCAACCGCTTCGCCGATCCGCAACCCATTGAAGGATGGACGGTGATCGCCGTCGCGGGCGTGGCATTGGTGATCGATCTGGTGACCGCTTTCATCACACACCGCGGCGCCAAGGACAGCATCAACATGAAGGCGGCGTTCCTGCATAATGTGTCCGATGCCATGGCCTCGGTTGGGGTGATCGTTGCTGGGGTTCTGATCCTGCTATACGATCTCTACGTGGCCGATCTGGTCATCACCGTCATCATCGCCGCTTACGTGATCTGGCAGGGGGTGTCGCTGATGCCGCGCACGGTCCGCCTGCTTATGGGTGCAGTGCCCGATGACGTCGAACTACAAGAAATCATGGACGAACTGGAGACGATCGACGGCGTCGAGAGCATACACCACCTTCACGTCTGGAACCTGGGGGAGCACCGCCGTGCCCTCGAAATGCATATCATGCTGTCCCACCCGTCTCTCGAAAGATTTGAAGACCTGAAGCGAACGGTGCGGCTGCGCCTCTCCGCCCGGTTCGGTATCGAACATGCGACGCTTGAAGCTTGCCTTGCCACGAACTGCGATGAGGGACTGATAGCCCAGGCGGGGCATTCTGGGAGGGTCTGAAGGCCGCAACTGGGCGCTCAAGACTTAAGGGCGGACGTTCCGCGCAGAAGCGAAAAGCTGGCGGCGAAAGCTAGATTGCAGGCTTTCGGCGTCACGCAATGCCAGGCATTCTGTGTCCGCTATCTGCAGTTATGAGCCGAAGAGCGGACAGACAGCTGTCGGCCCAGAAGCTGTCGTTCCAATCGCGGGCATCGATTGACCGATTTCCACCCCAATGTCCGACTTCGAGGATCGCCCTGAACGACCCGGAAGCGGAAATATTTCGGTGTTGTCCCGCCAGAGAGTTTCTTGGACTTCGAAATACTCGTGCCTGCATCAGCCGCGTAGATTTCGCTCATCGTTATGAGTGACCCCGCTTGCTTCACGGTGCGATAAGTCAATAGGTTGGCGACACAGGCCGGGGAGAATCAGATTGAATATCGAAGCCAGTCCGCAGGTGCGTAAGCTTTTTGACGAAACGCGACGTCGCCTCGTGGAAACTGGAACGCGCAACAGGCTGGTGCACGTCAACAGAGCCAACACCCGCGGCGCGGTCGTCAACATCATCAACGAACGCTCAGATGACGTCTATGCGATCCTTGCGAGTGGCAAAACAATGCGCTTCCGCGCCCTTGGCAAGGACAAGCACGAGCAAGGTGAGATCCTGCTCGCAGAGGATACTTCTAACGCGGAGACGTTCGACGATAACCGCTACACCGACAACTTGCTGGAAAGCCCGCTGGGGCCGGACGCACTTGCCAAGAAGCTTCTGAAGATCGCGCGGGATGCGCGCACCGCCGAGGAGGAGCAAGGAGTAAACATCCTCTACCTGGCCCTCGGCTTCGTCACTTGGTTCGAAGACGAGAAATCCGACGTTCGACGAGAAGCGCCTCTTGTCCTGCTCCCCGTGGAACTTGTCCGCAACCAGCGCACGTCAACATATGACATCCGCATGCGCGGTGAGGATCTAATCACGAACCTTCCGCTCCAGCAGCGATGGCAGGACGATTTCGGTTTGGTTCTGCCCGAACTTGAAATGGGCGAGGACTGGCACCCGTCGCAATATTTCGATCAGGTCGAGGAAATTATCGAAGAGCGCGATCGCTGGGAAATCGACCGTGATGCCATTCAACTAGGCTTCTTCTCGTTCTCGAAACTAATCATGTATCGCGACCTTGATATCGATGTATGGCCCGATAGCGCGCTGGAAACACACGAGCTCGTCAAAGGCCTCCTTTATGAAGGGTTCGAGGGCGACGACGACGCAATTTTTGGCGAAGAGGACAAGCTTGATGATGTATTGCCGCCGAACAGAATCTTCCACGTAGTCGATGCCGATGCAAGCCAGGCCCGGGTAATCGAAGAGGCCCGGTCTGGTCGCAACCTAGTCGTGCAGGGGCCGCCGGGCACAGGGAAAAGTCAGACCATCGCCAACATCATCGCGGCTGCCGCGCAGGAGGGCAAAACCGTCTTGTTCGTGGCCGAGAAGATGGCCGCACTGGAGGTCGTTCACGACCGATTGGTGAAAGTGGGTTTGGCAGATATCTGTCTTGAGCTGCACTCGCGCAGCGCGAACAAACGCCAAGTGCTCGAGGAACTGAAGCGCACACTCAACGCAGGTGCCGCCGTGCCTGCAATTCCCGCACGGCCTGAAGCGCTGCAGCATAGCCGAGATAGGCTCAACGCCATTACCCAGGCTCTCCATTCGCCTATCGGCGATACAGGCGAAACCGCGTTCGGGATGCTGGGCCGCCAAGCGCGCTTCATGGGCTTGAAAGCGCCTCCGCCAACTTTCGCTGCAGACGGCCTTGCCGAAACGGATCGCGCTGCCGAAAGCAAAGCGGTGGACGCACTCAAAGCTTATGGTGCCGCACTGAAGGAGGCTGGCGATCCAGCCAACCATCCGTTCCGGTCAGTAACCGTGACCCAGCTTCAGCCGGTCGATCAGGCACGATTGCGGCCGATCCTGGATGAGGCACGGGAAGCGGTAACGGCTCTTGATAATGTCCTCGATGTCGCTTTGGATTCTCTCGGGTTGACTGAAGGCGGCTGGTTCGACCTGGTCGCGCCGGTCGAAGAACTTCTGCTTGCTCTTTCCGGTTTGAACGAGGGCGAAGGCAATCTTGCCAAAGCGCTTCTGCAATGCCGCGACATGGACCGCCTGTCTCAAGCCCTCGCATCTGGTCGCCGGTGGCGCGAAGAACGCGATGCGGCCAGTGCTTACTTTATCGATCACGCCTTCACGGTTGATGTGGGGCACCTTCGTGCCCCGCTTATCGCAGGGACAACATCATTCTTCACTCGCTGGGGCAGTGCTTACCGCAATGCGTCACGTGAACTTGCGGGGTTGCTAGACAATCAGTTGCCGAAATCCGCCGATGAGCGTGTGGCGCTGGTGGATAGCCTGTTGCAAGTCTCCCGCCTGCGCAACGAATGGGGCCGTGAGGAGGAATTTTGTCGGACTACGCTTGGCGAAAATTGGCGCGGCGAGCGGACCCATTGGGAGGGCATCGAGGCTGTCCAGGCATGGGCCGCGCGAGTGTCATCAGCCAATGCCGATATTGATGCCGAACCCGAATTCCTCGTCTCCGTTGCTCTAGCCCAAGAGCGCGAGAACTGGACCGATGAGATCAAACGGCTGCACAGCCCGGCACGGACATCAATCGCGCTTGTTCGCGATCGACTCGGGATAGCTGATGACCGCTTCGACGAAGGATGGGACGATGCGCAACTAGCCGAGATCGCCGGCGCTCTGGCGCAGATGTCAGAGGCAATAGAACGATATCCAGAGTGGGCTGCCCTTATCGACGCTCGCGCAAAGGTAGACGCCGCTGGCGCTGGCTCCCTCGCCGAACGCATGGCGTCCGGTGAATGCGCTGCCGATGCAGCTGTCGTTGAACTCAAATTTGCAAGGGCGGAAGCGATTTGGGAACGTGCACTAAGCGCCGAACCGGCGTTGCAGGAGCTCAGCAGCGTCGATCGTAACGTCCTGGTCGAAGACTTTACCAAACTCGAGAAGCAGCATCTGCGGGACAACGTAACGCATATTGTCGCCAACCATCTCGGCCAGCTCCCGCGCGGTGCGTTGGGAGAAATGAAGGTGTTGCGCGGCGAAATGGGGAAGAAACGTGGCCACAAAGCGCTTCGTCGCCTGTTTTCGGAAGCGCCAAATGCCATCCAGCGTATAAAACCGGTGCTGTTGATGAGCCCTATCTCGGTAGCGCAATATCTCACACCGGGGACGCTTTCTTTCGATCTGTTGCTGATCGACGAAGCCAGTCAGGTGCGCCCCGAGGATGCGCTCGGTGCGATCGCCCGTGCTAGCCAGATCGTCGTCGTCGGCGATCAAAAACAGCTCCCACCGACGTCCTTCTTCGACCGTCTCACCAGTGCCAACCAAGATGAAGACAACGATGAACAGCTTGAAGACGAGGATTTGCTTGGCGGCGCCGCCCAGCTGGCGGAGCTGGAAAGCATCCTGACCCTGTGTGAGGCGCGGGGCCTCGATGCCCGCCTGCTCGAATGGCACTATCGATCGCGGGATCCTTCGCTCATTCGCGTGTCAAACCGCGAATTTTATGCGGACCGCTTGATCCTCCCACCTTCGCCATTGGAGAAAGACCCAGCTTACGGCCTCGTTTTCACCCAAGTCCCGGGCGCATATGACAAGGGTGGTCGTCGCGATAATCGGCTGGAGGGCGAAGCCCTGGTGGAAGCCGTTGCAAATCACGCGCGAACGATGCCGGACCAGACATTGGGAATAGTTACGTTCTCTGCAACGCAAAAGAACACTATCACCGAACTCCTTGAGCTTGCTCGTCGTAAGGACGCCATTCTTGACGATTTTCTCCGGGAAGGCGGTGCTGAGGATGTTTTCGTCAAGAATATCGAGAACGTTCAGGGCGACGAGCGCGACGTGATTTTCATCAGTGTCGGTTATGGCCCGACCGAGCCTGGCGGGAGAATGATTGGCGCGAGCTTCGGGCCGGTCAACTCCGAAGGCGGCGAACGTCGTCTCAATGTGCTTTTCACGCGAGCTAGGCTCAGGTGTGAAATCTTCGCTTCCTTCGACCCGGGCGAACTCGATGTAAGTCGCGCTTCGCGTGAAGGGCCACGCGTTCTCAAACGTTTCCTCGAATTTGCGAAGCACCGCCAGCTTGTCGAGCATATGCCGACTGGCGAGGAAGCCGACACCCCCTTTGAGGAGGATGTCGCGGACACCATACGGTCCTTCGGTTTCCTTGCAGATCCACAGGTGGGATCAGCAGGCTTCAAGATTGATTTGGGCGTCCGCCACCCTGACAGACCGGGGAGTTATTTGCTGGCGGTTGAGTGCGACGGAGCCACATATCATTCGGCCCTGTGGGCACGCGAGCGCGATCGCCTCCGTCAAAGCGTGCTGGAGCATCTGGGATGGCGCTTCCATAGGATATGGAGCACCGACTGGTTTTATAATCGCGAACGTGAAATCAAGCGTCTCCGCGAAGCATTGGAAAGCGCCAAGCGAGACCAAGAGGATGGTTCACCTCCGAAGACTATCGAGAAACCCGAAGCTGCGCCGAACCAGACTCATGAAGAACCTGTCGCTCCACTTCCCGAAGTGGAAGAACGACAAATGCCTAGATATGAGCGGGCATACTTCCCCACCACATCGAACTGTGAACCGCATGAGGCTCATCCTTATGAATTGCGCGAATTGGCATTGAAGGTTGTAGAATTCGAGGGACCGATTTCTGCAGAAGAGACGGCACGAAGAATATCGTCTTGTTACGGTCGCGAACGTGCAGGCAGACGCATCCAGTCTGTAGCGCTCGATGCGCTTCAAACTCTCAAAAGCAGCGGTTCGATTCTCTATGATGATGGCTTCTATTTTACGCAGGCGCAGCGTGATGAGACGCCTGTGCGAGACCGGACGGATGAAGCTGGCGCTACACTCAAAGCAGAGTCGATCTCGCTGCTTGAAATCCGTGCGGCTTTGGAAATCGCGTTGGCGGACAATGCGGGCGCTGAAGCTGATGATCTTATTCGTGCTACCGCGAGACTACTGGGATTTAAGCGGGTGGGATCTGACCTCCGAGCCCGAATAGCACAAGGGCTGGAGTCTTAAACGCGGGATGATGCATGAAGTGCCGGACCGACGCTGCTTGGTTTCCGTCGGTCCGGCGCCTTCTGAGGGGTGATTTAGGCTGCGAGGTCGAATCCGTCCGCAAGCTCCTGTTGCAACCGATTGGAATAGGTCCGCAACTCGTTAATTAACGAATGGTCTGGGCGCCGACGCAGGAACCCTTCAATCAGCCCAATAATGGCAGGCTCTAGCCGTAGGCAATCGGTGCCTTGCGCAACCAGCCAGCCGAGCTTGGCAATAGACAGCAGCAGACAGTCGAGTTCGACGTGATCCCGCAGGTTCTGCCATGCGCCCGCGCTGACGGGTCGCCGCACGCCCGGCTTTGCCGCTACTAGGTCGAACGGCACACCCATCCGGAGCAGCACCTGCGACAGGTGGCTCCAGGTTCTGCCGCCACCCTTCAACATTAACCCCAAATCGAGGTGGGGTCGTGGCCCACGCCTGCCTGGCTGATCGATCATCTGTGGCGGCAGACGAATACCATGCGCCAAGCCCGCGAGCAGCAGCACTGGGATATCCGTCGCCAATCCTCCGAACGTGACGATCGGCTTGTCCTCACGCGCGCGCAGATAGTCGAAGAGCTGGGCGACTACCGCCTCCTCATCGCCCCAATCGAACTCGCTCCAGCTGGCCACCTCGCCAGTCGAAATTCGGCCTTCGTTGTCGATCGAAAACTGGAACGCAGCTGCTGCCATGACCTTCTTGACCGCGACCGCTCTGCGTTTCGATTTGTGATCCATCGCACGATGGGCCTTGTGAAGCTCCTGGTCCCAGTGAAATTCGCAGTCGAGCGCGATGTAGCTTTGCTTCGCCATTTATGTTTTCCTTTCCTTGGTTGTTGGCGCAATCACGCTTCGTCAGAAGGGAAGCGGGCGAGCGTTCTCGATCGCCCGCCAGGCTTGGTAGGCTGAGCCCAACGAGGTCTGGTCGTTCTCGCGGCAGCAGGTTGAGAGAAAGGTCGCCCAGAGCACCTGTGCCTCGTCGGCGGCGCGGCGAGCTTTTGCCCTCGTCGATGCACCCGGACCGGCGCGCTGAATCGCGCAGAACGCTGCGGTTTCGTCGAGAGCCGCTTCGCGGCACTCTAGCGGTATGATCACGAGGTCACTTCGCTGTCTCCGGATGAGCTGCAGGTCTGAGGGGGAGAATGGCATCCCTGCGTGCAATGCCATGCGCCATTCGCGCATCTGGGAGGGCTGTGCCTTCGCAATCAAAGTGGCATTTTCCGGAATGCTTCTGGCGATTCCGCCGATGATATCCGAACGCTTCGTTTCGCGGTCGAAGGCGTAGTGTTCGATAGCAAAACGAGCACAGTATTCGTTGCACTTGGTGACGGTGAACATCGCGATGCTGCGGATGGCTGATCGGTAGCTCGACGGTCGGTCGCGCACGATTTCCAGTGCTGTCAGCACGCGCGGATGGTGCCTGGGAGAGAAGTTCATGTGGAGTTTCCTGTTCCTGGAAAGAAACAGGCGGCGCCTCCCGAAGAAGACGCCGCCTGCGGATCGTTCGATTATTTTAATGCGGTCAGGCCGCGAGGCCGCCCATCGTCGTTACGGTGCCTCGACTGTCCAGAAAGACATCGCCGGGAAGTGGCCCCCCGGTGCAGACGAGCGGACCAAGGAATTCGGCTACGCTCGCAATCCGCTCTGCGGCGTGGCGAAGGGCCCGCGGCCTGCGTGTGGCTGGTTCGATGGGGTGCTCTTCAAGGACGCCGTGCTCGTTTAGGGCGAACTGCCGGGCGCGGTCTTCGCTCATCAGGATAAGCGGTTTGTCATCGCCAATGTCCGCAGGCTTGACCGGAATGGCTTCCACGCCATCTGACCGCCGGAACAGCAGGATATATCGGTCCGGGGCAAGCGCGCATTCGTCGTTGTAGACGGCGATGACGCAGTCCTTTTGGTCGGCGGCGGTCTTGCACGCTGCGGCTTGCAGGACGGCCGCATCGAGACCGCTTACAGAGGCGAAATGGACAGTGGAAAAGACCGTCCGTCCTATGGGGATACCTACCTCAAGCCGCAGCGCATAGGCATTGGCTCGGCGGACGTCGTGCCCGCCGGTGGTGAAGCTGTTCATATGAATTTCCTTATTGTTGAATGGCGGCCTGTGGCCGGAGCTTTTTCCCTTCTCAGGCGTCAGCTCATCTTCATTTCAACCAATCCGGAACGCTCACCTTCGGTGGCTTCGGCACCCAGGTCTCATTTGCTCGGTATCGTTCGCTAGCCGGGAGCGGAACGACCACGGGCCGTTTACCGATCGTCTCCTTATACCAGCGGTATTCGTTCCTGAACTCCTGAGGCCGGACATGTTTGTGCCAGGTCTTGTGGGCCTGCTCTCCCGCGAAACGGTAGCGCCTTTCACGGAGATCGTCCTTGAAACCATAGGCGGCAGTGCTGGCTTCGAAGCGCCATGCGGGGGCGTCCATGGCTGCCAGCACCTTCGCCATGACGCTCTTGCCGTCGGAAGAGACATGATCGAGCAAATTGATGAGTGCGAGAACATCGTCCTTCGCACGGTGCGCAGAGGGCATGAAATACCCGCATTGATTCAAAACGTATCCCTGCGGGCCGGGTTCGAAGCCGAGCTTGCGCCACGGCACGTCGGCCATAGCGCAGCCCCATGGCACGGGGACGTGACGACCGATGTGCTTCTCAATGAAGGGGCGGTCGAACTGGGAATTGAACGCGATAACCCCGTCGCAGTATTCGAGAAGCTCGGCGAGTTGCTGAGGACAGATCGACTCTCCTGCCAAGACAGCATCTGTAAGCCCGGTCAGTTCGACGATTTCAGGCGGCAGCGCGTGGCCAGGATCGACCAGCCCGGTCATCACGCTTCGCACCGCTACGATCCTGCCGGTGTCGCTTACGTCCACGATGGCGGCGCACAGTTCGATGATCTTGTGCTTTGCAAGGTTCAGACCGGTCGTCTCCGTATCAAGCACGCATATCCGGCGGAATTTCTCGCCATCCCGTGTCCGACGGGGCCAATCGTCGCGGGCGCGCACCGCCTTGAGGATTCGTGGTTGGCCGCTTGGGGTATCGTTGCAGCCGGGGGTGCCCGGCGTGAGATTTGAGCTGTTCATGTAATTGCCTCGTTTCACGAGGTCAGCCGAAGGGCTTTTCCCTCCTCTCCACCAACCTCGCTCGGCGCAGCTGACGAGAAGGCTTTTCCTGATGTGGATGCATGCATGACGCTGCAGCAACTAGGTTCAAATTCCTTGCCCGAAATGTTGGGCCATTGCAGCCTGCTGGATTTGTTCGCGCTCTTGTTCTCGTTTGAGGGCAACCTCGCACTCTTCCTTGCGGCGCATTTCCAACCCTTGGTCGATAGCCTGCTTCAAGACATGGGAATCTTTCCAGCGAGCCCAGAGGATGGCCAGCCGCAGATCCGCGCCACCATCGTTGACGCCAGCCTCCAGCTCCCGACTGTTTGAATAGGGCGATTGAGCAAACAGCTGGGCGATTTCTCGCCGTTCCTCCTCTTGTCGTTTATACCAGCGGTCGAACTGCTGGGCATGTTGTCCGCTTGTTGCAGCAGTGGCCAACGACGACGGAACATCGCGACCTAGCACGCGAATTTCCCCTTCGCGCGTTTTGACCAGGTAAAGCGGAGCTGCTGCCATCCGATTACGGTCAGCCTGAGAGAGGTGCACCTCGTTCGCGTTTGTTCGGAAAACTGTCCTTGTTTCGGTCGCAATAACCGAGTTCGATTTGGGCGTGCATCCCTCTTCAGAAGCTTTGTCAACCGGCTCGGCCAAGGGGGCTGGTTCCGATTTTTCGGCCGCGGCCATTTCTTGCAGCAGGCCCTTTTCGCGCCTTGCTTTGATGGAGTTGATGTTTGCCGCGTTCCACTCATTCAACTCTTCCAGTTCAGTTCGCGCTCGGGTGTTAGCCCGATCGTGGTTAGGACCAGTGTCGCCTGCCGGCGCGTCTTCTTTTGTCGTGGCAGCGCTCGTTGTGTCCTCCGCCTCAACCTCGCGCACGTTATCATGCTTCTTGCCCTCGGAGGGCGCGGCAATACCGTGTTGCTCTTGGCTTGCTTCGCTTTCGCTCTGGAAGTGATCATCTATTTTGTCGGTCGAAGGGTCTTTCGAAGCATCGCCTGCGACTGGCGTTTCTTCAGCGACGTTCGAAAGCGCTTCAGATGCAACTGGTTGTTGTGTGACGAGTTCGGGTCGATCTGAGAGGGTTTCAGGGGCGTGGATCCCGGCAACGCTTTCCAAGGGAACGGTCGCGCTCTGCACGCGAGCTGCGTGGATGTTCACCAGACGCGAAACCGCGTGCGGGGTTCTTGCGACAACCCTCTTCGGCAGACCATAGAGCGCCTGCTCCCTTGGCTCGATGAGCGCGATCAATGCGGCTTCGCCGTTCGCCAAGCTCTCTTGCTTGATTGAGAAAGGCACCCGCTTCTTCGCGATGATGTCGAGCTGCTTTGAGAGATCCTTTACAGCGGCCGAGGGGTTAACCGTGGTTGGTGCTGCCTGCGGGGCAACCGGCTGAACAGGTTTCGCGCTATGCGTTGAGGCCTGTTTCTGGGTGGGTTCTGGTTTGTCGACGAGGCCCACTGGAAAGAGCAAGTCACGGCCAAGCCCGTGAGCCTCCAGCAGCAAGGTTGCTTGCTTTGATAGTTCGTCCGCTTGCGCTTCAAGCCGCAGTTCGAGACCGAATTCTTCTCGAAACAATTCCTTCAGCCCTGCTGTGTGGTCGTTGAGAATTTTCAGCCGTTTCAGATGAAGGTCGCGCTTGCTTTTTACCTTGCGGCTGGCTGTGCCGTTGAGGACGGCTTCGAGGTAATTGAGAGACTCGTTCGCCATCGCGCCGGGGCGCGAAAGAAGCCGTTCGGCAAGCTGTGCTGCGCGCCGAGCCTGATCTCGCAACTTCACTTCGGCGAGCTTCAGGCTAAGCCAGTCGCCTTCGACACGCGAGATTACCGCGTCGCTTGCACCAGCCTCTTTGAAATCCCCTCTAAGCTTGGACCAGGCGGGCGTGAGGTCATTCTTCTCCTGCTCAAGCTGCCTGTCGAGCATGAGCTGAATGTAGTCCCATTGCTTCGCCTCGTTCAAAGCTCCTTCCCGCGTGCTTTGCCCGGACAGCTCCTGACGGTTCGCTGCGTCGTTCAGGTGTTGATCCGGCTTCTTCGGAATATCCATTTCGGAATATTTCGAAGCGCAGACCCGCCGCGAGGCATTTGCCCGTTCAAGTTCACGATTTGATATGTCTGCGACGAACGCGCGCAGATCAGGCACGAAGTCGGTGCGGGTGCACTCTCGATTCTTGTTTTGCTTAAATGGATAGACAGTGCGTTCGCGGCCTTTGGCATCGGTGTAGGTGTATTCAACTTCGAAATCGAAGCGTCCCGCCTGAGCCTGCACCTTGGGGTCGTTTAGAGCAGCTTCGATGTATTTGGTGTTGCGCTTGCTGTAGCGGGCGATTTCATCTTCTCCGGCATCGAGCCTTTGTTGCACGGTTTCCGGATCGAACCGTTCGGCAGGCCGGTCCCAGTAGATCAGATGGTAATGCCAGTTCTTTTCATGATTGTCGGCAGTGGGGCGATGCATGACGAGGACATAGGGGACGCCGAGATCATCGAACCGTTTAGCAAGAGATTTCATGAACCGGTTACGACCGGCGCGATCGAGTTCGTGCGGGATTTCACCCACGCAGCGCATCTGTATCCGGCCCGATTTGCCGGTATCCCATTCGATACCGTGGCTACGATATGCGAGCGGGTTCTGCCACTCTTCCCGCCACCCGAGGCTATTCAGCAGCTCGTGTGCTGCAAGAGCATCTTCTCCCGAGAAAGATAGGTTGCAGAAGTCCTCGATGAATTTGTCGCTAGCGTGAGTCTCGTGCCGCTTCTTGCTCCACCTTCCGACCTTATCGAAGCCGGTCTTGGTCATTGCCTCGGCAAGCGTTTCATCATTCCACGCCTGAGCCAGGAAATCGCTCACCAAGGGAGACTGAGTCCGAATGTCCACTTTCAGCGTCGGCGGCCTGTTGGACTTCTCGCTTTCTCCTGCTGCCCGGAAGAGTGCGATGCGATCTTCTCTTTCGCCTTCGATATCCGAGAACACGCATTCCTGCCCGGCCAGTGCGAGGGCCTGCTCTCGCTCTTGGTAGTGCGCAAAACTATCTGGATCGATCGGCACGGTTACGGGCTTGATCGCGCGCTTCTCTTCGTCTTCTAGGTATTTGCCGTGCTCGTCTGGCCGGGCCCGTCGGCCGCTTTTTGTCGCGAGACCGAATTCAACGTGGTTCTTGGTGATAACCTCGAACGAAAAATGGAAACTGGTCTGTCCCAAGGCGTTCATCGGCCTGATCGCTCTGCTTACTGGAACGAGCAATTGAAGCGTCGGTTCGTTGACCTGGTTGGCGGTGGTCCCGCTTCCAGCAGAGGTCAGCGGTCGCTTGATAGGAGCGCGCCCTCCAACCTTGCCGGTGATGTGTTCGTCGCTTGGCAATCCGAGAAGGTGGGGCGGCGTTCTCTCGTATATACCCTTCAGGCTTCGGCGTGCCGCTGACGCTTGCTGCCCCCCGCGCTCGAAGGCGATTGAGACCGTATCCGTAGTGAGGATCGGAATGGAGCGCATTTCAGCAGCGGCAGAAGCGAACCCCTGGACCTGCCGTTCGGCTTCAATTGCCAACCTGATGTGCTCTCGCGCCATTCCGAAATTTTGATGCATGCGGATAGAAGCGTGCAAGAAAAATCGTATTCAGTTCAACGCTTTCCAACCTGCAACTGTTCTCTCCAAGGTGCGCAGCACCGCACCGGGCATCCCGCAAAGGATACCAGTCACCGACGGGTGACCGCATGCATCTCGTGGGAATCCCCACGAGATGCGATATTGCGCCTCGGAGAATTACGATTGTAATCGTTGCCAACCCTCGAACTTCAGGTGAGGGGGTTGGTCTGCTCGATCCACTACCACTATAGCAAGGGTCGGACCCTTGGGACACGCGGCATCTGGGCAGCGCGCCGGCATGGTTAGGCAAGGTATGCATGCCTTGCGACACGCCTTCCACTGCACGTTAGGCAGGGTTGGTATGGCTGTTGCCATTCGACCTGCACGACTTCTAGCTCGTCAATGGCAGCAATTCGGACCGGGTGGGGACGAATTTCTGGCGGTCGGCCAGCCAGCAGCGCGCGACACCGTTGTCGATACCACCGCGCCCCTTGATGCCAACCTTGGCCAAGGCATTGCGAGCCGCGACTTCATCTGGGCGAGATGAGCAAGTTCGCGGACCGACAGTCGAAGCGAGGTTTCGAACTCGAACTCCCAGCGTGCAAACGCGATGAGGCAAAGACAATGGATGAAGCGCAAGATGCGCATGCTGGAATTCAGCGAATCTCAATGTTTTACAATCAGTTCTGTCCGCGTCTGAGGGAGAATGATTTTGAGCAGCACGATTGAGTATGATACCGCCGATTTCTTTCAAGTCGGAAAAAAGGGTGGCAGGGGATGGGCAGAAGATCGCGAGAACGGCGCTTCCATCTTTCTTCGCCTGAGCGACGGCGCGCGTATAGATTTGGTCGCGAAGATTCTGGACGCTTGGCTTGATGAGGAGGATCTCAATCGAGGCATGGCGGCCGGCGCATTGCGACACGCTTGGGATAGCGAGCCTTATACCGGCGGAGTCCGCGTTGGCTCTTATGTGACAAGCGCAGTAGCGAGACTTCGCGACGGCGACGTGTTCAGCATGGATGAGTTCGTCGAAGAGTGGGGCGACTCCCTTATGTCGGAAGCTGAAGAGCGGGAGCTGAAGGCTATGGACTTTCCGCTCACCGTATACCGTGGCGGCACCGGCACAGTCGAGGAAGTCGCGACTGGGGTCAGTTGGACTCTCAAGCCTGAGATCGCATCATTCTACGCAAACGAGTGGCCGCAACGTTGGGGCGACACGCGAGAGCCTGTGATTGTATCGGCAAATGTCGATGAAGGTGAGGTCTTCGCCTTCCTCAACGACCGTAGCGAGGCAGAGATATTGATCCCCTACCCTGACCAGATCGATGGTGTTGGCCGCTTGAACGGCTCGCCGTAACACGAACCAAAAATTGTCCATCGCTTGATGTCAGCCGGCTTCTTCAACGGAGATCAGGCGCAACACTTGCGACTACACACGTTAATTTTTTGCTGGATCGCAAATCCATTGACATCGACGGTGGATTGTCTAGATCGGCGATCCATGGAGAAAAATTGCGCCCTTGACTCTATTGCGTCGATAAACAGCGGCATCGCAGTCGACCGATCAGGTGGCGGCGCTCTTGCCGTGGTCGTAGGTGACGTTGGCGCCAAGGTGTTCATCGATACGCAGCTTGGTGAGGTTGCTCTTGCTGGCGACGACGCGGGCCTGAAGGACTCGGACATACTCATCTCGCTGCGTGGCAAGCGGAACGGCTCGTCGGTTCTTAAGGCAGCTAGATTTGACGGCCGGCCCGTTTATGCCTCGCTAGATGTGGCTGTCATTAGGCTGCGCCATCCAGATCAGATGAACGCGCTCGCGCTGTCGTTCTGGTTCAATCTCGAGAGCACCCAGCAACTGCTGTCAGTGCATCGAGTTGGCAGTCACGCGTTCAGGCTTCCGCTGCCAGCGCTCCGGAAATTTCAGGTTCCGCATTTTACCCCGGATTCTTCCGACCTGTTCGTCCGTGCCGGCGTGGCTGGGCGGCAGGCAATGAAGCTTGAGCGTGAAATCACCGATCGCCGAGAGATCGTGTTCGAAGAAATGATGACCCAGGCTGCCGCGCAATTTGCGGGTGGCGCAGGACGAGAGGATTAGTCGTGACCGCAATCAAGCAATCGGATGTCAACAAGGCCGCGTGGGATGCATGCGACACGTTCCGCGGGACGATCGATCCTGCCGCCTACAAGGACTACATCCTGGTTTTCCTGTTCTGGAAGTTCCTGAGCGACCTGTGGGCCGATGAACGGAAGGCTGCGGAGGAGCAGTATGATGGAGATAGCGAACGCGTCGCGCGCCGTCTTTCCCGGTTCCGCTTCCAGATTCCGGAAGGCGCGAGCTTTCACGATCTGTATCCGAACCGGAGTGCCGACAATATTGGCGAACTGGTCAACGTAGCGCTTGAGGCCATCGAGCAGGCCAATATTGCGAAGCTGGAAGGAGTGCTGAGCGAGACAGACTACAACAGCCGCAACAACCTTGGCGAGACGGCGGACCGCAATCGCCGCATCAAGGACCTTTTCGACAACTTCGCGCGTCCCGCTCTCGACTTCTCGCCTTCGCGCTTCGGTGGTGAGGACAATGCCGAGGACGTTATCGGCGAGACCTACATCTACCTGATTTCCCGCTTTGCGTCGGACGCAGGTAAGAAGGCCGGCGAGTTCTTCACTCCGCGCAAGGTTTCGGAATTGCTGGTCCGGCTGGCCGATCCGCAGCCGGGCAACAAGATCCTCGATCCAGCTTGCGGATCGTCCACCTTGCTCGTCCGTGCGGCCGAGTATGTCGCTGGGGTCGAGGGTAAGGATCACGCAAGCGAAGCCGATGCTCAGGTCTTCGGACAGGAGGCGACCAACCAGACCCAGGCGCTCGCGCGGATGAACATGTTCCTCCACGGGCTCGACAATGCGCGGATCGAATGGGGCGACACGCTTACCAATCCGAAATTCGTGAACGGCGATGCACTGATGCGGTTCGACCGGGTCATTGCCAACCCGCCCTTTTCGCTCAAGAAGTGGGGGCACGAGGTGGCGGGCGATGACCGCTTCAACCGCTATCATCGCGGTGTGCCGCCGAAGTCCCGCGGGGACTACGCGTTCATCAGCCACATGGTCGAGAGCGCCAAGCCGCGCGAAGGCCGCGTGGCTGTCATCGCTCCGCATGGTGTGCTGTTCCGCGGCGGGGCTGAAGGCAAAATCAGGCAGGCGCTGATCGAGGAGAACCTTCTCGATGGCGTGGTCGGTCTGCCGGCACAGCTCTTCCCCTCGACCGGCATCCCGGTCTGCATGGTCATTTTCGACCGTGCGCGTGAAAAGGGCGGGGCGCGAGAGGATGCCGATGATGTCTTCTTCATCGATGCCAGCCGCGAGTTCGTGCCGGGTAAGAAGCAGAACGAGCTGTCGAAGGATCACCTGAACAAAATCGTCGATACGTGGCGCGCGCGTGAGGATGTCGAACGCTACGCCAGCGTCGTCACGCGCGAGCAGATCGCCGAGAACGGCTACAACCTCAATATTCCGCGCTACGTCGATACTTTCGAGCCCGAGGAGGAAATCGACATCGCGGCGGTGCAGGCGGAGATTGAGGAACTGGAGAAGGAACTGGCCGAGACGCGCCAGAAGATGAACGGCTACCTCAAGGAGCTGGGCGTCCTCTGATGGCCAATCGGAAATCCAATGGAGAGCTGATCCAGTATCAGACTGAGGACGGTGTAACCGTTATCCGGCTGCAGGCGCGAGATGGCAATGTGTGGCTCAGCCAGGCTGAGATTGCGGACCTCTATCAGGTGACCCCTCAGGCGGTGACCCAGCACATCCGGGCAATCTACGAGGACGAGGAATATGACGAGGAGGCAACTTGTAACGATTACTTACAAGTTCGAACCGAGGGTGGACGCGAGGTAAAGCGCTCCATTGCGCACTACAGCCTGCCCATCATCTTGGGCGTTGGTTTCCGCGTGCGCAGCCCTCGCGGTGCGCAATTCCGGCGCTGGGCGGCGGATGCTCTGTCGGAGTATCTGGTCAAGGGCTTCGTCATGGATGACGAGCGATTGAAGGACCCCGAAGCCGACTACTTCGACGAGCTGCTGGCTCGTATCCGCGATATCCGTTCGTCGGAGAAGGTTTTCTACCGCAAGGTGCTCGATATCTACGCGCTCAGCGTGGATTACGACCCGAAGGCGGAAACCAGCCAGACCTTCTTCCAGACAGTGCAGAATAAGATGCATTGGGCGGCACATGGCCACACCGCAGCCGAGGTGATCCACGCCCGTGCCGATGCGCAGAAAGATCATATGGGTCTCACAAGTTGGGCGGGCGAGACGCGGGGCAACCTGCCGCGCAAGGACGATGCACGGGTGGCGAAGAACTATCTCGAGGAAGACGAGATCAAGGCGCTCAACCGCATCGTCACGGCCTATCTCGAATTTGCCGAACTGCAGGCGGAGAACCGCAAGCCGATGTATATGAAGGACTGGATCGCCAAGCTCGACCAGTTCCTCTCCTTGTCCGACCGGGAAATCCTGACGAACGCGGGCCGCATTTCGGCGAAGCTCGCCAAAACGAAGGCGGACGCCGAATACGACAAATGGCACACTCGCGCCATCGAGGCGCCGAGTGCTGTCGAACAGCATTTTCTCGAAGCGACGCAGGCCGTGAAGCAGATCGGTGCGCAGCGGAAGAAGGGGGGCGGCAATGGCTGATTCACCCCGGAAGCTCTCGCACTATTTCACTCACAGTAAGCGCAAGGGTCGCGCCGGTCTTCCGCTAATGTCGGTCACCATGCGCGATGGCCTCGTCCGTCGCGACGCACTCGATCGCAAAACGGATAGCGCGCTAAAAGATGAAGAGCATTTGCTCATTGAGCCCGGCGATATTGCCTACAACATGATGCGGATGTGGCAGGGGGCTTTAGGCCTTTCGGATCAACCCGCGAATGTCAGTCCAGCCTACGGTGTCATGCGGCCGAAGGATACAGTGGACCCCCGCTTCGCTAAGCACTGGTTCAAATCAGATCGTGGCCTCTACATGCTCTGGGCTTATTCTTATGGCCTTACTGAAGACCGGTTGCGTTTATACCCTGCGGAATTCCTCAAAATCCCAGTTTCCTGGCCAAGCCGTTCTCAGCAAAAGCAGATCGCTGATATTCTTGATGCTTGGGATTCTGCAATTTCCGAATTGGTTAGATCAGTATCACTGTGCCGCAAGCGCTTAAGAGCTGCCCGCAAAAAACTTATTGCTGGCGATTTGATCCGCCTGACGAAATTAGCGACGATATCATTCAGTGGCGTCGACAAGAAAATCGATCAGACTGAGAGGCCAGTTCAACTTTGTAATTACACCCATATTTGGCGGCATGACAACCTTGTCTCAGAGTTATGCTATGACCCTGGGACTGCTGTCGAGAAGGAAGTAAATCGCTTCTCGCTAAAGCAAGGCGACTTCATCTTCACGAAGGACTCGGAAACCGCCGAAGAAATTGCGGAGGTCGCCTACGTGGCAGAAACAATGCCAAATGTCGTGTGCGGCTATCATCTGGCACTCGCGCGACCAAAACCCGGTTTCAACGGAGCCTATGTTGCGCAAGCAATGCGTTTGCCCTCGATAAGGCATGAGTTCGCAAAGAGAGCCAACGGTGCGATACGATTTGGGCTTACTTTAGACACGCTTTCGCAAATTCAAGTTCCAGTCCCCGATGAAGCGCAGCAAGCTCGGATCGCAAATTATCTACAATCGCTCGAGGCTGAAATCGCGCTGAAGCAGAGTGAAGTGCACGCCCTTCGGCAGCAGAAGCAGGCGATAAGGCGGAAACTTCTATCAACTGAAGGCTGGATCGAGACGCCAGAATGAGCTCCCCGCGTTTCTCGACCGGCGAAGAAGGCGGCGTGCAACTGCCCGCCGCCATGACCTTGGCGCGGCTGGGCTGGCGCTATGTGAGCAGGGCCGAAGGAGAAGCGCAGCGTCGCGGTCGGCTGGAGCAGGTCATCCTCGAGGACGTGCTTGCCGAGCGCATGGTGGCAATCAATCGCATCCGCCAGCGCGGCAAGACCCATGCCGTGCCCGAGGAAGCAGCGCGCGAGCTGATCGAGAAGCTGAAGGAAGCGGCCAGCGATCGCGCCATCGGCCTGATGCCCGCCAACGAGCGGGTGACGAACCTGCTCAAGCTGGGCGAGAGCGTCGATGTGGAAGTCGATGGCGAGAAGCGCGGGCGGCAGCTCAAGTTCATCGACTGGGACACCCCTGAGAACAACCTGTTCCACATGACGGCCGAGTTCCCCGTCCGCCGCGAGCGGCGCGAGGATACGCGACGGCCAGATATTGTCCTGTTCGTCAACGGCATCCCGCTGGTGGTGATCGAGGTGAAATGCTCCGCCACCGAAACCCAGCAGGGCATCAGCCAGCAATTGCGAAACCAGGCGCCTGACGAAATCCCGCGCCTCTTCACTGTCTCGCAAATGCTGATCGCCGCCAACGACAGCGATCCGCGCTACGCCACCAGCGGCACGCCGTCGAAGTTCTGGTCACTCTGGCGCGAAGAGGAAATCGCCGACAGCCAGGTCGAGCGGATCGTCAACGCCGGGCTCGACCCCGACGAAGCCTCGAAGATCTGGATCGATTTCGACCGCCATCGCCGGACGCATGATGGCTTGATGGATCCGGGCGCGGGCGGGCGCCTGCCTAACCAGCTCGACCGGTTACTCATCAGCCTTTGCCGCCCCGACCGCCTGCTCGATATCGTCCGCGGCTACACGCTGTTCGACAACGGCGTGAAGAAGGTCTCGCGCTACCAGCAATATTTTGGCGTGCGCCGTTCGCTCGAACGTGTCCGCCAACACGACGATGACGGCCACCGCAAGGGCGGCGTAATCTGGCATACGCAGGGCTCGGGCAAGTCGCTGACCATGGTGATGCTGGCCGGCGCAATCGAGCGCGAGTTCGGCAAGGCGCGTTTCGTGCTGGTGACGGACCGCGTCGACCTTGATCGCCAGCTCACCCAGACCTTCCGCAATGCGGGCAAACAGCCGCAACAGGCGACGCGGGGTAGCGACCTGATCCGCATGTTGAAGGACAAGCGGCCTGTCATCACGACACTGATTCACAAGTTCAAGGCGGGGCTGGCTTCTGCGGGCAGCTTCACCGATCCCGATACCGACATTTTTGTCCTCGTGGACGAAAGCCACCGCAGCCAGACGGTGAAAGACATCGACAGTCTGCACCGCCAGATGCGGAAGGTGCTGCCCGGAGCGGCTTACATCGGTTTTACCGGGACCCCGCTCTTGAAGCGCGAAAAGAGCACCTTCGACCGGTTCGGCGGGCTGATCCACGATTACAAGATCGACCAGGCCGTGGCGGACAAGGCGGTGGTGCCGCTGCTCTACGAAGGCCGCCACGTGGAGATGGAGGCGCAGCAGACGAACCTCGACAAGTGGTTCGAGCGCAAAACACGCGACCTGACCGATGGTCAGAAGGCGGACCTGAAGAAGCGCATCGCCCGCGCGCAGGTTGTCCAGGGCGTGGCACCTTGGCTGAACGAAGTCGCCCAGGATGTTAGCGAGGATTTCGAGCGGACGATGTTGGGCACGCCTTACAAGGCGCAGCTCGTCGCTCCCTTTAAGCGCGAGGCCGTGCTGTTGCACAAGATGCTCGAAGAGATTGGCATCGTCGAAAGCGCGGTCATCATTTCGAAGAGCGACGACCGTGAGGGTCACGAGGACGTCGGCGACGATGACGATGATATCGTGCAGTCCTTCATCAAGAAGGTCGAGGCGAAGCAGCCTTTGGCTAAATACGAGGAAGACACGATCCGCGCCTTCAAGAACGGCGTAGGGGTGGACGTTCTCATCGTAGTCGACAAGCTGCTGACCGGCTTCGACGCGCCGCGCAACCAGACACTCTACATCGCCAAGAACCTGCGTGACCATAAGCTGCTGCAGGCAATCGCACGGGTCAATCGGCTGTTCTCCAGCGAGGAGAAGGACGAGGATGGCGACGCGCTCTATGACAAGGAGCACGGCCGTATCGTCGATTATGTCGGTATCCTCGAGGATCTCGACCAGGCGCTGACCGCCTACAGCGCCTTCGAAGGCTACGACGAAGGCGACGTCGCGCAAGCACTGGTGTCGATACGCGAAGAGGTCGACACCCTGCCTGACAAGCACGCGGCTCTACTCGACCTCTTCAAGGGGGTGGGCAATCACTACGATCCGGAAGCCTATGCGCTTCATCTGCGCGACGAACTTCGCCGCAAGCGCTTCTATGATCGGTTGTCGGACTTTGCTCGCACGCTCCAGACGGCTTTCGGCTCTGACCAGTTCGTGGAGAAAACCGAGCCCCGGGCGATCGCGAACTACAAGCAGGACCTGAAACGCTTTGAGGCGCTGCGCCGCGCGGTTCGTCTGCGTTTTGGCGATGCTGAGGAGGACTACGACTACAAGCGCTATCAGGCGTCGATTCGTGCGCTGCTGGACAAGCATATTGATGCGACGGAGTTGGTGGCAATCGTGCCACCGGTCGACATCTTCGACGAAGACAACTTCAAACGCACCGTTGAGGAGCAGACGGGGACGGCGGCCAGCGTTGCCGACGCGATTGCGTCGGCCACCCAGCGCTCGATCACAGAACGGATGGATGAGGACCCGGCGATGTATCGGCGGTTCGCCAAGATGGTGCAGGACATCATTGACGGTTTTCGCGAGGGTCGCCTGAGCGAGAAGGATTATCTGACCAAGGCCCACGAAATCCGAAATCAGGTAGTCGAAGGATCGCGGGCGAAAACGGAGGAGACCCCGCCATCCCTTCGTGGAGATCCACTGGGCAGTGCCATCTACGGTCAAGCGCGGGATGCGGTTGATGAATTGGCGGGCGAGCAGTCTGCCGAGATTTCCGAAGAGATCGCTGTCGAATTTGCGTCGATCATTGAGCGCCACAAACGGGTCGGTTGGACAACCGATCCGAATGCCGAAAACGCAATGCGGCAGGATATGGACGACTATCTGTTCGACCAGATCAAGGGCGCGCGAGGCCTTTACGGTTTGTCTGTCGGAGCGATGGACAGCCTGATGGACGCCGCCATCGCTATCGCGAAACGGCAAGCGGCTCGCTAATCAGTGGAACAGCACGCAATCGAGATTGGTGGGGAATTGATACGTTTCCAGCTGCGTCGCTCGCAGCGAAAGACCATGGGAATCTCGGTTTCGCCCGATCAAGCGGTTGTGGTCAGCGCACCCGAGAAGGCGGATTTCGCCGACATCGAAAGTCGCGTTCGAAAAAAAGCTGGTTGGATCCTCGACAAGCAGGCCGAGTTCTCGACTAGGAGTGTTCAGGCTACTCCGAGAAAGTTCAAGCCAGGTGAGACATTCCTTCATCTCGGCCAGCAGTATCGGCTGCGGGTGGATCCAGACAGGGTAGGTGTAGTGCGCGAAGGGTCGCGTATAATCGTCGGTGCCATCCAACCGAACGAAGCCGATCGCATCCGCAACCGCTTGGTGAGATGGTATATGAAGGAGGCCCGACAGCATTTGCCTGCCGCGCTCGAAAGATGCCTGCCCGGTTTCCGCAAGGAGGTAGAGCGAAAGCCCAAACTTCTCATCAGGCCGATCAAGATGCGCTGGGGTTCTTACATCTCGGCCACCCATACGTTGATCCTCAACCGATCACTCGTGCAGGTCTCGCCGCCGCTGATCGATTACGTCGTCGCTCACGAGCTCGCGCATATTGGATATGGCGACCATGGACCGGCTTTTATCGCTCACCTCACTGAAAAAATGCCCGACTGGAGGACGCGTAAAAAGGCTCTGGAGAAGTTAGGACCGGAGCTTTTTGACGCTCCGGTTCTCCGGTGAATCTCCGGTGAGATTAGTTGATATTCCCGTTGTATTCCCGTATTGTTCCGCCTATTAGAAAAGCAGAAATCGCGGTTTTCCGCCATTTTCCGAATTAGGCGCTGCCCTCCGAAGGCAGAGGCCACAGGTTCGAATCCTGTCGGGTGCACCACGCGTCAGCTTGGGAAGTATCACGAAACGAATTGCCGTTGCGACATTGCGATGTCGGAAGGAACGGCAATCGGCGGCTCTTGCAGGCTTCCTGCACACAAAGCTTCGGTGCATCTCAACTCGCAGCTGCGCTGCATCATACTCAGTCTATTTCAACCGATCCATGATCTCGGCACTCGCCTGGAGCCCGCCGGTTTCGAATCTCATGGGAACATGACTATGGTATCCGAGCACCCGCAAGCATCTGACATGGTGAGGGTAGACACGCGCCGCCGATGGTGGGCTGCGGAACCGCTACTGACAGATATCCTCAAGCCAAGAAACCTGTGCCCCACCATTACAATATGACGAAAATGCCCTAGGTATGCGCCCGCGGGGCGGATTAAGGCACAAGGTTGATGGACCGGCAAATCTACAATTTCGACAGCCTGCCCATGCGCAGCACTCCCCCGGCAGCGCCCCAGCGCCGGTCGGTCTACCGTGCACCGCAGACGCGCGAGCCGCGCATCGGCATCATCTATAATCCGCGCAGCCACCGCAACCAGGGGCAGGACCTGGCCTGTGCCGGCGCCGACACCGTCATGGTCGCGCAGCCGCGCACGCGCGAGGAGATCGCGCATGCGCTGGCGGGGTTTGCGCGGGACGGGATCGATTTCCTGATCATCAACGGCGGCGATGGCACGGTGCGCGACGTGCTGACCATGGGACAGGCGGTGTTTGCCGACCGCTGGCCGGCAATTGCCGTGCTGCCCAAGGGCAAGACCAATGCGCTCAACGTCGATCTCGGCGCCCCGGCCGACTGGTCGCTCGAAGGGGCCATCGAGGCCTATGGTTCCGGCCGGCGGCTGGTCCGCCGCCCGTTGGCCGTGAGCCGCGAAGGCCATGACGATCCGACCATGCTCGGGTTTATCTTCGGCGCGGGCGCGTTCACGCTGGGTATCGAGGCCGGCCAGGACGCGCATTCGCTGGGCTTCTTCAACAGCCTTGCCGTGGGGGCGACCAGCGCGTGGGGAATCCTGCAGGCCCTGTTCGGGACCGACCGCAACAAGTGGCGGCGAGGGACGCCAATGCAACTCGATTTCCTGCCCTCGGGCGAGCCGGTGCCGCGCTCCGCCTCGGGCGATCCCGCGCGGCGCCACGTGTTGCTGGTCTCGACGCTCAAGCGCATGCCGATGGGCATCCAGCTTTACGGGCCCGAACGGCCCGGCTTCAAGCTGGCCGTACTCGATCGTCCGCGCCGCTCGGTGCTGGCGATATTGCCCGCGGTGCTGATGGGGTGGCGGCCGAAATGGTTGTCCCGCGCTGGATTGCACCAGCTCGATGCCGACGGACTGGCTGTCGATGTCGCCGAACCCGTCATCCTCGACGGGGAAGCCTTTCCGCCCGGGCGCTACCGCGTCGAACAGGGCCCGGAACTCACTTTCGTCAGCACGTGAGCGAGACCCTCGCCAATCGTATCGCAGCCGCACTCGAGCGGCCGGTCGACGCTGCGGTCGCGGCCTACGCCCGCCGGCTCGGCGAGGAGGCGGGT